>Ga0316628_100003271_pt1 | contig 12443 bp, 6 predicted proteins | sample OWC_Aug_M2_C1_D5_FD_207648 | JGI IMG/M metagenome (GOLD analysis project Ga0316628, IMG submission 207648) | Wetland soil microbial communities from Old Woman Creek delta, Ohio, United States - OWC_Aug_M2_C1_D5_C | ecosystem: Environmental > Terrestrial > Soil > Wetlands | place: USA: Ohio...
TCAAAGACGTTCGCATGGACTACCAGGAAATCATCGCCGGCACCGTGGGAAAGGAGAACACCTACGGCACGTGCGTCGGACGGGTGAAAACCGGCCCCATGACCTATGCACGCTTTTCGACCAACGACCGAGAAGGTGAGATTTGCGGATACCTGGGGGAGGGCGTCTTCACCGATGACAGCCTGGACACGTTCGGCGGGGCGGGCGTCGTGGAAATCCCGAGAATGCAGGAGTTGTTGCGCTTCATCTGCGAGCGCGGATTCGAGCACCACGTCGCCGCCAATCTGGCTTCGGTCGGCGGGGCCGTGCACGAAGCGACGACGCGCTATCTGGGCTGGAACGTCTATCGCCACCAGTGAGTAGAGGAATTCGGGGGCACGGCACGCCGTGCCCCCGCAGCGGTCATCGCACGATAACCTGGAAAGGGTTCGGACCGACGCAGTGTGAGAGCAGGGACACGGCGTGCCGTGCCCCCGGGAAGGGTGAGACTGACATGAATGGCACGAAGTTCAGGATTGCACGCAGCATGGCTGTCGTCATTGCTCTGATCCCGATTTGTCTGAATCTCGATTCCGGGATCGCCGAGCCTGCCGCGCCCGCGCGCGACTACCCCGTCAAGCCGGTTCCTTTCACCGCCGTGCATTTCAACGACGCCTTCTGGGCGCCGCGCATCGAAATCAACCGGACGATCACGATTCCCTTTGCATTCCAAAAGGACGAGGAGACGGGGCGCGTCGACAATTTTGTGCGTGCCGCCAAAGCCCTCCGGGGCGAAACCCTCCAGAACACGAAACCGCCCGGTTATCCCTTCGACGACACCGACGTGTACAAAGTCATCGAAGGGGCATCCTATGCGCTGAGCGTCCATCCTGACCCGAAACTCCGTTCTTACCTGGACAGCCTGATCAAGACCATCGGCGCCGCGCAGGAAAAGGACGGTTACCTTTACACCACGAGGACGATCAATCCGCAGCATCCCCACCCCTGGGCCGGCACCAGGCGATGGGAACTGGAGGGGGTAGACAGCCACGAGCTGTACAATCTCGGCCACCTTTACGAAGCCGCCGTCGCGCACTACCAGGCGACCGGGGAGCGCACGCTGCTCGACATCGCGCTGAAGACCGCGGATCTGCTCGTCAGGACTTTCGGCCCGGGAAAAGAGTCCATCTGGCCCGGGCACCAGATCACCGAGATGGGACTCGCCAAGCTCTACCGCGTCACCGGCGACAGCAGCTACCTCGACCTTGCCAAATTCATGCTCGACCAGCGCGGTGTGAACAATGAAAAGGGCGGGGGACGCACCTACAATCAGTCCTACAAAAGAGTCGTGGATCAGGCCGAAGCGGTGGGCCACGCGGTCCGTGCCACCTACATGTATTCCGGAATGGCCGACGTCGCGGCTCTGACGGGTGATGCCGCCTACGTGCACGCCATCGACAGGATCTGGGAAGATGTCACCGGAAGGAAGATCTACATCACCGGCGGAATCGGCGCCAGGGGATCCGGAGAGGCTTTCGGAAACGACTACGAGCTGCCCAACATGAGCGCCTACTGCGAGACCTGCGCTGCCGTCGGCAACGATTACTGGAACCAGCGCCTGTTCCTGCTTCACGCCGAGTCCAAGTACGTCGACGTGCTCGAGCGGACGCTTTACAACGGCCTGCTCTCGGGCGTCTCCCTTGACGGCAAGTCCTTCTTCTATCCCAACCCGCTCGAATCCAATGGCCAGCACCAGCGCAGCCCCTGGTTCGGCGTTGCGTGCTGCCCGGGAAACATAACCCGCTTCCTGCCCTCGATGCCGGGCTACGTCTATGCCCAGTCAGGCGACACACTCTACGTCAACCTCTTCGTGGGCAGCACAGCGGAAATCAGGATGGACAACGGGCGCACCGTGGGGCTGGTTCAGGAGACACGCTATCCTTGGGACGGAACGGTGAAGATGACTGTCGCCCCCGACAGGAGCGCGCCTTTCGCCATCGATGTCCGCATCCCCGGCTGGGCGCGCAACGAGGCCATGCCCAGCGACCTGTACCGGTTTGCGGACAAGTTCGACGAGCCGGCGGTTCTCAAGGTCAACGGCAAGCCGGTTTCTCTGACACTGGAAAAGGGCTATGCCAGACTGAACCGCACGTGGGCAAAAGGAGACGTGATCGAGCTCGTCCTTCCGATGCCGGTTCGCCGGGTGGTCGCCAACGATCAGGTGAGCGCCGACCGCAGCCGCGTGGCGCTGCAGCGCGGACCGATCGTGTTCTGCGCGGAGTGGCCGGACAACCCGAATGCACGTGTGCGCAACCTGGTGCTGCCTGACAAGGCGCCGCTCAAGGCGGAGTTCGTGCCGGCCCTGCTCAACGGCGTCGAAGTCGTCAAGAGCAGGGCCATCGGCCTGGCCTATGACGAAAAGGGCGGCATCACAAGGACCGAGCAGGAATTCACTGCGATCCCCTATTACGCCTGGGCGAACCGGGGCCGGGGCCAGATGGAGGTCTGGATTCCGAGAGTCGAGGAGGCCGCCAGGCCGACCCCCTGGCCGACTCTCGCCATGACGAGCAAGGTAACCACCTCCGGCAGGAAAGACCCGAGACCTGTAAATGACGGAGAAGAACCCGCGGCGTCATCCGACCACGCCTCCTTTTTCGACTGGTGGCCGAGGAAGGGAACCACCGAGTGGGTCGAATACGCGTTTGAGAAGCCCGCGACGGTTTCTCAGGCGGAGGTCTATTGGTTCGACGATACGGGTACCGGAGAATGCCGCGTGCCCAAATCCTGGCGCATTCTGTACAAGGACGGCGACCAATGGAAGGCCGTTGAGAATGCAGGATCCTATGGGATCGAAAAAGACGGCTTTAACAGGGTGTCGTTCGGTGCGGTGAAAACGGACGCCCTTCGCCTGGAAGTCACGCTGCAGCCCGGTTGGTCCGCAGGCATCCAGGAGTGGAAAGTCCGGTAAAGCGCTGTAATCGCTTACATCATTCCGCCAGGGTAAGAGCCGTCACTGGAAATGGTGCAGGTACCGATCGTCCCCGGCAAAAGTCACGCTGAAGGCAGTCTCGGAGAGCGATCCGAGAACGACGGCAACCGCGGAAGCCAGAGATCTGGACGCGAATCGGCGCTGATAAATGCGGATGTTTCGCTTTCGGTTTCGTGCCCTTGAGTATCAGCGTTCATCCGCGTGAATCCGCGTCCTGAGAGGACTCATGACAAGAGCGATAGCTGCTGCGGTGCTCTGCCTCGCCGCGGTCGGAGCGGCCCAGGCGCCTCAAAAAACGGTCACCCGCGCCGACATCCTGAGCGGAGCCTACGGTCCTTATCGGGCCAACAACGACCTGCTATCCTACGACCTGGACGTTCGGGTGGACCCTGAAAAGAAGTTCATCAGCGGCAGGAACAGGATCCGTTTCAGGATGCTCAAGGACGACTCGCGCATCCAGTTCGATCTGCATCCGAACCTGAATGTCGAAAAGATCCTGCTGGGTCCGGAAGAACTGAAATACGAACGGGAATTCGGCGCCGTGTTCGTGGATTTCCCGCGGCCGCTCAGGAAGGACTCCGTCTACTCGATCGATTTCTACTACTCCGGGAATCCCAAAGAGACGGGGCGTTTCGGCGGATTTGCCTTCAAAAGAGATCCCTCCGGCCATCCATGGATCTTCACCGCGTGCCAGGGAATCGGCGCCAGCATCTGGTGGCCGAACAAGGACCAGCAGCGCGACGAGGTCGAAAACATGCGCCTCAGCATCGCCGTTCCGAGCAACCTCGTCGAGGTCTCGAACGGCCGGTTTGTGGGCAAAACCGACCTTGGCGACGGCTTTACCCGGTATGACTGGCTCATCCATTACCCGATCAACAATTACTGCGTCTCGTTGAATATCGGAAATTACGTTCACTTCAGCGACACGCTCGACGGGCTGACGCTCGATTTCTTCTGCCTGCCGGAGGACCTTGAAAAAGCCAGGCGCCAGTTCACGCAGGCGAAGTCGATGCTTCGATGCTTTCAGAAATACCTCGGCCCCTACCCGTTCAAGAAAGACGGCTATAAGCTGATCCAGGTCCCCTATTCCGGGATGGAGCACCAGAGCGCCGTGACTTATGGAAACCGCTTCGCCAACGGCTATCTTGAGCGGGACTGGACCGGCGTCGGCATCAGCACGAAGTTCGACTTCATCATTATCCACGAGAGCGCGCACGAGTGGTTCGGCAACAGCGTCACTGCGGCGGATCAGTCCGACGAGTGGATCCACGAAGGCTGGGGTACCTACGCCGAAGCCGTGTATGTCGAATGCATGTTCGGCCGCGACGACGCGCTCAAGTATCTCAACGGCTACAAGAGCAAGGTCCGGAACCGGGAGCCGATCATTTCCCAATCCGGCGTCAACAGCACTCCGCCCCAGGACATGTACTTCAAAGGCGCCCTCTTTCTTAACACCCTGCGCAGCGTGATCGACAACGATTCCCAGTGGTGGAAGCTCGTGCGCGAATTCTGCCGGAGCTTCAGATACCGGAACATCATGACGACGGACGTGGTGGAATTCTTCAACCGGAAGACGGGGAAGAACCTCGCTCCGATCTTCAATGAGTACCTGAGGCACAAAGACATTCCGGCACTGGAACTGAAATTCGATGAGAGCGCGGGGAGCCTTTCCTATCGCTGGAAGGCCGACGAGAAGGATTTTGCGATGCCCGTGAGGGCAGGCAGAAAGGACAATTGGCGGCTGATCCGGCCGACGACGGAGTGGCAGACGATGAACTCGGACATAAAGAAAAGCGAGTTCGAAGTGGCCACGGATCTGTATTACGTCGAAGTGATCAAGACTCCATGATCCGGTGGCTTGGTGGTCTGCATTTCATCGCATGCCCAGGCGGCCGATGCCGGGCAGGCGCAAGGCCGGGCGCAGGAAATCGACTCCGGCGTCCAGGCCGAGCAGGTTTATCTCTATGCCCTCGACGCGGCCTGCCGCGACGCCGACGATCCCGCCGAGCGACACCTGCCAGCCTGTTCCGCTCGGCGTCCGCGCGACTATTCCATCCACCGGGTAATCCTTGCCGATGGCGCTGGCCGGCAGATCCAGGCGCAGCTCGGGCACCCTGCGGGCGAGATGTGCGATGAACGTGTTGCTGTTCGGCCCGGGCCACACCGTGTATTGCTTTTGATAAGGGTAATCGTTGGCGGCGGCCCGCACGCGCGGGATAGCGGCCTCGGCTTCGGCCCCGCGTAATTCGCCGAGAAGCCTCGGCTCTCTTCCATACCATCGCCCGTCCGGCACGCCGGGACCGACACGTACCGCCGGACGTCCCCGGCTCACGCCGAAGCCGACGACTTCGAATCGTTCCCAGGAAACGGCCTTCGCAGGTTTCACCGCAAACCAGGTGTGGACACCGAAAGCCCCGCGCCAACCCCAGGTGCGCGCGGTGTACACCTGGACGACGGCCTCGGGCGTGCGGCTCAGGTCCGGGGCGATCCCGGCCGAAGAGCGGTCCGCCCGGTACCAGGGCTCGGGTGGCCCGCTGAACGCCTGAATAATTATCGAAACGAAGAGGGGCAGCACGTACATCAGGCCGAGTGCCCACGCCACGCGCTTCGTCCTTCGCCATCTGCGCTTGGAAGTTACGCCATCTTTCACTTGGTACGCCGGCTCCTGTAGCAGAGAAAACCTTCCACGTGTTTTACAGGCACGAACCTCAGTGCTTTACCATTTCGAATGGGACGGCAGGCAGCGTGCCGAGGGAAATGCGTTGTCTGCCCGCCTGTGGCCTTCCCTGCGCAGGCGGCGGCGTCCGTTCTGCCAGGATGTTGACAATCAGATTCCCTTTCAGACCGTTTCTGATTTTCGCGGCGTCGCACTCCAACGCGAGCTCCATGCCCTCCTGGACCGGCGTCGCCTCGCGCAGAGAGACTCCCTCCGGGGGCTCGCTTAACTCGAACCGGATGTTGGCCAGGGCCGCGTTTGCAGGCGCCGGCACGCGAACACGGATCCGGGTCGTCTCGCCCGCCGAGATTTTCACGGGCTGCGGTGTGAGGATCGAAGCCGGAGCCCTGAGCGGGCCGCGTCTCACGACCGCAACCCGGAGGTCCACTGCCGGGACCAGATGCCGATAGGCGAAAGCCTGCATCATGTCCTCCGCAGGAACCGCGATCCTGCGGACCACACGGCCGCCGACGAGCGCGTGCCCTTCGAGAATCAGGTCAAACGGCTCCTTCAACGGCTGTTGCGGTGCCGTCAGGGTAAGGCGCACTCTGTCCTGGCCTTCCGGTATCAGCCCGCCGGCCAGGGCGAACCCGGGCGGCGCATCTTTCAACGCCAGAGCAATCTCACCCGAAAACCCGTCCTTGCGCAGGGCATAGATGGTGATCGGGGCGGACATGCCTCCGGCGAGGTTGATGCCGGACGGTACCGCCCTGAGCTCGAAGTCGGGCCTGGGCGGCCCGATGCGCAGGCGGTAGCCGAACTCCGCGCCGCCGCTCTGCTGTGCGTCTCCGACATGGAGGTAGTACGTTGCCTTCGCCGGCAAAGCGGCGGAAATGAGCGAGTCGGCGTGGTGAGTGTCGAGCCCCGACCCCTTGTCTTCGTGATCGTCGTTGAGGGCCAGTTGACGACCGGAAGAATCCGTCAGCCTGAGCACGGAATCCAGCGGGGAATCCAACCTGCGTGCATAAACCTCGGCGATGACCTGTTCACCGCCGCGTCCCTCGAATCGAAACACGTCCCAGTCTCCGGGCCGGTCGATCCGGCCGTTGACTGTGACCGGAAGCCTGACGCGCTGCGCGTTTTTCGGAGCGTCGTTCGGCTCCTTTTCCAAGGTCTCCGGTGTTGTGTCCGCGGCAAACGGCACGGAGTTGGACGACATCCCGTCCTTCCGTACCGAAATCGAGTGAGTTCCGTTTTCCTTTTCACCGCTCCCCACCGTCACACTGTTCACCGGCAGATTCCACCCCGTGAGCGCAACCGAGGCCCTGGCTCCGGTCCGTCCGCCCAGCGGGAAGATGCTCGTGATAAACGGCAACTCGCCCAGGGTGATCCGATAGACGAAATCCTCGCGGCCCCGATAGAGCGCGTCCTTGACTTCAATTGAGTATTCGTCGTCCGCGGCAATCCGGTAATAGAGCACGGGGTCGGGGTGGAAACGGTAGTCGTCGTCGTATGCCAGTTCTTTTCCCTTGGAGTCGTAGAGCGAAACTGCGGCCTGGAACCAGCCGGGAACGGCGTCGGCCAGATAAGGGATCAGCTCTCTCGCGCTAACGATAACGACCAGTTGCTGGCCCTGTCGAGCATGAAATCGGTACCGGTCGGCGTCTCCGGGAGTGAATTGCCGGCCCGGGTTCCCGGGAACCTGAGGCCGCGCGAGTCCCGGCTTGATGCGGCCGTTTACGGTTGCCGGCAGCGTAATGTCCATGACGGTGGGCGGCTGGCTGATCTGCGGCAAATTTCCCCCCCGCTGCGGGCTGGCTTCGATGGATTCCTTCTCGGTGAATTCCGTCAGCCTACCGACGCAGAACATGAAGGGATTCGACCACCCTTGCGGCGTTCCGAGCCTCAACTCGCGCCGGCCAGGTTCCGCGTCGGGTGAAATCGTAATGCGCAGCGTTGCGGTCTCCGCCAGAACGGGACTGACGTTTCGCGTGCTGTTGAAAACGACCAGCTTCGTCCGGATATCGAGCATTTCCTGGCGGACGGCGGCGTCTATGGGCTGCTTTTGAAGTTCCTGGAGCCTTTCTCTCAGCTGCCTCGCCTGCATTCCGTTCAAAGGCCTGGCATATTCGATTGCCGCGCCTTGTATTCCGCCGCCGGAGACATAAACGCCCGTGACGTTTGCCAGGAACTGACCGCCCGCTTTGACTTCGAGGGTCATGCCCTGCCGGCCGCCGGCGGGAAGCAGGTAAGCGAGGTGCGGAGCGTTCTGCTGCGCCCGCGCCGCGGGGGACAGGGCCAGGAGCAACAAAAGTAGCGAGGTTATCCTGATTCGATTCTGTCGCATAAAACTCGGACGCGGATCTGCGCGGATGGAATCACGGAAAATCCGCGCGAATCCGCATTATGGGATCTTCTCACATGATTTCTTTGAGCCGGCCGCCCGTGCTGATGCCCTCTCCGGCTGCCGGCGTCACGCGAATATCCAGGCCCTCGGGATTGGGAAGCCTGGCTTCCGTGTCGATGCCCAGGAGTTCATACATGCTGCCGATGAGGTCGCAGGGATACACGGGCCGCTCCTGCACCTCTTCACCTCTTGCATCCGAGGCGCCGACTACGCGGCCGCCCTTGAAGCCGCCGCCGGCCACCACGGCGGAGAAGACCTGTCCATAGTGACCGCGCCCGCCGTTCCAGGGCGGCTCCCACTGCACCTTCGGTGTACGGCCGAACTCGCCGCTCCACCAGACGATCGTGCTTTCGAGCAGGCCTCGTTCTGCCAGATCCTGGAGAAGGGCTGCCATGCCCTTGTCCATCTGCGGAAGCCTCTGGCGCATGATCTGAAAATGCTGCCTGTGGGTATCCCATCCTTGATAGTTGATGGTGATGTATGGCACTCCGCGCTCGACCAGCCGGCGCGCGGCCAGGCAGCTTTGCCCGAAGGTGTTTCGGCCGTAACGGTCTCTGACGGAATCGTTTTCCTGAGACAGATCGAAAACTTTGCCCGCGTCTCCCAGGATCAGTTCGTAAGCCTGTTCTTCCGCCCGGTCGAAATCTTTAAGCGAGGCATCGTCCCTCAGGGTATTCCTCATCGTGTTCAGCTGGTGCAGCAATTCGCGCCGGTCCTGTTGTCGCTGATCCGAGATGCCCTGGGCCACGACTCCCTCCACGGCGAAGCGGGCCTGAGCCGGGTCACCTCCCGTCGCAAAAGGCTTGTAACGCTGCCCCAGAAAACCGGCCTCGGAGAACCTTCCCTGCGGTTGAGTCAGCACGATGTAGGGAGGTATCAGTCCGCCGTATCCGGCGCCGTAACCCTTGAAGAGCGACACCACCGCCCCAACGCATGGGTAGACGAGCCTTTCGCCGGGCTTGCGCCCCGTCTGAACCGCGTAAGATGCCGTTTCGTGGGCGTTGATGCCGTGTGTCATGCTGCGGATGATGGAGTATTTGTCGGCCTGCTGCGCGAGGAGAGGAAGCAGTTCGCCGATCGTGATCCCGTCGATGTTTGTTGCGACCGGCTTGTTGAGCGGGCCGCAATAATCGTAGCCGGCCGCAGGTTTCGGATCGAACGTGTCCAGGTGCGACGGCCCGCCCCACATCCATATCTGGATCACGGCTTTTGCCTTTGCGGGCCGCGCGGCAGCCGATGCCCGAAGACCGTCGCGGCTCGCGGCCGCGAGACCGGCGGCCCCAAAAATTCCGCGACGCAACAACTCCCGCCGCGAACAGCGCTCAGGCAGGCGGCCGCCCCCTCGGATGCGAGAGAGTCCTTGCCCGTTCACAGCACCTCCTTCAATTAAAGTCATTCCCCGACACGAGTGCTGAGGCGCCGAAGGCCTCTGAGGGCCGGCCTGGTCGCCCCATGTCCCTACCGCGGTCAATCGGTCGATCTTGCTTCGCTTGGAGCAGTCGGGTCGAATTCCTCAGTAGGGGCATGGCGCGCCGTGCCCGCGTCGAGCACACTTCCATCGGTTTTACCACGTCAATGACCGGCATCGGATTGTCTTCCGCAGCGGTTCCGCCAATTCGAACGACTGTGGATGCCGGGGGGCGCGGTACTCCGAGGCAGCCTGCAGCCGCGCCGATCACTACATTTCATATTCATCCATGGTCCCATTCTCCGGGCCTCGATCAGTGCCGATAGAGAAATTCCGCGCTGTTGATCAGAACCCAGACTGTATCCACCACGGGAATCCACCGGTTGCCGACGGCGGCTCTGAAATACGCGCCGATGATCCTCAGCTCCTCATCCGTCGGATAGCGTGAAAGAACCGTGAGGTAGAGCGAGTCGATCGGATCGCGCGGAACGCCTCCGGGCTGAACCAGGGACCGCAGTTTGCCGCTCTGCTGGATCTTCTGCTGGATGTGGCTGGAGTTCAGCAGTTCCAGCCGCTGGTTGGCGGCGGGACGGTTGCTGCGCTCCGATTCGAGGCCCGTGTCGCGCGCCGGCCGCCCGAACATCTCCAGGAATGAACTGGTGATGCTGCCGTCGGAAAGCGAGATCGCGCGGGTGCCTTCCGGGATAAAGGTGTACGGCTCCGGGATAGGGCTGGAATACTGCTCCGACGTTCCCGTGATCTGGCAGATGGCATCGATCAGGACTTCCGCATCCAGGCGGCGCAGCGGATAGTAGGCGAAATTCGTCGCGGCCTCGGGCCGATCGGACCTCGGGATTGAGGAGAGCTGGTATGCCTGCGAGTTGAGAATCAGGCGGTAGATTTGCTTCAGGTCGAAACGGGCCGTGATCAGCTCTCGTTCCAGGTAGGCCAGAAGCTCCGGATTGCACGGAGGATTATCCGGCCGGATGTCATCCGGATCGTGAACGATGCCGCGTCCAAGCAGCCAGGACCAGATGCGGTTCACGACATTGCGGGCGAACCAGGGATTTTCCGCAGTGATCAGCCAGCCGGCAAAGGCCTCGCGCGGGTCCTGACCGGGGAGGAGGCGTGGCGTCTTGCCGTCGGGAAAAACGGGTGCCGCCGTTACTACGCCTGCTTTTTGCCCCGCGGCGTTCTTTTCGAGATCGAACATCACGATCTCTTCCTTCCACTCGCCGGTCGGCTTGAATGCGATATGCGCAAAGAAAGCCGCCATGCCGTTGAGCCGGTCTTTCTCCCACTTCTCCGCCCGCGTTCCCATGAAGGTCAGCGCCACGGCCTGCGCGATGGCCTGAGGTTCCCTGCTCTGGATCGCGCGGTAGAAATTGACCTGAGGCGCGCGGAAATTGCTTCCGCTCGAGGTGAGCATCTCCCTGACGAACCGGTCGTAGGGCAGGCCTTCTTTGAGGGAGGTCCGAATCCAGCGGTGATACGCCTGCACCGCGTTGGGCCACAGGTTGATCGGGAATTCCGACTTGACGCGGAGCAGGTCGCACCACTTCATCGCCCAGTAATCGGCGAATTCTTCGCGTGCCAGCAGATTCTCGATCAGCGCGCTGCGCTTGCCGGGATTCCGATCCTGCAGGAAGGCTTTCGCTTCCTGCGCGGTAGGCAGCGTCCCGATCACGTCCAGGTATGCGCGGCGGACAAACACGGCATCCGAGCAAAGTCGGGCGGGCTCGATGCCCAACTGTCTCAGCCTGCCGAACAACAGTTCGTCGATCTTCCCCGCAGGGGAGGGCACGGCCGGGCTTTCATACGGATTTTGCGGCGCCTGCGCTGCTGCTGCGGCGATTGCCGCCAGGAAGCAGACAATAAGATACGATGAAGCCTTCACCATGTCGCGCAAGTATGTATACCGTCACGGAATTTAATTCAATGATGTCGTCTTGTCCCTGAAACCAACCACCAAGACACTAAGACACAAAATCTTCTCGTCCTGGTGTCTTTGTGGCTTTGCGGTGAATTTGCCGGGCGGCAGCGAAAATGCCGCCGCCCGGCCAGGGCCAGCTCTAGAAGTAGAGCTTCAACGCAAATTGCAGGAAGCGCGGGGTGTAAGGCGAAGCCAGCGCGCCGGCGCCGCGGGTAACTCCGAGGTACCCCCAGCGATCAGGCGTGTACGCCTGCTTCAGTCTGAAGAGCTTCAATCCCTGGACATTGGTAATGTCGAAGGAATTCAGGTTTGCCGAATGGAAACCCTGGGGAACAGGCACCGCGAAGAAATCTCGCGGCAAGACGATCGTCGTCGATGTGGTCGACGGGTTTATGTTGTAGCTGCGGATCATGGCGTTGATCTGCGCCAGCAGGGCAGCGCCGGCCGCGGTATTTCGCGCCGGCCGGCTCCCCGGTGAAAAACGGGCCCAGTTGTCGTAATCCGCGTTGCTGATGACCGCTTCACTCGGCGTGGTGAATATCTCCCCGTTATCGCTGTCCCGGCCAAACTGAAAGATCGGGTGATTGAAGAGGTTGATGGCATCCATGCGCAACTGCAGGCGGGCTCTTTCGGTCAGCCGCCAGTTCTTCTGCACGGACATGTCGAACAGGTAGATGGTCGGCCACCGCGCGGCGTCTAGAGTGCGGGGCGTGTTGCCATATTCTCCCTTGATCGGACGCATGAAAGCCGCCGGGTTGAACCAGGGCTCGCAAGACGTCCCGATGGGGCATTCGCGGCTCCACAGCGGATTTTTCAGAGGCTGGCCGGGAACCAGGTTGGGACGGATCGCGCGCAGATTTCCCGCTGCGAGCTGGTTGCCGTCGCGGATGACGACGACCAGGGGCGTTCCCTGCTGAATCCGGCCGGACCCGCTCAAGGTCCATCCGCCGACGACATGATTCAGCCAGCCGGGCGCGCCCGAAAGGAACTTGCGATTCTTCCCGGCCGGGAGATCCCAGAGGAAAGTCGCGTTGAAGGTGTGTCGGACGTCAAAAGTGGAAACCGACCGGT
>Ga0316628_100003272_pt1 | contig 12442 bp, 12 predicted proteins | sample OWC_Aug_M2_C1_D5_FD_207648 | JGI IMG/M metagenome (GOLD analysis project Ga0316628, IMG submission 207648) | Wetland soil microbial communities from Old Woman Creek delta, Ohio, United States - OWC_Aug_M2_C1_D5_C | ecosystem: Environmental > Terrestrial > Soil > Wetlands | place: USA: Ohio...
GTCATCACTGTTTTTCCCGAGGCAGTTCCCTCCTTGGCACGCCACGCTTATTTTGAAGCAGCAGCAGTAATCATTGCGCTGATCAACTTCGGCTCAGCATTGGAGCTGCGCGCACGCGGCAAGACTTCTGAGGCGATCCGCCGGCTCATCGGACTTCAACCCAAGACAGCGCGCGTGGTACGCGACGGACGGGAACTCGATGTGCCGATCATGGAGGTGGGGCTGGACGAGACGCTGCGGGTACGTCCCGGTGAGCGCATTGCGGTGGATGGTGTGATTATCGATGGTGAATCTCACATCGATGAGTCGATGATCAGTGGTGAGCCGCTACCGGTGAGCAAGGGGATGGGCGACGAAGTGGTCGCAGGTACCATCAACGCCTCAGGCACCTTCCTGTTTCAGGCCAAACGAATTGGCAAGGAGACCGTGCTGGCGCGCATCATCGAGATGGTGCGTACCGCGCAAGCGAGCAAACCGGCCATCGCGCGCCTGGTGGACAAGGTGGCGGCGGTGTTCGTGCCGTCGGTGATGATCATCGCGGTGGTCACCTTTCTTATCTGGTACAACATCGGCCCTGCACCGGTGTTGAGTTACGCCATCGTCGCCACCATGACGGTGTTGATCATTGCCTGCCCCTGCGCGCTGGGACTCGCCACGCCTATTTCAATCATGGTGGGGGTCGGCAAGGCAGCGGAGTTTGGTGTGTTGATTCGCAATGGTGATGCGCTGCAGCAGGCGAGTCGCATCACCACCGTAGTGCTCGATAAGACCGGTACCGTTACAGAAGGCAAGCCTGTACTCACCGACATCGTACCGTTTCATGGAACCTTAGTAGGCACTAATCAGATGCTTGCTATCGCAGCCACAGTGGAGGCTGGCTCAGAGCATCCGCTGGCGCGCGCCATTGTCGCCGCTGCCGAAGCGGAGGGTGTACCGAAGCTGATAGCCTCCTCATTCGAAGGGCTCGCCGGGCACGGGGTACGCGGTGTCATCAACAATCAGAAGGTGCTGATTGGCAATCGCAAGTTGATGGAAGAGAACGGTGTCTATCTCGGCCACTTGAGCGCAGAGGCCGAACAGCTTGCTGCCGACGGCAAGACCCCGTTGTTCATGGCAATGAATGAGGCGGGCGCGGCTGTTTTTGCCGTGGCTGATCCCATCAAGGCCGATTCGGCGGCAGCGATCCGCCGTTTCCATGCACTCGGCTTGAAGGTGGTGATGATTACCGGTGACCATCCGGCCGCGGCGCACGCGGTGGCAAGACAGGCCGGTATCGACGATGTGATTGCCGAAGTGTTGCCCGAACACAAAGCGGAGAAGGTGGCCGAGTATCAGCAACACGGTGAGATCGTGGCGATGGTCGGCGACGGCATCAACGATGCTCCTGCACTGGCGCGGGCCGATGTGGGCTTCGCTATCGGCACGGGCACCGATGTCGCCATCGAAAGCGCCGACGTAACTTTGATGCGCGGCTCACTGCACGGTGTCGCCGACGCCATCGCCATCTCCAAGGCGACGGTGCGCAACATCAAACAGAACCTGTTCGGTGCCTTCATCTACAACAGTGCGGGCATTCCTGTCGCTGCAGGCATCCTCTATCCCATCATGGGCGTGCTGCTAAACCCGATGATCGCCGGTGCTGCCATGGCCATGTCATCATTCACGGTGGTGAGCAACGCTAACCGCCTGCGTCTGTTCAAGCCGAAGGGGAACGAGTGATGACCGTTAATTTAATCGGGCTGGTGGTGATTGGATTGATTATCTGGTGGTTTTGGCTGTCGAAGTAAATGACAGTTATTTGCTCAGGGGCGATATTCCGCATCCGATTAACGTGGCGCAGCCACACAACTTTAGAAGCTAAGTAAGAGAAAAAATTTCATGGGCTGGTGGGGCAAGGTAATCGGTGGTGCTGTGGGATTTGCATTGGGCGGACCATTGGGGGCGCTGCTTGGTGCAACGTTTGGCCACCAGTGGGATGACAAGCCGGGATCGAGACAGCGTGGGCGGGTGGAGTGGGTCAACTGGGAGCGCTCTTCCGAACAGGAGTTGATCCAGTCGGCCTTTTTCACAGCAACCTTTTCGGTGATGGGCCATCTTGCCAAGGCCGACGGGCGCGTCAGTGAGGAGGAGATTCAGCTGGCGAAGCAGGTGATGGCGCAGATGAATCTCAATGAGGTGCAGCAGCGCACTGCCAAGCGCCTTTTCACAGAAGGAAAGCAACCCGACTTTCCTCTTGATGATGTGCTTGATCAATTGCGCCGCGAGTGTCTGCGCCGCCACACGTTATTGCAGGTATTTCTCGAAATCCAGGTGCAGTTCGCCTATGCCGATCGCACGATGGACAGTGCAGAGCGAAAACTGCTGCTGCATATCTTCGAACGTCTCGGTTTTTCGCAGCGCGAGTTTGACCATATCGATCAACTGGTGCGCGCGGCATACCAGTTCGCCGGTGAACAGCGCGCTACCAGCGAGGCATCGCGCTGCAACCGCCTGCGCGATGCCTATGGGATGCTCGGCATCGAAGAGGGTGCCAGCGATGACGAGGTGAAGCGTGCCTACAAGCGACTGATGAATCAGCACCACCCGGACAAGCTGGTCGCCAAGGGATTACCCGAGGAGATGATCAAGCTGGCCAATGAAAAGACCCAGGAGATCAAGGCAGCCTACGAACAGGTGAAGGAGGCGCGCGGCCTGCGCTGATTTGCCTGATGAGCCTGAAAAAAAGCCGGGAAATCCCGGCTTTTTCTTTTGCATGGCAATAATGATTAAAGATAGCGTCCGCCCGTACCGATGGCGATGGTGATAATCCCGAGGATCATGTTGATGCCAACGACGTCACGGATGCGGTCGAGGTGCGCTTTGCCATTCGGCCATGCCTTTTCAGCAACGGCAGTTTTCAGTTTCTGGAACGGCACGAAATAGACGTAGAGGAACAGGGCGATCATCACCAGTCCGATGGCCTGCATCAAATGGACGTGCATTCCCACCGCACCAAAGCCGCCAAACACCGAGAAGATCATCCAGTAGCCGGTGACCGGGATGAGGATGATGGCGCCCCATACCACGGGGAAGAAGCGGTTGAAGACTCCGACCCAGAGCGGCTGGCGCAGCGGCGGTTCGAGCAGTTCAGCAGCCACCGGGCGCAGCATCTGGTGGGCGAAAAACATGCCTCCTACCCAGACGACAGCGGAGAGGAGGTGCAGGACGATGGCGAAACTCATGAAAATCTCCTTAATCGGGTGCGGTATTTTCGTTATGGCTGGCCGGACAGATCCGGTCCGGTAAGTTATGGGGGCGCTTGGGCAAGTATAGAAGAGCCGGCCAGCTAGCCCAAAGGGGGATTCCGCTGTCGCTTTACCGGGCGGGAGCAGGTAAGATTCGGAATTCTTTTTATGGCGCGCCGCACCGGCCTTCGGGCCGCGGCGCAGGACAACCCGTTAACGAGGTGTGTAGTAATGGCTGATTTCCAGATCGCTCCGTCCATCCTCTCCGCCAACTTCGCCAAGCTGGGCGAAGAGGTCGATAACGTCCTCGCCTCCGGCGCCGACATCGTCCACTTCGACGTGATGGATAACCACTACGTGCCGAATCTGACCATCGGACCGCTGGTCTGCGAAGCGCTGCGCAAGCACGGCGTCACCGCCCCCATCGATGTGCATCTGATGGTCAAGCCGGTGGATCGCATCATCCCCGATTTCGCCAAGGCGGGTGCCACCTACATCACTTTCCATCCCGAGGCCAGCGAGCATATCGACCGCACCATCGGCCTCATCAAGGAGAGCGGCTGCAAGGCCGGCCTGGTGTTCAATCCGGCTACTCCGCTCGACGTGCTCGAATACACCCTGCCCAAGCTCGATATGGTGCTGCTGATGTCGGTCAACCCCGGTTTCGGCGGTCAGAAGTTCATCCCCTACGTGCTCGACAAGGCGCGTGCCGTGCGCAAGATGATCGACGCGGGCAAGTACAACTGCCGCCTGGAGATTGACGGTGGTGTCGGCCCCGCCAACATCCGTGAAGTGGCCGAAGCGGGCGTCGATACTTTCGTTGCCGGCTCTGCCGTGTTCGGCAAGCGCAACGAGAGCGACAAGAATCGCTACGACACCATTATCGGCGAGATGCGCGCCGAGCTGGCCAAGGTCGGCAAGAAGTAAAATCCTTTAACCGCGAAGGACGCGAAGTAACGCGAAGGAATATTGAGAAGGTGAGGGGTATCCAACTCTTCTCCTTTGCGTACTTCGCGTACTTTGCGGTAGAGATTTATGACGCTCAAAAAACCCGAAATGATCCTCATCGACGTGGACGGCACGCTGGTCGACAGCGTGCCGGACTTGCACTATTGCGTCGATGAGATGATGAAGGCGCTCGGCATGCCGCTGCGCGGCGAAGCGAAGGTGCGCACCTGGGTCGGCAATGGTGTCGAACGGCTGACGCGCCGCGCCCTCATCGACAGCCTCGACGGCGAGCCGGACGAGGCGCTGTTCCAGAAAGCCTATCCGATCTTCCTGGAGCTCTATGCCGAGAACACCAGCAAGCGTTCACGCCTCTACCCCGGCGTGCTGGAAGGGCTCGACATGATGCAGGCCGCTGGTTACAAGCTCGGTTGCGTCACCAACAAGGTGGCGCAGTTCACCATTCCGCTGCTCAAGGACTTGGGCGTCTATGATCACTTTGCCATTGTGGTAAGTGGTGATACTCTGCCTGAGAAGAAGCCCCATCCGCGGCCGCTGCTCCATGCGGCGGAGTTTTTCGGCGTAAAGCCGGAGAAGGCGCTGATGCTGGGTGATTCGGTGAGTGATGTGAAGGCGGCGCGCGCCGCCGGATTTCAGATTGTCTGCATGAGTTACGGTTACAACCACGGTGTCGATATCCGCGAGGCCAGGCCCGACGCAGTGATCGATTCGATGGTGGAACTGGTACCACTTCTGGAGGGGGCCGCCTGAGCGGCAGTGTGATGCGAGTGATGGTGCGTGAGCAGTACGACAGGCGATGGCGCTGGTGATTTTCACCGCTCCACTGATTGCCGTTTACGTTTGCTCAACCGCTATGGGTAATGACCATGACTCCTGAACAATTTGCCTCTCTCGCCAAAGAAGGCTTCAACCGCATTCCGCTGCTGCGCGAGGTGCTGGCCGACCTCGATACCCCGCTCTCCACCTACCTCAAGCTGGCCGACGCGCCCTACAGCTACCTGTTCGAATCGGTGCAGGGCGGCGAGAAGTGGGGTCGTTACTCGATCATCGGCCTGCCCAGCCGTATCGTGCTCACCGTGCGTGGCAACGACATCACCGTGACCGATGACGGTTCGGTGGTGGAGCAGGTCACCGCCGCCGATCCGCTGGCGTGGATTGAACTGTTCCAGGCACGCTACCGCGTGCCTGAAGTGGCCGGGCTGCCACGTTTCACCGGTGGCCTGGTCGGTTACTTCGGTTACGACACCATTCGCTACATCGAGCCGAAGCTCGGTGCCTGCCCCAATCCCGATCAGATTGGGGCTCCCGATATCCTGCTGATGCTCTCCGATGAGGTGGTGGTGTTCGACAACCTCAGCGGCAAGCTCTACATCGTGGTGCACGTGGACCCTGCGACAGCCGGTGCCTTCGACAAGGGCAACAAGCGTCTCGCCGCGCTCGTGCACAAACTCGAAGAGCCGGTCTATCGCGAGCCCATCGCCCGCACCAGTGTGGTGAAGGAGGAGGATTTTATCTCCGGCTTCACCCAGCAGGGCTTTGAAGAGGCGGTGGAGAAGGCGCGTAACTACATCGTCGATGGAGACGTGATGCAGGTGGTGCTGTCGCAGCGCATGTCGATCCCGTTCCGCGCCCGGCCTTTAGATCTCTATCGCGCTTTGCGCAGCCTCAATCCCTCGCCTTACATGTTCCATCTCAATCTGGGCGACTTCCATATCGTCGGCTCCTCACCGGAGATCCTGGTGCGCTACGAAGAGGGGATGGTGACGGTGCGTCCCATCGCCGGCACCCGCCCGCGCGGCGCCACCACCCAGGATGACCTGGCGCTGGAGATCGATCTGCTCAATGATCCCAAGGAGATCGCCGAGCACTTGATGCTCATCGACCTGGGGCGCAACGATGTGGGCCGCATCGCCGAGACCGGTTCGGTGCAGGTGACCGAGCGCATGGTGATCGAGCGCTACTCGCATGTGATGCATATCGTCTCCAACGTACAGGGCCGTCTCAAGCCGAAGTTCAACGCCATGGATGCCCTGCGCGCCACCTTCCCCGCCGGCACCGTTTCCGGCGCGCCGAAGATCCGCGCCATGGAGATCATCGACGAACTGGAGCCGGTGAAGCGCGGCGTCTATGCCGGCGCCGTCGGTTATCTCGGCTGGCACGGCAACATGGACACCGCAATCGCGATCCGCACCGCGGTGATCAAGGATGGCACGCTGCACATCCAGGCCGGCGCCGGCATCGTCTACGACTCCATCCCGCGCAACGAGTGGAACGAAACCATGAACAAGGGGCGCGCCGTGTTCCGTGCCGTGGCACTGGCCGAAGCGGGGCTCGATGGCGCACCGCGCCATCGTTGAGGGAGGATTCACCATGTTACTGATGATCGACAATTACGACTCCTTTACCTACAACCTGGTGCAGTATTTCGGCGAGCTGGGGGCCGAGGTGGCGGTCCATCGCAACGACCAGATCACCGTCGAGGAGATCGAGAAACTTGCGCCCGATCACCTGGTGATCTCGCCAGGCCCCTGTTCGCCGAGCGAGGCGGGGATTTCGGTGGCGGCGATCCAGCACTTCGCTGGCAAACTGCCGATCCTTGGCGTCTGTCTCGGCCACCAGTCCATCGGCCAGGCGTTCGGCGGCAAGATCGTCCATGCGCGGCAGATCATGCATGGCAAGACCTCGCCGATCTTCCATAAGGATGTCGGTGTCTTCGAGGGGTTGCCCTCGCCGTTCGAGGCGACGCGTTACCATTCGCTGGTGATCGAGAAGGCGAGCGCCCCGGCCTGTCTCGAGGTGACGGCGTGGACGCAGAACGAGGACGGCAGCATCGACGAAATCATGGGAGTGCGTCATCGCGACTTCGTGATCGAGGGGGTGCAGTTCCATCCGGAGTCGATCCTCACCGAACACGGACACCGCATGCTGGCCAACTTCCTGAAGATGCAGGGCGGTCGCCGCACCTGAGTCTGTTTGCTGCAATTGGCGGCACTGAACTACTCAGTGCCGCCACCTCATGGAGTATGTCGTGTCCACCCAGAGCGATGCCATTGGGCATCATCGAGTGCTGATTACCGTTCTGGTTGCTGCATTGTCGATGCTGGCACCGTTCAGCATCGACACCTATCTGCCATCGTTCCCGGCCATCAGTGCTGAATTGGGGGCGTCGCACGTGCAGATGCAGCAGACCATGAGCTTCTATCTGCTGACCTTTGCCGTTACCACGCTGCTGCACGGTCCGCTCTCTGATGCTTTTGGCCGGCGCAAGGTGATCATCGGTTCGCTGTTGTTGTATGTAGTGTGTAGCATCGGTGCTGCATTGAGCGGCTCTATCGCAACACTGATCCTGTGGCGTGCCGGGCAGGGCTTCTCTGCCAGCGCCGGGGTGGTGGTGGGGCGGGCGATGGTACGCGACGCGTTCAGTGGCCACCGAGCCCAACAGGTGATGTCGCAAGTGATGCTGATTTTCGCGGTGGCACCGGCCATCGCACCGATCATTGGCGGCATTCTTGAACAGGCAATTGGCTGGCGTTCTGTGTTCTGGTTCCTCACTCTGCTAGGTGTAGTGATGACGCTCCTGGTGAGCTGGCGTGCTCCGGAGACGCTGCCGGTGGAGGCGCGCCACTCCATCCATCCGCTCAAGGTGATGCATGGTTATGTCCTAGCGCTGCGCAACAGACGGTTCATGGGGCTGGTGATTGCCTTCGCACTCAACTTCGGCGGCTTCTTTCTCTACATCGCCGCGGCGCCCAGCGTGCTCTACGACCATCTGCATCTGGGGCCGGGCGATTTCTGGATGCAGTTCGTGCCGATGGTGGCCGGCTTGATGTGCGGCTCCTTCCTCTCCGGTCGCACGGCTGAACACATCACGCCGCGCACCGGTATCCTGATTGGTTACGGCGCCATGCTTACGGCTGGCCTGTTTAATGTGGCACAGGCGCTGTGGTTGCCGCCCGCACCGTGGAATGTGCTGGCACCGCTGGTGTTGTACGCCTTTGCTGTTGCTTTCAGCATGCCCAGTCTGAGCCTGCTGGCGCTCGACTGCTTTCCCCGCCAGCGCGGCATGGCCGCGGCTGTGCAGTCTTTTCTGCAGATGATCTTCAATGCCTTGGTGGCGGGCATGATCGTGCCGCTTCTGGTGCATCAGGTGTGGATGCTGGCAGTAGGGATGCTGTTGCTGGCACTGGCAGGATTTACAGTGTGGGCATTGCAGGAGTGGCGTTATGACTGTGAGGCGTCTTGACCCTGGCAACGCTGAAACGGGACAATCGCCGGATACTCACTCCGGTACGATTCTGAGAAAGGTTTGAATTTGATGGACATGCAATCGGCAATTCGTGCGGTAACCGAGCAGCGCAATCTCACCCATGATGAGATGGCCGCGGTGATGCGCACCATCATGACCGGCGAGGCGACCCCGGCACAGATCGGCGGCTTCCTTATCGGGCTGCGCATGAAGGGGGAGACCGTGGACGAGATCGCCGCCGCCGCCGCAGTGATGCGCGAACTCTCTACCCACGTGCCGGTGCATGGCGCACATGTGGTCGATACCTGCGGCACCGGTGGTGATTCATCGGGTACCTTCAACATCTCCACCACTTCGGCGTTCGTTGCAGCGGCGGCGGGTGCGCGTGTGGCCAAGCACGGTAACCGTTCCGTTTCCAGCAAGACCGGCAGCGCCGATGTGCTCGAAGCCGCTGGCGTGAATCTCGATCTGACGCCGGAGCAGGTGGCGCAATGCGTCGATGAGGTAGGTGTCGGCTTCATGTTCGCACCGAAGCATCACACTGCCATGAAATTTGCCATCGGCCCGCGCCGCGAAATGGGTGTGCGCACCATCTTCAATCTGCTCGGTCCGCTCACCAATCCCGCCGGTGCACCCAACCAGGTGCTCGGCGTCTTTTCGCGCGCCTGGGTCGAGCCGATTGCTCGGGTGCTGATGCAGTTGGGTAGCCGCCATGTGCTGGTAGTCCATTCGGATGACGGCATGGATGAAATGAGCATCGCCGCGCCGACCCACGTGGCGGAGTTGAAGGATGGCGCGGTCATCACCTATACCCTCGAGCCGGGCGATGTCGGTATCACTCATGGGTCCCTTGATACATTGAAGGTGCGCGATGCAGCCGAATCGTTGCAATTGATGCGCAGCGTGCTGGAAGGCAATCCTGGCCCCGCAGCCAACATCGTTGCTCTCAATGCTGGTGCGGCGATCTACACCGCGGGGATCACTGATTCGCTCGCCGGCGGTGTAGCTCGTGCCAAGGTAGCGATTGCCGGGGGCGAGGCCTACGCGAAACTCAATGCGCTGGTGACATTGACTAACAGTTTTAAATGATGGACATGCCGGTGAACGATACCCCTGATGTGTTGAAGAAGATCCTCGTCCGCAAGGCGGAGGAGGTGGCAGCACGCAAGGCACATCTGCCGCTGCATGCGCTCAAGGTGCGGCTCGAGGTTGCGCCTGCGGTGCGCGATTTTGTCGCGGCCATTCGCGGCAAGCTTGCCGCAGGTGATAGTGCGGTGATTGCCGAGGTGAAGAAGGCCTCGCCCAGTCAGGGGGTGATACGCGCCGATTTCGATCCGGCTGCCATTGCCGCCAGCTATGAACGCGGCGGTGCCGCCTGCCTGTCGGTATTGACCGACATCGATTTCTTCCAGGGCAGCGATGCCTACCTGCAGCAGGCGCGCAGTGCCTGTGCACTGCCAGTACTGCGCAAGGACTTCATGATCGACCCTTATCAGGTCTACGAGGCACGTGCTATCGGCGCCGACTGTATTCTGCTGATCGTCGCAGCGCTCACTGACGGGCAGATGGCGGAGCTGGCCGGGCTTGCCGATGAGCTAGGGATGGCGGTGCTGGTCGAGTCACACGATGGTGCGGAACTGGAGCGGGCACTGCGGCTGACCACGCCGCTGATCGGCATCAATAACCGCGATTTGCGTACCTTCAAGACCTCGCTGAACACAACGATTGATCTACTGCCAAAGATCTCCAGCGAACGCATCGTGGTTACCGAGAGCGGTATTCACACGTCTCAGGATGTGGCGTTGATGCATCGTCATGGGGTCGGTACCTTCCTGGTCGGCGAGGCGTTCATGCGTGCCGACGATCCGGGAAGCAAGCTGGCGGAGTTGTTTGCGAAGGGATGAATGCATACTCCGGATGATTTCCGGAGTACAGATGGAAGATTAGCGGGTACCGTGCACGACGATGGTCTTGCCTTTCACGGCGATCAGGGTCTGATCCTCCAGCGACTTGAGAACGCGGCCGGCCATTTCGCGGGAACAGCCGACGATACGGCCAATCTCCTGGCGAGTGATCTTGATCTGCATGCCATCGGGATGGGTCATGGCATCCGGCTGTTTGGCCAGCTCCAGCAGGGTGCGGGCGATGCGGCCGGTAACGTCGAGGAAGGCGAGGTCGCTCACCTTGCGGCTGGTGGCGCGCAGACGGGTGGCGAGCTGGGTGGCCAGATGGAAGAGGATTTCAGTGTCGCTTTCGGCGATCTGGCGGAAGCGGGCGTAGCTGATTTCTCCGAGTTCGCACTCGGTGCGGGCGCGTACCCAGGCACTGCGGCCCTGGCCGGTCTCGTCGAACAACCCCATTTCGCCGAAGAAGTCGCCGGGGTTGAGGTAGGCGAGGACGATTTCACGGCCATCGGTATCCTCGATCAGGACCGTCACAGAACCCTTGATCAGATAGTAGAGGACGTCGGGCTTGTCGCCGGCACAGATGATGGTGCTCTTGGCGGGATAGCGGCGGCGGTGGCAATGCTCCAGAAACCGCTCGACTGCGGGGTTGATCGCTTTTACGCGAATCGGTGCCTTCACCGTCATGACAGACAATCCTTTAATTGATGGTCAGTTATTTGCTTACATATACCAGCGGCGGGGTACCTCAGGCAACCGTCGGCGCTACAATAACACTTTAATTATGCGGGAGAAACGATGAAAGCACGTGTGAAATGGGTCGAAGAGGCCACTTTCGTGGGGGAATCCGCCAGCGGCCATGCGGTGGTAATGGACGGGCCGCCTGAATTTGGCGGGCGAAATCTCGGGGTTCGGCCGATGGAGATGGTGCTGCTCGGCATGGGCGGCTGCACCTCGTTTGACGTAGTTCACATAATGAAAAAATTTCGTCAGCCCATCACCGATTGCGTCGCCGAGCTGACTGCCGAGCGCGCTGACGGTGAGCCGAAGGTGTTTACCAAAATCCATGTCCACTTCATCGTTACCGGCAAGGGGCTGGACGAGGAGAAGGTGAAGCGTGCGGTGGAGATGTCGGCAGAGAAGTATTGTTCCGCCTCGATCATGCTGGGGCGTGCCGGCGCGGAGATTACCCACGACTACGAGATTCTCGAAGGGTGATGGAACGTCCGCGCCCCACGGGTGGAATGCGCCATGTGGCGCTTTTCGTCAGCGAGCTGGAGGCGTGCGAGCATTTCTACGTGGAGCTGCTCGGCATGCATGTCGAGTGGCGTCCTGATCAGGATAATGTCTACCTGACCTCAGGCAACGACAATTTGGCGCTACACCGCCTCAAGGCAGATTATTCCGGTGCCCAGCGTCTCGATCACATCGGCTTCATCATCAATACGCCGGAGCAGGTGGATGCGTGGTTCTCCTTCCTGGCCTCCCACGGTGTGTGCATGAAGACCGATCCGCGTACCCATCGCGATGGGGCACGCAGTTTCTACTGTCTCGACCCGGCGGGTAACACGGTGCAGATGATCTACCATCCACCGTTGTCATCTTTGCCCGTTCGGGACTGAAGTCCCTTCTACAAGCCAACGTAGGAGGGACTTTAGTCCCGATGGCTAGTTTCATCGGAGATAAAGCTTTGGTAAAACCCCTCAGCAAAAAGCTCAAACTGCATGGTTTCAACAACCTGACCAAAACCTTGAGCTTCAACATTTACGATATCTGCTACACGCAGACCGATGAACAGCAGCGTCAGTACATCGAGTATATCGACGAGGAGTACAACGCCGAGCGCCTCACCAATATCCTCACCGATGTAGCCGACATCATCGGCGCCAACATCCTCAATATTGCCCACCAGGATTACGATCCGCAGGGGGCGAGCGTGACCATCCTCATCTCCGAGGAGCCGGTGGCGGCGGAGCACCTCTCCAACCGCGAGGAGCCGGGGCCTTTACTGCCCGATGCGGTGGTGGCTCATCTCGACAAGAGTCACCTGACAGTGCACACCTATCCCGAAAGCCATCCCCACAATGGCATCAGCTCATTCC
>Ga0316628_100003273_pt1 | contig 12442 bp, 5 predicted proteins | sample OWC_Aug_M2_C1_D5_FD_207648 | JGI IMG/M metagenome (GOLD analysis project Ga0316628, IMG submission 207648) | Wetland soil microbial communities from Old Woman Creek delta, Ohio, United States - OWC_Aug_M2_C1_D5_C | ecosystem: Environmental > Terrestrial > Soil > Wetlands | place: USA: Ohio...
GTCGCCGTCCCCTCCGCCCAGGCCTTTAAAGACGTCCTCGCAGGGATTCATCGCCGCGACGAACATGAACGCGGCCGGGAATTCGGCGCTGTAGACGTTGCGAACGACAGTCACCGTTCCGTCCTCGAGCGGCTGGCGGAGGTCCTCCAGGACCTTCCGCTTGAATTCGGGAAGCTCGTCGAGAAACAGCACGCCCAGATGGGCCAGGCTGACTTCCCCGGGCCGTGGAACGAGCCCGCCCCCGATCAAGCCCGCGTCCGTGACCGTATGATGCGGAGCCCGGAACGGACGGCTCGCGATTGCCCCTCTTCCTTTTAAATACCCCGCGGCGCTGTAGACCTGGGTGACTTGGATGATTTCCTCGAAAGTCATATCGGGAAGAATCGACGGCAGCCGCCGGGCGATCATCGTCTTGCCCGAGCCGGGCGGGCCGATGAGCAGGACATTGTGCGCCCCGGCCGCGGCGACTTCTAGCGCCCGCTTGACGTGATGCTGCCCTTTGACCTCGCGGAAATCCTGGCCCGGCGGCGGCGCTTCAATCAGCTCGGAAAGCGCGTAACGGCAGGGAGAGGCCGAAGCCGGATTGTGCAGAAAAGAGACGACCTGAGGCAGGTCCGAAACTCCGAACACGTCCAATCCGTCCACCAGGGCGGCTTCTTTTTCATTGTCCCGGGGGACCACGATGCCCTTGAAGCCGCGCCCCTTGGCCAGGATCGCCGCCGAAAGCACGCCCTTGACCGGCTTGATCCGGCCGTCCAGGGCCAATTCCCCCAGGAAGCAGTAGTCCTTGATCGGCTCGATGGGCACGAGGCTGAGAAAAGCCAGATGGCCGAGGGCGATGGGCAAGTCGAATGACGGTCCTTCCTTGCGCCGGTCGGCCGGGGCGAGATTGATGGTGACTTTGTGGGACTGAAAATCGTATCGACAGTTCTTTAAAGCGCCCTTGACCCGCTCCTTGCTTTCCCGGACGGAAGCGTCCGGAAGCCCAACGACGATATAGTCGGGCAGGCCGTTGCCGATGTCGACCTCGACTTCGACGACATAGGCCTCGATGCCCTGGAGGGCCGAGCTGAACGCTTTGATGAGCATGGCGCCGGATGACCATAAGGAGAGACGGCCTCCGTCCGGCTTTTTGTCAATCCTATGGAAACGTCCGGATTATTCGTACTTCAGGCTTTCGGCCGGATTGGCCAGGGCCGCCTTGATCACCTGCGAGCTGACGGTCAAGACGGCAATCCCCAGGGCGGCCAGCCCGCTTGTGAGGAAAATGCCGGCCCCGAGCCGGGCCCGGAAGGCAAAGCCCTCCAGCCACCGGCTCATCGCCCAATAGCCCAGCGGCCAGGCGATGAGGGTGGCCAGGACGACCCATTTGACAAACTGCCGTGTCAGGAGCCAGACGACGCCTCCGATCTCCGCTCCGAGGACCTTGCGGACGCCGATCTCCTTGGTTCTCTTCTCGGTTACAAAGGCGGCCAGGCCGAACAATCCGAGGCAGGAAACGAAGATCGCCAGGACGGAGAAAAGCGTGATGACCTGCCCGGCGCGGCGGTCGTTCTGATAAAGGGCGTCGACCCGCTCGTCGAGGAAGCCGAAATCAAAGGGCAGTCCCGGGGAGAACGAATCCCAAACCGTTCGGAGACGCTCCAGGATCGCCGGCGCTTTGCCCGGCGCGGCCCTCACGAGAAGATAGGGACGGCTGGACGAGCGGGTGGCTTCCGGCAGGAGATACCCCATGGGCCTGACGTCCCGGTGCAAGGACTCGAAGAAGACGTTGTCCATGATCCCGACGACGGTATAGGCCTTGCGGAAGGTCCAGATCTGGACCTTTTTCCCGACGGGATTGGGGATGCCGAAATACTCGGCCGCTTTCTTGTTGATGACCACGGCATCCTTATCGGAGGGAAACTCCCTGGAGAGGAAGCGCCCTTCCAGCATGCGTATGTCCAGAACCGAGGCGAAGTCCTGGTCGCAGATCAGGAAATTCATGTTGAGCGGCCGGTCCCGGGGCACGCCTTCGACGCCGATCCCCCAGTTGGGCGTGTCCAATCCGGGCAGCGACCGGACCGCCGCGATGCCGCGGACATCGGGCTGTTGCTTGACGCGCGCCGCGAAGGCCTCGTGGCCCGAGCCGAGCAGATCGGCGTTGTGGACAACGACGACGTGTTCCTTCTCGAATCCCAGCCGCCGGTTCTTGATAAAATCAAGCTGTCGGCCGATGGTCAGGGACCCGATGATCAGCAGGACGGACATCGCGAACTGGAAAACGACGAGGCCGTTGCGAAGCAGAAGCGACCCGCGTCCTTTGCCGGTCAGCGGCGAACCCTTCAGGACGTCGGCATGCCTGAAGGACGTCAGGAAGAAGGCGGGATAGAGACCGGCCAGGATTCCGATGACCAAGGCCGACCCGAGCAGCGCCGGGATGACCAGCGGATTGCCGAAATAATCGAGGGCCAGAGGCCTGCCCGTCAGGTTCCGGTACAACGGCAGGACGAGCTGGATGATGCCGACGGCGAAGACAAGGGCGATCAAGGCGATCAGAACGGACTCCCCGAGGAATTGGCCGATGAGCTGTCGCTTGAGCGATCCGACGATCTTCCGGATGCCGACCTCGCGAGCCCGCTGGGCGGAGCGGGCCGTCGCCAGGTTGACGAAATTGATGCCGGCGATGAGGATAACGAGAACGGCGATGACCGAAAATAATTTGACATAGGCCGCGCTGCCGTTGGGCTGATTGCCCGTGGCTAGGTCGGCGTAAAGATGAATGCGGCCGAGCGGCTCCAGCGTCCAGATCCAGGGGATGTGCGTCCGGCCGCCCTCGGAATAGACCTTATCGACCTCGACAAGCTTCTCTTCCATGAGGGCCCGGGTCACGCCGGGCCGGAGAAGGAGGTACGTCGTGAAGTTGTTCGAAGTCCATCCCTGCTCGTCGCCCTTGAACAAGGTCTTCATCGAAATCAGCATCTCGAACCGGAAATGCGAGTTGCGAGGAACGTTCCGGACGACGCCGGTGACCTGAAGAAGCTTCCGCTCGCCTGAAGCTTGGATCTCGAGCGAGCGGCCGAGGGGGTTGTCCCGGCCAAAGATCTTCGCGGCCAGGGTCTCCGAGAGAACGGCCGAGTCGGGATTGTTCAAAGCCGTTGCGGCATCGCCCCGGACCAGCGGAAAAGTAAAAACACGGAAAACATCCGGCTCAGCGGCAAAGACTTCGGATTCCTTGACCCCGATATTGTTCCACCGGAGGACAATGTCCCCGAGCGGACCGCAGAACTGGGATACGGCCTCGACCTGCGGATAGTGGTCCCGGAGGGTCCGGGCGAGGACGGAGGGCGTGCCGAGCTGATGGATCTTCGAGTCCCCCTTGTTCGACCAATCGGCCTGGATGCGGTAGATCCGGTCGGCTTTCTCATGATACCGGTCATAACCGGTTTCATCGCGGACATAGAGAAAAATCAGCACGCTCGCGGCAAGTCCCACCGCCAGGCCGAGGATATTGATGAGGGAAAAAACCTTATGTTTGAAAAGGCTTCGGACGGCGATTTTAAGGTAATTCTTGAACATGGGACCTCCCTGGAGACCCTGGACTCATCCAACCGAATATACGCCCCGCAACAGGAAAAGGTTCCCTGAGCTTAAGCATCAAGCAGGGTTGCGTCGTATTCTTTCCGAGGTATGTCATGAAGAAAGCCGTCACATTAATCGTTTTCCCGGCCGTTGTCCTCTGGTTAGCCGAAAACTGCGCCGCTCTTCAAACCCAGGCGCCGATACCCGACCCGGCCGGGCTCGTTTCGCTGATGAAGGCCGACAAATTCCTGGAAGCCGACAGGCTCGCCGCTTCGCTGCTGAAAAGCAAGGATTTAAATCCGCAAACCCTGGCCCTCTGCGGCCTGGCCATGCTCAAAGCCGGCCGGATCGATGAAGCCGAAGCCGTTCTTAAAAAGGCCGTCGCCCTCGCCCCCGAAAATCCCGAAGCCCATCTCGGGCTGGGGCGGATCTCCCGCGCCCGGAACCACAACGACAAGGCCATCTTCCATCTGGAAAAAGCGGTTTCGTCCACGGACTTTCTCGAGGAGGCCTTGCGCCACTTATGGCGAACCGTCAAGGAACGCGGAATTCCCGGCGATTTGAACCGGGTCCGCGCCTTGACGGAACAGCGCTATTTCCGCGATGGCCGGGCGCTCCCCTCATGGATCGACAACTCGATTAAACAGCTCGGAGGCCGCGAGGATCGGCATCTTTACCGGATGGAGGGCAGCCGCGAATTCTTCAGCCTTCCGCTGCTCCTCCGGGACGATTTGCCGCAATTCGGCTTGCGGATGATCTCCCTCAAGCTCAACGGCAAAAGCGAATATCCTTTCGATATCGATTCCGCCCTCGTGGATTTCATGACCGTCAGCCCCCTTTTGGCCGAGGAGCTCGGCCTGGCCCTCACCGGGAACGCGACGGCCACCGGCGTCGGCACGCGCGAATCCCGGGTCCGTTTCGCCGTGCTCGACCAGGTCGAGATGGGCCCTGTCACGTTTTACGACGTCCCGGTCCAGGTTTCCGACATCGCCACCTTCCAGGGCCTGAAAAAAGGCCTCATCGGGACGGCCCTGCTAAAGAGATTCAACATCACCATCGACTTCGGGAAAAAGGTCCTGAACGTCTATCCTCTCGAACGGCCGGACCTGCTCGCGGCCGCGATCGACCGGAAGGCCGTCGCCGCCGATATCCCCCTCTATTGCTACGACCAGACCGTCGTCGCCGCCTCAGTCGGCCGCGCTCCCGAATCGCTCTACATCCTGGATACGGCCGCGGCCACGGTTCTTTCCGACACGCCGTTTTTCGACATGCATATCCGACCGAAGATCGATCCGGCGCGAATGACTCAATCGGGAATCCAGGGCGCGGGCGGCGCCCAGCAAACCATCAGGGTCGAGGGGCTATCGGTCACCCTGGGTCCTCTTCTCATCCCGAACCAAGCCGTCCATGTCTTTGCCATGGAAACCCTGAACGAAATCGGGGAGCGGTACACCGCCGGCCTCCTCGGGAACCCCGTGCTTTGGTCCTACCGCGTCCACATGGACTTTAAAAACGGCCGGCTCATCCTGGAAAAACGCTGAGCGCGGCCGGTGCAAATTGACGCCGCGGCGGGACCGGCGTTATCATGGACGTCCCTTGTTGATCCCAATCCCGCTTCGGAGGTCACCATGAAATCTCAAACCCGTCCGTTTCGATTCCTCACCGGCTTTTCGGCTTTCGTTCTTCTGGCCCTTCTCCTTCCCTCGAACTTGGGATTCGCCCAAACGAAAGGCAAACAAGCGCCGCCGAAGGACGTCGATCCTTATGCCGGCCTCTCCCTCGGCGCCTTCCGGCTCCGGTCGATCGGTCCGGCTTTGACGTCCGGCCGGATTTCGGACTTCGCCGTACGTCCGGGCAAGCGTCACGAATTCTTCGTCGCCACGGCCTCGGGCGGAGTCTGGAAGACGGTCAACGCCGGAACGACGTTCACCCCGGTCTTCGAAAGCCAAGGATCGTTTTCCATCGGATGCGTCGTCCTGGATCCCTCAAATTCCAACGTCGTCTGGGTCGGGACCGGCGAAAACAACAACCAGCGCAGCGTTTCCTACGGCGACGGCGTCTACAAGTCCGAAGACGGAGGCGCATCCTGGAAAAACGTCGGGTTGAAAAACGCGGAGCACATCGGAACGATCGCCATCGATCCCCGCGACACGAATGTCGTTTACGTCGCCGCCTACGGCCCACTCTGGAGCCCGGGCGGAGACCGCGGGGTCTATAAAACCGTCGACGGCGGCAAAAATTGGACGCCGATCCTGACCATCGATGAAAACACCGGGGTCAACGAGGTCCACCTCGACCCCCGGAATCCCGACATCCTCTACGCCTCTGCCCACCAGCGACGCCGCCACGTCTTCACCCAAATCAGCGGCGGCCCCGGATCGGCCGTCTATAAATCCGTCGACGCCGGAAAGATCTGGACCAAGATCGTCCGAGGCCTTCCTTCCGGCGATCTCGGCCGGATCGGCCTTGCCGTGTCTCCCGTCATCCCTAACCTCCTCTACGCGATCGTCGAGGCCCAAGAAGACCGGGGCGGATTTTACCGTAGTACGAACGGCGGGGCTTCTTGGGAACGCCGCAACGGCTACACCTCCAGCGGAAACTACTACCAGGAAATCGTCTGCGACCCCAAGGACTCCGATCGGGTCTACTCCATGGATGTATTCATCCAGGTCACCGACGACGGCGGAGCGACTTGGTCCGACCTGGGGGACCAGAGCAAGCATTGGGACGCCCATGCCCTCTGGATCGACCCCCAGGATACCAATTATTACCTGACCGGCAACGACGGGGGCGTGTACGAATCCTTCGACCGCGGCCGGACGTGGAAATTCATGCCCAACCTTCCGGTAACCCAGTTTTATAAGGTCGCCCTCGACAACGACCTGCCGTTTTACAATGTCTACGGCGGGACCCAGGACAACTACAGCCTGGGCGGACCGTCCCGGACGATCAGCCAGCACGGCATCGTCAATTCCGACTGGATCCAGACCCAGGGCGGCGACGGCTTCGAATCGGCCGTCGACCCCGAGGATCCGAATATCGTTTACGCCCAGTCCCAACACGGCAATCTCGTCCGTTTCGACAAAAAGACCGGCGAGTCCATGGCCATCCAGCCCAAGCCCCGCAAGGGCGAGAAGGATTACCGCTGGAACTGGGATTCACCGTTGTTCATCAGTCCGCATTCCCATACCCGCCTTTATTTCGCGGCCAACAAGGTCTTCCGGAGCGACGACCGGGGCGATTCCTGGACGGTCATCAGCGACGACTTGACCCGGCAGATCGACCGGAACAAGCTGGAAGTCATGGGCCGGATCTGGCCGATGGACGCGGTGGCCAAGAACGCCTCCACGTCCCAATACGGTAATATCGTTTCCCTGGACGAGTCCCTGGTCGCCGAAGGCCTGCTTTACGCAGGGACCGACGACGGACTCATCCAGGTGACGGAGGACAGCGGGGCCAACTGGCGTAAAATCGATAAATTCCCCGGCGTTCCCGATCTGACCTATGTCAATGAGATCATCGCCTCAAACCATGACCGAAACACCGTTTATGCGGCCTTCAACAATCACAAGCGGGGCGATTTCAAACCCTACGTCCTCAAGAGCACCGACCTCGGCAAAACATGGGCCTCGATTTCCTCGGACCTGCCCGAGCGCGGGTCGGTCTATGCCCTGGCCGAGGACTACGTCCGGAAGGATCTGCTGTTCGCCGGAACGGAGTTCGGGCTCTATGTCACGCTCGACGGCGGGAAACACTGGAAGAAGCTCTCGTCCGGCCTGCCGACGATCATGGTCCGCGATCTGGCCGTCCAGAAAAGAGAAAGCGATCTCGTCCTGGCCACCTTCGGCCGCGGATTCTACGTCCTCGACGATTACAGTCCGCTCCGCGAGATCGACCCGACCGCCCTGGCCCAGGACGGCAAGCTCTTCCCCGTCAAGGACGCCTGGATGTTCTTCCAATCCCAGCCGCTGGGAAGCCTTGGATCGCGGGACAAGGGCTTTCAGGGCGAAAGCTACTTCACCGTCCCCAATCCGCCCGTGGCCGCGGTGTTCACGTATTACCTGAAAACCGCGCCAAAAACTTTGGCCGAGCTGAGGAAAGACAAGGATCCCGTCACTTATCCCACGGTCGAGCAATTGAAAGCCGAACAGGAGCAAGGGCCGGCCTATTTAATCTTCACGATCACCGATGAGGACGGCCGGGTCGTTCGCGTTCTCCGCGAACCCGCCCGCCGGGGGATCAACCGGGCGAATTGGGACATGCGGTATCCGGCCCTGACGCCGGCCAACCCGGCTCAGGCCTCTCCGGCCTCTTCGGGTCCGTCCAGCACGTTCGTCATTCCCGGAACTTATCAAGTCTCCATGGCTCTGAGCGTGGACGGGAAGGTCACGGAGCTGGCCGGGCCGATGCCCTTCAAGGTCAAGGCCTTGAGCGATCTCTCGCTCCCGGCCGCCGACCGGAAGGAGCTGGCCGAGTTCCAGAAAAAGGTTAGGAAACTCAGCCATTCGGTCACCGCCGCGTCCAGCGTCGTCCGCGACCTGGGCACGCTCACCCAGAGTTACCGGGCTTCGCTCAAGAGCGTGACCGTCCCCCACCAGGATATCCTCGATTCGATCAAAGCCCTGGAGGCCAAGCTCGACATCCTAAGGATCAAGATGTTCGGCGACCAGCTGACGGCCTCCCTCGACAAGGACATCGTCCCCGGAATCCAGGCCCGCATCGCCCGGATCGCCGGCGAACAGAGCCGCTCATCTTCGGCCCCGACCAAGTCCCAGCGCGACGCCTACGCCATTGCCGAGGAAGAATTTTCCCCCGTTTACGCGGAGCTCAAAAAGATCCTGGCGGAGGACGTTAAGGCGATCGAAAAGAGGCTGGATGCCGTCGGCGCGCCCTACACACCCGGACGGCTTCCGGACTGGAAATAGACCTTTACTCGTACCGGAGCGCGTCAACCGGTTTGGCCAGAGCCAAGCGGAAGGCCTTGAATCCGACCGTGGCCAGGGCCAGGACCAGCGTGCCCGCGGCCGCGGCTGGGAACATCCACCAGCCGAAGGCCGGTCGAAAAGCGAAGCTCTTGAGCCAGGCGTTCGCTGCCCAAAAGGCCGCGGGCCAGGCCAGGAGGTTGGCCGAGGCTACTAAGATCAGGAACTCCCTTCCCAAAAGGAACGTCAGGCCCGGAGTCGAGGCCCCGAGGACCTTGCGAATGCCGATCTCTTTTGTCCGCTGGGCGGCAGTGAAGGAAGCCAAGCCGAACAGGCCGAGGCAGGCGACCAGAATGCCCATGGCCGAAAAAATCATGAGAATGGTCCCGAGCTGCAGGTCGGCCCGGTACAGGATATCGAAGGCATCGTCGAAGAAGCGGAAATCAAACGGGTGGCCGGGATTAGCCTTAGTCCAGGCCTCCTTGATCCGCCGGACCGCGTCTGGGATATTTCCGGCCTTGAGCCGGAAAACGGCATATCGCAGCTTATCCCGTCCCAGCGAAATGACCTGGGATTCGATGACGTTCCGGGCGGACTGGAAGTGGTAGTCTTTGATGACTCCGACGATCGGGCCGGTTTTCTCCCAGCTTGTCATCGAGAGGCCCAGGGCCTCCGCCGGCGAGGCCAGGTTCATCTGCTTGACCATTCTTTCGTTGACCAGGAAAGCCCCGCCCGCATCCGCGGGATAGTCCCGGGAAAAGGCGCGGCCCGCGGCCAGCTCCAGGCCGATGGTTTCGGCATAGCCGTAATCGACATCGTCGTAGTAGACATAAGTCCTGGCCTTCGGGTCCTTGCCCTGCCATGTCGTCCCCCATTCCTGCATGTCGCTGTTCATGGGAATCTGGAACGAGGCCGTTATCCCCAAAACGAGCGGATCCCCTCGCAATTCATTATTCAGGACGGCGTACGTTTTCGCCTCGTCGATCCGAAGGGGAATATAACCGAGGTGATCCTTCTCGTATCCGAGGTTCATCGATCGCATATGGTTCACCTGGCGGACGATGACACCCGTCCCGATCAGCAGAAAAGCGGACAGGGCGAACTGGAAGATGACAAGAATCCTCCGGAACGATGCCGACCGCCTCGCCGCCCTGAAGGTCCCACGGAGCGTTTTCACCGGCCGCAGCGATGAGAGAAAAAGAGCCGGATAGCTCCCGGCTAAAACGGCGGTCAGGAGGACGATGGCCAGGAGTCCAAGGCCGAAGCGAGGTTGAAGAATCGCCCCCAGCCCGATGTCCTTGCCCGCAAGGCGTCGAAACATGGGGAGAAAGAGGAGGAAAAGACCAAACCCCATAAAAAGCGAAAGGAGCGTCGTCAGGGATGTTTCGCCATAGAATTGGGCGATGATGTTCCGGCGGCAGGCGCCGACGACTTTGCGCACGCCGATCTCCCCGGCCCGGTCGGCCGCCCGGGCCGTCGCCAGGTTCATGAAGTTGATGCAGGCGACAAGGAGGAGGAAAAAGGCGAGGCCGAGAAAAAGCCGGACTTGGGAGCGGCTCGACTCCAATCGAAGGCCCGGCAACGGCTTCAAGGTCCAGGGGCTGAGCTTCCAGCCCGTTCGCCGCTGAACCAACGCGGCGACCTTGTCCCCGACGGCGGGAGCCGCCCGCGGGTCGCTGAGCCGAACCCAGGTCGTGAACGCGGAGAGATCCCAACGATTAATATTCGGCCAGTACTCGCGCGTGGAGCGCAAATCCTCCATCCGGTCCACGGGGACGAGAAAATGGGGCCGGAGCGTGGAATTCGACGGCGGATTTTTCATCACGCCGCTCACCGTCAAGGGGAAATCGCGGTTAAAGGTCAGGGTCCGCCCCATCGGATCCTTGCGCGGAAAATACTTTTCGGCCATCTCCCAGGAAATCACAACCGACATCGGTTGGGAAAGGACGGAGGCCGCCTCGCCGCGGACGAGCGGAAACGTGAACATGTCCAGGAAGGCCGGATCGACGGCCAGGAGACTATTTTCATAGAAACTCCTCTCCCCCGCCTGGACGAGCAGGGCTCCGGGATTGCCCACCCGGGTCACGGCGTCAAAATCCGGGATTTCCGAAACCAGGGCCGGGCCCATCGGGTAGGGCGTTCGCGAGCTGTGCACCCGCGACCCGTCGGGTTGAATGGCCACACTTTCGACCCGGAAGAGCCGCGGAGCGTTCCGATGAACCGAGTCGAAGCCAAGCTCGTCCTGGACCCAGAGCCAAATAAGAAGGGCGGAGGCCAGGCCGACGGCCAGGCCGGCAATGTTCAGAATGGTGTATCCCGGATGCCGGCTGAGCGCCCGGGCCGCGGTTTTCAAATAATTTCTCAGCATCGTCAAACTCCATATCAGATTGTCTCGGACATAGGCCGGCAGCGAGCCCAGCGCTTCCCGCCAGAACCAAAGCCGGGAGCGGCCCCGGCCGGAAGCCGAGATCCGTTCGGCATACATCTCCTCCAAATCCCCAAGGTAAGCTTCGTTCCGATTCCGGGAAGCGAACAGCCTGACCAGGAATTTGGCCAGGCGCGGCGGGCGGGACATGGGTCAGTCCTTGGCCTCTTTCGGTTGAAGGTCGCCGAGGCCGCGCCAGGCCTTTTGGGTCAAAGCCCGATTATCTTGAAGGGCTTGGAGACCCTCCCGCGTCAGACCGTAATACTTTTTGCGCATTCCTCCCCGCATGGGCGAAGGATCGCCCAAAACGGCGGAGAGGAAACCCCGTCGGACGAGGCGTTCCAGGGGGAAATAGACGCTGCTTAAGGCCGGCCGGCTCCCGGTCAATTCCGCGATGAAGGTGTAGACGGCGATCCCGTAGGCCTTGTCCTTAAGCCGAAACACCGCGATAAGAACCATTTCCTCGAGCTTGGTCAGCATCTGCATCAGATTCTCCTTCGCGGATGATAATTTCTGATCTTCATTAAGAATAGACAGGAGAAGCACGGGAAAGGTTGCTGATGATCAGAAAATAATCTCTCACCGCGAGTTGCGGCGTTCTTACGCTTTCCTAAAACGGTCCAATCCGCAAAGACGCTTTACAATAGAAAATGACGACCGGATCGGGCGGGCCGACGAAACAAACGGGAATCCCGGTCGAAAAGAACGCCGGAGTGTTCGTTTAGGGACAGGCCTGTTCATTGTCGGACGAAAAAGCACCCTGAACCGACGGCGGAAGGGAATTTTCGGTTTAGGTGGAGCCGATTTATCATAAAATTACCGCTTATCGCGTGGCATGGATATTGCTGAATGGAAGCAGGGCGTGTTCCCGGACGACATCGCAAATGCTCATGCAAAGATGTCGCCAAGCCCCGAACCTTCGGAATTCCATTTGATCAAGAGGAGATCGAACATGAGATACCGAAAAGCCCTATGGATCATTCTCTTGATCGCGTCCTCGCTCCCGCTTCCCGCGGCTCAACCTTATTTCCGCTTCGAGCGCCTGGGAGATAAGGCCGCGATCGTCCACATCGGCTACGACTGCGGCGCGTTTGTCCTGGCGTCCCGCCGCGGCCTGGTCCTGGTCGATACCGGCGTCATTCCCTCGCAGGGAGTCCCTCTTCGAGAGGCGATCGAAAAGGAATTCGGCCGCAAGGATTTCCTCTACGTCGTGAACACACACGCTCATTTTGACCACGCCGGCGGCAACCAGGTCTTTACCGACGTCCCCATTATCGCCCACCAGAACGCGGTCCAGGAATTGAACCGCTGGTACGGGACGCCGGCCGCCAGGGAAGCGTTCGTCCGGGACCGGATGGATTATCGGTCCCAGCTCGAGGCGAACCTCAAGAAAACGGCCGAAGGGACCGCGGACCGGGAGCGTCTCCAGGCCCAGATCGCCGATGAAACCGCCATTTGCGACGATATCCGCGCGGGCCGTTTCATCCCGACACCGCCGACGATGACCTTCAATGACCGGATGACGCTCGCCCTC
>Ga0316628_100003274_pt1 | contig 12439 bp, 12 predicted proteins | sample OWC_Aug_M2_C1_D5_FD_207648 | JGI IMG/M metagenome (GOLD analysis project Ga0316628, IMG submission 207648) | Wetland soil microbial communities from Old Woman Creek delta, Ohio, United States - OWC_Aug_M2_C1_D5_C | ecosystem: Environmental > Terrestrial > Soil > Wetlands | place: USA: Ohio...
TTATGTGGACCGATATGGACCCTATAGTCCCGCTGCCGACTCCCGCAGAGGATGCGAGGAAGCCGGAGGACTACGTCGTAAGAACAAAGGCCTTCTTGAGAAGATGGGCTGCCAGGGTGCACGGCAGGGATCCCGGCCTGACCCAGGAACAATGCTGGGGCAGGATGCAGGAAGAATTTGCTTGTGAGCTTGGAAGGTAATTCAGACCCGGAACATGCACAGGAATTGCGGAAGCACATGACGGCCAGGTCGCCTTGCTGCTCGGCGATTGACGCATTTCATCAATGGGAATGATTTTCCAGCAAGTCCAGCGCGCCAATTTATAACATACACCCCTCTAATATGATTCTTATGTCTCTCGTGAAGAAGGGAAAAGCGGGACCGAAGGATAAGGCCTTCTCGAAGCCCGAGGTGCTCAGGGTGGCGAAAGCCGTCATCGCCAGGGGCCCGGTGTGCGACCACTGCCTCGGCCGTCAGCTGGCGCAGGTCTCCACCGGCATGACCGACCTGGAGAGGGGCGCCATTCTGCGCAGGCTGCTTAAGGCGAAGCCCGAGGGCGGGGACTGCCCGGTCTGCGGCGGCCTGTTCAAGCGGCTCGGGAAGTTCGCGGATGATGCGGCCGGAAGGCTTTCCAAGATGGAGTACGCCACATTCGTGGTCGGGACCAAGCTGAGCGGGGAGCTCATCGGGGCCGAGGAGGCGGTCTGGGAGGACGCCGGGATCGACTACTGCGAATCGATAAAGTCCGAGCTGAACAGGGAGCTCGGGAAGCTCCTCGAGGCGAGGATCCATAAGGTCGTCGACGAGGAGAAGCCCGACGTCACGGTCACGCTCAACCTGGAGAAGGACAGGGTCGACATCAGGGCCGCGCCCCTTTTCTTCAGCGGTGCCTATAAGAAGCTGGTCAGGGGGATCCCCCAGACGAAGTGGGACAAGTACGAGGTGACAGTCGAGGACGTCATCGCCGCGCCCTTCATGGCGGCCACGAAGGGCGAGGGTCACTCGATGCACGCGAGCGGAAGGGAGGACATAGACGCCAGGTGCCTCGACTGGAGGCCCTTCATACTCGAGATCGAGAACCCTTCGAAAAGGACGGTCGACCTGCGCAAGATGCTCAAGGAAGTCAACGCCTCCGGCAAGGTCGAGGTGTCCGGGCTCGAGGCCACCGTAAGGAAGGAGGTGGCGGGCCTTAAGGACCTGCGCCTCGACAAGTCCTACCGGGCACTCGTCGAGTTCGAGAAGCCGGTCACAGGCGTGGAAAGGGTCCAGAAGCTCATCGGCACGATAAGCCAGCGGACGCCGGTCAGGGTGGCCCACAGGAGGGCGGATCTGGTCAGGAAGAGGAAGGTAAAGGATATTAAGTGGAAAAAGATAAACAATAAAAAGTTTGAGTTCCAAATAAAGGGAGAAGCCGGGCTCTACATCAAGGAGCTCATATCCGGCGATGGCGGCAGGACCAGGCCCTCTGTCTCGGAGATACTCGGGAACCAGGGGGCCGTGAAGGAGCTTGACGTCATAAAGATCTGGAGATGATTTCATGGTAAAGGCATCAAAGGGGCTGAGGACTGGGACCAGGGACAAGCTTTCGAAGCCGTTCAAGTCCAAGTACACCATAACCCCGTACCTCAGGGAGTTCGGCGTGGGCGACAAGGTGATAATAAGGCCAAACCCCGAGTCGCACAAGGGCATGCCGCACTTCAGGTTCCTGGGGTCGGTCGGCGCGGTCACGGGGAGGCGCGGGGACGCCTACGTCGTCGACGTCCTGGCGGGGAACAAGAAGAAGAGCATAATCGCCAGGCCGGAGCACCTGAAGCCTTTGCCTAAGAGGTGATCATTATGGAAGTGAAGAAGGAAACATTCATACCATGCGTCGATGCGCTGAAGATACTGAAGGACAGGGAGAAGCAGGGCGAACTCAATTACGAGCAGAAGAACGCGTTCGACTACCTCAACAAGTTCTGCAAGCTTGACGACAAGCAGACGAATGCCCTGACAGAGGAGCTGAGGACGGTGGGCAAGCTGCTTGACAGGCACATCGTCGCCATAGCGGACATGCAGCCCAAGAGCGAAGAGGAGCTCAGGATGCTGTTCTCCAACGAGAGGACGGTCCTGGCCGACGAGGACAAGGCCAAGATCCTGGAAGCCGTCAAAAAGCACGCGAAGTAGCCGCTCCAGACCGCATGTCATTTTCCGGCCTCAATAAGCAATTGGCACGATGCATGGCGCTTTCTCAGATTCTCCGCTCGTTGAGATATATACGCCAGTACCGATAACTTTATAAATGGATGAGTGGTAATGTATAATACTCTGTCAATGATAATCACTAAAAAGGAGTAAATATATTATGCAGGAAAAAACGCGCCTGAAATGCCCGGAGTGCGGGAGCGAGAACATCAGGTACGACCAGAGCAAGGGCGAGTCCGTCTGCATGAAGTGCGGGCTCGTGATAGACGAATCAATGATCGACCTGACCCAGGAATGGAGGGCATTCGACGAGGACCAGAGGTCCAGGAGGGTCAGGACAGGCGCGCCGCTCACCCCCACCAAGCACGACCAGGGCATAACGACCGAGATGGGCAAGGGCAGGGGAGAGCTGTTCAAGGTGGCCCCGAAGAAGAGGGCCCAGTACTACAGGCTCACGAAGTGGCACAAGAGGCTCATCAAGTCCAAGGACAGGAACCTCTCATTCGCGTTCTCAGAGCTCCAGAGGCTGGTTTCATACCTCGGGCTTTCGCAGGCCATCCACGAGAAGGTCGCGAAGCTCTACGAGAAGGCCGTCGACGAGGGCCTCGTCAGGGGCAGGAGCACCGAGTCCATCATAGCGGCCCTGCTTTACACCGTCTGCAGGGAGGAGGGCGCCCCGAGGACGCTCGACGAGATATCAAAGGCCTCGGGCATCAACAGGCGCGACATAGGGAAGACCTACAGGTACGTCGCAAGGAAGCTCAGCATGAGGATCCTGCCAGCGAAGTCCCAGGACTACGTCCCAAGGTTCGGCTCGCTGCTCGGCCTATCCGAGAGGGTGCAGGTCAGGGCGGTCCAGCTGCTGGACAACGCCAGCCAGTTCGACGTCACGTCCGGCAAGGGCCCGATTGGAGTGGCGGCCGCGGCGCTATACATCGCTGCGGTCCTCGAGGGCGAGAAGAAGACCCAGAGGGAAGTGGCTGACGCCATCGGGGTCACAGAGGTCACGATCAGGAACAGGTACAAGGAAGTCATCGAGAAGCTCGGGATCAAGGACGAGGTCGAAGAGAAGGTCAAGGAAGAGGAAGAGATGGCGGCCGCCAGGGTCGCGTCCTGATAGCCGGATTCACTTCTTAGCTATCAACTTTATCAGGGCGGCCGCGGCCTCGTCGGGCCCCTTGGTCTCGAATCCGGGCACCCCGAGCATCGTCCTGAGCTGCCCTACGAAGACCCCCGTGTCGAACGCCGCCCTGAAATGCTTCTTGGCTATCCTCTCGTGAAGCTCCCGGTACTGCACCGGCCCGAATATGTTCGAGAAGTACGAGTACACGAGCCCGCTCTCGCCGCCGGTCGTGCCCTTTGCGATGCGGGCTCCTTTTCTGAAGACCTCCATGGCCTGCTCCGCTCCGGCGAACCTCTCAAGCACAGGGTGCGTGTCATCGACGTGGTCGTAGTTGTTTGCGTAAAGCAGGAAATCGACAGGATGGCCGCCGGTTATCTCGTGGAGCGTGGTGACCGGCAGCGCCACCCGCGTGTTCGCCTTCTGCGGGCTCGAGATGATGGACCGGTCGATGTTGCCGAAGGCGAACCCGGGCCTGAGGTCGTCCAGCCTCACGAAGGCACCGGTCTCGGTGCCGAACGCCCTGAGCCTTCCCTTCCCGTCGAGCTCCAGCGAGCCCATGTCGTCGAAGACTATGCTCATGTCCCTCATGCTCCCGCCTGCGAGGACCCTGAAGGCCTCGATGGTCTCGGACTTCCCCGCCCCGGTGTCCCCCCAGATGACGATGTTGGCGGACTTCCCGTCCTTCAGCATTATCCTGACCATCGCCCCGTGCACCGGCATCCTTCCCCTCTTCTTCATGACCGAGACGTTGTGGAGCGTCAGGACGAGCTTCTTCAGGTAGCCGAAATATCCGAAGTCGTCGGTCCCCGGGACGGCAGCCACCAGGATGTCGTTCTCCTCGTCGTCGTAGAAGACCGTCGGGGGGTCCGCGAGGCCCTTGAGCTTCTCCAGCGGCATCCCGAAGGCATAGACGGCGTCAGGCTTCCTCCTGATGTCGTCGTCGCTCGCCAGGTCGAAGATGTTCGCGAGCGTGGTCCCGATGTCCATGAACCTGTGGTGGAAGTATATGTTTATCACCAGCTCCCCGACCTTCGCCGGGTAGCAGAGCCATTCGCCGCCGAACTCCATCCCCTTCAGGGGATTCACCCCTATCTTCTGCGGCGTACCGGTCCTCTTGTTCATCGGCGGGTCGAATATGAGCGGCGGGACGATGAGCACCTGCCGTATCACCGGGACGGAGGACAGCGCCGCGTACTGGCGCGGCAGTACCGGCGAGCCTTCCGCGGCTATCATGCCGACCTGGCAGCCCGCGGGCAATTGCCTGTATACCCTCGGGTGCTCCCCGGTGGCGTGCTCGCACATATCCCTGTAGACCTTCCTCACGAGGTGGTTGAGGAATTCTATGGTCTCGTTGAAGGTCGTGTAGGGCCTCTTGTCCAGCGGCGTCTCGTGGTTCCTGTCAGAATAGCATATCAGGAACCTCTCGAAGCTCCTCCAGTAGTTGTAGAAATTCTCGATGAACTGGTTGAGCAGGTATGTGTCCCTGAAGAACCCGGCGAATTCAGGGCAGTCCTTCGCAACCTCTTCCCCTGTCATCACGGCGAGCCTACCCAGGAGCCCGAGCGCGATCTCGTCCTGCCTTTCGGGCGGCTCCTTCTTCGGGAATATACCGAGAAGCGGGGAGTCCTTCTTGCGCAGGTGCTCCATGTACCTCAGGAAGGCATGTCTGAAGGCGCCCGTCCTGATGAGGCCCTCGGCCGTCCGGGGGACCTCGCCCCTCGTATAGATGATGGCCTGGTTCCCGTAGAACGCGTAGCTCCTCTCCATCCGGTGCCCCACCAGATATTAGAAACCCTCGAGTCTATAAAAATGAAGCGCGAGCCCGCAACAGATCAGGATGCGTGGTAATAAGCCCCTTTCTCCTTCTGCTCCCTGTCCAGGACCGAGCCCGGCTTGTTCGCCCTGGCCCTGCCGGTCTGCGGGTCCCGCCTGAAGGTGATGCCGAGGCCCGCGAGGAAGCTGTTCAGCCCCTCCCTCATGCCCGAGGGCGCCTTTCCGTGGCCCTTGACGCCCCTCTCGCCCTCGAAGACCATCACCCTGTCCGAGACCGAATCGAGTATCTGAAGGTCGTGGTCCACGACGAACGCGGCCGCTTCCATCCCCTCGACGACCTCCCTGATGAGCTTGGCGGCCCTCAGCCTCTGCTCCACGTCAAGGAATGCCGTCGGCTCGTCGAGGAGGATCACGTCGAAGTCCTTGCCCAGGGCCGACGCTATCATCACGGCCTGGAGCTCGCCCCCGGAAAGCTTCCCCATGCGCTTGTCCATCAGCCTCTCGAGGTCCAGCATCCTCATGATCCTGCCGCTCTTCGGGGAGGACATGTCGGCAATCTCGGCCCTGAGGAACCCGCGCACGTCCTCGGCGGCCTGCCCTTCCGTCAGCTCGATCCTCTGGGGCTTGTACGCGAGCCTGAGCTCCCCCGGCGGGCTGCCGCTGTCCGGCTTCTCCTTGCCGGTCAGCATCCTGATGAACGTCGTCTTGCCGGTAGCGTTGGGGCCGAGCACGCCGATGATCTCCCCCTTGTGGATCAACCCGCCCTCCGTGGTGAGCGAGAACCCGCCGAAGGACTTGGAGAACGGCGGGAATGGAAGCAGCGGGGTGCTCTTGCGCTGTGCCCCCGGGCTCCTGCTGAAGAACACCGGCTCGTCCCTGAACCTGACGTTGTCCTCCTTCACGAAGCCCTCGAGATAGGTGTTGATGCCCGTCCTGACCCCCTGGGGCTTCGATATGATGCCGAAGCAGGCGGGCCTGCCGTAGAGTATGTGCACCTGGTCTGCCAGGTAATCCGCGACCGCCAGGTCATGCTCGACGGCCATGACCATCCTGCCCGGTGCGACCGCCCTTATCTCCCTGGCCACCCTGAGCCTCTGCTCGACGTCTAGGTAGGAGCTGGGCTCGTCGAAGAAGTACAGGTCCGCGTCCCTGAGCAGGGTAGCGGCAGTGGCCAGGAGCTGCAGCTCGCCGCCGGAGAGGTGCGTAACGTCCTTGCCCATCATCGAGCCGAGCCCCAGGCCCTCCGCAAGGCGCCCGAGGCACTTCCTTTCATCGGCCTTCCGCAGCAGGTCAGAGACGCTGCCCTTCCAGCGCTTCGGTATGAGGTCGACGTTCTGCGGCTTGTATGCGACCTTCACCCCCGGACCGCGGAGGCGCACCAGGTAGTCCTGCAGCTCGGTCCCCTTGAACCTGCCCAGCAGCTCTTCCCATCCGGCCTTCCCGCCGACGTCGCCCATGTTGGGCTTCAGCTCGCCGGAGAGGATGTTGAGGGCGGTCGACTTTCCGATCCCGTTCTGCCCGACCAGGCCGACGACCATGCCGGGCCTCGGGACCGGGAGCCTGTACAGGACGAACTCGTTCCTTCCGTACCTGTGCACCGGCGTCTCGTCGAGGCCGGCGGGCAGGTTGATGATGCTTATGGCCTTCGTCGGGCACTTGTGGGAGCAGATCCCGCAGCCTATGCAAATGGACTCCTCGATGAGCGGCTTCTGGTCGGCCTGGCTGACGGTGACGCAGTCGTCGCCGGACCTGTTTATGGGGCACACCCTCTTGCAGAGGTATGTGCACTTGTCGGGCTTGCACGTCTCCCTGTCTATGACAGCTATCCTCTTCGCCATCAGGATCAGGACTCCTCGATCTCGACTTCCTTCCCGTAAAGCCTCCGGATGATCTCGCGGAAGTCCCTGACGGGAAGCCTCGATGAGCCGCCGCCGACCATGACCTTGAGCATCTCCCCGCCACCCCTGTAGAGGACGTTGACCCCGACCACCGGCACCGGATGCAGCAGGCCTGCGATGAACTGCCTCGCGTCGTCAGCCTCCTCGACGACGCTAACGCGCTTCCCGAGCTCCTTCTCGAGGCGCCTGACGACGTTCCCGCTCTTGCCTATCATCCTGGCCGCCTCCCCCCTTTCGCACACTATGACGAGCAGGCCGCCCGTCTCCAGGACGTTCTTCACGGTGATGTCCTTCAGGTTCCTGACCTTGCCGGACAGCTCGAAGAGCATCCTCGAGACCTTCACCTCAGCCTCGCTGACGCCCCCCTTCTCCACGGCCTCCCTGCACGTCCTGCACAGCATGCCCGATTTCAGGCAGACACCGCAAATGCGCGCCTTCATACTTTAACCCTCACGTCGAGACTTTAAATCTCATTGCGGCCGATTCTTTTAAGCTTTCACAGGCCCGGCATCATGAGGATACGACGATAATAGGGGGGGGCCATCCATGACGCGGACGGAGCGTTGAGGGCCGTTGACCGAGGCCGCACCCGGCTCATTGCCATTTATCCCCGGAATTGACCCAGAAGGATATCGGCTGCTCAGCCTGGCATTGGACATAATAGCCCCTGCTGCTTTCCAGCGGCTCGTAATGCCAGAGTTCTATCTCCTCTATCCGCAGGCCGTCTTGGGCAGCTTCCCATGCTTTGCGATACACCTCATCGAATGGCCTCAGCCACAAGGTGACCACGCGCTTCCCCGTATCCGCGGTGCCGGTGATTCTCACGTTATTCCTGCAATTTTCGGGAACCAGATTATCGAGCATCCAAACGGGGAAGTGCCCGATCAATTCATCGTCGGGCCCTGCGTACACAGACACTGGCTGGTACTTGAAATCATGCTCACTGCCTGCAGGCGTTTCCCAGTCAGTCATGATCGGCAGCATTTGTTATATGGATATAGCCATGAAATTTAAAGACCGGGCCGTCTCATCCCACTTCCGATGGTTCTGGAATGGGGCAGCGAATCCCCATCCACGCATCCGGCATAGGTTTTAAACCCGCGGCCGGAGAATTAAACTATGCTCCTCATAGGGCTTGTCGGGGTGCCGAACTGCGGGAAGTCGACGATGCTCAAGGCGCTGACGCTGGCCAACGTCCAGATCGCGGACTATCCGTTCACCACGATAGAGCCCAACCAGGCCGTCGGCTACGTCCTGAAGGACTGCCCGTGCAAGAGGCTGGGGGTCCGCTGCAGCCCGCAGGACTCGAAGTGCGCGGACGGCCGGAGGTGGATCCCCGTCAGGCTCCTTGACGTCGCGGGGCTGGTGGAAGGGGCCCACGAGGGCAGGGGGCTCGGCAACAAGTTCCTCGACGACCTCAGGCAGGCGACGGGCCTTATCCACGTCCTCGACTGCTCCGGCCTCACCGACGCCGAAGGGAAGCCAAGGACCTTGGGAAACCTATGGGACCCCGAGGCCAGCATAAGGGTGCTGGAGACCGAGGTCGACGAGTGGCTGTCGGATATAATCTCGAAGAACAGCGAGAAGGTCGAGAACCTCGCCAGGCTGAAGAAGATCCCTGTCGAGAGGCTGCTCGCGGAGAAGCTTTCGGGGCTCGGGATGACCGAGGACGACATCAAGAGGGCTGCCCAGAAGGCTGGCATCGGGACACGGGAATTCGCGACGATCCTGAGGAGGGAGTCGAAGCCCATAGTCATCGCAGCCAACAAGATGGACGTCCCATCCTCGGAGGCGAATCTCAGGAGGCTGAAGGAGGATCACGAGGACATCTTCCCGGTATCCGCGGAATCCGAGCTCGCCCTCAGGGAGGCGGCGGAGCGCGGGCTGATAGAATACGTTCCCGGAGCCCCGGACTTCAGGATACTTTCGCAGGGCCTCAGCGAGAAGCAGAGGAAGGCGCTGGAGTTCATCAGGGAGAACGTGCTCAGGAAGTTCGGCTCGACCGGCGTGCAGGGAGTGCTGGAGAAGCTGGTCTTCGGAACCCTGGGTTACATAGTGGTCTATCCGGTCGCGAACATAGGCAGGCTGAGCGACACGAAGGGCAACGTGCTGCCGGACGCCCACCTAGTGAAGCGGGGCACCACCATGAAGGACCTTGCGGGGAAGGTGCACAGCGACATGGCGGACAGGTTCATAGGCGGCCTCGACCTCGAAAGGAAGAAGCTCGGCGCTGAATACGTGCTGAGGGACGGGGACGTTGTCGAGATCCTCTTCTCAAGATAGCCAACAATCCCCCTTCTCATAATTCACCGGACTGGTACTTCCCCTTCGCCATGTACTGGCTTGACATCTGATAGGTTGTCCTCGCCCGATAGAAGCCCTCGGAAGCCTCCTCCTCCCCGGCGAGCCTGAGGTCATACTGCTTCTTCCTCTCCTCGACCTCTTCCTTTGAGACCCTGAACTCGACCGTGACGTCCTCCTCCATGGGGGACTGCGCCGCGGTGCTCGTCATGAACTTCCATGCCAGCCTGCCGGTGCGCCTGTCGAGCGCATAGACGTGGCAGTCGTAGGACCCCGCGATGACGAGGTCCCTGAAGACGGCTACGGACGCCCACAGCGCGCCCCCTGTCTTGAACTTCCAGACAAGCCGCCCCTCCAGGCTGACGGCATAGACGCTCTCGTCCGAGCTCGTGAAATATATCGCCCCGCCTGCGATGACCGGCATCAGGCTGCCGATCCTGTCGTATGTCGCGAACTTCCATTTCAGGCTCCCGTCGCTGCTTATGGCATACAGGTTGTTGTCCCATGATGCGAAGTAGAGCACGCCCTCATGGATGGCGGGCCGCGACACGACGCTGTCATAGGTCGCATGCTTCCAGACGAGGGCGCCGTCCTCTGCATTCACGGCGTACAGGTTATGGTCGTGGGAGCCGAAATATACCACCCCGTCCTCGACGAGGAAAGGGTGCTTGTTCGTTATGTTCCCCTGGGTCCTGAACTTCCAGACCAGCGCCCCAGTATGACGGTCCAGGCAGTAGAGGTTCTGGTCATAGCTCCCGACCAAGACCCTGTCCCCATGGATCGCGGGGGAGGATGCCATGAAGTCGGAGGCCGCGAACTTCCATTTCAACGCACCTGTCCTCGCGTCGATGCAGTAGAGGTTGTTGTCTCTGGAGCCGACATACACCTCGCCGTCCACGGCGTTCGCGGCGGCGAATATCTCCCCTCTCGTGGGGAACTTCCACAGGAGCCCGCCGGTCGCCAGGTCCAGCGCATAGAGGTTGTGGTCGTATGAGCCGATGTACAGCGTCCCGTTGAGTATGCACGGGGAGCAGCCGGCTATCACGCCGCTAGTGGCGAAGCTCCATATCTTCTTCCCCGTGGCTGCATCGAGCGCGTAGACCAGATGGTCGGCAGCCCCGAAATAGACAATGCCTTCATGGACCACCGGCGCGGACCCTATGCTGCCGCCGAAGCCTATGGTCCATATCTCGTTGAACCTCTGCCTCTTCCTGATGACCATGCTCCCGAGGTCGATGTCCATCCCGCTCCCGGCTTCCGCGCCGATGCCATCGCCGAACTCGATCTCTTCCATGCGGCCACCCATAGTCTTAGCTGGGACGCGCTAATAATGCAGTGTCCTCCCGAAACAGGACAACACTTTAATATCCTCCGGGTGATTATCTACTATGCACAGGAAGATACTCGAGAAGGCCGGCCTGACGGGGAACGAGGCGGCGGCATACCTGGCGCTCCTGAGGGCGGGGCCCTCCACCGCCGGGAGGCTTGCGAAGGAGGCAGGTCTGCACAGGTCCAGGGCGTACGAGAGCCTGGAGTCCCTGATGGGCAAGGGGCTCGCCGGCTGCTTCGTCAGCGGCTTCGCCAGGAACTACCAGGCCGCCGGGCCAGAGGTGCTGCTCTCATTCCTCGAGGAGAGGAAGAAGCTGATAGACGATGAGAAGAAGGAGGTCATGAGGATCCTGCCCGAGCTGAAGCAGATGGAGAACAAGAAGAAGGAGGAGCTGGAGGGCGTCGTCCTGAAGGGGAAGGAGGGACTCAAGACGATACATGACGAGATGCTCAGGCAGAAGGGCGACATCATGGTGCTGGGCGCCAAGGGTCTGATCTTCTCCGAGATATCGCATTTCATACAGGGCTTCGAGCGCGACCGGATCAGGAGCGGCAAGAAGTGGATATCCATCTACGACACCAGGGAGGCGTTCGACAGGTGGGACCTGCCGCTCGCCGAGAAGAGGAGGCTGCCCGACGGCTTCAAGAGCGACGGGGTCGTGAACATATTCGGCGACCGGGTGGCTATCGTGCTCTGGAAGGAGAAGCACCCCACAGGGTTCATGATAACGAACTGGCGCATCGCCGAGGCCTTCCGCACGTGGTTCAGGTTCATATGGGCCAGATGCGAGGGCGGGGACAGCGACGCATCGCCGCCCTGAAACCGCTGCCCTGAGACCCGGGGCAGTCAAGCATTTAATGCCACATGCGATTGTGCAGTATTATGCTCTGGATCATAGGGCTCGGCGTCGGCGACGAGAAGGACATCTCGGTCAGGGGCGTCGAGGCGTGCAGGGAGGCGGACGCGGTCTTCGCGGAGTTCTACACGGCAAGGTGGGCAGGAGATGCAGGCAAGCTCGAAAAGATGATAGGCAAGAAGATCTATGTGCTCCAGCGTAAGGACCTCGAGGAGGATTCAGGGAAGCTGGTGAAAGAGGCCGCCAAGAAGGACGTCGCGCTTCTGGTCCCCGGAGACCCGCTGAGCGCGACCACCCATGCGAACCTGCTCATGGAGGCAAAGGGCATGGGCATAGGGTGCAGGGTCGTGCACTCCTCCTCGATACTGACCGCCGTGGCCGAGACCGGCCTAATCCTCTACAATTTCGGGAGGACCGCCACCATCGTGAGGCCACAAAAGGCATATGCCCCGGATTCCTTCTACGTGACGGGCGCGCAGAACAAGAAGCAGGGGATGCATACGCTTTTCCTCCTGGATATAGATATGGATACGGGCGAGGCCGCCGGCATACTCCTGGGGCTGGAGAAGAGGCTCAGGAAGGGCCTCCTGGACCCTGGAATGAAGGCCGTGGCGGCCTCAGGGCTTGGTTCTGGGGAAAGCCGTATCCTATACGAGAAGATGGAAATCCTGCAGAAGAAGCCCCTCAAGCCGCCCGCAGTGGTCATCATACCCGGGAAGCTCCATTTCATGGAGGAGGAGTTCCTCGCTTCCCTTTGACCCCGGCCGCCTTATGAAGGAGCCTTTTAAAGCTATCTGATGCCCCCGCGATATCGGTTTCTGTCGTAAGGTGCCGCCGATAGGTTTATAAATGCATATGTGCAACCGTTAAGTAGTTAAAGGACCATGTCAGGGCCCTCTTTCTCGATGCAAAATCGTTATCAGGAGACCAATGGATAGCTTTATAAAGAGGCGATTTAACTACTATTCAGTTAA
>Ga0316628_100003275_pt1 | contig 12438 bp, 8 predicted proteins | sample OWC_Aug_M2_C1_D5_FD_207648 | JGI IMG/M metagenome (GOLD analysis project Ga0316628, IMG submission 207648) | Wetland soil microbial communities from Old Woman Creek delta, Ohio, United States - OWC_Aug_M2_C1_D5_C | ecosystem: Environmental > Terrestrial > Soil > Wetlands | place: USA: Ohio...
TATGTCCCCAATGTTCCTTTTCCTTGGCATTTTACTCGGTTTCGTGGCCGCCGTCCCTCTCGGACCGGTCAATGCCGTCGTCATTTCCCAGGCGATGAAAAGGGATTTTTTCCATGGCTTCATCGCCGGGATCGCGGCCGCCGTCCTGGATTTTCTTTTTTGCCTGGCCGCTTTATTCGGATTCGCCCTCATCACGGACAATATCGTAAAGTACGAAGTCCCGCTCAAGATCATCGCCGGTCTGATCATGCTCCTGATCGGCTGGCGGCTCTACGCGACTTCCAAAAAGCCTGTTGTCCCCAAGGAAAAAAAGCTTCCGACATCCTTCACTCCTAAGCCTATCTTTCAAGTGATCCTGCTCTACGTCTCCAACCCCGCGCTCTATTTCTTCTGGATCTCGGCCGCGGGCTGGGCTTCCAGCCACGGTTGGATTCTCAACTACGCCCTGGCTCCCTACCTGTTCGCCCTGAGCTGCGGCACGGGCGGCTTCATCTGGTATACAACCGTCGCTTATTACGTCTCCCACTACCACCACCTGTTCAAGCCCCGGACATTTCAACGTATCTTTCTCATTCTGGCCGTCGTCCTGACCGGGTTCGCCGTTTATACCTTCGCCAGTATATTCGTCGACTTTAAATCCTTGATCAAGGGGATCTTCTCCTCCTGATAGACCTCGGCGAGCCCTTTTCCTTATAATGGCCGGAGGAGGGTCTCCATGCCCCGTCCGCGCGTCCACTTGCTCTGCAACGCCCATATCGATCCCGTCTGGCTCTGGGAATGGCCCGAGGGCGCCGGGGAAGCGCTGGCCACCTTCCGCCTGGCCGCCGAATTCTGCGAGCATGACGGATCTTTCGTCTTCTGCCATAACGAGGCCCTTCTCTACCGCTGGATCGAGGAATACGAGCCGGAGCTGTTCGAGCGCATCCGGAAGCTCGTCCGCTGCGGCCGATGGAACATCCTCGGCGGGTGGTGGGTCCAGCCGGACTGCAACATGCCCTCGGGCGAATCCTTCGTCCGGCAGATACTCCTGGGCCGGAGGTATTTCCTGGCCAAGTTCGGCGTCGAGCCCCGGGTCGCGTCCAATTTGGACCCTTTCGGCCATACCCGGGGCCTCGTCCAAATCCTGGCCCGAAGCGGATATCGAGGGTACCTCTATTGCCGCCCGGGCCGGAAATCCTCCCCTTTCCCCGCTGATGAATTCGTTTGGACCGGAGCCGACGGCTCGGAGGTCCTGGCCGTCCGGGCCGAAGCCCATTACAATTCCCGGGGCGGCGGAGCCCGGGCTAAAGTCGAGGAATGGATCAAGACGCATCCTGACCGGGAATCGAGCCTCGTTCTCTGGGGGATCGGCAACCACGGCGGCGGGCCCTCCCGGCGGGACCTCCAGGATCTCAAGAAGCTTTCGGCTTCGACAACCGGAATCGAAATCTTTCATTCCACGGCCGATGCTTATTTCCATGAGCTGGAAAAACGGAAAGACGACTTTCCCCGCATTTCCATAGGGCTCAACCCCTGGGCCCCGGGATGTTACACCTCGATGGCCCAGGTCAAGCAGCGGCACCGGCGTTTGGAGAACGAACTGTATTCGGCCGAAAAAATGGCCGCCGCCGCCCATTTCCAGGGCCTGGCGGTATACCCCGGGGAGGATTTGGCCGAGGCTACCCGCGACCTGGCTTTTTCCGAATTCCACGACCTCCTCCCCGGCTCCTCCATCCCCGCCGGAGAAGAAGGCGTCATCCGGCTTCTCGACCACGGGCTGGAAATCGCCTCTCGGGTCAAAACCCGGGCTTTCTTCGCCCTGGTCAAGGGGGAAACTTCGGCCAAGGAAGGCGAAATTCCCCTTTTCATCCATAATCTCCACCCCTGGCCCATTCGAGCGATCGTCGAAGCCGAATTCCAGGATCACGAGCCGAATTACGACAAGGGCTATCTTTTACCGATCGTCACCCGGAACGGCAAGGCCGTCGTCTCGCAGCCGGAAAAGGAGGCCAGCAATCTCTCCGTCGACTGGCGCAAAAAAGTCGTCTTTGAAGCCGACCTTGTCGCGGGAGGGATGACCAGGTACGGCATCCGGCTGGACCGGATCCCGGCCAAGCCGGCCCCGGTCCTTCGAGCCGAGGACGGGGGGATCCGATTCCTCACAGCCGAGCTGGATTGGGAAATCGACGGCGCCTCGGGGCTCCTTCGCCATCTCCGGGTGCGGGGCGAGGATATCCTGGACGCGAACGCCTCCCGGCTTCTCATCGTGGAGGACGACGCCGATCCCTGGGGGATGAAGGCGACGTCGTACCGGCGCGTCGCCTGGATGTTCACCTTGGCCGATCCGGCCGCCGGGACTGCGCTCTCCGGAGTTACGGCCGGACTCCTGCCCTCGGTTCGGGTCGTCGAAGACGGACCGGTCCGCTCGGTCGTCGAAGCCGTCTTCACATACGGACACTCGGCCGCCTTCATCCGGTATTTTCTGCCCAAGCGGGGGACCGATATCGAGGTCGAAATCCGGGTTCTCTGGAACGAAAAAGACAAGATGCTGAAATGGTCTCTGCCCACCCGCCTTTCACCGGCGGTCTACTGGGGCCAGACGGCGTTCGGACGGGACATCCTGGCGGCGGACGGCGCGGAGTGTGTCGCCCAGAAATGGACAGCTGTCGTATCCCGCGACCGGGATCTGGCCTTTTCGATCGTCAATGACGGGACACACGGCTCGGATTTCGCGGACGGCGAAGTCCGGATTTCGCTCCTCCGGAGTCCGGCTCACGCCGCCGATCCTGACGGGCCGGCCCTGCCGTCCGTCCAGGATCGGGCCGTTCCCAGGATCGACCAGGGCGAGCACGTTTTCCGCTTCCTGCTTCAAACGGGCGCCCGCGATGAACGGCTGGACGGCGTCGAACGGGACGCCGCCGCGTTCAACGAAAAGCCTTATATCCTCGCCTGTTTTCCCCCCGGCCTGGGGGCCAAAGCGGTTCCCGCGGTCGTTTGCGATGACCGCGCCGTGGTTCTTTCGACCATGAAAAAATCCGAGGACGGGAACGATCTCATCCTTCGTTTTTTCGAGCCGACCGGCCGGAAGCGGGAGGCCAAGATCGAGCTGCCGTTCGCCGGGGCGCAGACGTCGCTTATTTTCGGCCCTTTCGAAATTAAAACTGTCCGCTTCAACCTTAAAACCCGCCGTTTCCGGGAGGTCGACCTCCTGGAAAGAGGCCCGGAGGATTGAGACATGCTCAAAATCGTCCTGGCCGGAATCGGAGGGATGGGCTGGGTTTATCTCGAAGAGCTGGTCAAAGGACTTTCCCGCCGCGAATACCGCCTCGAAGGGGTTGTGGATCCCGTCCCCGAGCGGTGCCCCGATCTCTCCGTCCTCCATGAGCTTCGGACGCCGGTTTACGCCGACCTAGCCGCTTTCTATGACCGGCACCGGGCCGATTTGGCCGTGATCAGCTCGCCCATCCAGCATCACGCCGCCCAAACGATTTGCGCCTTGAAGAACGGAAGCGACGTTTTGGTCGAAAAGCCCGCCGCCGCGGCCATCCAGGACGTCTCCGCCATGGAAGAGGCCGAGCGGCAGACCCGGCTTCCCGCCGCGGTCGGCTACCAGTGGTCGTTCAGCCAGGCCGTTCAGGCTTTGAAGACGGATATCCTGGACGGGCGGTTTGGGGCGCCGCTGAGGATGCGGTGCCTCTACCTCTGGCCCCGGGATTTCGCGTATTACCGGCGGAACGACTGGGCCGGACGCCGGTCGACGGCCGGCGGGGCATGGGTCCTGGACGGCCCGGCAAACAACGCCATGGCCCACGACCTCCACAACATCTTCTACCTGCTCGGCCCCGAAGTCGCCGAGAGCACCCGTCCGCTCCGCGTCCAAGCCGAGCTTTACCGGGCCTACGCGATCGAAAACTACGACACCGCCGCGGCCCGGTTCGACCTGCCGGGCGGCGTGGAAACCCTGATCTGGTTCAGTCATGCCTCGCTCTCGGATCCCGGGCCCTTGCTTTCCCTCGAATTCGAGAAGGGCCGGATCGAGAAATCGGGCCGGGCGACCCCCTTCACGGCCCGCTTCGACGACGGGAGCGAAAAGTCCTACGGCGATCCCGACGCCGAGCCGCTCCGCAAGCTCCGCTTGGCGATCGCGGGGAGAAGATCCGGATCGAAACCTCTCTGCGGCATCGCCGCCTCCTCCAGCCAAACCCTCGCCGTCAACGGCATGCAGGATTCGTGTCCGTCCATCCCGGCTTTCCCCGAGGATTTGATCCGAGAGATCGCGAACGGGGCAGAGCGGCGCCTTGCGGTCAAAGGCCTCGACGAGGATTTCCGGGCCTGCTACGAAGCCGGCCGGCTCCCCTCGGAGATGGGAATCTCCTGGGCCGCGGCCGGCGAACCGATCGACCTGACCGCCTACGGGCGCTTTCCGGCGAAATGAGCCCGCAAGCCGGCCGCATCGTCCGCCTGGCGATCGAAAAAATCGTCTATCCCGGCCGGCGGCTGGCCCGGAAAGACGGCCGGGTTTTTTTTGCCGACGAGGGGCTTCCGGGCGAATCGATTGAAGCCGAGATTCTCGCCGAGCGATCCTCATACGTCGAAGCCCGGACCGTGTCGATTCTCGAAGCATCACCTCGAAGGATCGCGCCCCGCTGCAGCCATTTTCTCGCCTGCGGGTCCTACCAGACCATGCCCTATCCCGACCAGCTCGAGGTCAAGAAGGCCCAAGCCCGGGAATTGTTCGCAAAAGTCCTTCCTCCGGACGCCGGGACCGTCGAAATCGTCCCGTCTCCACGCGAATGGCGCTACCGGAACAAGATCCGGTTCTCCCTGATCGGATCGGGCGCGGGAGCCCATCTGGCTTATCATCTTCCCGGCTCCCGGGAGGAATTCGTCGAGGCCGACGAGGGATGTTTTTTGGCTTCCGAGACCGCGTCTGAAATCGCCGCGACGGTCCTTTCGGCCGTCCGAAAGACCGGGACGCCGCATTTAGCCGAAGTGGAAATCCGGGAGAGCGTTTCCGAGGGCACGCGCATCGTGAATCTCTTCTGGAGGACAGGGCGGGAAGAAACGGCAGTCCGGGAGATTTCCGAAGCCCTTCGATCCCGATTTTCTCCGGCCGGACTCGTTTCCTGGATCCCCCGGCCGAAGGGAAAATGGAAGGCTTTCGTCGAATGGGGCTCGGAGGAATATCTCGAGCGGACGGCGGACACCGTTTTCGAAATCGGGGCCGGGTCGTTTTTCCAGGTCAACCTCGCGATCCTGCCCATGGTGATCGAATCCGTCGCCGCGGCGGCCGGACTGACCGGCCGGGAAACCGCGGCCGATGTCTATGGCGGCGTGGGGACGTTCGGACTGACTCTGGCAAAAAAAGCCCGCCGGATCACCGTCGTCGAATCCGACCCGGACAACGTCCGCCGGCTTGAAGCCAACATCATCCGGAACGCCGCGGCCAACGTCGAGGTCCGCCCGGGACAGAGCGAGCGGTGGATGGAGGACCTGGCTGATCGCGGCCTGGACGTCGCCGTTTTCGATCCCCCGCGGAAGGGCCTCGACCCCCGGGTCATCCAGGCCTTGCTCGAGCACCCGATCGGAAAAATCATTTACCTCTCCTGCAACCCCTCCACCCTGGCCCGAGATATCGGACTCCTTAAAACCCGTTATGCGCTCCATTCCCTGCGGCTTTTCGATTTTTTTCCCCAAACGCCGCATATCGAAACGCTGGCCTCACTGCATTGGGAGAAATGACGTTTTCCCCGCGCCAAGACTGTGGCCGGGCCTCGGGATCATCAGGGCGCGGCGGACCGGGCGCCGGACAGCTGTCCGCAGGCAGCCTGGATGTCGCCGCCTTTGGAATTCCTGACCGTGGCTTGGATGCCCCGGCTTTTCAGCCGGCGGGCGAATTCCCCCACCGCAGCCCGGTCGGGCCGGTCGAAAGGAAGCCCGGCCGCCGGGCTGAAGGCAATCAGGTTCACTTTCGCCCGGAGGCGCCGGGCCAGCTTGGCCAGGCGCTCGGCGTCCGTGGTCCGATCGTTGACGCCCTTGAGAAGCGCGTATTCGAACGTGATTTTCCGCCCGCCTTCGGCTAGGTATTTTTCGCAAGCTTCGATCAGGGCGGCCAAAGGGTAGCGGCGATTGATCGGCATCAGGCGGGAGCGCATTTCGTCGTCGGCCGCGTGGATGGAAACGGAAAGGTTGACTTGAAGGTCGAGACCGCCGAATCGCTCGATCCCGGGGACGAGCCCGCTGGTGGAGACCGTGATCCGGCGGGCGGCGAATCCGAATCCCCTCGGATCGTTGAGGATCCGGATCGCCTGCTCGACGTTGTCGAAATTGTCGAGGGGCTCCCCCATGCCCATGAAAACCAGGTTGGTCAGCTCGATATCGAGGGAATCGCGGAGCGACAGGACCTGCCCCAGGATCTCGGCCGGCGTCAGGTTCCGATGGAAGCCGCCGAGCCCGCTGGCGCAAAAGGCGCAGGCGAACTTGCAGCCGGCCTGGGTCGAAAGACAAATCGTCCGCCGCTCCCCGGACGGGATAAACACGGTCTCGATGAGGTTCCCGTCGGCCAGCCGGAAAAGCGTTTTCGATGTGCCATCGGCCGAGGTCCGGATTTCGAGGGCCTCCATCGGCCGGAGTGAATAAGACCCGGCCAGGCGTTCCCGAAGGGGGCGGGGAAGATCGGTGAATCCCGAAAACTCCGGAGCCCGCTTCCGGTAAAGCCAGCCGAAGACTTGTTCGGCCCGGAAATCCGGCTCGCCCCAACCGGCGAGGACCGCGAACAGCTCCGCAAACGACAGGTCCCGGATATCGGTCGTCATTTCAGGCTGACCATCAGCCAGAGAAGCAGTATGATAACCCCGACGAGCAGCCAGCTCCCCCCGAAGCCGATGATGTCCCATTTCCCGGGCTTCATGATTTCCCACCCTGAGCGCCGCCAGATCTTGCGGCTATTGTATGTTCCCGGATCCTCGGCCGCAATCCGGACCGCCGCCTCGTCCTCTTCCGCGGTCGGCATGACGGGCGTGTGGATCTTGGCGAAGAACCAGTCAAGGTCCTTCCTGGGAACGGGCCGAGTCACGACGCTGAGGAGAAACAGCAGGAGGAACGGGAACAACGCGTCGAAGCCGAACCGGACGGCCATGAGCTGGGCTTTCGTCGCCCGGGTGAAATCGATCCCGAACCAGCTGCAGACCCAGATTTCGGCGTTGAACCGGCCCAGGCCGATCTTCGGCGAAGCCGGGTCGGCCGGATCCTGCCGGGCGACCTTCTCATAAAAGACGGCCGCGGATTCGATCGCATGGGTTCTGAGGATCTTCTCCCCGACCCGGGCGGCCTGGCCCGCGGCGACATCCTCGGCCAGGGCGGCAGTCCGAACCTCGACCGTCCTGGGCCTGGTTTCTGACAGGAAGGCGGGGTTGGTCCGGGCCCAGGTCCAGGTCTGGAAGACGTTGGGGATGACGGCGATGATCGTGAAACACACGAAGACCTGGATGATGACCGCGATTTTCGTCAACCGGCGCCAGACGAATCCCAGCCAGATGGAGGCGCCGAAAATCGCCGGCAGGGAGATGAAGTACTGAAAGAGGACAAGGAGGTTTCCGACAAACAAAGCCGTGCCCACGCCCCCGAACAGGACCAGGGCCAGCATCACCTTTCCGATGGTCAAATAATGACCTTCGGTCCGGTTCGGCCGGGCCGGCCGGTAGAGGTTTTGGACAAAGAGCGCCGCGTAGGAAACGGCGTTGGCGCTCAGGGTGGACATGTTTGCGGCCAGGATCCCGACCAGCATGAGGCCGACAGCGCTGGGGAACAGCAGCTCCCGGGTCATCAGCCCCCAGATGAGGTCGGGGTCGTGGAGCTTGCCCCCGAACAGGGCCACGGCCAGCAACCCGGCGAGAGCCCAAAAGATCATCAGGACCCGCTTGAAGAAGGTCCCGGCGATCATCCCGAACCGGGCCGACATCTCGTTTTTCGCCGAGCCGGCTGTCTGCATCATCGGGGCGGAGGCGATAATCGAAACCAGGTTGGCCAGGATCATGGCCAGGATCGTGTACCAGGCATATTCCGAAAGTGAAGACGAACCGAATAAATTGAACATGAACTCGGGCACCTTGGCATGGAGCCCGGAAAATCCTCCGACGCGGGCGAGGCCGATCGGGATGAGCATCACCGAAAAGACGACGATAAGGAATCCCTGGACGATGTCGGTCATGGCCGCCGCGAAAAAACCGCCCATGATCGTATAGGCGCTGACGACGGCGGCGAAAACGATGTAGACGAGCATCGGGTCGGTGTGGCTGATGAAGGCCCGAAGCTCGCCCTTTTTCGCCCGGTCGTTCAATTCCTGGTAGCGAACCGCCTGTTCCGGAGAGAGGCCCGCGTCGACGTCCTTTTTCAAGACCTGGTATTCCTCAAACAGCGCGACTTCCTGCCGTTCGGCTACGGTCAGCGCGGCCGCGTCTTTCGGGGTCAAGGCCTGGATCATCTTGCCCGCGACCATGTAGCTCACCCCGCCCCCGATGAACGCCATCACCAGGGTGAACACGGCGAAAGCCCCGCCGAGAAACCGGCTTTTGAACCGCTCGGTGTAAAAATCGCCCAGGGTGGTCACACGGCATCGGCGCATGAAGGCCGTGGTGAACCAGTAAAAGGGCGTCAGGAACAGGACCAGGTATTGGATCCACATCCCGCCGATCCCCTGGCGGTAGATCTCCCGGCTGACGGCCACGGCCTGGTCGGCATTGGTCGAGGCTCCGAAGTTGAGGAAAAACTGGGTGAACTTGCCGAGCTTCCGGCCGGCCAGATAAAAATCGCCCGAGGTCTTGTTCCGTCGGGACGCCCATCGGCCCATGGCGATCATTCCCACGAGGTAGATCATGATGATTGTGAAATCGAGCCAATGAAGGCCGATGATTTTCATGGGCCTATTTAAGCAAACCGGGAGCGATTCGGCAAGCCGATATTTTGATTCCTCTGGCTATCTCCGGCCGACTCTGCTATAAAAGAACGCCGGAACGATCATGTTCGACGAATTGATGCGACTGCCGCATATCGGGGAAATCCTCTCCCTGGCCTCGGCCGTGGTCTGGGCCCTCTCCGTCGTCCTTTTCCGGATCGCCGGCGAGAGGGTCCATCCCCTGGCGATGAACCTGTTCAAGAATTGGCTGGCCTTCGGCCTCTTGGCCGTAACCGTCGCGATCGGCGGCGGCGGGATTCCCGACCTCCCGCTGAAAACCACCGGAATATTCGTCCTCAGCGGCATCCTCGGCATCGCTCTTTCCGATTGGCTGTTTTTCACCGCCCTGGTCAAGCTCGGGGCCGAGCTGACCGCCATCGTCGACTGCGCTTACAGCCCGTTCGTCATCATCCTGTCGTTCCTCTTCCTGGGCGAGCGGATGAAGGGCCTCCAGATCGCCGGAGCCTTGCTGATCGTCGGCGCGGTTCTTCTCATCACCCAGAAGAAAAGCGACGAGAAGATCAGCCGGCATAATCTCCTCGCCGGAATCGGCATCGGCGTCTTCTCGATGTTTCTGACGGCCGGGGGCATCGTCCTGGCCAAGCCCTTCCTCCCCGGCGTGCCGGTTGTCTGGGCGACCTTCATCCGCATGGCCGGAGGCGCCGTCGCCGGAACGATTCTCTGGGGAGCCCACCCCCGCCGAAAAGAATTGATCCGCCCCCTCCGGCCGGGGCCCGAGTACAAGATCCTGGTCCCGGCCGCTTTCCTCTCCGCCTATCTTTCCGTCCTGATCTGGACGGCCGGGATGAAATACACTCAAGCTTCCGTGGCCTCGGCCCTCAATCAAACGAACACGATCTTCATCTTCCTTCTGGCCGCGGTGATCCTGAAGGAAAAAATAACGCCCCTAAAGCTGGCCGCCGTCGTCCTGGCCATCGCCGGGGCGACCCTTGTCTCGGTTCCCTTTTAGCCCGGAATCCCTTCCTCCGCATCATTCGTAAAGAATCCCGGATGACGATTCCCGGGCCGCGTTTTCATTGTGGAATCGGCTCTCGGCACAGGCGAGGAAACGCGTCGTCGACCCGGCTCAAGCACCACGCGGTCCGAAGAACCGCGGGACGAAAAAAAAAGCAGGATTTGCCGAAGAGGATTCCCCGGCAAATCCTGCTTGGCCCTATCTCGCCGGTTATTTGTTCGAGGCGATCGTGAGATCGACCCAGAAGATGTAGGTCGGTGGGATGCCGCGCCTCATCGCGGAAAGCGATCCGCCGCCGCCCTGACCGCCGATCGTGTCCCCTTCGCTGGCGAGGCTCTCGCTGCTCAATCCTTCACCCGAAGCCTGGGCGACCCTATCGCCCATTTGTGCCGCGCGGAGAGCCCGCATTTCCTCGGTCATGCCGCCCCATTCCAGGCCGAGCTTGAACGGCTTGGAGGGATCGATTTTAACCCCGTTTTCGGCGCTGTCCAAGAGGGCAAGGGGAATCGTGATCTCGAAGACCTTCGCTCTTTGGACCTGGGCCATGCGGTACATCCCGATGCCGAGCTTGACGTCGTGGGGAATCACTTTGTTCTTTTTATTGACCGTATCGCAGGCGTACAGCAGGTATTCCTTCTGCTTCTGGATTTCCGCTTTCCGTTCAGCGGTCAGCGTCTGCCCCTGGGATTCGAGCTCCTTGATGAGTCCGTCGGCTGTGATCGCCTTCGGGTACAGATGCACGCCGTAGACTTTCTTCGATTTCAACTCGGAGTTGATCCAGAACGTGATCCCGGTCTGTTGGATGGAACTCTGGAATTGGGGATTTTCCAGGTTCAGCAGGACGTAGATGTTCTTGTCATCGTTCTTGACGGCGAACTTGGCGTTGACATCCTGGATGGCGACCATTTCCTCGGGAGTCCACTCCGTTCCCTGGCCGTCGATCTGGACAGGCGTCGCCGCCCATTTGCTCACGACCACAGGGTCCTTGGCCGCGGCCAGCGGCAGGACCAGGAGTCCGAGCAGGGCGAGAGAAAAGATATTCTTTGTTTTCATCGCTTCCTCCTGTTCATAGCGTCTAACTTGATAATTCTAGCGCAGCCCCCCTCCCGGGTCAAATACCCCGGATGGAGTTCGGGTCGCGCACGTACGAAATACGTACAACTGTCCGAAAACGTTATTCATCATATGCGCATTGAAATATAAACAAGGAATTCCGGACCTGATGAGAAGGATGAGAGTGATCAGGACATCAGCCGGTGGACGACGTCCACGGCGCTGGCCGCGTCGGGAGCATAGCCCTTGGCCCCGATCTGGCCCGCGTAATCGGCGGTCAGGGGAGCGCCGCCGACAATCACCGGGGCGTCCACGCCGGCCGCCTGGAGGGCCGTGATCACCGATTTCATCTGAACCATCGTCGTCGTCAGGAGGGCCGAAAGGGCGACGATATCGGCCTGGTGGGCCTTGGCCGCTTCGACGAATTGCTCCGGCGCGACATCCGCCCCCAGGTCGACGATCTTGAACCCGGCCCCCTTGAGCATCATGGCCACGAGGTTCTTGCCGATGTCGTGGAGGTCGCCCTTGACCGTCCCGATGACCACGCAGCCCTTCGGCTCGATCCCTTCCTTGATCAGGAGGGGTTCGAGCTTGACCAGGGCGGCGTTCATCGCCCGGGCGGCGACGAGGACCTCGGGGATGAAGACTTCGTTGTTTTTAAACAATACGCCGAGCTTTTCCATGCCGGCGATCAGCCCTTCGTTCAAAATCTGGCGGGTCGGCAGCCCGGCGGCGATCGCCTGGTCCACCAGCGTTTCGACCTCGGCCTTCCGGCCGGCCATCAAAGCCTCTTGCATGACGTCGAGCATGGATTTTCTCCTCGGATGTCGGCGAATATATCAAGACGCATTTCCGAAGTCAAACAGTCCGTTTGACTTGGGCATAGGCCAAAGGCTATATATCGGAGCATGAAGAGCTTTAAGGTCGGGATCGACGCCTACAGCCTGAAGCCCCTGGGCTTGACGCCCTTCGAGATCCTCGATTGGGCCTTGATCAACGGCGCCGACGGAGTTCAATTTTCGGAGGCCCCGGCCGAGGCGGATGACCAAGGATTCCTCCGGGAATTGGGCCAGTACGCCCGGCAGAACGGCCTGTACCTGGAATGGGGCGGGGGCAGCCATATCCCCCGTGACCTGGCCACGGGCGCGACGGCGGACACCGCCGCTCGAAACCTCAAGGCCGCCCGCCAAGCCGCCGCTCTCGGGATCGGAACCGTCCGCAGCTGCTCCGGCGGGTTGATGCGCTGGAACAAGTCCGGGCCGGCCACGGATACGCTGCTTCGCGAAACGGCCCGATCGCTGTCCGACCAGCTCCCGGCGTTTCGGGACATGGGCGTCGGGCTGGCGATCGAAACCCACTTCGAGTTCACCACCTTCGAGCTTCTCCGGCTCTTCGAAATGTGCGGAGCCGCGCCCGGAGAGGGGCTGGGCGTCTGCCTCGATACGATGAACCTCCTGACCTTGCTGGAGGATCCGGT
>Ga0316628_100003276_pt1 | contig 12437 bp, 12 predicted proteins | sample OWC_Aug_M2_C1_D5_FD_207648 | JGI IMG/M metagenome (GOLD analysis project Ga0316628, IMG submission 207648) | Wetland soil microbial communities from Old Woman Creek delta, Ohio, United States - OWC_Aug_M2_C1_D5_C | ecosystem: Environmental > Terrestrial > Soil > Wetlands | place: USA: Ohio...
AGCGCTTCCATCTCCACACCCGTGCGAGCCGTCGCCGTAACGCGCGAAGTGATCTCCACGCCATTCTTGCATAGCCGCGCGGTCACATCAATGTGCGTCAGGGGGAGAGGGTGACAAAGAGGTATCCAGTCCGCCGTGCGCTTCACCGCCGCAATCCCTGCAATTCGAGCAATTTCCAGCGGATTGCCCTTGGGCAGCCTCTCCCGGCGCAGGGCGCGCAAGACCGCGGGAGACATGCGCACAAACCCGCGCGCCACGGCCGTGCGCTCGGTCACGGCTTTCTCCGTGACGTCCACCATGACCACTTCACCGCGCTTCCGGAAATGAGTTAGTTTCGGCATAGCACCTAACCTGTATTTATTGAAAGCGGTATGCGTGCGTTGTTCGCGCGCTTCCTTGAATGACACCGGACTGCAGTTCGGGCGGGGTGCAGTGGCACAGGCTTCAGCCTGTGCGCGGTTCTAGGCCGCCCACATTCAAAACCGCACTGGCTGAAGCCTGTGCCACCAAATGCCGCACTAAGTCAAATCGCTCCGCGCCGTGGAAGGACGTCCACCCATTCTCCGGGTGCAATTTCCGGACGCTCGGGGCCGACCACCAGAAACCCATTGGCCAGCGACAGTGCCACGATATCCCCGGAACCCTGCCAGGGCAACTGCGAGACGCGCGCTTCCCGGCCCTCCCAATCAATGCGGGCGGGCAGGAAATGAACCAGGGAACCCTTCTCGTGGACCGGGGTCGCAAGTTTGGCCCGAAAAATTGGGAGAGGCCGGGAATCTGTGGCATTGAACACGTCAATTGCCGGGAGAACGAACAGTTCAAATGTGACCATCGTCGAAACCGGATTCCCCGGCAATCCAAAGACGAGTTTATTGCGGCAGGTTGCAAAGACGGCAGGCCGCCCGGGGCGAATGTCAACGCCTGTAAAATGAAACTTTGCACCCAGGTCGGCAAGAACCTGTTCGACAAGATCGTACTTCCCCATGGACACGCCGCCAGAAAGAACCAAGATGTCGTGCTCGAGGCCGCGTTCGATGGCTGCGCGAAGGGCGCCTTTTTCATCCGGAGCATTCCCAAGCTGGATAGGTTCGGCGCCTCCCGTGCGGGCCAATATCTCGACGGAAATCCCATTACTGTTCCGGATTTGTAGTGGGCCGGGTTTGGAGCGCGCGTCCACGACTTCGTCTCCAGTGGAGAGGATAGCGAGCCGAGGCCGGACCATAACGTTGAGGCGTGTGGCTCCCGCTTGCGCTGCGAGAGCTATCTCCGCATAACCCAGGCGAGTTCTCGGGGCAACCAGCACATCGCTTGCGCGCGCCTCGCTGCCCCGGGGAACAATGTGATCGCCTCGCTGCGCTGCGCGCTCCAGAGTAATCATCCGACTTTCGCGCTTGGTGTGCTCGATCATTACGACGGCGTCCGCGCCCCGCGGAACACTTGCGCCTGTCATGATTTCGACGCACTGTCCAGCAAGAATCGACCCATCAAAGTTCCCGCCCGCGCGCAATTCACCTATACATTCGAGACGCGCTCCGGAATTTTGCGTGTCCGCGGCGCGCACTGCAAAGCCATCGCGCGTCGAACGGTCAAAGGGCGGATAATCGCGATCGGCAATGACGGGCATCGCCAGGATGCGGCCGAAAGCTTCCTCGAGTTCAATGTCTGTGCGGAGCCATCGATGTTCGATAGTTTCAGCGACCTTGATAACTTTCTGCCGCGCTTCGGTGTAGGACAGCATGGGATTCGCGTGTCAAATCCACTTCGAGAGTTGCGAGCCGGCGCAAACGATGGTGGCGTCGCGTTCGGGCCCGGTGGAAATCATACCAATTTCCACGCCCAGAAAATCGGCGATGAATTTCAAGTAGTCCGTCGCGGCGCGCGGCAGTTTTGCCGCATCTTGCACACCGTAGGTGTCCGACTGCCAGCCCGGCAGAGTGCGATATTCAGGCGTGACTTCCGCCAAATCCTCGGCCGACGCGGGCATCTCTTTCACCGGAGATCCCTTATAGCGATAGCCGGTGCAGACTTGAATTTCTTTTTGCGTGTCGAACACGTCCAGCTTCGTGACCACGAGCGAAGTGATCCCGTTGATGCGCACGGCGTAGCGCAGTTCGGCCAGATCGAGCCAGCCGCAGCGGCGGGGCCTGCCCGTAACCGCGCCATATTCTTTTCCGCGGTCGCGAAGTTCGGTGGCCTCGAGATCAGGCATTTCCGTGGGAAAAGGTCCGCTGCCGACTCGCGTCGTATAGGCCTTGGTCACGCCCACGACCGCGTTGATGCGCGTGGGGCCCACGCCGAGTCCCGTGCAGGCGCCGCCGGAAATCGCGTTGGAAGACGTCACGTACGGATAGGTTCCGAAATCGATGTCCAGCATGGTGCCCTGCGCGCCCTCGAACAGGACGGATTTCCCGGCGTCCAGTGCGTCATTAATCAGCGCGGAGGAGTCACCGATGAGCGGACGAATGCGCTCGCCCAGCGCGAGATATTGGTCTGCCAGCCCCGCCGTGTCGAGAGGCACGCCATAGGTCGCGCGGCACACGGCATCTTTGTCGGAAATCACGCGCTCCAGCTTTTCTCGGAATCGTTCGGGGTTCAACAGGTCGCCCACGCGGATTCCGTGGCGCGCCATTTTGTCTTCGTATGCCGGGCCGATGCCGCGCGAGGTCGTGCCGATTTTCGCCGCTCCGCGCGCCGCTTCGGCAGCCTTTTCCATTTGCCGGTGATACGGAAAAATCAGGTGCGCGCGGCTGGAAAGATGCAGCCGCCCGGTGACGTCGATGCCGGATTTGGCGAGCGTGTCGAGTTCGGCGACCAGCGCCGCCGGGTCCACCACGACGCCCGACCCGATCACGGCATGTTTTCCGGGACGCAAAATTCCGCACGGAATCAGTTGCAGGATGAAACGGTTCGTGTTGTAAATAACCGTGTGTCCCGCGTTGTGCCCGCCCGCGCACCGCGCAATGTAATCGAATGATGCCGCAAGGTAATCCACCACCTTGCCTTTGCCTTCATCGCCCCACTGCGCGCCTACGACTACGATTGACTTCATTGGACCGTCTCTCCTGCCATGCTCCACGAAAATTCCCCGGGTCTAAAGACCCGGGCTACAGCAGAATGAGCAAATGTTTTTGTAGCCCGCCTCTTCAGAGGCGGGGTTCTTGCGTTGGACTGCTTGGCGAGGCTCGACTTGGCTAGGCTCGACTCGGCCCCACCCTTGCCCCGCCCCATAAATCTTCATTCGGAGGACCTGCCTTTGGTCCGAGGAATCCCTCTGGCATCTCTGCCCATTGAACAAAAACCCCAGAGAGATTCCTCACCCGCAACTGCAGCGGGTTCGGAATGACACGTAATAAGAAAATGTCATCAAATGACGCGCGTTTACAAAAACGTTCCCAAACTGCGCCGCCAGTCCGCCCACACGCCTCCGCGCCTCTCCAAAACAACGGATTCAAAAGGAGGGATTAGGTATCGCGGAAGCACTATGCTACATGGGGTAAACGGAGAAGGCAAGGCCGCACGCACCATCTTGTTGGCGAGACAATTTAAAAGCTACCTCGTAAATCAAATGGTGGCGGCGTTCTCCCTTCAAAACACCGCCATGGCGTCGCGCCACCGGCGCGAAGGTGACTAGCCCGGGGCAGCGCCCCGGGTATTGTGTCCCGCTCTGTTGGTCCGCCCTGTAGGGGCGGACGGTCCCTGCGCCCTTTCAGGACGCACCACAATTCAGACCCCGAAACCCGGGGCGCTGCCCCGGGCTGGTCACCTTCGGCGCTTTCAGCGCCGGAGGATGTCGGTTTGGAGGTGTTCTTGGAAAACAAAGTTATCGTGCCCACCCGCTCCATGTATTTATGAGTTGGCTTGGCTCTGTTGACATCCTGGATGAAACAGTGCGTTTGCGTTCCGCGCAGCGCAGCTGTTGTAGCCCGGGCCATTATTCGAGGATATCAACTGAGCGAGATGGCTTGTAGTTGAGTAGGAACCGGCCCTCTTCTTATCTGCCGTCTACCCGTTTTGATTTTGCAGCATGCAAAACCAAAGTATTCCCGCCCAGCAGCACGGCATCGGAAACCAGTTCCGCCGTCCAGCGTTCGCGGCGCTTGCGCTCGGGCTTTAACCACGCGAGGAAGCGAATCGTCGCGACCAGCGGCCAGTAGAGCCAGATGTTGGGCTTGGGTTTGTCGCGATACGCGCCGCGCACTTCAAAACCGTATTTTTCGAGGATGTAGCGCAGCTCCGTGTAGGCGATGGGATTGATGTGCAGGACGACTTCTTCTTTTTCGCCCCACTGTTCGTGACGCATGCGCAGGTGCTCTTCGGAAATTGGCTTGAAGTGCGAAGTGTAGCCGTTGAGCAGCCACTTCACGCGCTCCTCGATATTTAGAATATTCGGCACGCTGATCACCAACTGGCCGCCCGGCGAGAGTAGCCGCGCGAATTCGCGGATGGCCTGGTGTGGATTTTCTATGTGTTCCAAGCCTTCGAGACACGTGATGTACTGAAATTCCGCGTCGGCGTAGGGGAGCACTCCGGAAAGATCGCCGCGTTGCACGGTGATTTCCGGGACTCTGAAAATTTCGGGATACAGGTCGCAGGCTTGCACGTCGAAGCCCGCTTCGGCGAGGCGCTGTGAAAGCGCTCCTTCGCCTGCGGGAACATCGAGAAGTTTGCCGCGCGGGAACGGATCGAGAATTCCCGCGACGGTCGCATGGATTTCCGGGCGCGCGATAGGAACCGGCGCGCGGTCCGCGCTGCCCGGCGCGGCAGAGGCTATCTGGCCTTCCGGGGATCTCAATGGATTCGCATTCACGATTCTGGACGATAACACGATTTCGTTGCGCGGCGCGATTTCATGCGAAGGCCCCCAACTCTCCGTGTTCTCTGTGACCTCCGTGCTCTCTGTGTTAGGGCCTTCTGGATTCGCTAGCAAAATTTAGCACAGAGGACGCGGAGGGCACAGAGAACACGGAGAACTTCAAATGCTGGAGGAATAAGGACCGAAGAGAATACATGCTACCGGAGTTCCGCCCAGCGGAAACATTCGCGCGCGTGATCGTTCACCATGCCGGTAGCCTGCATGAAGGCGTAGCAAATCGTGGAACCGACGAAGCGGAATCCGAGTTTCTTCAGCGCTTTGCTCATGGCATCCGAGACGGGCGTAAACGCAGGGACGGCTTTGGGCCCGCGGCGCGTGTGCTGCAGCGTCCGGCCCCCGGTAAATTGCCAGAGGTAAGAATCAAAGCTGCCGAATTCGCGCTGCACAGCGAGAAACGCCTGGGCGTTGGAAATTGTGGCGGAAATTTTCAGTCGATTGCGAATGATTCCGGGATCAGCGAGCAGCTCGCGCACTTTTCTGGAATCGTAGCAGGAGATTTTTTCAGCGTCGAACTGGTGAAACACTTCGCGGTAGCGGTCGCGCTTTCGCAAAACCGTTTCCCAGTTCAGGCCGGCTTGCGCGCCCTCGAGGATCAGGAATTCAAACAGGGTGCGGTCGTCGTGTACGGGCACACCCCACTCTTCGTCATGATAGCGAATCATGACGTCGCTCTGCGCCCACGAACACCTGCGGTGGGATGCTGCGCGGGCGGGCTCCAGTCGAAGCCCGCCGGCGCGTTTTCGATCTGGCATGGAACGATTACACGATGTGGCGCTGAACGGCTTTTTCGATCGCATCGCGCGGGACTGCGCCGACCACCTGCTCGGCGACCTGCCCGCCCTTGAAAATGAGCAACGTCGGGATACCGCGGATATTGAATTTCCCCGCGGAATTGCCATTTTCGTCGACGTTCAATTTCACGACTTTAATTTTTCCCGCGTAGGCGGTGGCAATCTCCGCCACCGTGGGCGCCAGCATCAGGCAAGGCCTGCACCACTCCGCCCAGAAATCAACCATGACCGGCTGGGTCTTGCTCGCGTCGATGACCTCGGCCTGAAACGTGCTGTCCGTCACACTGCTTACATTATCTGCCATGAGAACCCTTTCCTTTAGGAACTGCCGGGGACATCTTAGCCGACTTTGCCCCGGCTTGATTGGATGAAGTTGTGGTGATTCGGTTTCTGGATTTACAAGCCATCTCATACAGCCTGGCATATTGGGCCGCGGAAACCTGCCAGGAGAAATCCTTTGCCATGCCATTGGTCTGGACCCGTCGCCAGGCGGCCGGATCGTTCCGGTACAGGGCCAGCGCGTCACGGATCGCCGCCAGCAAGGCACCTCCATCATACGCCTGAAACTTGAAGCCTGTGCCATGTCCCGTGGCCGGATCGAAAGCGTCAATGGTGTCTTCCAAGCCACCGGTTGCGCGCACCACTGGCACGGTGCCGTATTTCAAGCTGTAAATCTGGTTCAGGCCACAAGGCTCGTAATGCGAGGGCATCAGAAACATGTCCGCTCCAGCCTCGATCTTGTGGGCAAGGGCGTCATCATACTTGACTTGGACGCCAAACTTGAGCGGGTAAGCGGCCTGCAGGTCACGCACCAGCTTTTCGTATTTCGCCTCGCCGGCCCCGAGGATTACGATGGCCAGATCTTCGGCAAGCAAGTCCGGCGCGATCTGCTCGATCAGGTCAAACCCTTTTTGCCCCGCGAGCCGGGAGACAATCCCGATCACGGGTTTGCTCAATGTATCGGCGGGCAATCCGAAAACTTCGATGAGATCTTTTTTGCAGGCGAGTTTGCCGGACAAATCCTTCGGCGAATATCGCGCGGCGATGAGCTTGTCTTCTTCCGGGCTCCACACCGAGTAGTCCGCGCCGTTGAGGATTCCGGTGAGGCTCGCGGCGCGAGCGCGCACCACGCCGTCCAGGCCGTGCCCGTAATCGGGCGTCTGGATTTCCTGCGCGTATCTCGGGCTGACGGTGGACAGAAAGTCAGCGTAAAGCAGCCCGCCCTTCAGGTAATTTATGCGCCCGTAAAATTCCATGGAATCGACGCCGAACAGACTTTCCGGCAGGCCGATTTTTTTCATCGCCGATCGCGGGAATGCGCCTTGATAGCCCATGTTGTGAACTGTGAAGACTACCGGAAGGTTTTGCACCGCGGCATCATTGGCATATTCGGTTCGCAGAAGCACCGGCACCAGGGCCGTTTGCCAGTCGTGGCAGTGGATCAGGTCGGGCATCCACACGCGCTTGCAGAACTCGATGGCTACGCGGTCAAATTCGGCGAAGCGTTCGGCGTTGTCCGGAAAATCTTTTCCGGCCACGCCGTACAGGTCGTCGCGATCGAAATATTCCGGATCGTCCACAAAATAGTAGCCCACTCCGTGAAAGCGTCCGCCCTCGGCAATCGCGGGAGAACGCGTGGCATCACCCATGGGAATGCTAAGCCCGGGAACGGCCATCGCAGACGCGCGGGTATTGCGGTACTTTGGAAGCAACACGGCGAGGTCGTGGCCGCGGGCCGCCAGCGCCTTGGGCAGCGCTTCGATGACGTCCGCCAATCCACCCGTTTTTGAAAACGGCAATCCTTCGGATGCGACAAAAAGTATTTTCATATCCCGTTCGAGTCTTACACCCTACTGAATGGGTCCGGTGGCGTCAAGAAGGCTGCGTCCTGCAACGGGCAGTGATGTATTTTGATGGACTGTTAGACGTCCGTCGGGAAGGCTGCGATTTCGGAGGTCGGGGCTTCAGCCCCGACGTATAGTCATGTTTTTGGAAGGGCTTTTAAGCCCTGAAGCTTCAGGGGCTAAAGCCCTGGGTTGCACTGCCTGAATGTCGGGGCTGAAGCCCCGACCTCCTGAAATTCGATCGTTCTCCAAACCACGGCACTATTCGCAATACAAGGACGGCACGAATGACTCCGGTCTTGGTACACTTGCCTGCCATGTCACCTGAGAAACTCGGACAGCATTTCCTCGCCGACCAAAGCTGGCAGGAGCGGATCGCGCGCGCCTTTCGCGTCCACAGCGGGGTGTGGGTGGAAATTGGCGCGGGTCACGGAGAAATGACGAGGCGTCTGGCCCAGCGCGCGAGCAAGGTATTGGCCATCGAAATCGACCCGGGCCTTGCCCAGGGACTGCGCGACGCGATGGCGACTTATCTGAACGTGGAAGTCATCGAAGGCGATGTGCTGGCCGTGGATTTCGGAAGGCTGGCGGGCGGCGCGCATTTTTCTGTTTATGGAAGCCTGCCCTATTACATCACCTCGCCGATATTGCATCGGCTGTTCGAGCATGTGGACCGTATCGATGCGATTCATATCGTGATCCAGCTGGAAGTCGCCGAGCGCATCGTCGCGGCGCCCGGTCGGCGGGATTATGGATACCTGTCGGTGGTTTCGCAGTGGTTCGGGCGTCCGGAAATTGTGTTTCGGATTCCGCCGGAAGCGTTCCGTCCGCCGCCGAAGGTGGATTCCGCGCTGGTGAGTTTCCGCATGCCGGGAGAACGCGCGAAGATTCATCTCGACGACGAAACGGCGTTCCTCGATTTCGTGAAGGAATGTTTCGCGCAGAAAAGGAAGACGCTGCGCAATAATCTCCGCGCGCGGCTGGGGGCGCGGACCGAGGATGCGCTGCGGGAAGCGGGAGTGCCTGCGGGAGCGCGCGCGGAAGAACTGAGCGCGGCTGAATTCGCGGCGCTGTTCGGGGTAGTGCGAGGGATAAAGATTTAAAAGCGAAGATTTAACACTGAGGACACAGAGGACACAGAGAAAATTAATTTATACAAAAACAAATCAAGCTTTTGATTTTTGTTTTGTTCTGTCCTTAAATCCTTTGATTTTCTCTGTGCCCTCTGTGTTCTCTGTGTTAAGGATTTTCCCTCCGCGCGCAAAAAGACTCGCCGTTTCAAGCTCCAATTTCGCGGATCACCTGGACCAGCCGGTCCGGGTAGTCCGTCATGATGCCGTTCACGCCCGCGTCGATCAGGCGGCGCATTTGATCCGGCTCGTTGATCGTCCAGGCGACCACCTGCAAGCCGGCTTCGTGCGCTTTTTTCACCAGGGCGGAAGTAATCAGATCGCCGCGCGGCGCCAGTTGCCGCGCTCCGACCCGAACGGCCCGCTCGACCAGATCGTTGGATGGATGCTCGCATAGGAATCCCGTCATCATGGTTTCGTCGAGCCTGTACACGGAATCGAGCGTGGACGGATCAAACGACAGGATCACCACGCGCGCAGAGGCCCCGGCATTGCGCACCGCCGCGACCACAGCGTGTTCCAATCCCCAGGCCGACCCCGCTTTAATTTCCAGATAGAAATTGACATCGTGGTCACGCGAAAAGGAAAGAATTTCGTCCAGAATGGGGACACGTTCGCCGGCATAGGAAACCGGCGCGCGCGACCCAAACCACGCGCCCGCGTCCAATGCGCGAATTTCCTCGAGCGTATGCGAATGGACTTGTCCGTGGCCGTTTGTGGTGCGGTCCAGGGTCGAATCGTGAATGGCGATTACCCGCGCGTCCCGCGTTAGCTGCAGGTCGGTCTCAATAAAACGCGCGCCCAATTCGACGGCGCTCTGAAACGCGGCCATCGTATTTTCGGGCGCGTGCCCGGAAGCCCCGCGATGCGCTACGACCCAAACAGACACTCGGTTCTCCAGAATCCCGTCCTGGGCCGGAAAATGATCCAATCCCTTTGCCATCCTAGCAGACTTGGTCGAAGCAATTGCACGCCTTCGGGAAAACCTGTTTCCAAGCCGCCTTTCCCCTTCCTGCCGCATCCAATTAACTGAAGTAGAAATACAGGCGGGAAAGAAGCATCGGAAGGAGCGTTCCATGAGAATTCTAACGCGTGTGGTGAAAGCAGGTGCACTGGCCGGGATGCTGATGCTGGCCGGCATGATATTCGGGGTTCCGGGAGCGCAAGCAGGAACAGTTACAACGCCGGAAACCACGACCATCAGCGCTCAGGTGCGGCATGAACTGGTTACGCTGCCCTGGTATAACCTGTTTGATAATCTGCAGTACCAGGTTAATGGCAGCGAGGTGATCCTGAGCGGGCAAGTGATCAGCGAACACAGCCAGACGAAGTACGACGCGGCCAAGGCCGTGCAACGAATTCCCGGCGTGACCAGCGTGGTGAACAACATCGAGGTCCTGCCGCCATCGACGTTTGACAATCAGATTCGGCGTGCCGAATACCGCGCCATCTTTTCACAGGCCACTTTGGGGCGGTACACACTGGGGGCTGTCCCGCAATTTCACATCATCGTGAAAAACGGGCACGTGACTCTTGAAGGCATCGTCATGAACCAGATGGATAAGAACATTGCGGGGATCGTGGCGAAAACGGTCCCGAACGTCTTTTCAGTAACCAACAATTTGCGGATCGGATGAAGGTTCGACTTCCCTCCAGATAAAGCAGCGGGCCCGGAATGCTCCGGGCCCATCTGCGTTTTCTCGGCTTCCGCGCTCGATTGTCGCGCCTGGACCTGCCGGCTTATTTCTTCGCGCGGTCCTTCAGCAGGCCCTTTAATTCGGACATGAATTCCTTGACGTCCTTGAAATCCAGGTATACCGAGGCGAAACGCACGTAGGCGACTTTGTCGATCTTCTTGATGCGGTTCATCAGGAGTTCGCCGAGTTCGCTGGTTTTGCGCTCGCGCTCCGGGGCTTCGTGAACGAAACGTTCGACCTCGTCCACCAGGGCTTCAAGTTTCGCCGTGGGCACGGGACGCTTTTCGCACGATTTCAGAAGTCCCTGGAGAATTTTCTGGCGGTCAAAACGCTCGCGCCGCCCGTCCTTCTTGATGACCATGTAGGGGATCTCGTCGATCCGCTCGTAGGTCGTGTACCGGCGGCCGCATTTCAGGCATTCGCGGCGACGGCGAATCAGGTCCCCGGCGCGGCCTTCGCGCGAGTCAATGACTTTATCTTCCGTGGCCGTGCAAAATGGGCATTTCACCGCGACAAGTCTCTCCGTACTTTCTCTTTGACTTCACTGGACACCGCGGTTCCATTGGTTCCCGGAGCCCCGATGTGCTTGCCAACCTCTTCCGCGGCGGCTTCGGCGCGCGCCAGTTGGCGCAACTCCCCGACCGACATGCCTTCATGAATCAGAAGAGGTATGCCTACGATTGTGCAGCTTGCAAACGTGATCAGCCAGAGCACCACGGCTATGGCGATGGCCGGCTCCTGCTCCACGCCAAAGATCGCCGTCAATCCCACGATACTCGCGATCTGCGCGCCTCCGCCGATTCCCGGAAGCTGCAAGACGGAACCCACCAGAGTGACCGCCAGCAGAAGCATGGCTCCTGAAAAATTCATTTCCGAGTGCCGGAATGCGCCGGGGAAAGCTTCCGCAATCCACAAGTAAATGAGGGTGGCCAGCACCCAGTGCGCAGCCGTATAGCCGATGGCGGCCCACAGGTCGGGCAAAGTTCGGATGGCCTGCATGCCTTCGCTGATACCGGTCAGAAACGAAGCCAGACGCGCGCGTATCCCGCGCGCGTCGCGCCATCGAGCCAGGGCCCGGTCAACAGCCGCCGCGCCATGCACGCGGTAATACACCATGACGGCGATCATGCCGATCATGCCCGCAAACAGCAGCCATCCGCCGTGCTTGGCGCTTTCCACCCATTCCATGTCGGCGCCCGCATCGGAGAGCCGGCTGGGAAACACAAGCAGGCTCAGGCACGCCAGCACGGCCGCGGCGGCGAAGTCACAAAGGCGCTCCAAAAAGAAAATTCCAAACATGCTGGCGACCGGCAGGCGGTCCTTGCGCGCCAGCAGCAGCGGCCGGACGGGTTCCCCGGCACGCCCCAGAACAAAAATGGCCGCAAAACCCATGAGCGTCCCGGTGTAGGTGTTCCGGAAACTGGTTGGACCCACGTACCGGCAGAAACGCTGCCAGCGAATCGCCCGGATCGCATAGCACCCGTAAATCGACACCACCGCGAGCAAAAGCAGCCAGACATTGGCATTTCCGACGCTGACGATGAACTTACTCCAGGTGAAATCGGTCAGATGAATCTTATGGCGGGATTGATAGGCAAGCGCGACGAGGGCCGCCAGAATGATAAGCGCGATGAGTAACCTGCGAAGAGTTCCACGCATCCGCACGCGAGGTTACCCGCTGCCATGACTGAGTGTCAAGAAATCACGCGCGCGCGCGTTCTCATTTGTTGCCTGCCCGGACGCGGGTAGTGGACGAATGGTTACAAAGCAGATTCAGGGATCCGGAGAATACGGCTCCCCCCGCGAATTTCTACCGCTCGACGAGCCGCTCAAGCGCCGCGAAAAATTCCGGATACGAAACTGCCGCGCATTCCGCGTCGCGAATTACGGTATCGCCTTCCGCTCCCAGCGCCGCCACGGCGAACGCCATGGCCATGCGGTGATCGCCGCGCGGCTCGATCTCGGCCCCGTGCAAGCGGCCCGCGGAACGCCCTTCGACGCGCAGCCCGTCGGGGCGCTCCTCGACGGTGGCGCCCATGCGGCGAAGATTCTCGGCCAGCGCGGCGATGCGGTCGCTCTCCTTCACGCGCAGCTCGGCCGCG
>Ga0316628_100003278_pt1 | contig 12435 bp, 15 predicted proteins | sample OWC_Aug_M2_C1_D5_FD_207648 | JGI IMG/M metagenome (GOLD analysis project Ga0316628, IMG submission 207648) | Wetland soil microbial communities from Old Woman Creek delta, Ohio, United States - OWC_Aug_M2_C1_D5_C | ecosystem: Environmental > Terrestrial > Soil > Wetlands | place: USA: Ohio...
GATGGATTTGGAAAAAACAGTTAGACGAACTGAACGCGATAAGGAGATTCGACACGCTGTGATTGCATATTAGGAGATTGGAGCGAGCATGACTAAGGACGGGACATACCAGGTTGATTTCGATGCGCGGGGTTGCGTTCGGCATGGTTGCGACCAGATGGCATGCGAGAAATCGGGCTGGTCGTATGTTTGCTCGATGCACTGGATGTTTTTGGAACTCGCGCTCAACCATGTTTTGCGGTTGGTGGATGGAGCCGCGCATTGTGATGAGCTGCGGGCTCGCTTGGCGAAGCGAAAGATAAGAAAGCAAGGCTAGGTTATGAGATTTATCTTACGGCTAAATATATGGATATGAACAATGTTAGTCCAACCGTTTATAAGTTGGTGCCAAGCTGGAATATGATCATATATGCGCATAATGCCGGTTCCAAATCGTGGTCTAGGAGCAGAACGCGGTCGTGCTCAAGAACGCTGAGCGGTTGGAAGGTGGCCGCGTCCAGAGCGGGCAAGTTGGACGAGTTTGGATTTTCATTTGGTGTTCGGTCGCATTCGTTGCGTTCCGACGGTGGATATTTGGTTGCGTCGAAATCGAGCAAGCGATGAAAGAAAACGATGACAAGTTTGATTGGAATCTAGAGGCGCTCTTGTGGATGCGCTCTAGGCCAGACAGCATCAAAGCGCTAATGCGCCGATTTCCGCCTAGCTGTCTGGTCAAAGCGAAGCGCGATTTGTGCGGGCTTCCTTCGGGAGAAGTCGGCCGGGTTGCCAGCTATATCGAACCAGACGATGAGCATCCTAAAGGTAGCGTAGCCGTTTATAGCCCGTATGACATCACCCAGATTATTCGATATCAATGCCATCCGGACTGGTTGGAAGTCGTTGGTTATTGGAAGGACATGGATGAGCGATTGGTCGATCGAATTCTAGATGAAACGTGAAGGATATGTCATATGAAAACACGCGTTGCAATGCTGAGCTCAGTTTGCGGTCGAGCCTTGAGTGAGGTGGCATGGTCTCGAAGCCAGCAGTGGGCGATGTTGAAATCTTATTCGAGAACGACGATATTTTGTCCGATGGCGGGTTCGAGCAGCGGATCTCGTCGAATGCGTAGAATGCAGTCTGATTCTGGGCATGGGATCGGTTGGCGGGTGGTGATAAGCATCGGGCGAGTTGAATGGAAAGAATGCTAATATGAAACATATAGCCATTATCGCGAGTAGGATATTATATAGAATGTCAGGCGTATATCGTGCATGGTCATTATCCTCTTGTTATGGTTGGGCGTGGCCGCGTTCGTGGTCGGGATCTCGTTGGGAATTATCGGCGATGTCTTGTTCGGGAAGATGGTCTGATTGTTTGCAAACTTATAGCTATTCGAGATCTCGGGGAGGATTTCGGTGTTCATCGCGTACTTGTAATGTTTATACACCGCGGTTGAAAACTGAATACGACGTCGTGTTGGCAAGTCGGTCAGGTGAGCGATGAAAAAGCGAGCTGGATGGTTGGGAGCGGTCGAACTATGTTGGTCCGAATGTTCGACTCGGATCGACTGGAGCATCGAATCTCGGTCGTGGGGCCGAATCAATTTTGAATCCGGTGACAGTACGAAAAAATCGCCAGGTTGGCGTTCGTATAGTTGGGCTAGAAACAAGCACGATTCTATCGCGCGGTCGAGAAGTTCCGACCGGCACAGATAGCGCGGCCAAATTTGTAGATATGATATTTGTAAAATCGAATGTTGTTATTTTTACCAACTTGATGTTTCGATTCAGGTTTCGATCTGGTTCTCGGTCTTGGGCGTGGTCTCGGTCTGGATCTCGAGGTTGGGCGGCTTGGTCTCACTCTATAAGTTGGGCTTGGACCGCATCCCATTCCATATCTCGGTTAGGATTTAAGACTCGATCTGGATCTGGGGCCGCGTCTCGCTGTTTGGTCGGGTCTGGATCTGGGATTGGACCCAGATTTTGAATTTATCGAGCGCGGCCAAATTAGAGATAAACTAGATCTAGCGATTCGTGAATTGCTAGATCGATTGATAATCAATAATAGAAAGGAACAGTTGAAATGGAACGAGAGAAAACATTGTTAGAGCAAATATTGGGTGTCGGAAGCAACGTGTTCATCAGGACGGTGACGCATTACTACACCGGCAAGGTGGCGGAGGTATCGCCCGATTTCATCGTGCTGGCAGACGCCGCATGGGTCGCTGATACGGGTCGCTTCTCGAAGGCGCTAGTTGAGGGCACGTTGGAGGAGGTCGAGCCGTTTCCGGATTCCGTGGTAGTTGGCAAGGCTTGCATCGTTGATGCGACGCCGTGGAAGCATGCATTGCCGCGTACAACTAAGTAATCGCGATGGGCGAACACTGGAAACAATTATCGGACGCGCTGAGATCGAACGAAGCAAAGCAATGCCAGCCCAACGGCTTACAAGTTGGGACTATGCTGGAAATGGAAGAGAAGTTGACGCGAGAAGTTGCTCGGCGCGATCCGATAGTTGTCGAACCCGAATGGTATAGAACGTATTTCGATTTACCTGACGATTTGAAAATTGAGTTCACGCGTGTCGCGGAAGGCCTATTGCGGCGGGCCGATGATGGCGAGTGGATAGACAATGTAGCTGGCGTGGCCGTGAACGCGTCGCTAAGGTTGAGCGCGTACCACGGCGAAACCGAGGTGGTCGCGCTGGCGCGCGCTGTAGTGTTGTTGGCGAGGCAGATGGACGAGATGTTCAGGTTGTTGAAGCGAAAAAACGAAACCGAATTTGTTGATAAGGTTTACCCGTTCATCAAACCGAGATGATAGGTGATATATGAGCGCGATAGAACTTTGCATCATAGACAGATCATCGAAGGATGAGACGATATGGTATCGAGTTCGTTTTGTTGCTATAGATTCCGCGACAGGCGAGCTGGTCCGCGAATCGTTTCTCGGGTATTTGTTGGCGGGCGGGTTGAGCGACGCGCGCAAACATGTTCCTGACGACATGGGGCGCGTGGCGAACAAAATGCTGTCGGAGCATCCGAGCGGGGAGTTCGAGCTCGTCGAGGTGTGGGCTCGAATAACCGGTTGATTTGCTCGAATCGATAAGAAGCGTCTCAATCTTTTTCGAATTATTTTACATGCATTTGAAATCATTGCGTTTTTTTATGTCGATTTCTCTTTACAAGTGGCTCATTATGCTCTAAATTGTAATTATAGAAAACAAAACGACGAACGAGGGAGAACAGAGATGAGACTAAATTCAAACGACGATACGATGCATAAGTTAGACCCTCACACAAAAGTCATGCTTTGGACAGCGTATCTATTTCAACTTGAGGCGGATTCGCTGAATTACATCTGGCCACCGAACGAAATCGATCAGGAACAAGCGGAATACTTAGAAGCGCTCGCTACCTGCGGCATTTTAGAAACGTTTCGCAAGGCAGGATTAATCGCCGATTGCGATCGTGAAAAGACTTGGAAGGAAGCAGTAATATCTTTTTCGAAAGTTGGCGCTATATGAGCCTGGTGAAAGTCATTGGGAGAACAGAGATGGAAAATTCACCGATCATGAAACGAGCCGAATATATTCGAGCGCATTATTATTTGCGGCAGGGACCCAACGGGGTTTGGATTGCCGGCAACTGGCACGAGAGCCGGTCGGAGCCGGGTACGCGCCGCGAAGTTTTGCTCATAGAGCCAACGCGTGAGAACGCTGTATACGAGGCGCGCTGCTATTGGGGGCATTTCAATTTTGCTGATGAAGCCGAAGAGTTTTTTCGAATTTTTTCGCGGGTATAATCTATGTCTAACTCGGATATATCGTATTGTTACGTACGCGATCCGCGCGAACCACGACGAGTGGTGACGATCGCGTGGAGAGAGCGACCTGTGGTCGCCAACTTTTTGGATTCCCCGCTTTTGAACATACCTAGCTGGCGGCTGCAGTACGGGGTAGCCGTCAACAAGGTCGTCGAGCCGTTGTTTTCGGAAGTCGAGATGGGAAAAATCAAAGCGCGGCTTGTTACAGTCGACAAAGTTATCGAGCCGTTATTTCTGGCTTGTAACTACCAGCCGATATCGTTGGCTAGTTTGTTCGAGCGGCAGCAGGGCGATGAGCATTGCCGGAAAATCGGTCGATATGTTTCGGCGGGTAGGTTGCATCAACAGCCGATGACTGTTGATTGCGACAGTCGTCGGCCGGCGGTCGATTCGATCATGGAGCATTTTTTGTCGGTTATTTCTAACCATGGTTGGACATATTTGCATTACGTGCGACGGGTTTTCGAAGCGGTCGCAGAAAGTCGGGGTTGAGATGCTTACGAACGATAACAACAAGGTTGCGCTGATCGTCGAGGAGCTGAGCCACGTCATGGAACTCGACGCGGCGCGCGAACGGGCAAACAACATTGTGCAGGCATATATGGATTGCTCCTCTACGCTCGGAGATAGCGACGACGTGAACGATATTGCCGATATGCTACGGCCGAAGGAAGGATGTCATCCCGGCATTTCGGACCGGATGGAGTTGGATCGTTGCTCTCATATAATTCTGCGAATTCTTCGCGGTGATGCCAGCCCAGCGGCTTAGGAGCTGGGACATTGACGGTGTAATAATTTGTGGATTTTAGGCAGACCATCACAATACCAGTCCAATGGCTTATGAATTGGGACTAGATGAAATCAGAGTAATGCTAGCCTGACCACTTATGAGTTAGGACAGACGGCGGTTTGACCATCTAAACGGCATCATAGTAATTTTAGGGAGATGGCCAGACGCCCTATAATCGACAAATCAACGTCGGCTGGATCAGGATCGTTGGCGGTTTCGAGTTCGAAACCAAACATCGGCGTTTTATCATCCGAATCGACGAGCGATACTGAGCTGGCGGCGCGAGCTTTGCTGAGGGAAGCTCGCAAGGCCCGTTCAGATTTGGCGCTGTTTTATTCCTTCGTGATGCGGCACGAGATCACCAAGGAGCGGCTCGTCACGGCACCGCACCAGCGCTTGGCGATATCGTTTATGGAGGCGCATCCGTTGTGCGTGCTTCGTTTGCCGGTGGGATCGGGGAAGACCTATTTGATGGCCGCGACCGCGCTGTGGCTCATGGGTAACGACGTTACACAGCGCGCTGCTATCGTGAGCAAAACGCAGGGGCAAGCTGGTAAAGTGTTGGGGATGGTTGCTGACTACATCACCGAGCCGTTTCTCGCATCTGGATTAGCATTGGTGTTTCCATGGTTGAAACGTTCATCGCGGGCGCAGGATCCATGGACTCAAACTGAGTTGACTATCGAGCGGCCGGCGGGAATACGCGATCCTAGTTTGACCGCGGCAGGATTGGATACTTCGACCCCGGGGAGTCGCTGGTCATTTCTCGTGGCTGACGATGTTGTTGACGACGAGAATGCCATGACACCTGCGGCGAGGATGAAGGTGGAATCGAGATTCAACGGTCGGTTGTTGTCTCGCTTGGATCCGAATGACAGTAGGGCTGTAGTTACCAACACGCCTTGGGACCGCGAAGATCTTACTTATTATCTTGAGAATACGGCGCAGTGGCCGACGTTGACGATGGATATATATGGCTATATCCGGTTCAGCAACGCCAATGCAGCATGGGTTGAGCAGGCGCTTAGAGACGAGCTTAGGCCGAGCGAAACGCGGCCTAGCGAGGGAATGCGGAAATGGTACCGCATGCGTGCTCACGACCCGGATCCAGAAGAGTTGGTACCGTTGTGGCCGGCGCGGTACAGCGCAGCTAGGATAGCCGAGATAAGGTACGGTAAGGACGGAAGAGGCGGCATGCTGCCGCATGAGTTCGCGCGGCTGTTTTTGTGCGAACCGCAGGATGTTGGCACAGCGCGCTGCCAGCGGGGTTGGATTGAATCGTGTAAGCAAAACGGCATGGGAAAAACTTTCGTGCTGAAATACTACGGCCCGCTACCCACTTATACAGGAGTTGATTTAGGGGTTGGTCCGAACAAGCAGCATGACAAGACCGTGTTTTTCACTATCGCATTGCACAAGAATGGTAGTAGGGAGATTCTGGATATCGAAAGCGGGCGGTTCAAGGGCCCTGAGATTATAGATAAACTGATCGACAAGGTTCGTCGGTTCGGCAGCGTATCTATGGTCGAGAGCAACGCGGCGCAGAAATATATTTTGGATTTTGCGCTCGATAAGCAAAAAGATTTGAAGGTTGATGCGCAGGCTACAACTATCAGTAACAAGCATGATAGAGATTTTGGGGTTGAATCGATTTTCACCGAGTTCAAAAACGTTGCGTGGACCATACCTTGTGATGAAACCGGAAAATGCAATAAAGAAACGCAGGATTTTATCGACGACTGCACGTATTACCAGCCTCCTCCCGCGCATACCGGCAATTTTTTGATGGCAGCATGGCTTGCGCGTGAGGCGTCTAGGAAAGGAGCGCGCGGGAACGTCGCGCCGCGGGTGGGCCGCAAGCGGGATCTGGTGGCCGAAGGAGGGTTTTGATCGTGGCGAATGGTGATAAAGGAACGATGATGGCGCTGAGCAAGGCGGAGCATGCGCTGTATTTTTCCGGCGTGAAGCGCGGCCATGCGGAATGCTTGAAGCAGCTTGCGGGCGAGTTGCGGCTGGCGGCTACAAACGTTCGGACTCATATGGTACCGGTTGGAGAACAGAGAACGATAGCGGTTTTGGCAGATGCGCTCGATAAGGTTGTTGCAGGCTACGACAGTTTCGCTGCCCAACTCGACGGCCCTGCGAAATCGGCGGACGACGAGCAGCGAAAACTTCTCGATCAATTTTGCGAGCAGAAGGTGAAAGCGGCTCGAACTTTGGCTGTTCGGATCAAGGCGGCTGCGAGAGGCGCGTTTGAAGGCTGGCGGAGCGGGTGATATTCTGACTGCATGAGACGGCCTATATTCGTTCGTAATTCTGCCGAAATTGGCAATCGAGATAAAGTCATGTTGCGGGCGTACGCACCCGCGAGCGATACGGGCGCGTATCCGGGCGTGCCGGTGCAGCTGCTGAAGAGCACGCGCTTGGCGGTTCCCGCCGCGAGCGATTCGATCCGGCAGAGGTTCGGCCGCGCGATTTCGTTGGATCGTATCGAGACGTCGCTTCGGTTGGCACATTGCGGCAGCATGATGCAATTGACCGATCTATCGCGCGAGACGGTCGAGACCGATCCGCATTTAGCCTCCGTGCTGAACAAGCGGTTCGGGGCAGTCTCTTGTTTGCCGTACGAGCTCAGACCGGCATCTGGGTTCGGCATCGACAAGAAAAAAGCACTGTTTTACGCGGCAGTCGCCAGGGAGCAGGTGCAGAACTTGAGCAATTTCCGCAAGTTGCTCAAGCAGCTTGCATGGGGCTTGTTCGATGGCCGCGCGGCAGACGAGCTGTTGTGGTCGCTCATAAACGGTCCGACCAGCGAGTACGGGACCGTCCGGCTCGCGGTAACGGGTATAGGGTGGATACATCCACGCCGTTTGTCGTTCGGCCCGAACCGAGAATTGGTTGTAACAGCGGATCGAGTTGTTAGCGGCGGGACGTTTTCGGCACCGGGAGTCGTTCTCGACACGGCCACGCCGGGAAAATTCATAACGTGGCAGCCGCAACTATTTGGGGAATACCAGGAGCGTGAAGGCTTGGCGCCCCGCTGCATGTACTGGAGTTTCTTCAAGCGTTACGGGCAGCGCGAGCGGATGATCCTGCTCGAGTTGTTCGGCAAGCCGTGGCGGATAGTCGAGGTCGAGGAGGAGAGTTCGGCGAGCGACGAGGATTTGATAGCGGCGGATTCCGCGGCCGACGGTTTGGGTGGGTCGTTCACGGCGCGCATGCCGCGAGGTACCAAGCTCAACGTCGTGCAGCCGCAGCGGTCGGCGGGGCAAGTGCACAAAGAGGTCATCGACGATTGCGACAAGCAGATTTCCAAGCTGGTGCTAGGCCAAACCGGCACCACAGACGGCGTTCCGGCTGGCTTGAACAGCGAGCAGGCAAGCGTCATGCAGGACGAGCAGCTGATGATTTTGACGGGGGATGCTGCGGAGTTGAGCGAGATCATCGAGACGCAGCTGACCGACCAGATCATCGTTGCCAACTTCGGTATATCGGAATTGCCGCATGCTCCCACGTTCGTGCTGAGATCGGATTTGCCGTCCGACCGCACCAAAGAAATAGGACGGTTGTCGGACGCGTTGACCGCCGGGTTGGAGGTGTCGCTTGCGGAGGCGTACGAGATCAGCGGGTTCAGGCAGCCCGAGCGTGACGAGGCCGTGGTGCGCATCGATCAACCTCCCACGCCGCCGTTGTCGCCTGTTCCTCCGCCCGCGCGGCCCGTGATCGTGTGGCCGATAGGCACGTCCCCGGCCGCGGGCGAGCAGCAACCTGTAACTCCACAGGCAAGCGTCGAAGAGGGCGCGCGCGAGGGCGCGGGCGTGAGCGTCGGCTCAGCAGATCAGGCGAGCATCCTGACCGTGAACGAGGCTCGGGAAGGCCAGAACTTGCCGCTGCTGACCATGCCGGACGGCTCGCTCGATCCAGACGGCGAGCTGACGGTTGCGGAGTACAAGGCGAAGCACGGTACTAAACAGACCGAGGAATCCGAATCTGAATCCGAATCAGCTGAGCCTACGATAGATATCAAGGCGAAGCCGTTGGCGATGTTGGAGGCTCGAGCCGATCTCATGATCCGCAAAAAGGGCGGAGAATGGTGCGTCTACAGCGAGGACGGAAGCCGCGGGTTCGGCTGCTATCCTACTCCCGAGAAGGCGGTCGAGAGGTTGCGGCAGATCGAGGCGTTCAAGCACATGGAGCTGGCCGACGTGCTGGCCCGGGGGGATCTGGCCGAGCTCGAGCTGCGATCGGTATCGTCGCCAAACGCCGGTGTGCAGTTGGCGCGGCAGCCTAGCACCGTCAACGGCTCGCCCGAGATGATGATCGATCGCGGCATAGAGGAGTGCCAACCTATCTTCGATAGTTGGGCGAAATCGGTCGTCGATGCCGTGGCGGGGCAGGAAGATGCGCGTGCGATTGCTGGCAGGGCCGACCATGCGGTCGATCGGTTGAGCGTCGATTCGTTCGTTGCCGTGTTGGAGCATACGCTTGTTCATTCCGCCGCGTTGGGCGCGTTGGACAGTTGGTTCGAGGAGCAAACCGATGAGGTGGTAGCGCCTGTGAAGTTCGCCAACGTTGGAGAATCCGATCTGACGACGCCCGAGTTCGCAGCGATGAAGTTCGAGCCGGCGATGAAAACGTTCGCCGAGAAAAAAGTCGTGTCGAAATCCGCGTTCGAGAAGTTGACGAGCGTTGCCAAGAGAAAGGCGTTCACGGTCGCGGGGTTGAGCAAGCAGCATCTGCGCAACCTGACCCATTCCGAGCTGGCCAGGCAGATCGGCCAAGGCGCTAGCTTGCGGGACTTCGCGCCTGCATTTTCGGCACGGCTCGAATCGGCGGGGTTCGTGGCGGTCAGCGAGAAGGTCAAGGCGGCATACGTCGAGAACGTGTTCAGGACGAACGTGCTGGGCGCTTACAACGCGGGGCGTTACGAGCGACAAACTCAGCCTGAAGTTGTGAAGATGCGGCCGTATTGGCAGATCAGGACGATCACCGACAACCGGCGGAGAAAGACGCATGGCCGGGCCGACCGGTTGGTGCTGCGCGCCGACGATCCGTTTTGGCAACGAGCTTACACGCCGTTCGGTTGGGAATGTCGTTGCAGGATAGTAACGTTGTCTAAAAAGCAGGCGGAGGGGTTGACGATCACAGACGGCGCTTCGATCGATTACCTGCCCGATCCGGGGTTCGTGTCGGGCACGTCGGCGTTGATGACGGCGCTTTGGCCAAGGGAGCCGATGGTGTTGCTGGATTTAAATTCTGGTTTGATGACGGCCTCGTACGAGGTTCAGACGTTGGTTTTCGACAAAAAGAAGTTCCCGACCAGGAAGGCGGCGATCGCGTGGGCGAAGTCGCATGGGTTTGAGGGCACTACGAGCCGCGAGACGAGCGGCACTTGGCGGATTCGGCAGCGACCTCCGAGCGATTTCGTTCAGAAGACGTTCCGCACTAAAGAAATCGCCGATGGAGTCTCGATCGTCGAGGGCGAAACTGCGCATTGACGCAGCGGAATCGAGGCATGTATATTTGTGCAATGGCGTCAGAATTGAAATTTCGCGTCGAAATCGGTGATTTCTGATGGGCATTGCACGCTCCATAAACTCGAAATTGATGGGCAACCGCATAACGTTCCTGTCGATGATTCCGTTTCCAGCGGACGTCGACAAACTGTTGGAAGGTGATGGCCCGAAATGGGTTCAGATCTCGGAAGAGGGCGATTATCCGGGATATCGCAACGGCGAGCAGCCGATGGCGATAACGAAAGTTATGTTCGAGCAGATCGTTCGCAACCTGCATGCGAACCCGAACTATATGGCCGACGAGAACGGCGTCGGTTGCGCGCGCGTCGTCCCATGGGATTTCCACCATGCCTCCGAGATGTGGCCGGCAGATGGTGTTATTCCAACTATCGGAGCGCCGGCCCAGGCGTGGACGTGGGAGCTCGAGGTGCGCGAATCGACCGAGGGAACTGCCCAGCTATGGGGATTGACGGAGTTTCTCGAACCGGCGCGCGGCTACGTTCGCGAGGGAAAATACCAGTGGGCGAGCGCTTCGATCGCGTTCAACGTGATCGATCCTGCGACCGCGAAACGGATTGGAGCGGTGCTGACGAGCGTCGCGCTCACTAACCAGCCGGTAGTGCAGGGCATGGAGAAGCTCGCCGCTTCCAACGGCATCAACCCGAGAGGTTATTGGCTGGATAATGCCGACAGGTTGGAACGCCCTTTAATGATGCTGAAGGATGTTTTGAGGTTGCCCGTGACTTCGACGATCGCTGATCTGACGGGCGAGATCGCGAAGCTGAAACAAGCGATGACGGATGAGGGTGCTGAACCGGGGATGGCGTTGGGCGATGTGATCGACCAGATGCGGTATATTTTCAATTTGCCGACCTTGGCAACGGACGAGGAAGTGATAGCGGAAGCAGATAAACTGATCACCAGCTTGGTGCAACGCCAGGCTGGACAACAGGCACCCGACAATGAGGGTGCCACAACTGCCGGTGCGGCAATTGCGAAGGATGAAGAAATGGAACTATTGAAAGCCCTTGCCAGCCGACTAGGTGTGAGGGAGGCCGATGCCGCGGTAGAAACGGCGGTCGGTGACCTCACCACCTTTCAGGCGGGCATAAAGAAACTATTAGGAACCGAGTCTGACTCGGCCAACGTGTTGTTGGAAGGCGTCGAGCGGAGCGTCAAAGCCCGCGCGAAGCTGACCGCGTTGCTGAAGGCGCTCGGCGTCGAGGATGCCGACAGCGCGGTCAACCGGGTGGCCGAGATGTTGGCGCAGGCCAAAGAGCTCGCCCAGGTTATGCCGGAACTGGCATCGCTGAAGGCGAAGGTGCAGGCGCAGGAGGCGGAACAGGCCATTGCTGACGTCGACGCCGTGGTCGCGTCTCGCGGCTATGACCCCAGCATCAAGGATGCGCTGCTCATGCTGCGCACCAGCGATCCTGCGAAGTTCGCGGCCAACTATCCCGCCCCGAAGCCAGGCGACGCGAAGCTGCTGTCGACGATCATCGTCGCTCCGCACGCGAAACCCATGGCTGCCAAATCGGCTGATTTGCCGGCCGCTGTCAATCTTGCCATGTATCCGGGCGAGAACATCACCGCCCGGGCCATGTCTTACATTCTGTCCACCGTTCCGGGAAGCGACAAGTGGACTCACGAGCAGGTGTTCGTCGCGGCGTGCCAGCTCAAGAAACAACCCAACGTCATCGACCAAGCCTGATCGATTGATCGATAGATAATAGGAGAACTAACATGGGTGAACCAAGAACGATAGTTGGCGCCGATCAAATCAGATCGGGCAAGAACACGAGCGGCTCCGACATGGTGCGCGGCGTGTGCGTCAAGATCAAAGCATCCCCGACGATCCCCGACGAGATAACGCTCGAAGAGGCGAACGACGGCGTTGTACACGGCATAACCATGGCCGCGATCGCAAACGGCGATTGGGGCGATATCCAGACCGGCGGCCGCGCGGTCGTGTTGGCGGGTGGCGCCATCGCGGTTGGCGTGCGCGTCATGCCGACCACGGGCGGAAAGAGCCTGACCATCGGTGGCGGCGGAACGGCGTTTGGCGTCGCCAACACGGTTGGCGTTTCCAACGCACTGCACGAGGTCGAACTGCGCGCGTTCCTGAGCGCGGCTGGACCTACCGGCGAGACCGGCGAGACCGGCGAAACTGGACCTACCGGACCCACTGGGCCTACCGGACCTACTGGACCTACTGGACCTACAGGCGAGACTGGCGAGACTGGTGAGACTGGTGAGACTGGTGAGACCGGCGAGACTGGTGAGACCGGACCTACCGGACCTACTGGTGAGACTGGCGAGACCG
>Ga0316628_100003279_pt1 | contig 12434 bp, 6 predicted proteins | sample OWC_Aug_M2_C1_D5_FD_207648 | JGI IMG/M metagenome (GOLD analysis project Ga0316628, IMG submission 207648) | Wetland soil microbial communities from Old Woman Creek delta, Ohio, United States - OWC_Aug_M2_C1_D5_C | ecosystem: Environmental > Terrestrial > Soil > Wetlands | place: USA: Ohio...
TTGCCGGCCGGCTGGTCGAGGAGGTGGGTCGAGAGGACGGTCCCGCCGGCGACGGCCAGCCCCTCCAGCCCGTTGGGGAAGCCGAAGGGATCGGGTGGCAGGGCGACGTCGCGGACCTGGCCGGCCTCGAGATCGACGAGGCTCAGCCAGCCCTCCTTGCCGTCGTTCGTACCCTCCGCCCCGCCGGGCTGCAGGCGCGCCAGGCGGTGGGAGACGACGATGGTCTCGGCGGAGAGGCCGCCCTCCCGCGGGGCCACGGCGATGGACCAGGGCATCCCTCCCACCGGGATGCGGGCGGCGACGCTGCGCCCGGCGAGGTCGACCGCGACCACCTCGCCGGTCCCTGAGACCGTGACGAAGGCGGTGTCGGCCGAGGGCGAGAGCGCCAGGCCACCCGGCTCCGGGCCGACCGGGACCGCGGTGGTCGTCGATCGGCCAAGGAAGGTCAGGGTGCCGTCGGCGCGGTTCAGGACCAGCACCAGGCCCGACGCCGCCACCGCGACGCCCCACGGCTCGCGCCCGACGGCGACGGCCGGGCCCGCCTGCAGCGTCGGGACGTCCACGGGCGTGACCGAATCGGCGTCCGGGTTCGCGACCCAGAGCGTTCGCCCGTCGGGCGAGAGGGCGATGGGGCCCGAGGCGCTGGCGCGACCGCCGCTCCCGCGCGCCGTCGGCGGCGGCGAGCCGCACGCCTGGAGCGCCAGGGGGAGGGAGAGGACGAGCGGGAGGCACCAGGCGACGCGCGCGAGGCTCATGGAGGCCGTCCGGTGCGCTAGGGCGTCTTCGCGATGTCGACGCGGTAGCCGCCGAGGTACTTCTGGAGATCGGCCTCGAAGGGATCGTCGTGCTTGAGCTCCAGGAGATGCTCGCCGGTCGAGCCCAGGGTGACGGACCCCGAGGCGCTCCGTTGCGTGCTCGTGGTGAAGAGCCCCCCGATGACGTGCTGCGCGTAGAAGGCGACGTTCGCCTGGGGCTCCCGGACCAGGAGATGCGCGTTCAGCACCGAGGCGCCGTCGGGGCCGAGCGTGAGCTGGAGGACGTCGCCGGCGCTGCCCGCGAAGCTGTAGAACTGGCTGTCGCCGACGGTGGCCAGGTTGCCCACCAGGGGAACGGAGATGTCGATGGGCGTGGGCGGGTCGATGAGGGCGAGCCCCAGCGTGTAGCTGCCGGTCTCCGCGCTGCCGTCCAGGCTGAAGGTGTACAGGCCGTCGGCCGCGAGCGCCTGGAAGCCGGTGTCGAAGTAGTGCCCGCCGCTGGTGAGGCCGCTGATGAGCGGGGTACCGTTCGCGTCGGCGAGCTGGTAGCGGACCCCGGTGAGGGGGGAGAGCTCGCTGAAGACCGCGAGGTTGACGACGTCGCCGGCCTTGCCCTGGAAGAGATACAGGTCGACACCACCGTAGCTGCCCTGGGTGTTCGTGTCGTAGGTGAGGACCTTTGCGCCGCTCGTCCCGGTGGCGAAGAAGTCGAAGGACAGATAGGTGGACTGCCCCACCTCGGGGCCCACGCCGTTCGCCTCGCGTGTCTCGCCGGTGAGCGTATCGAACGCGATGGCCTGGAAGGGCTGCCCCGCCGGGACGACCGGGATGTAGAAGTAGCCGCTCGCGTCGCTCACGCCGGAGAAGGGGACGCTGCTCCCGGCGCCGAAGAAGACCTTGACGACGAACCTCCCGGTGAGGTCGCCGAGCGTGCTCGCCAGGCTGTGGCTGCCCGAGGCGCGGGCCTGCGGGCGAAGGGCGCGCAGCGCGGCGGCTGCCGGCGGGGGCCCCCCGAGCGCCGACCCGCAGGCGTCGCCGCCGGGCGGGATGACGGAGCCCATGCCGGTCATGGGGGGAGGCGCCGGAACCTGGGCGGCCGCGAGGCGCAGGCCGTCGGGGCCGCCGGATGGCGGAGGCGTGGCGGGCATGGGCACGAAGGTGAGGTTGCAGCTCCGGAGCGTGGGCTCGATGGGAGGGAGGGGCGGCGGGTCGGGGGTGAGGCATTCCTCGAGGGTCGACAGGAATCGGCCCATGCCCCTGGCGACGAACTTCCCCCCGAGGAACAGATCGGCCCCCCCGAGGATGGCCAGCGGGGGAATGGCCACGGCGAGTTGGAGGTTGATCGCCGCCATCTCGAAGGAGTAGGCGCCCATGGTCACGTCGACGAAGGCAGACTGGAAGTTCCCCGGCGAGCAGCCTCCCGACGCGCTGGCCAGGGCGGCGATGGCCGGCGTATCGAGCTGGGCGAGGAGGTCGAGGATGTTGGAGTTGGCCATGAAGACGGCGATGTCGCTCAAGGCCTGGGCCTCGTCGGCCGAAGGGTTTGCGGCCAGGGCCGCATAGCCGCTTCGCTCCGTCACCAGCCGATCGACCGCGTCCTGCAGCCCCGGGTCCTTGGAGAGGACGCGGATGGCCTCGGCGAGGGTATCGTCGATGACGGCAGCCGGCTCCTTGGGGAGCGGCAGCGGCGCCTCGATGGTGAGCGAGATGGGCGCGAGCGCGCTGCCCGCGGAGACGTTCCGCAGGGTGACGGTGGCGTCACCCGCTGGCAGCACGGGGAGCCAGAAGCCGATCGTCGGGGACGCACCCGGGGTCTCGAGATGGGGATTCACGAACGCCGGCAGCTCGATGTCCTCGCCGCCGACGAGGGAGTGGAAGGCGGCGACGTTGCCGAGCGGCGAGAACAGGTTGAAGCCCGTCGCCTCGAGCTCCACGAACGTCCCGGGTGGCCCGGCGATGGGGCCCACCTGCGCCCGCCGCACCCCGCGGACGCCGGCGCTCGCGGTCGCTCCGGACGGCCCGAGCTGCAGCTGCGGCATGGGGTTGGAGACGATGTCCCCGCCCGGCGCCACGGTGGCGCCGTTCACGGCCACGAGCTCGCCGATGCCGTCCCCGTCGCCGTCCGGGAGGATCATGTAGTTGAGGACCGCCTGGCCCGGCTGGACCATGGGGCCGAAGCCGCCGGAGCTCACGCCGACGGGGGCCGTGATGGGGAGGGTCGAGTCGATCTCCTGGGCGCCCAGGAACGTGACGCCCAGCGCGTCGTAGTCGATCCCGGTCGCGGCCTTCACCTCCTCCTTGCTGCGCGCGGTGAAGCGGATGGCCGCGCCGTGCGCGACGCCCGCGGGGATGGAGAGGGTGCTCAGGGCGCCGCTGGCCTCGTGCGTGCCGAGCGTCGCGCCGGCGGCGCCGACCGTGCCGGAGGAGGGCGGGTCGGCGAGGACGTTCACGGTGATGCTGCGCTCGCTCCGGCCTCCGTCCTTGTCGGTGACGGCCGCGTGCAGGGTGAGCGGGCCGTCCGGGAAGTCGCGGGGGACGAGGAAGACCTTGAAGGCGTCCTCGCCCGGGGCGTCGACGAGGAGCTCCTTGCCGCCTGCGGTGAAGGTGACGCCCTGCACCTCGGCGCTCCGCAACGGCTGGACGGAGAAGAAGACCGGCCCGCTCACGGTGGCGCCGTCCTGCGGGCTGGCGATGACGAACAGGGGTCCCTGGGCCCCCGGCGGAGGGGGCGAGCCCGAGGAGTTGCAGGCGGCGAGCGCCGCAGCGGCGAGGCACGCAACGGCGACGCGGCCGGTGCGCGCGGCGCCTGCAGGGTTCGGTGGGGGCAGCAGCTCGGGCTCGGTCACGTTCGCTCTCCTTCCGTCCGCGCAGGAGAGACACGCAGGACGAGGGAGAGACCGGACGCGACCGCCCCAACCGGGCCGCCAGCCGCGCCCTCCGAATCGCCGCGCCTGTATCCGGGAGCACCCTCGTGCGTAATGCGTGCAACGAGGTCTCCGTGCAGGTAGTGGCCCAGGTTGCGCTCTTGAGCGACGACAGAAGCGACGTGGACGCCGGCGCGTCGCGCGCCGACGGCGCCATGGATCGGTATGCCTGCGGTGACGAGGCGGCGTTCGTCGACCTCTACGACGAGCTGGCGCCGCGCCTGCACCGCTTCGCCCTCCGATGGACCCGCAGCCGAAGCGCGGCGGAGGACGCCGTGCAGCAGACGTTCCTCCAGATCCACGCCGCCCGCCATCGCTTCGTGAGAGGCGGGGCGGTCACTCCCTGGGCCTACGCCATCATCCGCCGACTGCTCCTGGATCTCGGCCGCCGCGGGGCGCGCGAGGAGCTGCGGCACGACCTTCGCGACGCCGAGGAGCCGACCACGGCACCGTCACCCGACGAGGCGCTCCACCGGAGGCGCGTGGAGGCCGAGGCGCAGCGCGACCTCGCCTTCCTGCCACCCGCCTGGCGCGAGGCCTTCGAGCTGGTGAAGTTCGAGGGGCTCTCGGTGGCCGAGACGGCCGAGGTACTCGGCATCACCCGCGGGATGGTGAAGATCCGCACCTTTCGCGCCACCGCGGCGCTCCGCAAGGCGATGGCCCGGCGGCTCCGCGACCCCTCGGAGCGCATGACCCGGTCGGACCCCGGCGCGCCGCCGCCGGGCGAGACCAGGGAGAAAGGAGTACCGACATGATGCCGCCCGAGTCCCTGAAGCTTCGCGTCCTGGAGACGATCCGGCAGCGCCCCGTGCCCCGCCGGACCGATCGGCTCCCGACCACCATCGGTCTCGCCGTCCTGGCCGCGGTGGCCATGTCCGCCGTTTTGCAGTGGGCCCCGCGCCTCTTCGGCGAGGTCGGGGGCGTGGCTCACGCCGCCGGACGGCCGGCGGCCTGCGGAGCCTGGATCCTGGCTGGCACCGTCGCGCTGGCCCTCTCCTCCACCTGGCTGGCGCTTCCCTTCCGGCGCTCGATGCTCTCGCCGCCGCGCGGGGTGCTCCTGGGCGTCGCCATCGGCGTGCCGCTTCTGGTCGGGGCCTGGCTGGTGCTCTGGCACGGCGCCTACGCCGATCCCTTCACGCGCAGCGGTTGGCGCTGCTTCGCGATCACGATCCTGACCGCTCCCTGGCCCTTCGCCGCCCTGGCGTACGCCAGCCGTCGCGCAGAGCCGCGGCACCCCGGGACCGCTGGAGCCGCCCTCGGGGCCGTGGCCGGCGCCTGGACGGCCGTGATGGTCGAGCTCTGGTGCCCGCTGGCGGTGCACGACCACGTCCTCATCGGACACGTGCTGCCCCTCGTCGTTCTCACGCTGGCGGGCGCGGCCCTCGGCGTCCGGATGTTCCGGCTGCGACGGCTGTAGTCGGCAAGGGCGGCTGGCGGCACGAGCTCCGTCGCCGACGGCCCCCTCCTGGCGGAGCGTCGCTCCGCGCAGCGCCTCGCGCCAGGAGCGCACTGCTCGTGCGCCGCGCGCCGGGGAGCCGTGGCTGGCCAATCGAGTGCACGGGGCAGCGCACGCGTTCGGCGAGGCGGTTTCGTAACCGGAGAGGGCGCAATGCGTACCACGTTCAACCGTCCGGCGACGAGGCCGAGGGCCGGTCCACCGGCGGTGAATGGAAGAACCGGAAGATTCGCAGAGCGAACGTGATGTCCTCACCAGCGGCACCAGTCACTGCAATTCCACCTTCATCGACTCGAGAAGAGACCGTCATGACGAACAACCCTTCACCGAAGAATCCCACCACGCCTCGCATCTGGCTCGGCGCGTGGGCCACCGCTCTGGCCGTGGCTTTCGCGGCCCCGCAGGCCGCTCTCGCCGCAACGGTCACGCCGCCGCGTGTACCCCGCGACCTGCAGGTGCCAGCCGGGAACGTCGCGTTCCTCGAGGGTCACGCCGTCGGCACCCAGAACTACATCTGCCTGCCGTCCGCCACCTCGCCCACCGGCTTCGACTGGTCGCTCTTCACCCCGGAGGCCACCCTGTTCAGCGACTACGACCGGCAGCTCACCACCCACTTCTTCGGCCCCAACCCGGCCGAGAACGGCACCATCCGCGCTGCGTGGCAGCACTCCCTGGACACGAGCACCGTCTGGGCGAAGCTGTTCCACGACCCGGTGACCGTCACGCCGAACGCCATTCCCTGGCTGGTGCTCCAGACCGCCGGCGTCCAGGCCGGACCGACCGGCGGCGACACGCTGACGGAGACGACCTTCGTCCAGCGGGTGCACACGCAGGGAGGGCTTGCGCCCTCGACCGGCTGCGCCTCGCCTGCAAACGTCGGCGCGAAGGCGTTCGTGCCCTACTCGGCCGACTACATCTTCTTCAGGGATGACGGTCAGTAGGTCTCCGGTCTGATGCAAGCGGCGGCCGGGTCGAATCCAGCCGCCCCGACCATCGCCGCGGCGTCCCACCAGAGCTCGGGACGCCGCGGCGTTCTCTTCACGGACGGCCGGAGCGCGGTGCGGCGGTCAGGGTGACGCTGGTGCCGCTGGCGAAGCCGGTGCTGCAGATCGACCCGCAGTCGATGCCCGAGGGGCTGGAGGTGATGGGCCCTCCGCAACCTCCTCCGCCTCCGCGAGCCGGCATCGACCCCGAGCCCCGCGCAAGTCGCGTAACGATCGCCTCGAGCCCCCGTACTCCGCTCCTGCAAACCCTCACGCAGGAGGCGGAACACATGCGGACTGGTCTCTCCTTGCTGTCGCTGCTCGGTTCCCTCGTCGCCCTCTCGTCGGCCCGGGCGGCGGACGGGCCGGACCTGCAGGCCGGCGCGGTCTTCACCATGACGGACGACGCCACCGCCAACGCGGTGCTGGCGTTCTCGCGCGCCGCCGACGGCTCGCTGACGTTCAAGGGCTCGTATCCGACCGGAGGCGCGGGCTCCGGGGGCGGCGAGGGGGTCCTCGGCTCGCAGGGCTCCGTGACGCTCAGCCGGAACGGCCGCTTCCTGATCGTGGTGAACGCCGGGTCCGACGAGGTGTACTCGTTCCGCGTCCAGGGCTCCAGGCTGACGCTGGCGGGGGTGGCTTCCTCGGGCGGCCTGCTGCCGGTCAGCGTCACCGAGCACGACGGGATCGTCTACGTGCTGAACGCGGGCGGGGCGGGAAACATCTCGGGCTTCACCGTGGGCGAGAGCGGGGAGCTGACGCCCCTGACAGGCTCGACCCGGCCCCTGAGCAGCGCCACCTCCGGCGCCGCCCAGGTGGCGTTCGATCGCTCGGGCGACGTCCTGGCCGTGACCGAGAAGGCGGCCAACGCCATCGCCCTGTACACGGTCCGCCACGACGGGCGCGTCTCCGGCCCGAGCACCATCCCCTCCTCGGGAGCCACGCCCTTCGGGTTCGCCTTCACGGGACATGACGTGCTGGTCGTTTCGGAGGCGGGCGGCGGCCCCGGCGGCACCAGCGCGGTGTCCTCCTACGACGTCGACGAGCGGACCGCCGAGGTGGTGAGCGCCTCGGTTCCCGACGGACAGCACGCGGCCTGCTGGCTGGTGGTCACGCGCGACGGCCACCGGGCCTTCGTGGCCAACGCCGGCAGCGGCGACATCTCCAGCTACGCCCTCGATCGCCGGGGTGCGCTCACGCTCCTGGCGGGGGCGGCCGGTGTGCTCCCCTCGGGCGGGAAGCCGCTCGACGTCGCGCTCACGCGGGACGAGCGCTTCCTCTACGACCTCGACGCGGGGAACCATACGCTGGTGGCGTTCGCCCGCAGGCCCGACGGCGCGCTCGACGCCCTTGGCCCCCAGGCGACCGGGCTCCCGGCCCAGGCGGTCGGGATCGCGGTGCGCTGAGCACACGCTCGATCTTGGAGGTGCTGGTCGGGCGGGCCGTTCCACGGGGTCCGCCCGACTGGCCCCCTGTCGCGCCGATGAGGCTCTGGCCGTTGCTCAGCGCGGCGGATCGGGGAAGCTCGCGAAGGGCGTGGCGGGGGTGCCGAGCGGGATCGCGGTTCCCGTGGCGCCCACCTCCGGCAGCTCGAATCGATCGTCGAGCACGCTCACGCCCGGGAAGAAGGTCATGGTCGTGACGCCGGGCGTCCCGCCCTCGGGAACCGACAGGCTGGGATGGTCGAAGGGGGCCCGCTCGTTGCGGACCCGGTCGTCGGTCAGCGCCTCGAGGAACGCGACCAGCTGCGCGCGCTCGGCGGCGGTCAGGTGCAGGGGCTGGATGTCCGGGTCGAGGTCGGCCGCGTTGCGATCGCGGAAGTCGCCGCCGCGGTCGTAGAACTCGACCACCTGCGCCAGCGTGAGCTGGCCGCCGTTGTGGAAGTAGGGCGCGGTGAGGGCCACGTTGCGCAGCCCGGGGACCTTGAAGGCGCCGTCGGCGGCCACCCGCTCGTCGGGCTGGAGCGGCGGCGCGAACGGGTTCTCCTCGTCGAAGCCGGGGTCGACCGGGTCGGGGAGGAGCAACGTGGCGGAGCGGAGCAGCCGCTGCACCGCGGGCCGCTGCGCGCCGGGCATGGCCTGGAGGAGATCGCGGATCTGGCGCAGGGGCATCGACCCGGCCAGGAGATCGGGCGAGCTGAAGATGAGCGGGTCGTTGGGGCCGAGGAGGCTATCGGCCGTCGCGAACAGCGACGTCACCGACGAGGGATTGCCCAGGAGCGCCGAGGCCTGCTGCAGCAGGCGCTCCGCCTCGAAGGGCCGCGCCAGGATCCGCGACACGCCGCAGGTCTCGTTGGCCGAGGCCACGGTCGCCCCGCCCGCCACCGCGGTCTTCACGCAGTCCTCGAAGCGGCGGGCGTTGGACAGCGGGAGATCGAGCGGCCCGATGGTCGCGCCCAGCCCGAGATCCTCGGAGGTGGGGCGCACGCCGATGTTGTAGTGGCCGGTGTCGTAGACGGCGATGGTCCCATCCCCCATCACCATCCGCTCCAGCAGGTCGGGGACCGGAGGCCGCCCGTCCAGCACCTCCAGGAGCCCGCGCCGGGCCACGTTGGTGATGCCGGCGTTGGTGAGCTCGGGCCCGCCATGGCAGAAGGCGCAGCGCGCCTTGCCCAGGAAGAGCTGGAATCCCGCCAGCTGGTCCGATCCCAGGGCCGCGTTGTCCCCCTCCATGAACCGATCGAAGGGGGTGCCGTCGGCGACCAGGGCGCTCTCGTACTCGCGGATGGCGAGCCCGAAGAAGAGCGGGAAGTTGTACTCGCCGAAGGTGAAGAGATCGGGACCGATCGTCGAGCTCCGCACCAGCACCGGAGCACCGGATGACAGGTCCACCTTCCACGAGCCGCCGTCCCACCAGCGCTGCTGGAAGGCGGCCCGGACCAGGTCCCCGTAGCTCGCCAGGAGCCCTGCCGCCCCGGGCGCGATCTGCTGGCGCGACAGGCTCCCCAGCACCGAGTCGTCGAGCGCCACCCGCTGCAGCGCCAGCGGCTGGATCTGGGGGCCCAGCATCTTGCGGCCCAGATCTGCGAAGCGCCGCCCGGAGAACGACATCTCCACGTCGCTGAGCGGCGGACCGTCGGCCTGGGAGGCGGTGGAGGCGTTTCCGATCCGGACCGCGTGCAGGAGCGCCGAGCCGTCGGCCGGCACGGCCTCGGCCACCAGCGAGGTGGGATCCAGGGCGCCGATGGGATCCGTGCCGTTGAACTCCGCGCGCGCCCGCGAGTCCCAGAAGTTGCGGTGGTTGAAGACGGCGTTCACGACCGAGGGCGTGTTGCGCGGCGCGACGCTGCGCACCAGGTTCCCGCCCAGGTGGAAGATGGCGCCCAGCCCGGAGCCGACCGACGAGGGGGTCCCGGCGTCGAAGGGGATGCCGATCCCGATGAAGGCCGCCGAGAAGGCGCCCTGGGAAGAGATCACGTCGTTGGTGTCGGAGAGCAGGGCCGAGTGCGCATCGGCCGGATCGGCCAGGCGGTGGAGGGGGAAGTCGGCCCGCGTCAGCTGGACGTCGGGACCGAAGCGCGGGCGCGAGCGCGGGTGGAGCGGGCTGTTGCCGAAGGTGTTGTCGCCGCCGGAGGGAACGGTGTTGCGGAACCCCGGGTTGATCTGGTTCCTGGAGCGGGAGTCCGCGCCGGCGTGGAAGTGGCAGCTGGCGCAGGCCTGTTCGTCGCTCCCCATCTGCTGCTCCCAGAACAGCGCCTTGCCGAGCTGCAGCAGCTTGAGGCGATCGGCCACGAAGTCGGCCAGGTCGGGCGGATCGGGCACCGCCACCGACGCCAGCGAGGTGAAGTTCATGTTGAGGGCGGCGAAGCGGAGCTGCGACGCCGACAGCTGCGGGAGGGTGGCCGCGAGCGCTGGCGCGACCTGGGGGCGCCGGACGGGGACCCGCTCGGGCGGGACCCCTGCCGGCCGCCGCCAGGCGTGCGAGGGCGCAGCGGGATCCGCGGCCGAGGCCAGGGCAGCGGCCGTCGATGTCACGATCAGTGGAACCAGCCAGTTCCGGCGGCGCATGTGATCCCCTCCCGCCGCCCTCGCCTTCCGGCGGCGCGCGCTGGGTGACAAGCAAGCGGGTCCGGAGACGCCACGCAGCATCCCGGCCAAGCGGGTTGCGCGGATCGGGGAGCCGGGAAAGCCTCCGGGAGACTCGCGGCCAGGGGACATCGCATCTTCTCTGTCGTGTTCGGGGCTCGTCGTGTGTCGATGCGCAGCCGTGCCCGGGCGACAGGCGTCGCCGCGCCGGCCGGAGCTCCCATGATGGTCCGCCGCCGAGAGTCGACCCCGCTCGCTCCCTCCGCCGCCCCCCGCTTCCTCGCGGTCGTCGCGCTGCTCCTCCTGGCAGGTCGAGCCGCGGCGCTCCCGGCGCTGCAGACGGTCTCCCCCTTCGACATGACCGGTTTGCTCCAGGCGGCGACGCTGGACGGTCCGGGCTCGCTCGCGGGCGGCACCCTGACCGTGAACGGCCAGGTGGTCACGGTCCCCGCCAACATGCTGGTCCAGCTTCCGGCCACCTTCCTCACCTGGCCGGAGCTCTTCCGGCTGGCGCCCGCCCCCTACGGCCCGACGCAGACCGGCCTGGCCCTCGCCGATGCCCCGGCGCCGCTCGGCGCCTACGAGGTCCACGTCCAGGGGAACCGGGTCGGCGACCAGTACGTGGCGGGCCTGATCACCTTCTCGCAGCTGCTGCTCGCTCAGGGACAGGGCTTCGTCAACTACGTGGACTACGGTCGCGGGGAGCTGCGGGTGGGCGGGATCCTCGGCGTGGCCACCTCCGGCCAGCGCGTCCGGCTCAACGATCCCATCGGCCGCTTCGGACCGGCCTGGTCGCCGGACGTGCGCTTCACCGTCGACGAGGACAACCCGACGGTCCGGAGCACCACCGGGTACCCCATGTGCGTGGCCCGCGCTGCGCCGCCCATCGGCATCGACCCCGAGTGCCCCGACACCAACCGCCCCCGCGATCCGACCACCTCGGGATACCTGACCACCTTCACCATGCCCGCGCCCGGCGTCACCCTGGCGCCGGATCCGACCAAGCAGGCGCCCTTCGAGATCGGCGACTTCGTCACCTACGCCGGCATCCTGGTGAAGGACGGCGCGGAGCCCACCGCCGGCCCGGCCGGCGGCGCCGAGACGCTGGTGGCCGCCTACAGCGCCATCGCCAACCTCGGCATCTTCACCTTCCCCGGGACCGATCCCGCCTACCTGGCCGTCGACGTGGCCATCCTGGGCGTGGGCGGAACCCCCATCGCCGGCGTCCCGCAGGAGGCCACGGTCCGCACCCGGTTCGAGGGGTTCTCCACCGATCCGACGCGGGTGGTGAGCCTGTGGGGCCTGGACCAGGAACCCTGCACCGGCGCGATCTCGGCCCGCGACTGGGGCCTCATCGCCGTCGATCCGGGACCGCCCGTCGGCGCCGTGCTGGGTCGCTGGCGCTTCCGGCCGCCCAGCAAGGTCCTGGCCATGCCGTCGGCAGGCGTCTTCCTGCCGGCCACGCGGACGGTGCGAGCGCTGGTGGCCGGCCAGGCCATGACGGTGGCCAACGGCCTCACCGCCGGCCGCTACGAGGCGCCCATCGGAGAGTACCTGTTCCCGGAGAACCTGGCCGTCGGGGGCCCGCCCGTCCCGCTCAACTTCCAGGAGTTCCCGTTCCTGGCCCGCGGATCGGGGCCGTGGCCCGGGGCCGGGCCGTCTCCCATGCCGGCCGGCGTGGTGGGACCGCTCTCGCCCTGGCCCGGGCAGCCGGCCCCGGTGCCGCCCACCTGCGCGCCGCCGGTGGCGCAACCTCCCACCGCCAACGCCGGCCCGGCCCAGTCGGTGGCCTCGGGCGCCACCGTGGCGCTGGACGGGAGCGCCAGCGGCGATCCGAACGGTCTGACGCTGACCTACGCCTGGTCGCAGATCGGTGGCCCGGCGGTGGCTCTCTCGGATCCGGCCGCCCCGCGCCCCACCTTCGCAGCACCCGCGGTCGCCAGCGGCCAGCCCGCCGTCGTGCTCACCTTCCGGCTGGTGGTGAGCAGCGCGGGGGGGACGTCGGGCCCTGCCCAGGTGACCGTGACGGTCCAGCCGGCGGCCGCCGCGCTCCTGCCGCCCATCGCCAGCGCCGGCCCGGCGCAGACGGTCGGGTCCGGCGTCGCCGTCCAGCTCGACGCGCGCGGCAGCAGCGATCCCAACGTGCCCCCGCTGGCCCTGACGTTCAGCTGGACCCAGATCGCCGGTCCCGCCGTCACCCTCGCCGGGGCGACCTCGCCCACGCCGACCTTCACGGCCCCGACCGTCGCGTCCGGTGCTCCTCCGGCCGTGCTCGGCTTCTGGCTGGTGGT
>Ga0316628_100003280_pt1 | contig 12433 bp, 8 predicted proteins | sample OWC_Aug_M2_C1_D5_FD_207648 | JGI IMG/M metagenome (GOLD analysis project Ga0316628, IMG submission 207648) | Wetland soil microbial communities from Old Woman Creek delta, Ohio, United States - OWC_Aug_M2_C1_D5_C | ecosystem: Environmental > Terrestrial > Soil > Wetlands | place: USA: Ohio...
CGACCCGGGCAGGCTCGGGGATCAGGTGCTTCGGAAGGAAGACGCGACTCGCGATCAACGTCGGCACCACCGCGCTCGCAATGACCACGGCGACCAGATGCGAGTATTGGACCTGGGAGATGATCCGGTGGGCAAGGCCGAAGAGCGCCGAGATGGTGCCGAACGTGAGGCCGGTGGACATCATGAGCGTGTAGTACCACCGTTCGTTCCGCTCCCTGCGGAATACACCAACTACAGGGTGAAGGCCGAAGATCTTGGTGCCCACCTTCGCAGCGAACAGGGCGAGAAAGACCAGCGGGGCCGCGGCCAGAGCCGGCAGCGAAACGAAGGAGCCGGCCCGGAGGAAATAGATCGGGGTCAGAAACCCGATCGTCAGCGTCCGGAGGCGCCGGATAAACGTGTGATCGGTCCCGAGGACGCTGGCGAGCACCATCCCGGCAATGTACGCGGGGAGCACCGCTTCGCTCCCTGCCCAGCCCGCCAAGGCCCCGAGGCCGAAGAGCATGAACAGCACCCACTTCGTGCGGAACGCGGCCGTCCGATTGGCGTAGTGGTTCATCAGATGGGGTGTGACCAGCGGGAGAAGCACGAAGGCCGCCATGCTCACCCCGGCAAATACCAGGGTCCGCCACGTGAAGGGCGCAAACATGATCCCGAGGGCTATGACGGTTCCGAGGTCATTGATGAAACAGGCGCCGAGGATGCCCTTTCCATAGTCGGTCCGGTTGAACCCCGTCTCGAGCATCACGGCATACACCACCGCCATGGACGTGGTGGAGAGGGCGATGCCACCCAGCCAGCTCGCCTCCGGGGACCAGCCCAGCAGGACACGCGCCACCACCGTGCACCCCAGGAACGGGGCGACGAACCCCAACAGTCCGACGACAGACACTTCCTGCCACTTGCGTCGCATGACCGTTGGCTCCAGTTCCGCTCCGGCTAAGAACGTCAAGACCACGGCCCCCGTGCTGGCGAGAAACCACAGCCAGGACAAGTTGGAACCCATGGCCTCGGGACCGAACAGGCGACCGATCACCGCGGCGGCGAGGATCCCGACGAGAATCTCGGTCAGGGCGCTCGACACCTTCAGGCGCGAGGCGAGGAAGGTTGCGATCAGGGCGAGCCCGAACCACAGCGCGGCAATTCCGAAGGCGTTCTCCATGGTGGATGCTTCTCCTCACACGGGGACCCGCGCCTGCATCCGTCGCAGGAGCGGGCCCGTCCATGCACAAAAAAACTCCTACGGGACAGTACCCCGTAGGAGTCATTGGCCACCACGTGGTGGCAGTTTCCGGCGGACTCCACCGCCTCTTACGCCTGCGTCGGACGGCTAGTTTCCGTTCTGCCCAACCCGACCCGAACCGGGGCTCGCATAAAGAAACTCCTACTGGCCTGAGCCGGTAGGAGTCATCACCCCTTGCGGGGACTCGCGAACTCCATCGCTATGAACTTATGTAATGGATGCCATACTTATATCCCCGCGTCAAGAGATTCCTGTGGTGCGATTTATCAAGGGACTGCACGCCTGGCCCTCGTGGCCCGCATGGCGGCCTCTGCGCCTCGAAGCGACACCGGATCGACACATAACCCCTTGACCTGGATGCTCGGCCGCAGCCTAGCCCGTCCTCTCTGCTCCGAGGCCGGTACATGGTTTCCCGGTGCGGAGGATCCCGATCAACGCTTCGGCCATTTCGCTGGGGAGCCCCATCCCCCGGATGCCCGCCACGGCAGCCTCGACGTCGTACTCCACGCGGCGGATTTCTGCCATGCCGTCTTCGATCACGGCATAGCTCGCCCGGGGGTCCCCGTCCAGCGACTGGCCAACGCTCCCCGGATTGAGAACCACTTTGGTCCAGGCCCCCCGGCTCATGGCCAGATGCGTGTGCCCCAGGAGTACGATGTCCGCCCGCACCTCCGCCACCTCCTTCTTCAGCTCCTCGTCGCTGAGGTCCGGTGTCAGGCGATAGCTGAAGAGGTGATCCGTCGGCGATGCGTGAACGGCGTGAAATCGGTACTCCTCGACCCGGAAGTTCACTTCCGTGGGCAACCCCCGCAGCCACGCCAGCTCGTCCTCGCCGAGCAGGCGCCTGTGCCGCTCCAACGTGGCCACGGCGAGGTCCCGCTTGAAGGCGGCAGCGCCCGACTCTGCCGCGTAGGCCAGGGCCGTGTCATGGTTTCCACGCACCACATGGGCCGCGTGCTCCCGCACCCAGGCCAGACATTCCCGCGGGCTGGATCCGTAAGACACGATGTCCCCCAGGCAGATCACGACATCGGCTTTTTCGTGGATCGCCCGAAGGGCGGGCCAGTTGGCGTGAATATCCGAGAGAACCAAGAGCCTCATGGGGAGTCCTTGATTTCCACCGGTTCGGGAGGGAGATCTGAATTACCATCCGCCGCGCCGTCGCCGAGCGCGGAGCCAAAGACTCCTGGGCGGCCCACGAACACGTCCAGGGCGCGCCACCAGTCCAGCAGGATAGGCGGCCCCTCATGCTTTCCGATCAACCGCTTCCACAGGCGTCGCCAGAAGCATCTCCCCTGCGTGTTGTGGCGGGAGGTCTTCAGGCGCTCCAGCGCCTCCATGAGGAGGTGGCGGTAGATCAGCGCCGCCCCGAGGGGACTATTCTGGACCTTGGGCAGCATCCAGGCGTGCCAGTTACAGTACCCGCCCGACCCGACCAGGCGGCGGTGACTCGCCGGGTCCGTCACCTGCTCGTCGAGCATATCGCTCAGCGCCTTGAGCGATCCCCGCTCCAGGTTGGTGCAGACCGGCCACCCCGGCTTTCCGAAGGCGTCCAGCAGCTCGAAGTATGTGACGAACTTTGAGGACGCACCGGTCGGTCGAAGGATCGTGGCCGCATCTTGCCTGAGCCGCCACAGTCGGGTCACACCCCCTCCCCAAAAAAAATTCCTACCGGCGAGGCCGGCAGGAGTTACCCATCCGCCAGCGGCGAGACCCGCGAACTCCATGGCGAATCGATGAGGGTCTTATCCCATGTCAGCGCGTCAGACGTCAAGGGGTTTCAGCCCGTTCATTCGATGGCAATTGGGGTCACCGCCCGCTGAGGTGAACGTCAAGCGGGAGGCGTGCCGAGAGTCGGTGGAATCCATCAGAACGGGTGAAGGTGCAATCCTTCACAAGTACAGACAACCTCATGGCTTGGGTCTTGACTTCGTCTACAAGCTCGGTCTAGTATCCCGCAGTCCATTCATAGATTAGCATTCCGACCCACGGCATTTTACAATCCTTCATTAATTTGCATCGCGGATACTCGTACGCACTGCGCTCGGACCGATTGGGAAAGGGGGTGAAGGAAGATTCATCAGTCCCCGCCTCACATCGAGACGCATGGCGGTCTCGCGCCTCGTTTAACCTGTGAACCGCACGGTTCGTAGGAGGAAGCTCACATGGGTAGTCTAGCGATTGTGGTTGCTATCGTGGCGGTCTGGGCCGGCTACAAGTTCTATGCGGGCAGCATGGATCGATCGGTCATCATGGCCGACCCGAACAAGGCCACGCCGGCCAAGATGTATAACGACGGCGTGGACTTCATGCCGGCCAGCTCCAGCGTGCTGTTCGGCTACCAGTTCAAATCCATCGCGGCCTTGGGACCCATCGTCGGGCCCATCGTGGCCGTCCAGTGGGGTTGGCTGCCGGCCCTCCTCTGGTTGCTCCTGGGTGTGTTCTTCATTGGCTGGATCCAGGATTACACGTCGGCGGTCATGGCCATGCGGAACGACGGTCTGACCATGGGCGGCCTGAGCTATAAGCTCATCTCGCCACGCGCCCGCACCATTCTCCTGTCGTTCCTCTACTTCTACCTGCTCCTGATCATGGGGGCCTTTGGCGCCATCTCGGCCGGCCTCTTCGGAAACCCCAAGGTCGCATTCGGGTTCATCATCCTCACCCTGGCCGGCGTCCTCTCGGGTCAAATGACCTACAAGTGGCGAAAGGACCTCATGGTCACCACCGTGGTCACGGTGGGTATCGCCGTCATCGGCATCTGGCTGGGGACCCTGGGGCCGTTCCAGGCTATTGTGGACGCGATCAACGGCGGCAAGGACTCCTTTGTCCTGTTTGCCACGCCCTACGGTCCCATGAAGTGGTCGGTCTTCTTCTGGGGTATCGTGGTCCTGTTCTTCTGCTACCTGGGCTCGGTGCTCCCGATCTGGCGCTTTGCTCAGCCGGTGAACTACGTCGCCTTCTGGTTGGTCCTGTTCGGGATCCTGGGAGGCATCGTCGGTGTCTTCATCCGGATGCCGAGCTTCGGAGACTTCCCCGCCTTCACCGGCTTCTACGCCAAGGGCATCATCGCCCCGGGGGTGGATACCCCCCTGTGGCCGATCCTCTTCGTGACCATCGCCTGCGGCGCCATCTCAGGCTGGCATAGCCTCGTATCCACCTCGGGAACGGCGCGGCAACTGGAGAAGGAGACGGATGCATTGCCTGTCGGCGCCGGCGCCATGTTCACCGAGGCTGTCATGGCGGTGCTGGCGGTGGTCTTTGCGGTGACCGCCTTCGGCGGGTACAAGGGCTACATGGAAGTGCTCACCAAGGGCGGCGGCCCGGCCGTCGTGTTCGCTCGCGGCATGGCCGAGTACCTCAACGTCCTGGGGATCGGGAAGGACTTCGGCCTTGCCTTTGGCTCGGCCTTCCTGGTGATCATGGCCCTCACCGTCATGCAGCTGGTCCTTCGGTTCATGCGCGTGGCCAGCGCCGAGTTGCTCGGCGGGGCGATCCCGGCGTTCCGGAACGTCCACTTCGGAACCATCGTGGGCGTGCTCCTCACCTTGCTCCTCATGTGGACCGGCTTCTGGTCCCGCATCTGGATCCTCTTCGGCGGGTCCAACCAGTTGTTCGCCAGCCTGGCCTTGGTCTTGATCACGATCTGGCTGGCCACGACGGGGAAGACCTACCAGTGGGCGCTGTGGCCGGCCGTGTTCATGTATGTCTCCACGGTGGCAGCCCTGATCGTGACCGCCTACGTTTCCTTCCAGGCGGCGTTCACCCCGGGCCTCAAGGCCGCGTTCATCTTCGGCAACCTGGTGGCCGCGGTGATAGGCTTCGCGCTGGTGATCCTGTCGCTGATCCTCGCGTGGGATGCGTTCCAGGCCTTCAGCAAGGCCCGCAGCGGCCTCAAGCCGGCGGCTGCGCGCGTTTAGTTCGGTCGTAACGCCACCACGGGCAGGGGAGTCTCCCCTGCCCGTGGTCCATTTGGGGAGGGGATCGTGTCTACCATTCATGTCGAGGTCATCGCGCCTCTGGTCTCCGGCGTGAAGCACTGCCAGCGCTGCGCGCCCTTCATGGACGATGCCGGGCTATCGGAGCGGATCAATCGGGACGAACTGAACTCCGTTCCCGAAGAGATGTGGCAGGAGTACACGCGTCTGTCGCAACTCGTCCGGGATCTCTCTGCGCGGTACGGATCTCAACTGCAGATCACCCTGATCGACCCGCACACCCCCATGGGACTCTGGAAGTCCGTGCGCCATTGGGTGCGCCGCTACCCGACCTTCATCGTCAACGGGCGGAGCAAGTATACTGGGTGGGACTCGAACGCGCTGGACAGGATCTTACAGGCAAGCGGGGCGGCTTCGTAGAGCCCGGGGAGGGATGTCGTGCGGCCCGTGACCGTGGAGGTTGTGGCGCCGGTGCTGAGCGGCTTTACCCACTGACCCCACTGCGAGACGTTCCTGGAAGGGGCGGGGGTCGGTCAGCAGGTGCACAATCAGGAAATCAACGAGTATCCCGAGGACTTCAAGGCAGAGTTCCTCCGCGTCTCTGGCTGGATTCGCGCCATGCGCGGCCAGTACGGGAAGCGGCTGATAATCCGTTTGGTCGACCCACAATCGCCGGCCGGGATGTGGAAGGTCCTCCGCTACCGCATACATCGCTTCCCTGCCTTTCTCGTGGATGGGGTCGAGCGGGTCGCCGGGTGGGAGGGCGATCCGGACGGGGTCGTGAGTCGGGCGCTGTCCCGGCGAGCCGTCAACGTCTCTGAATCGCTCCGCCCGTGACCAGCAGGCTAACCGGCGCACAACTTGAACTGCCGCCCGAACAAGCGGGCGGCCGTTTTCGTCGTGGGGGCAATGCGATCATGCCGGGTGGCTTGCCAGGAGCTGTTCCAGCGTTGGCCGATCGATGACCTCCTTCTCGAGCAGTTGCTTGGCCATGGCATCCAGCGCCGCCCGGCGTTTTGTGAGCGTCTCCCGAACCCGCGTGCGGGCATCGCCCAAGATCGTGCCGATCTCGTCGTCGATGGTTTGGGCCGTCCGCTCGCTATATTCCCGCCCCCGACCGGCCCCCTGCATATTGAGGAACGGGTTCACCCGCGGCTCCTCGAAGGTGCCCACGCCCAGTCGCTCGCTCATCCCATACTGCGTGACCATATGGCGGGCCATATCGGTCGCTCGCTGCAAATCGTTCTGCGCCCCGGTGGACACATCCCCGAAGACAATCTCTTCTGCGACTCGGCCCCCCAAGAGCACGTCAATGCGATCCAGGAGCTCCGCCTTCCGAAGCAGGTACCGATCCTCCGTGGGGGTTTGGAGCGTATAGCCGAGCGCGGCGACCCCTCGGGGGATGATGGACACCTTGGACACGCGGTCGGCGTACCGCCGAGACTCGGCCACCAGGGCGTGGCCGGACTCGTGGTAGGCCACAGTCTCCTTTTCCTGGGGGTTCATGATCCGGCTCTTGCGTTCCAGTCCGGCCACGACCCGCTCGACGGCCTCGTCGAAATCCTGCATCGCCACCCTCTCGCTGCCTCGGCGGGCGGCGCGCAGAGCGGCTTCATTGACGAGGTTCGCGAGGTCTGCCCCCACGAACCCGGGCGTCCGCGCGGCGATCTCCGCCAGGTTCACGTCCGGCCCCAAGGAGACGTTCTTCGTGTGAACCCGCAGAATCATCTCCCGCCCCTTCAGGTCAGGCCGATCCAGGACCACCTGCCGGTCAAAGCGCCCGGGGCGCAGCAGCGCCGGGTCCAGGATCTCGGGCCGGTTCGTCGCGCCCATAATGATGATGCCCCCCTGCGTGTCGAAGCCGTCCATCTCCACCAGAAGCTGGTTCAGTGTCTGCTCTCGCTCGTCATGCCCCCCCATCGGGTTCATCCCGCGGGCCTTCCCGAGGGCGTCCAGCTCGTCGATGAAGATGATGCAGGGCGCCTTCTGTTGCGCCTGCGCGAAAAGGTCCCGCACCCGGGCGGCCCCCAGACCCACGAACATCTCGACGAAGTCCGACCCACTCATGCTGAAGAATGGCACCCCGGCCTCGCCGGCCACTGCTTTGGCCAGGAGCGTCTTCCCGGTACCGGGAGCACCCGCCAGGAGGACACCCTTGGGAATCTTCCCGCCCAGACGGCGGTACCGGTTCGGGGTCTTGAGGAAGTCCACGATTTCCATCAGCTCGGCCCGGGCCTCGTCGATGCCCGCCACATCCTGGAAGGTGACGCCGGTTTGTTTCTCCATATACACCTTGGCCTTGCTCTTCCCCAGGGACACCAGGCCGCTGGCGCCCCCCATGCGCTTCATGAAAAACATCCAGATGCCCACGAAAATAAGGGCGGGCAATATCCAGGAGAGGAGCGTGGTGAACCAGGTGCTCTCGATCTGCCCGGCGAACTTGACTTTCGCCGCCTCCAACTCCGGAACGAGATTCGGGTCGTTGACCCGGACGACGACGAATCGTTGATCCGTCGAGCCAAACCGCCGGATCTCGGCGATCTTTGCCTTTGGCAGGAGGCCGTCCAGCCCCTCGTCCTTCAGGCGTCCATTGATAAGCGTCGTGCCGATGCTCACCTCGGTGATCTTCCCGGCCTTGAGAAGCGTCAGGAACTCGCTGTAGGTCAGGTTCTCGGTGGTCACGCCGATGATGAAGTTCTCAACCGCTAGCAGGATCAAGAACGCCGCGACGAAATACCAGATGGAGAATTGCCGTTGTTTTTGTTCCATGGTGCGCTCCCAGTGCGGACCCGGCCGGCCCGCCCGTTCCGCCTGACGGGAAAAAAGTCAGCGACCCTCGGTCTTCGCGCGCCGCGGACCGCTGAGATATAGGGCGCCGCCGATCAGCAGGATGCCGACGGCTAAGTACAGGAGGTCCAGTGCATTTTCGTACTTCAGCTTCAGTGCGTACACGAAGTATTCGATCACCAGGACCAGCAGGATCAGCTTGGCGATCCGATCCTTGAGGTCGTCCAGGTTCGTCACCTGAATCAACCGCGGGGCCTGCTCCGATGCGGCAGCGGCCTGGATCCGATTGATGAAGAGCTCGTAGAGCCCCAGACCGAAAATGAGGACGATGGCCCCGATGAGATACCCATCCACCGCCTTCACGATGCCGGTCACCGAATCGTCCCGCAAGACGGCACGTCCTGCGGGGTCGAGGTGCGGGGAAGCGTAGGCGATGAGGCTGTTGAGCAGCAGGACCACGTCCACCGTGGCCATGTAAAACGACCCAAGCGCCAAGAGTCCGCTGGCCACCACGGCCGTGAGGACCAGAAGTCTGCTCTGCCACAACAATCGATTGAAGGCCCGCTCCACGGCGCCCACAGCATTGTCCCCTTTCCGGACCTACCTCTGATTTGTGTCATTGGATATTATCCTTCGGCAATATCCCGCTGGCAAGCCCCGGAGGGCTCCCCCTCGGTTCTCAGGCCGCAGCCGCCCGGGTTCTGCGGCGCAGCCATTTCTCAAGGCCCACCACGCTAAAAGCGATGAGTCCGAAGAGCACCGCCCATCCCCATGACGCCAAGGGCATGGGAGCGCTGTGAAAGAGCCCGTTCATCGGCGGGAGATAAGTAAACGCAAGCTGGGAGAGCAGCATGCCAGCGGCCCCGGCAATCGCCCAGGGATTGCTAAACACCCCTACCCGGACAGCCGACCGGGTGAGCGACCGACAATTGAACAGGTACAGGATCTGGACGACGACAAAGACCGCCACCGCGGCCGTGCGGGCCTCGTCCACCCCTCTGCCCTGCCGGAGCTCAATTTCGAAGAGGCTGAAGGCTCCGGCCAGAAGAATGGCCCCCACGGACACGATTCGCCCGATCAGCTCTCCGGTGAGAATCGGCGTCGCAGGGTCGCGGGGCAGCTGTGCCATGATGTCCGGCTCCTTGGGCTCAAAGGCCAGCATCAGGCCGAGGAACAGGGCCGTCGTCATGTTGATCCAGAGAACCTGGACGGGCAGGATCGGCAGTGTTTCTCCGAAGAATACGGCCGCCAGGATGACCAGTCCTTGCCCCACGTTGGTAGGCAGCGTCCAGATGATGAACTTGGTGAGGTTGGCAAAGACCGCCCGCCCCTCTTCCACCGCCGCCTCGATGGAGGCGAAGTTGTCATCGGTGAGGACCACGTCCGCAGCCGCCTTGGCCACATCGGTCCCCGCGATTCCCATGGCGACCCCGATGTCTGCATGCTTCAACGCCGGGGCGTCGTTCACGCCGTCGCCTGTCATGGCCACGATGTGGCCGCGGGCTTGCAGCGCGGCGACCAGTCGGAGCTTTTGTTCGGGCGTCACCCGGGCGAAAACCGCCGTCTCCTCCGCCACCCGGATGAGGTCGCCATCGGTGTACTCCTGCATTTGCCGACCCGTCACCACCAGCCTATCCGACACGACGCCTTGCCTCGAGGAGGACGTCAACTCGAAGGCGGCGGCGATGGCCGACGCGGTCGCGGGATGATCCCCGGTGATCATCTTGACCGCGATGCCCGCGGCGCGGCACGCGGCGACCGCAGCGATTGCCTCGGGGCGCGGCGGATCGATCATGCCTTGCAGTCCCAGAAAGGCGAGACCGGCAGCAACCTCCGCGTGCCCCAGCGTGGTGGCATCGGGAGGCATCTCCTTCCGGGCCAGCGCCAAGACGCGAAGTCCGTGCGCGGCCAGCGAATCCACCGCGGCGTGGACGGCCTGGCTGTCCAACTCCTGCAGTGCCCCCTCCGCGCCCAGGCCGGTCCCGCATCGATCCAGCACCTGCTCCACCGCCCCCTTCACGTAGGCCACGCGGGGACGGCCCGGCCCCATGTCGTGGAGCGTCGCCATGTATTGGTGCTGCGAATCGAAGGGCACCACGTCCAGCCGGGGCCATGCGTCCCGCAAGCCTTCTGTCAGGCCTCCCTTGCGGGCTGCCGTCACCAGGGCCCCTTCGGTGGGATCTCCGTGGACGACGAAGCGTCCATCCATCTCGGCCAACGTGGCATCGTTGCAGAGCAGGCCAGCCACGAGACATTCACGCAGGGCGGGTCGCGTGGCGGGATCGACGGCCCGGCCATCCCGCACTATCGCGCCCATCGGCGCATATCCCGTCCCCGCCACCTCATAGCGCTCATCCCCCGCCACGATCTTCTTGACTGTCATCTGGTTCACGGTGAGCGTCCCGGTCTTGTCCGAGCAGATGACGGTCGTGCTCCCCAGCGTTTCCACCGCCGGCAACTTTCGGATGATGGCGTGCCGCCGCGCCATGCGGGCGACGCCGATGGCCAGCGTGATGGTCACCGCGGCCGGGAGGCCCTCGGGAATCACGGCCACCACCAGAGCCACCGCGGCCAGGAAGGTGTCCACGAGCGGCTGGTCATGCCAGGCCCCGACGGCGAACGTGAGCGCGCCGAAGCCCAAAATAATCCCGACTAGCGCGCGGCTGAACCGTGTGATCTTCCGGGTGAGGGGCGTCTCCAGATCTGCCGCCTCCGCGACCAGGCCCGAGATTCGCCCGATCTCGCTCCGGTCGCCGGTCGCCACCACGACGCCGAGTCCCTGCCCGTAAGTGAGCAACGCCGACCCATAGACCATGTTCTTTCGATCGGCGAGAACGACGTCGTGGGGCAAGACTTCCGCTCCCTTGGCCACCGGGACCGCCTCCCCGGTGAGCGCCGACTCGTCCGCCTGAAGGTCCTTCGCCTGGATCAGCCGGGCATCCGCAGGAACCCTGTCGCCCGCCTGCAAGAGCAGGAGATCGCCTGGCACCAGATCCGTCGACGAGACCCGGCGCTTCTCCCCCGCCCGCACCACCGTGGCCTCGGTCGTGAGCTGGCGGGAGAGCGCTTCGATGGCCTGCTCCGCCTTGGCCTCCTGGAGAAAGCCCACGACGGCGTTGATTAAGACCACGCCCAGGATGACGGCGGCGTCCACGGGCCCCTTGAGCACCACCGTGACGAGGCCGGAGACGATCAGGATATACACCAGGGGTTGATGGAACTGCAGAAGGAACCTGAGGATGGGTCCACGCGTCTTCTTTGCACTGATGAGGTTCAGGCCGAAGTGCGCCTGGCGGCGCTGGACCTCGAACTGATCCAAACCGCGTGTCCCGTCTGTATCCAGGAGGTCGACGACCTCGTCTACCGGAAGATGGTGCCAGTGATGGCCGAGGAACGTTTCCATGCCACCCTCATGGCTGCGGACTCGCATCTCGGCCACAGCGGTAACAGGCGAGGCATAATACCCGATCGGCGGGGGATTTTCCACCCACGCCAATCGGTATGGTGCCTGGGAAGGTCGATCCCGGCCGTCTTCGGGTTCGTGCGGGGGATGTCGGAGAACAAATACGGGGCGGCGGCGGGAACCAATCACCGAACCCCGTACCGGGTTATTCAGCGGTGTGACTCCGCGGCCAGGCCAACCTGCCAGGCTGCGTTGGAACCAGTCGTGGGCGACCGGCTTTGGCCGCCGCCTGGATCAGCATGAACTCGCCGATGTTGTCCATGGTTACGAGGCCGACAAGGCGTCCCGGCCCGTGGGTCACGGGCAGGGTGTGGCAACTGCAGGACTGAAGACGGGCAAGGGCCCCATCGAGCATCTCTGTGGCGTCGACGACCTGGAATTCGCGTCGCATGACCTCCGAAACGGGTGTCTCTGATCCCCGATGCGCCAACGCGCCGAGCACGTTGGCGCACATCAGGACCCCCTCCACGCGTCCGTTGGAGACAACGGGGAAGTCCTGCTGGTGGCCCGCCAGTATCAATTCCACCGCGCGACCCAGCGTGTCGTGGGGAGCGAGGGCGCGGTAATCGGTGATCATGGCTCGGCCGACCGGGATCCCGCCCAGGGCCGAGCGCATCTGGACCAGGCTGGACTCCTGCGCGGCGCCGATCCACACGAAAAGGGCAATAAAGAGCAGGAAGGGGTTCATGAAGAGGCCGAGAAACCCGAAAACGAACGCCATCGCCTGGCCGACGCCGGCCGCGATCTGCGTCGCCCGCGTGTATTCGAGCCGAGTCGCCAGCAAGGCACGAAGCACACGGCCGCCGTCCATGGGAAACGCCGGGATGAGGTTGAAAACGACCAGGGACACGTTCACGACCATTAGCCGTTCCAAGAACGACCCCCCGGTCACGCTGAGCCGGTCCACCGGCTCCAAGGTGCCGTTCAGGTGAAGCCAGAGAAACAAAAGCGTTGCGATGACCACGGTCACAGCGGGTCCACCCAGGGCCACCCAGATCTCCT
>Ga0316628_100003281_pt1 | contig 12432 bp, 9 predicted proteins | sample OWC_Aug_M2_C1_D5_FD_207648 | JGI IMG/M metagenome (GOLD analysis project Ga0316628, IMG submission 207648) | Wetland soil microbial communities from Old Woman Creek delta, Ohio, United States - OWC_Aug_M2_C1_D5_C | ecosystem: Environmental > Terrestrial > Soil > Wetlands | place: USA: Ohio...
ATGATGTGCACCACTCCCTGGCGGCCCGAGTCAAAACCGAAGAATTTCACGCCGGATGCCCGGGTATTATTTTCCAGCGCCTGCATCATCGCCTCGGCCTGTGCGTCGGCAAAGGGCCGCTGCCTGCTGTGTGTCGGCACGATGTGGTCAACCGTCGCCACGGTGCGTGCCGGATAGCGCACCGGCAAGCCGCGCTCGCGCAGCATGTCGAATGCCTGCGGGCTGGTGACCTCGTGAATCAAGTGCAAGTCGATGAAAAGCTGCGTCTGCCCGGTGGGCAATTGCGCCACCGCGTGCGCATCCCACACCTTGTTGTATAACGTACCCTGCGCCATGGCCACCTCCTGTTCAGTTGCGATGCGGCACATGTTAGGTGTCAGCATGCTATTTGTAAAAGATATAATATCTATGTGTCGCATAGTATTATCCTATGGAACTCGGAGGTGGAAGATGGAACTGCAGCAACTGCGTTATTTCCTGGCCGTGGCCCAGACCGGTTCGTTCACCGTGGCCGCGCGGACCTGCCACGTCAGCCAGCCCAGCCTGAGCGCGCAGATCGCCAAGCTCGAAGCCGAGCTCGGCGGGCCGCTGCTCGAGCGCGGCCGCAATGGCGCCCGCCTCACCCAGCGCGGGGAATTGTTCCGCGGGCGCGCGGCCGAGGCGCTGCGCCAGCTGGAGAGTGGCCGCTTCGAGGTGGAGCAGCTCGATGGCCTGACGCGCGGTTCGGTGACGCTGGGCTGCCTGCCCACCACCGGCGCCTACCTGCTGCCGCCGGTACTGGGGGCTTTCGGCAAGGCTCACCCCGGGATCGAGGTGAGCCTGCGCGAAGAAAGCTCGCCCGAGCTCGCGCGCATGCTGCGGGAGAGCGAGGTGGACCTGGCGATCCTGGACGAGGCGGGCCTGGGCAACGGCCTGCGCTCCGAAGTGCTCTTTGCCGAGCCCCTGCTGATCGCCCTCCCGCCCGGACATCGCTTTGCCGGCCGCAGGAAACTGGCCCTCAAGGCGCTTGCGGGCGAGCCGCTGATCCTGATGAAATCCGGCCACGGATTCCGCAAGATCGTGCTGGACGCGCTGGCACGCGCAGGCGTGCAGCCGCAGGTTGTTCTGGAGACGGGCGAAATAGACACGGTGCAGGCGCTGGTGCAGGCCGGCATGGGCCTGAGCCTGGTGCCGAAGATGGTGCGGCGCCCGGGGCCGGCCTACGTCGAGATACTGCCGCCCACCCCCTCTCGCACGATACACATCGCGTGGCGCGAAGACAGCGCGCTAAGCCCGGCCGCACTGGCGCTGGAGCAGATCGCCGTCACCGCGATTTCACGGTTCCTGAAATCGGCCTGAGCGCCATGATGCCCCGCGCCCCTCGATTTGGCACGGCGCGGCGGGCATCAGCCGTGCCTGGGCGGCACTATTTGACCTGCAGATGTTTGGCGGGCTTCACGGCCTTCTTGGGCAGCGTCAGTTCCAGCACGCCGTTTTCGTACTTGGCCTGGGCGTTGGCCTCGTCCACCTCGCTGTCCAGGGTGAAGGTGCGATAGCACGCACCCTCATAGCGCTCGTGCCAGATCACCTTGCTGTCCTGTTTTTCCTCTTTTTCCTGCTTCATTTCGGCGCTGATGGAAACGCGGTTGCCCTCGATCTGGACCTTGATGTCTTCCTTGCTTACGCCGGGAATTTCCGCACGCACGGTATAGTCCTTGTCACTCTCGGTCAGGTCCAGCTTGATCTCTGCCGCTGCCTCGATTTCGCGGGGAAACGAAAACGGGCGCATCCAGAATCTGTTCAACCATTCCTCCTCACGGAACGGGTCGAAACGGGCAAGCCTGTCGAAAATGGGATGGTGGTGAACGATGTTTGCCATGATGGTTCTCCTTGGAAGATGTCACCGCCGGGTCAGGGCGGCAGGTTTCCCGCCTGTTGCCGCGGGGTGAGCGCCATGGGTGCTCCTTTCCGTTTCATCAACCTCATAAAACTCGAAGGCGCGTGAACGTTCGGGGCGGTCCGCGAGAGGTGCCAGGTACGGGAGGTGCCACGTACAGGACGTGGCAGGTATCGGCCGGGGAAGAGACACTTCCCTTCGCGAACGTCGGGAATGTTGCGCTGAACGCGGAGGGCGGTTGCAGCCCTCCACGTTGCATACACTACTCCCATTATCCGCGCATCGCAAGCCCGGCGGCACGACACCCGGCCGGGCGCCGGGCGCGAGGCCCACTTGATTTTGCGGGCCATGAGGAATAGGCTGAGCCGTGCGGCTGCCGCAGGCCGCGACCGCGACAGGGAGGTTCTGCATGCCGACCCATAACGCCGACATCGCCGTAATCTTCGGGGAGATCGCCAACCTCCTGGAAATCCAGGGCGCGAACCCGTTCCGCATCCGCGCCTACCGCACTGCCGCACGCACCATGGGCGAACTGGGTCAGGAAGCCGCGGAGCTGATCGCGCAAGGCGGAGCACTGCCGCACCTGCCGGGCATAGGCGCGGACCTCGCGGAGAAGATCGCGGAGATCGCCGCCACCGGCCATTGCAGCCTGCTCGACCGCCTGCAGCAGGAACTGCCACCCGCCGTGACCGAGCTGCTGAAGATCCCCGGCCTGGGACCCAAGCGGGTGAAGACGCTGTACCACGACCTCGAAGTGCAGACCGTGGAACAGCTGTACCGCGCCGCGCGCGACGGGCGCATCCGCGCCCTGCCCGGCTTCGGCGAGAAGACCGAGCGCAACATCCTCCAGGCGGCCCAGGCCCACGCCGAAAAGAAGCAGCGCTTCAAGCTCGCAGTGGCGGCGCAATATGCCGAGGCGCTGCGCGCCCATCTCGCGGCGGTGCCGGGCGTCACCCAGGTCACGGTAGCAGGCAGCTTCCGCCGCATGCGCGAGACGGTCGGCGACCTCGACGTTCTGGTCGAGACCAGGGCGCCCGATTCCGTCATGCAGCGCTTCACCGCCTACGACGAAGTCGCGGAGGTGCTCGCGGCGGGCCCGGCGCGCGCCAGCGTGCTGCTCAAGTGCCGGCTGCAGGTAGACCTGCGCATCATCGCCAAAGAAAGCTACGGCGCGGCGCTGCAGTATTTCACCGGCTCGAAATCGCATAACATCGCCATCCGCCGCATCGCCCAGAAGCTCGGGCTCAAAATCAACGAGTATGGCGTATACCGCGGGAACAAGCGCATCGCGGGCGAAACCGAGGAGTCGGTGTACCGCACGGTGGGCCTGCCCGCTATCCCGCCGGAGCTGCGCGAAAACCGGGGCGAGATCGAGCGCGCGCAGGCGGGCAAGCTGCCGCGCCTGGTGGAACTGAAGGACTTGCGCGGCGACCTGCATGTCCATACCAAGGCCACCGACGGGCACAACACGCTGCGCGAAATGGCGCAGGCAGGCCAGGCGCAGGGCTACGAGTACCTCGCCATCACCGAACACTCGCAGCGGCTCACCGTGGCGCATGGCCTGGATGCGGACCGGCTGGCGCGCCAGTGCGACGCGATCGACCAGCTCAACGGCGAGCTCAGGGGCTTCACCCTGCTCAAGGGCATAGAGGTGGACATCCTGGAGGATGGCAGCCTGGACCTGCCGGACAGCGTGCTGGCGCGCCTCGACCTCGTGGTGGGCGCCGTGCACAGCAAGTTCGACCTGTCGCGCGCCAGGCAGACCGAGCGCATCCTGCGTGCCTTGGAACACCCGCATTTCACCATCCTGGCGCATCCCACGGGCCGCCTGATCGAAGAGCGCCCTCCCTACGATGTGGACATGGCGCGCATCATCCGCGGCGCCAGGGACCGCGGCTGTTTCCTCGAACTCAACGCCCAGCCGGATCGCCTCGACCTGCTGGATACCCACTGCCAGATGGCCAGGGAAGCCGGCGTACTGGTCAGCATCGCCTCCGATGCGCACAGCACCCTCGATCTCCTGCACCTGCGCTACGGCGTCGGCCAGGCGCAGCGCGGGTGGCTGGAAAAACGCGACGTGCTCAACACCCGCCCGCTTGCCGAGTTGCGCAAGCTCATCCGCCGCACCATGCAGCCATGAAGCGGCTCGCCCTGGGCGCCCTGCTGCTGTGGTCCGCGATATTTCCGCACAGCCCGGCCCGCGCCACCCCGGAGGGACACCCGATGGAGACGATACACCTGCCCCAGCCCCGCACGGACAGCAGCTACTCGGTGGAGCGCGCCCTGCGCGAGCGCCGCTCGGTGCGCGATTTCAGCGGTGCCGCCCTCACCCTGGACGAGACCGGCCAGCTGCTGTGGGCGGCCCAGGGCATCACCGGCCCGCAGGGTTTGCGCACGGCACCCTCCGCCGGTGCGCTGTATCCCCTGGAAGTCGTGCTGGTGGCGGGTAACGTCAGCGGTCTTCCGCCCGGGGTGTACCGCTATGCTCCCGCCGCACATGTGCTCACGCCGCTCGCCGCTGGCGACCGGCGCGCAGCCGTAGTGCATGCCGCACTGAACCAGCAGTGGATGGGGAATGCGCCCGCGGTGATTGTGTTCTGCACGGTGGAAAAGCGCACCACCGGCAAATACGGCGGCAGAGGGCTGGCCTACATACACCTCGAAGCCGGGCATGCCGCCCAGAACGTGTTCCTGCAGGCGCAGGCTCTGGGCCTGGGAGCCGCGGCGGTGGGAGCATTCGACGAGGTGCGCCTCGGTGGCGCGCTGCAGCTGCCGCGGGAGCTGGTCCCCATATACCTGATGCCGCTGGGCAGGCCCGCTGCGCACTGAGGCCCTATTCCAGGACGGCACGCTCCGGATAGTCCGGTATGGCGCCGGGCCAGCGTAATTCCTCCTGGATGGCGGCGCAGCGCGTCGTCCGCCGCCGGTTCAACCCGGTCACCGTTCCAGTCGCGCCCAGAAACTGAATGGTCATCATAGGCAGACCTCCCATGCGCCGTTGCGCCCGGCCGTTAGGGAAAGACCGTATGGCGTTTCCTTCCCCGCGGTGCAATACTGGCGCCGCAGCACAATTCCGGGTTTTCAGCTCACGGCCGCAGCCAGGAGAACAGCATGAGACTCAGCGAACAGCTCATTCAGCAAGTGTGGGAAAAAGGCCGCGCCAGCACGGACATCAGCGCCGACCAGTGGCGCGAGGACGAATGCGGCGCATGGATTGCTCGCGAGGATTACGGCAAGGCCGATTCCGACTTCGGCTGGAAGATCGTCAACGTCACGTCCGGCGCGCCCAACACGCCGGAAAACCTGCGCCCCTTCCACATCCGCAACGACTACGATGTAGCCAACCACCAGCCCAAGCGCCGCGTCACGGCAGACCGCACCGGCCTTGCCACGTTCGAGCGCAGCCTCGACCCGCGCAACCGCAAGGCCTGACGGCGCGCTGTTGCCTCACGGCGCTCACCTGCAGCGCCCGGCTGCCCCGCGTCATTGCACATCCTCGCGGCACACCCGGTTACGCCCCGCGTTCTTTGCCCGGTACAAGGCGGTGTCGGCACGCTTCAGCACAGTTTCTATCCGTTCGTCCGCCGGCCGGAAACCGGCCACCCCGACCGAGACGGTGAAATGGATGAGCGAGCCGCTTTCCAGTTTCACCGCCGCGCGCTCGACCGACAAGCGCAGCCGCTCGGCCACTTCCTCTGCCCGCTCCATGCTCGTTTCCGGCAGCAATGCGGCGAACTCTTCCCCCCCGAGGCGCCCGACGATGTCGACCTCGCGAAAGGTATGGCGGCAGACCTCGCTCAATTTCTGCAGGGTGGCATCGCCGACATCATGGCCATAGGTGTCGTTCACCGCCTTGAAGTTGTCCAGGTCCATCATCAGCAATGAGAGCGGCTCGCCGTGACGCCTGGAGCGCGCCCGCTCCACCTCGGCGAGCTCCATGAAATGGCGCCGGGTATGAAGGTCGGTCAGCAAGTCGATGTGCGCCTGGCGCTCCAGTTCGCGCTCCAGCTTCCGGCGCTCGGTGATGTCGCGCGCGGCGGCAAATACACCCGCCACCTCCCCCGTGGCGTTGCGGTACACGCTGGCGTTGTACAGCACCTCCGTCACCCGGCCAGAAACATGCCGCAGGCTCAGCGGATAGTCGGTGACAAACCCCTTCGCGAACACCTCCTGGTAGCCTGCCCGCGCCTTCTCCGGCTCGGTGAAATAGTTCGAGAAATCGCTGCCGATCAGCAGACTGCGCGGCATGCCGGTCGCCTGTATTGTTGCTTCGTTCACATCGGCGATCTTGCCGTCAGGGCTGATGGTCACCAGCGGGTCGAGGCTGACCTCGATGAGGCTGCGGTTGTACACGCCGACGTTGCGCAGCGCCTCCTCCGCCCGCTTCTCCAGGGTAATGTCGCGATAGGCGGCCACCCGCATGGGACGCCCCTGATATACGCATGAATGCGCAAGTCCGGAAACAATCACCTCCGAGCCGTCTGGCCGCAGGAAGGCGATTTCGACCCTTATGTCCTCGGGCGCCTGAACGCGCTTGCTTACAATGTCGCGCCATGCCGGGGCCACGAAATCGAGCATCGCGGCACCGACAAGCTCGGCGCGCTGACGTCCCAGAATATCCTCCATCTGGCGGTTGATTTCGACAATACGTCCGTGCTCGTGAATCAGCATGCCCTCAGACGTCGCGCTCGCCAAGGCGCGGAACAACTCCTCGCTGGTCCTGAGCGCGGTCTCGGCGCGCTTCAGACCGGCAATTTGCCCAACGCGCCCGGCGATGGCGTCGATCAGCTGTCTCTCTTCCTTGAGGAAGGGGCCTTCGTCCGCCTCTGGCTTCCGCTGCAGGTAGCCAACCTCGACCTTCCCGGCGACGGTTCCAAGAACCTTGATTGGCGCCGCCTGCACCCATTCGCTTGCGCCAAAATTTGGCGTGCGGAATTCGCGCTCGCCAAGGACGATCCTGGAGCACGTGACTTCCGGATATTGCCAGCTTTGCGGAAGGACGTTTGCCAGCTCCTGGCACAGGCTGTCCAGGGCAAAGTCCGCGCGTGCCGCCAATTCCGCAAGATGAAAAAACGCCTGCAGCTCCTTCACCCGCTCCTTCAACGCATGCTCGGCTCGCTTGAGTTCGGTCACGTCCCGCGCCGCCGCAAACACGCCAGCCACCTCGCCATTTTCGCTGCGGTACACGCTGGCGTTGTACAGCACCTCGATCACGGCCCCGGACGCATGCCGCAGCGCTAGCGGATAATCGGTGACATAGCCCTTGGCAAATACTTCCTGGTAGCCTGCCCGCGCCTTCTCCGGCTCGGTGAAGTAGTTGGAGAAGTCGCTGCCTAGCAGTTGCTCGCGTGCAACGCCGGTCGCGCCGATGGTCGCCTCGTTCACGTCGGTGATCTTGCCTTCCGCGCTGATCGTCACCAGGGGATCGGGACTGGCCTCGATCAGGCTGCGGGTATAGGCAGCCGCCTCCCGTACGTGCGCTTCCAGCTTCTTGCGCTCGGTATTGTCATAGATGGTGGAGCGGCTCATCACAAAGTTGCCCTGGGCGTCCTTCACGGCAGTCGCGCTCAGCAGCACCGGCAGGATGGTGCCGTCCTTGCGCACCAGGTCGTATTCCAGGTCACTCACCCAGCCGCGCTCCTTTGATGTCTCGAACGTCGCCCGGAACATGTTCAGGCTGTCCAGCGTCAGGAGATCGGCGAAATTTTTCTTGCCGAGGACCTCGTCCCGCGCATAGCCGAGCCAGGCGAGCTCCGTGTCATTGATGCGCACGATGGTGCCGTCCTTGCTCACCGAGTGGTAGCCGATCGGGGCGCGGTTATAGAGATCCTCGATCTCTTCGGCGGATTTGTGCAGCGCCTCTTCTGCCCGCTTGCGTGCGGCAATTTCTCCGGTCAAATCCGCGACCAGCAAGAGCATTTCCACGTCTCTGTCGTCGTAGTCGGTGGCTTTGTTGCCCACGCCGAGGATGGCGGATATTTTTGCGCCACGGCGCACCGGCACCACCACTTCGCGAACGACTCTGGCATGGCCCTCCGGCATGCCCTTGCGATTGGGGAGCGATGCGTAATCGTTGTGGATGACCGGTCTGCCCTGGCGCGCGCAGTCTGCCCATACCCCGGCGTCATTGAGCGGATAGTGCAGCCCCTTGCCTTCCGCCTTGCAGAATTCCGCCTTGGTCCGGGTTGACCAGGTCTGCAGCGTCAGCGAATTCTGATCTGCTTCGACAAAGTGGTAGAAGCCGATGAGGCTGCCGGTCAGCCGTTCGGCTTCGTTGAGCGTTTCCTCCAGCAATTCATCCAGCGTGTGCGTCAGCGCGAACTGCACCAGATGCAGGCGCGCTGCGTTCACGGCATCGTTCTGCTTGCGCTCGGTGATGTCGCGCGCCGCCGCGAACACGCCCGCCACCTCGCCCTGCGCGTTGCGATACACCCGCGCGTTGTACAGCACTTCCATGATCCTGCCGCTGGCGTTCCTGAGCGCCAGCGGGTAATCGGTGACAAATCCCTTGGCGAATACTTCCCGGTACCCCGCCCGCGCTTTTTCCGGCTCGGTGAAATAATTCGAAAAGTCGCTGCCGATCAGGGCCGTGCGCGTCAGCCCGGTCGCTTCCTCCGTTGCGTCGTTCACGTCGGTGATCTTGCCGTCCGCGCTGATGGTGACCAGCGGGTCCACGCTCGCCTCGATCAGGCTGCGCGCATACAGCGACGCCGCGCGCGACTCCTCTTCCGCCTGCCTGCGCCGAACATCGCCTGCATCGAACGTTCTTGCCGACCACAGCACCAGAATGGTGAGCCCAGCTATGCTCACTGCGGCAAACAGCGCCAGGCCAAAGACCTCGCCGAAATATCCGGCGTGGTAACCTCGCTGGATCGACCAGCCGATCGCCAGCGTCAGAACGATGACCCCGGGCAACAGGCGCCGCACCATGAGGCCTGCGGCGCTCTCGCTCACCATGAATCGCCGGAACGGATACCCGGGGCGCGCGCTCGCGATCCCCAATGCCAGCAATACGAACAGCGCCGCCGTAGGGAGTGCCATCGGCGTGTAGGCAAGCTTCTCCCGCAAGAACTCTTCGATGTCGTAGCCATAGCCGATGAGCGCAGACCCGGACATCACGAGGGGCACCAGGAGCAGTGCATGGATGGCGCTGACGAAACCGCCTTCCCTCCTGCCCACCAGCAGCAGCGCCGCGCCCGATGCGGAAAAACCGAGGGCGGTGCTGACGGCCATTCTGCCGGGGATGTCGCCCGGCAGAATGGTTATTTCCCGGATCAGCAGCTGGTCCAGGCCGAAGTCTGCTCCGCTCAGGTATTCGACTAGCGTGAGCAGCCCAAGCAACAGCACGGTGGCTGAGCAAACCTGCACCAGGACACGCCACAGCCTCGCGTTCCCCCTGGCCTGGGTAGACCACAGCGCAACGCCGCACAGGATGAAGCCAATGGCGGTGTTCGCCTTCATCAGCGTCCATCCCGGCATCACGCCCTTGAGTGCAGCCACGTCGAATATCCAGCCGGACAGCACGAGCACGCCCATTGCCGCCGCGATCACGGCAACAACGCGCGGAAAGTGCTCGAACAGCCGCGACAGGCGATCTTGTCCGGTAACGCTCATGGGCAGGCTCGGGCTATGTGCAGCCGTACCACGGGCGCAGCGCGGCGCTGCGCGGCAGCCAATGCGTCCTGATGTGGATGAGGCGACCGATGGAATACCGGTTCATTGCGTTCTCCTCGTGTCTGACAACTCAAGGGCGGCGCAGCACGAGACTGCACCGAAACGCACAGAGCAACCCGCCCCGGGGGAGCGGGCACAGTTGTTGTTATTCTACGCCGATTTTCCGGAGACTCAATTCCCGCCCTCCAGCATCTTCGCGATGGTCGCGCTGCGCAGGCGGCCCCAGCCCCCGAACTTAAGGTTGTGCATCAGGTAGGGTACGAAATACTGTTTCCACTCCGGCGTCATTCTCCCGGCCAGTTCCGCGCGATAGCGGGCGGCTTCCCGCGGGTCGTAGCCCTGCAGCGCGGCCAGATGGTCGAGCATTGCGCCGTTGACCGCGGCTGCGCCCCGGGGCGCCTGCCTCCCCTGTATCACGCCGAGCAGCCAGGTGATCACGTTGTAACGGTCTTCCGTGCCGTTTTGCCTGCTGTCCCGGTCGTGCAATGCCTGCAGGAAATAGACATCCGCCGCCCGCGCGCGGCCGCGCGACATTTCCACCCACCCGGCCAGTGCCAGCCATTCGTCGCGCGCATAATCCTGCACGCCGGGCGCATTGATGGCCCGTGCCGCCCGCTCCTGCGCCTGGTCGGCATGGCCGAGGTCCAGCTGGAACCAGGCCTGGTCCAGCCCGGAATAGGGGTTGCTGCTAGAGTCGCAGGATGCCTTGCGCGCCATCCACGTTTCGGCGCGCGCCGGGTCGCCTGCCGCGAATGCGAGGTGCGCGGCGGTTGCGGCCAGCATGGGTTTTCTCCAGGCCAGGCGCGCACGCCCGGCGTCGTCGCGGGCCGGGCCCTGCATCTGCGCCCAGCCTGCTTCAAGCAAGGCATCCTGCGCCACCAGGGCCGCAGGCGCGGCGTGTTCTTGCAGCGCATCCAGGGCCCTCGCCAATGTGAAGAAGCGCCCGTCGTCCATGTTCACGATCCTGGCGCCGCTGGCCTGCGTCAGCTGCGCAATGACCGAAAGCACGAGTTCCGCCGCATTCGGGCCGCCTGATCGCGCCTGCTCCAGCAGAGGCTCCAGCCTGGCCGGATGGTCGGCAGGCAGGCGCGGCAGCAGTCCCCGGCGCTCCTGCGCTACCCAGCTCTCGTCGAGATCGAGCGGGCTGGCGTCCTCGTCCTCGGCATCGTCCAGCATCGCCCATTTCTCCTGCGCATCGCCGGATGCGGCGTAGCGCACCTTGAACTCTTCGCGCAGCGCGCGCTGCTTTTCCTCGCGCTTGGCCCCCGCCTGCTGCCGCGCCTCGTCCGGCACTGCCTGGGCCTGGCGCATGATGGGCGCCTTGCCCGGCTGCTGCATCAGCAGCGCGGCGATGAACATCGGGGCAAAGAATGCGAGACTGTGCGCGGCCAGCACGCCCAGGCTGGCGGGGAGCCTGGGTACGCCCTGCAGCAGGCGCGGATAGGCAATGCCCGCGATGACGGTGCGCCGCAGCCACCCCCTGGCATGGGCTTCGTTGAACTCGGGCCGGGCCAGATGCTGCCCCAGCATGGAGATCGCCGCCTCCTTGTCCAGCGCCTGGCCGGGCGCGGCAAGGCCCTCGGCCTTTGCGCGCGCGCGGATGGAAGAGACGGCCTTGGCCGCGCGGAACTGGTTCGCCATTCCCAGGAGCAGGAACACGGTCGCGACGGCCAGCACCACCGAGCCGTTCACCACGGCATAGACCAGGCCGACCGCAGAGCCGACTGCGCCGAATACCGCCCGCACGTAGGGAAAGCGCGAGAGTACGGCAAGCTGGAACAGCTTGCCGCCGTCGAGCATGCTGACGGGCAGCAGGTTGAACAGGTTGATCAGCAGCGCAAACCAGAAAGTCATGCGCAGGAATTCGGCTGCCCATGGCGCCATGCCCGCCACCGGCACTTGCGCGAGCGCCAGCGCCGCAACCAGGCCGGGCACCGGGCCCGCGAGCAGGATGACAGCCTCCTGCCACGGCTTGACGTGGGTCTTGTGGCCGGTGGCCACCGCGCCCAGCAGGGGCAGGAACAGGATGGACAGGTTGCGGAAGCCGAATGCCCACATCGCGGCAAGGTGGCCCAACTCGTGCACCAGCAGCACCAGCAGCAGCGCGATCGCGCCGGTGAATGAAATCAGGTTCCCGAACAGCAGCAGCGAGACCAGCAGTGTGACCCCGAACAGCGCCGCCTTCAGCCAGTTCGGCATAGGCTGCGCGGCCAGCTCGATGGTGGTGGCGAACCCGCTCATCTCTGCACTGCGCAGCGCTTCGAGGCCGGGCGTATGCGCGTGCTGGTACGGGCGCTTGAGGCTGGCCTGCGCCTGTTTCACCTCGCGCAGCTGCTTGCGGGCATAGAGCCACGCGCCCCTGGGCGTAAAACGGAACATGCCGGGCGATTCTTCCCGTATCCAGCGGATGGACTGCAGATGGGCGAACAGGCGCGCCATGCTGCCGCGCTCCGACTGCAGCACCTCATTCATGCCGCTGACAACGGCGCAGCGGGCTGCCTCCGTTGCCAGCGCTGCCTGGTGAAACTTCCACTGGTCCCAGAAATTGTCGGCATAGGCGTCCTGCCGGATGTATTCATCCAGCGCCGGGAACAGCGACCACAGGATGCGGTTGGTCGTGACCAGCTTCTTCCCGTCGGCAAAGGCAGTGACGAAGGTGGTGGCAACCGCTTGCCCGGTGTGCGGCTCCGCCAGCGTTACATACGCCAGCGTGGACTCCTCGGGGTTCCAGTACAGTTCGACGTAAGCCAGCGGGCGCGGATCGACCGCGTTCATGGGCGGAGCGGCCCGGGTGAACTCGTATTGGAAACCCGCTGACTCCAGCTCCTGCCTTGCGCCATCCAGCAGCTGTGCGGTTTGCGGCGGCATGGTGGAACGCTCCA
>Ga0316628_100003282_pt1 | contig 12430 bp, 9 predicted proteins | sample OWC_Aug_M2_C1_D5_FD_207648 | JGI IMG/M metagenome (GOLD analysis project Ga0316628, IMG submission 207648) | Wetland soil microbial communities from Old Woman Creek delta, Ohio, United States - OWC_Aug_M2_C1_D5_C | ecosystem: Environmental > Terrestrial > Soil > Wetlands | place: USA: Ohio...
ATGCCGAGCGAGGGCTCGGCGCCCGCGACGACTTCATAAGCCTTTCCCGCATCCTCGATCGCGAAGCGATGGGAAATGAGTGGCTTAACATCGAGGCGCCCGTCGGCAATCATGTCGAGCACCGCCTCGAAATTGCGTTGCGCGGTCCAGCGCACGAAGCCGACCGGGTAGTCCTGCCCTTTCTCTTCGTAGTTGGGATCGTATCGGCCGGGGCCGTACGAGCAGGAGACCTGGAAAGTGAGCTCCTTCTCGTAGAAATCCGCGCGGGAGAGTTCCAGCCCGGTCACGCCAACGAGCACGATGCGGCCGCGCTTGCGGCACATCTGCGCCGCCTGGTGGATCGGCTCGCTGCTGGTGGTCGAGGCAGTGACGATGACCGCGTCCACGCCGCGCCCACGGGAAAAGGCCTGCGCCGCAGCAACAGGGTCGGCTCCCGCGGAAAGATCCGCCACCTCCGCGCCGAAACGGCGCGCGAGCGCGACCCTCTCGCTGTCGAAATCGACTCCTAGGACACGGCATCCGTGTGCACGCAGCAGTTGCACCGCAAGCAGCCCAATAAGGCCCAAGCCGCTGACTACTACGGTCTCTCCGAGCGTGGGCTGCGCGAGCCGAACGCCCTGTAGGCTAATGGCCGCGATGACCGTGAACGCAGCCTCGTCGTCCGAAACAGGGTCTGGAATGCGGGCACAGAGATTCTTTGGCACGCCAACCACTTCAGCGTGCCATCCATTAGAAACCAACCGGTCACCTGCCTTTATTCCGACTACATCGCGCCCTATATCCATGGCTACGCCAGCGTTGCAATAACCCAGCGGTAACGGCTGATCAAGTCTGCTAAAGACCGACTCTAAGGTTGGCATCAAACCGTCAGCCTTGATCTTGTCCAGCACCATTCGGATTAAGTCTGGCCGCTGGCGCGCCTTATGTAGCAGGTTTGCGCTGCCGAACCTCACCAGCATTCGCTCGGTGCCCGCGGATATCAACGTGTGCTTAGTGCGAATTAGGACATGGCCGCGATGCAATGATGGGCAAGGCACCTCGGTGACCCGAGTAACCCCATTCTTAAGCGATTGTAGGATCTGCCTCACGTCAACGCTCCCATGCGGTCCCCCCACGCGAGATGGATGAAACGCAGGCAATTAGGAATGTGTGGAGGACCCCGAAGTGGACGCAACCCGCTCTTTGGGCAGACCTAAGACACGTTCGTATTCACTGGAGAAGGAGAAGCTACGACGTAACTGCCCGCGCTCGACCATATCCTTCACGGCCAACATGAGCAACGACGAAAGAATTACCTCGTCCCACCGTTGCTTCTCGTACCCAGCAAATGGCTGAAGCAAAGCATTGTCATGCCCCACATCCTTCGGCCAGATAGCGAAAGTAGCCTTCTTTGCGCTCTGCCAGACTACCAACTTGCGGAAGTCGTCAATTTTGCCAATCACGTCGCCGCACTGATAGCAAATAGTCTCGCTGATTCCTTCAAATGGCTCGCCCCGAGCTGATAGAACGATGTTCACCAGGTCTCCGACGGCGCTCGTGAGAGAAATTGCCAAGTTGTCATCTCGTACGTCTGAATCGCTGAACGCCAGAGATATGGTCCATTGGTCGGCGAGTTCACGTTTTGATAGAAGATGCACCATCAGATCGAGCCAGTGTCCAACATTTCCGCAGATCCTGGTTCCCTCACTCGGTTTGCGATACCAATGATCAGAGCGAATAGCATGCCCAATCACAAAGCACGAAAGCGTTACCGGACTTCTCGCATTTGGTATGTATTTGCTGAGAATGCGGATCGCGCGGGAGAAGGGTCGATTGTATCCCGCGTAAACCAGTCCACTGGTGTCCGTGAGTGCCTCTACGAGAAGTCGTAATTGGTCTTCACTTACGCAAATCGGTTTCTCTAGATAGACATGCTTGCCCTGTCTTAGCGCGGCGGCCGCGTACTCCGCATGAGACGCGTGATTGCTTGCGACATAGAGGTATCTAACGCGCGGGTTACTAATTAAAGCTTGAGCTGATGGCGCAGGCTCCACGATTCTAAAAAATCGCGCAAATGTGTCCTCCGCTTCGCGATCGATATCAAAGCAGTCCACGAATCGATTGCCAAATTGCGAGGTGATCGCATGGCCAATCGTAGAAAATGCGAACTGGCCGCAACCGAGAATTCCCACATCTCTCTCACGAGCAGATCTGTAGCTTGGAAATCGTAGGTGCCGAGACCGGGCCCGGCCCAAAACCTTGAATAGCGTCCTTCGGGGCCCGTAAATGCGCGTATAGCGCCAAATTCTGGTGAGCATTCTCGAGAAACGTGTCAACACAGGCAAGCGAATCGGTGCGAAAGAATATGACTAACTTCTAAAGGAAGTGGCCCCGAGTATTTGGAAATTGCGGACGTGGCTCTCAGATTGAGTCGTAATGACATTAAGTGCTCGCAGCCGATGAGCAAAAGGAGCGCAGTTGGATTCATTTAAGGGTGCAGAACGCCTTCGATTTGAAACGACCCTACGCGTTACAGATGTGTGTGTACTCTTGGGCCTTGCCGCAAGTTACTCACAACGAACACATGAGGAAGCGCCCCGATAGGGGGCGATTCAGGGATGTATGAGAGATTCAAGCCTATTCAGTATTTCACGAACAGAGACCTAACATAGGAGGCGGGAACAACTGTGCTACTTTGCACCAACCGACGTTTCTGGAGCACGGCTCCGGCGTTGGCGATAAATTGTAGCCAAGCAAGGACGAAAGCCACCGCACTGGTTGGCGAGCGAACGAGGAAATATGGGACCATTGCGACCTCTGTAGCTATCAAATACGGAGCAAGCCATAAGAATACGCGCCAAGGAAGGTTCTTTGAGATGGTATACAAGCGATTACGCAAGATCCTGGTTCGGTAGCCGAGTGGTTTCGAGAAGAATGTCGCTTTACCATCTACCGAGCCTGACCCGACGTGCCAACCATATGCTGTCGGCAAGAATAAACAGCTCCAACCCCTGAGCTGCATGCGGAACCACAGGTCAGTGTCCTCCCATCCCGTGCCAAAGCCTGGATCAAAGACGTACCCGGTTGACTCTCTCACGTCTCGCAGCATTCTCATCCGCAATAGAGGGAAGCTTCCTGCCGGCCCAAAGACTAGGGCTTCCCTTTCGAGTCGCTCGTCTGCATAGACCTGAAACCGCTTTCGCAGAAAAGAAGCGCCCCCTTCTCCTCTTCGCAACTTCATCGTCAGCGCGTCGCCTGTCCACGAATAGACACGCCCCCCAATTGCGCCGATTTTGGCGTCGCAAGAAATACGGCGCACACATTCAGAAACGAAGTCGCGGTGAAGACAAACATCCTGATTTAGGGGAATGACAAACTCCCCTTTTGCGGCGTCGATGCCCTGGTTCATCCCGGCGGCATAACCAGCATTTCTCGAATTCCGAATGCATCGGCATCTATTGCCGTACTTCGCTTTCACGCTTTCAAGCGTGCTGGAATCCTCGGAACCGTTGTCGATAACTATTACGTCCAATTTCGTATAGCTCTGGGCAAACACGTGCTCTATGCATCGATGAATATGACGCTCGCCGCGCCAGAGGAGTACCACTACCGTGACAAGAGGATTCATGCCGTATAACCACGCAGCTTTGGACGGAGTTGGGCGGTCCTGTCCCGGTGTACTGTTAATTCAAATGTTGCAATTGCTAGCATGGTACCCAAGAAGCGAAACGATTGTGCAGTACTTAGACTGAAGATTGGCACGGGACTCAGCACACCATTAGGCGCTCGGTTGCACGAGTGGAACAATAAGAGTAGGAGCGCGATCTTGATCAGAACGCGCCGTGACCCGTCGACGCACGGCGATACCTATCCCCGCGAGAGCTGTGTAATGCTGCCGCAGCATGCTAGCGGGCATTTCTGTAAAGCGCTGTGTTGGCCGGCATGCACGCGAACAGAATAGCTGGCACTCCGGGACGTATAGAATCCGCTGGGCGCCAAGTAGAGCGGAGCGGCGGCCCAGGAATGTTCGGAGAATGCGTCCCGGTCCAGCGACGATGCCTCGGTCTAATGCGGTAGTGGACAATGCTGCAAGTCCGGTTGGAGGGAGACCTCGGAGTTGATCGTTTATTACTCGATCTTTGCGTTTCTCGCTTTTGGAGGTCTTTATGGCGCTTCCCTACGCGAGATGGACTCGGCGCTACACAGTCACGCCAAGAGGTTCTTGTTCGCGCTAGCTGCGTTTATCTTGATCTTCATTGCTGGTTTTCGTGCTGCCACGGTAGATCGTGACTATTTGGGCTATGAGGCGTTCTTTAAATGTGTATCAGACAGAATTTCGCAAAGCGACTGCCAAATCGAGCCGGTTTTTGTCGCTGTGTCGAAATTGTCGAACGTGCTCGGCCTCGGCATCGAAGGCGTCATATTCTTGTACGCGGTTCTGAGCGTCACAGTCTTCACGACAATCATCTACCGCTCTGAGACTCCATACCTCAGTCTGCTTACCTATTTTTGTGCGTCATTCTTGCTGCACGAAATGACGCAGATCCGAGTTGGGCTCGGAATCGCTGTCGCCCTATGGGGATTGGATTATTTGTATCGACGCGAGCGGCTCAAGTACCTCCTGACGTGCGCAATTGCAGCAACTATTCATATATCGTGCCTGGCATTTCTTGTGTTGGCCATATTTCGGACGGACAGGCACCAACTCATTCATGGCGTCTTGTTGATCTTCGCGGCTATTGCGTTATCGTTTACTAATCTTCTGAGCCCTGTCTACAAGCTTATTTTCCAGTATTTCTATGAAGTGAATTCAAGCTTTATTGCTTACGCTCCAAGCGGAGGCGACCTAAGTAACCGCTTTGGATTCATAAAGTCCGGTTTTCTAGCTCTATATCTAGTCTGTGCGCTTAACGCGAAGCGAATCGCGCTGTATGTGCCGAAGGTTTATATCTACTTGAATTCGATGTTGGCTGCAATTTGCTCGCTCTACGTCTTCTATTCACTTCCAGCTGTATCACTTAGATTCTGGGAGTTGTTCGGGTCGGTCGTCCTGTTTCTCCTCCCAGCAAGCATCTACGCGCGAAGCGCTCGCTCGTGGAGAATGGCTGCGATTGCCGGCGTCACCGCGGTGGATGGGCTTTACCTGTTCTATTTCGTAGACTACGAGAGGATTGTCGAGGGGTATAAAAGCATTCTCTTCTGAGGCGCCAGCTGTAGTAACAGACATTTGAGGCGGATGTTGCCGGTGCTTGCCATTCCGCCCCAGAGACTTCCGGTCAAGTGAGTTTAAGGGCTATCTCTCGCAGAGCAGGCGAGCCACGCTGCGGCGTGACCGCAGTTTTGGTCACTTTCCACGCCTCGAATGACGAGGTGCGGCAATTAGCATTGGCGCTGCTCGATCAGGTCGATACGCTAGTGATCGTTGACAACACTCCTTCTTCTGGTCAGTCCAAGCTACCTCGGGCACCGTTGCAGCACGAACGCCTTCAGTGGCTAGCACAGGGCCGCAACCTTGGACTGGCTAAGGCGCAGAACATTGGTATCGCGCGAGCGCGCACTATTGGGAGCCGTTTTGTGCTGCTGGTGGATCAAGACAGCCGCCCCGACCCAAATATGGTCAGGGCGCTGGCGGAGATGTACGACGCGCTGTCTGCCCGCGGGGAACGGGTCGCTGCAGTGGGCCCGCTCTGGTTCGATCGACATACAGGCGAAGCTGTTCCGTTTGTCCAACTCGGTGTGCTTAGTATGCGTTCAGTTCGCGCTTCTGAGGTTTCGCCGGAGCCGGTGCGCAGCGATGTGTTGGTCGCCTCGGGCATGTTGATCCCGATAGCGGTGATCGAGGCCATTGGTCCGATGGACGAGTCCCTATTCATCGACTTGATCGACACGGAGTGGGGCCTACGCGCGCAAAGGCGCGGGTATTGGCTCTACGGTGTACCCGCCGCGAGGCTTCATCATGGGATCGGCACCAGAGCCCACCGCGTATGGGTAGGGCGGTGGCGCACCTTGCCGGTGCATGCACCGGTCCGCAACTACTACCAGGTGCGCAATATATTGACGGTGTTCTTCTGCAGATCGGCCCCGTGGCGGTGGCGCCTTGTTTACGGTCTGCGACTCCTTGTGATCGTTGCTGCGGGAGCGCTGCTTAATGCGCCGCGCGGTTTCCGTATTCAGCTGATGCTCCGCGGTGTGTGGGATGCGCTGGTCGGTCGCCTTGGTGAGTACGATCCGGAGCAATCGCCCGGAGCAACACCAACGCAGCCTTGAGGCCGTCATGATCAAACGACTGCTTCTCGACAATGTCCTCTTGGGTGCGCAATACCTCGCAGCTGCGCTGGTCCCGCTGCTGCTGATCCCTCATATTGTTCGCACCTTTGGTGCGGCTACGTTCGGGAAAGTAGCGATCGGCGTGGCGGTCACGAGCTATGCCGCAGTCATCGTTCAATACGGCTTCCATCTGACTGGTCCGGCCGAACTCGCGCGCCTCTCGGACAAGCGAAGCGTACGAAATATATTTGTAGAGATCGCGTGGGCGCGAGCCATATTGTTCTGTTTGGTCTTGGCGGTGGCGCTTCCACTCATCGCCATTTTCGCAGTCGGCTGGCCGCTACTGCAATCGCAACTCCGCAGTCTACTGATCCTGCTTTTAATTCCGCTCGGGGCGGCACTGAACGCAGGTTGGCTTCTGCAAGCAACTGGGAAGTTTCGAGCGATTGCGATGATTGCTATCGCGTCAACTGCAGCAACTCTTGGCCTCGGCTTTTGGCTTGTCAAAGCTGGAGCGAGTGATCCAAGTTTTCGCGCCTCGCTGGCGATTGTCCTCAGTCCAATTCTTAACGGGCTTGCAACATTTACCTATGCGCACTGGTCACTGCGCCATACGACAGGACGCGCGACGCGCGCTGGCGTTCTCTTGGCGCTCCATGGTGGCTGGGGCGTATTTGCGTCGCAATTCGTTGCATCACTCTATGCACTTGCTGGACCAATTGTCATCGGTGCCTTCGCTGGCGCTCGTGCGGCGGGCCTTTACGCGGCCGTAGAGCGCGCTGCAAACGCTCTGCAAGGAGCCCTACAGCTGACTCACACTGCTGCGTATCCGCGACTTGCGTCGCTGTACGAAACGGCCCGATCGCAATACCGCCAGCTCGCGTTTTGGGTTGTCGCGATTTATCTGGTCGGCACATTTGTACTCGGAATTTTAATTGTGCTGTCTCCTGGGCGCATCGCACTATTCCTCACGGGCGATATGTCCATGGAAACGTTGCTATTAATTGGCTGTGCCTATGTCTGGATCGGCCTTGGTATTTTCGGCCCCCTTGTGACGGGGTACTTCACCATTAGCGCACAGCGCAGCCGAATCCTGCCGCTCACGCTGCAAATTCTGACGGTATCGCTAATTGGTGGCTTGTTAAGTGTCGCTTGGATTGGACCTTCGGGGTGGTTCATTGCATTGGCTCTCGGTCAGTGCGTTACGTTATGGAAGGCGATCCAAATGTGGGACGCACTGCGCAACCATCAGAAGCCGCGTTCGGCGACTTAGCATTTTAGGAGAAGGTAGCTGTGTTCAAAGAACACCGTATTGAATGGAATGACGAACAGGTTGGCCGTCTCTGGGACTGGTATGCGAAGACGCGTCCGTACTGCGACATGTACTTTGCGAAGCTGTTCGGTGAGCAAATCGTACGGGCCACCGGTTTTTCGCTAAACGCAGGGATTAGCGTTCTAGACTTCGGCTGCGGCCCCGGGTTTCTTTGGGACCATATTCGTGCGCTACAGTGTTTGTGGCGATACACGGGCATAGATTTCTCTAGAGTCTCCGTTGCTACGCTTGTTAGACGCGCCGTGCATGAGTCGCGGTTTGCGGGCGCACTCCATGTGCGCTCGCTGCCCGTTGACCTGCCGGACGCTGCGTTCGATGCAGCATTTATGATTGAAGTCGTCGAACATATTAGTGACGACCAGCTTGACGCGGCACTGGCCGAAACGCGCCGCTTACTGAAGCCCGGCGGCAAACTCGTGATCACCACCCCAAATGACGAAGATCTCTCGCTGTCGACGAAGTTCTGCCCAGACTGCGGCTCTGTGTTTCACGAATGGCAGCATGTGCGCAGCTGGTCGGCAGCAAGTCTAAGTGCCAGTGTGGCTAGGCGCGGCTTCACCCCACACCGCGTCGAGCCTTGGGACTTTTATGCCAATAGTTGGCTGCGCACCGCCTTCAATACAATGCGCCGCTTCGTCTACGGACGCTCCAAGCCGCATCTGCTTGGCGTGTTCACGCGCTAACCTGAAGACGTACAGCGGATGTGTGGAATCGCAGGATTCATTGGCGGTGGGGCGGCGGCGCAGCGAAACTCGATTGCGCGTGCAATGGCCAGCGCTTTGCGTCATCGCGGCCCGGACGATGAGGGCATTTGGCAGGACGAGTTTGTCACGCTAGCACATCGGCGATTGGCGATCGTTGATTTGTCGCCCTCGGGGGCGCAACCGATGCAATCTGCATCTGGGAGGTTTGTCATCTCCTTTAACGGCGAGATCTACAATCACGCCGAACTGAGAGCGAAACTCGAACTACGCGGTGCCGCATTCCGCGGAACATCGGACACCGAGGTCCTGTTGGCGCTCATCGAGGCTAGCGGCGCTCGCGTGGCCCTCGACGATCTCGTTGGTATGTTCGCATTCGCGCTATGGGACCGTAAGGAGCGGAGGCTCACGCTCGTCCGCGACCGCCTAGGTGAAAAGCCGCTTTACTACGGTTGGCAGGGCAATTCGTTCCTCTTTGGTTCGGAATTGAAGGCATTGCGGGCTCACCCGAATTTCGAGGCGACTGTAGACCCTAACGCCCTGGGGATGCTGATGCGCTGGGCTTATGTGCCCGCCCCACACTCGATCTACGCTGGCATCGAAAAGTTGCGTGCTGGGGAGCTATTGCATCTTCACTTGCCTCGAGACGGCAAGCCAGTGCCTGCCCGATGCCAAATAGAGAAGGAGTGTTACTGGCACCCGGACGATGTCGTCGCGCGTGGACTCCAGAACCAGTTCCACGGCAGCATTGTGGAGGGTATCAACGAACTCGCGCGACACATAGGCGAGGCCGTCCGGCTGCAGTTACGGGCCGACGTGCCGGTCGGCGCATTTCTCTCCGGCGGCATAGACTCAAGCCTCATTGTCGCGGTGATGCAATCGCAGATAAGTCAACCAGTGCGGACCTTCAGTATAGGATTCGCCGACCGGGCATTCGATGAGGCAGTTCACGCGCGAGCGGTGGCGCGGCACTTGGGAACGTTGCACACGGAGCGGCAAATCACGCCAGCCGACGCGCTCGCGGTCATTCCGGCGTTGCCATCGATGTTCGACGAGCCCTTCGGCGATGCATCCCAGATCCCGACTTTTCTGGTGGCGAAACTCGCGCGCGAGCACGTCACTGTCTCCTTGTCGGGAGATGGGGGCGACGAGTTGTTTGGTGGATATCGCAAGTACGCCATGGGCACGAGGCTGGCGGAAATTCCGCTGCGCAGTGCACTGGGAAGTTTCCTGTCGGGGTGGCCGATGCGAGCCGTCGTACAGGTCCTATCGCGCGTCCCCCGTTTCCACTCGCTGTCGGCCAAACGTCTTCCTGCGTTGGCTCGTATGCTGAGCGCCGACCGTCTATACCTCGCGCAGCTCTTGTCTGAACAGTGGCGCGATGTTGAACAGTTGGTGCCCGGGGTCTTGCATTCCGCAACCAATCCTCAATTAAACGCAATCGCGTCGGCAGTCTTATTCACTGACCTGGACTATGGCGACATTGCCACCGCAGTCGATCAGCATGGCTATCTGCCCGATGATGTCTTAACAAAAGTAGACCGTTCAACTATGGCGGTTAGCCTTGAAAGTCGTGCGCCGCTGCTTGATCATCGTGTCGTAGAGTTTGCCGGCCGCTTGCCTTGGGCTTGGCGCGGCGGCAAGGGCAACGAAAAGCGCATACTTCGACAGCTGCTGTACCGATATGTGCCGCAGACATTGGTCGATCGTCCGAAGATGGGATTTTCAGTTCCGATCGCTGCATGGTTGCGCAACGATCTGAGGACTTGGGCTGACGATCTCCTCGCGTCTGAAAAGCTAAGGCGTGACGGGTTCTTTAACGCCTCTACCGTCCAAATGATTTGGCACGAGCACCGAAGCGGCGCCGCCGACCGCTCCAATGTACTGTGGTCAATCTTAATGTTCCAAAGCTGGCTAGCCCACTTAAGCAGCGCACCATCGCCGCCATGAAGCTAGCTGTCTACACTGCAATTGCCGACGGGTACGATACTCTTAAGGCGCCACGCATCAAGATACCGGGCGTTGACTACTATTGTTTCACTGAGCCCTGCTCGATCGTTGCCGAAGCGTGGAGCAGACGTGACTTGGCGCCGGAGATTGACCAAAGTGCGGCGACGCGCAATCGCTACGCGAAGATGCTGCCGCACCTGCTACTGCCGGACTACGACGCCAGCATCTATGTGGACGGAAATATTGAGGTGTTGGGTAATGTGATGGAGCTGGCGCGGCGTGCGCTTGCATTCGGTAATGTAGCACTGTATGACCACCCGGTACGCATTGACCCCTACTCAGAAGCAATTGAGTGTGCGCGCATCGGCTTCGATTGGAATCGGCGCATCCGGGTCCAGATGGACCGGTACCGTCGAGCGGGGATGCCACGGAACGTCGGTCTGCTCGAGGCGAACATCATAATCCGTGCACATAACACCGAGCGAGTGATCCGCGCAATGGAATCGTGGTGGCGGGAATGGCAGGACGGTGTTAAGCGCGATCAATTGAGCCTGATGTATGTACTGTGGAAGGAGAACGTAAGCGTGTGCCGATTAGGTCGGCACGACGCGCGATTTATCAATCAGTACTTCGCCTATGGCGCGCACCAGCGCAAGCCAAGCCGCTCACCAGCGCGATGGATGCGTAAGATTGCCAATCGGATTGATCTGGCGATACACGGCATTTAGAAACGTCCTGTTGGCGCCCCTGGTAGGGCCGAAATAAGAGCGCGACTACAGGGGGGGCATGCAACAAAGTCCGTAGCTCGCAGCCACTAGCTAGATAAGTCCTCATGAAAGTTTGTTCGTGGGCCCCCAATTAAATAGACAAGTCAGGACAATGATTGCGTTCGCCTAGGTCTCGGAGCCGGAACTAGAATCTACTCCGCGAAAACCGAGAAATTGACGCAACATATTTAGTCGCACTGCCTTAACTGAATCACGACCAGCTCGGTCGTACGCATCGTGTAGGAAAGCGAGAAAGGCGCCAAAGAAGAGGGCGAATAGGCCGGCGAGTAACGTAACTAATGCTCGCCTCGGCTTGGACTTCCGGTCCGGAGCAACCGCACGGTCGACGACCTGGATGATCGCAGCGTCCTTCGCTTCGTCCATCTTGGCCAGTTCGTATTGCTGCACCAGAAGTTGGAACAATTGTTCCTGGTATTTCACTTCGCGCAGTTTCCGCACATAGTCCAGCCCCGCCTGGGGAATGTTGCCAGTCGACATCATGACGCTGCCGTCGAGATTGACGTTATGCTTTTTCTGCATATCGGCGAGCTGCGATTTGAGACTGGTGAGCTGGTCTCGCGCCTTGACGTAATCCGGATTTTGCGATGTGGCGAAACTGCCCATGCCCGCAATTTCGGCTTCCTTCTGGATTACTCCAGCCTGCAGGGTGGCGATGGCGGTGATGATGGCCTTGCCCTGCTCGTCGGGCTGGATGAGGCCGGTGGCTTCCTGGGTCTTGCGCAACTCGACCTCGGCGTTGGCGAGGTCTTCCTTGGTTGCCTTGAGCTGTCGCCCAAAAAACAGGCGCCGCTGGGCGGCGTCGGTGAGGGCGAGGTTCTGGGTGAGCTTGTCGAGTTGCTCGACGTAGGCGTTCGCCATCGCCGCGGCTCTCTTCGGGTCCTTGTCATCCACTGCGATGGAGATGATGCCGTCCTTGCCCGCCGAGATGTCGGACACCCCCTCGAGCTTCTTTCGCGTGTCGACGAGGGTGTCCTTGTCGTAGAGCTCGCGCAGCTTGAAGCGCTCGATCAGCGCGTCGGCGATGGTGCGGCTTTTCAGCATGCCCACGTAGAGGTCGGACGGATTCTTGATTCCAAGACTGCTTGCGCCGAGGGTGCTGGCGACGCCTCCCAGTTGCGCGAGTAGCGCCATCGCGCTCGACTGGTTTTGCTGTGGCGGCAGGATTCGCGCGGTGGCGGTGTAGATGTTCGGAAGCAGAAGCGTGACGAGGGCGGTGACGACGGCGACGACCAGAGGGAAGCCGATTACGAGCTTCTTGTGCTTGGCGAGCACGATCAGAATGTCGAGCAGCGAGATCTCGTCGTCGGCTGGGGCGGCCGTCCCGGTTGGCAGCTGCTCGTCCGCCATGTCGCGCCTTAGTAGTTCTTGATGACCTGCAGCGCGGCGACGCCGAGGCCGAACTGGTAGAAGAT
>Ga0316628_100003284_pt1 | contig 12429 bp, 9 predicted proteins | sample OWC_Aug_M2_C1_D5_FD_207648 | JGI IMG/M metagenome (GOLD analysis project Ga0316628, IMG submission 207648) | Wetland soil microbial communities from Old Woman Creek delta, Ohio, United States - OWC_Aug_M2_C1_D5_C | ecosystem: Environmental > Terrestrial > Soil > Wetlands | place: USA: Ohio...
CCTGATCGAGGTGAGCATGTCCTCAGTGATCGAACCGGTGGCAAAACCGCCTATTTCATCTAGGGCCTTTCTGCGGATCAGGGCACAACTGCCTACAAAATATGCCGCATTCCATGCGTCTCTTCCCGGCTGAATAAGCGAAAAAAAGAGGTGTTGTTCGGCCCACATCTTCTTCTGTTTCCGGTCCGTCCGGTGCTGGATCGAGTCGATGTTATAGAATTCCTGAGGGGACTGGGCGAACCCTACTTTCTCGTCGGCGAAATACCCGATCAGCCTGTCGATGAACCTTCCAAGGGGGACATGGTCGGCATCAAAAACTGCGATGAATTCGGCCCTTGAATTTTGCAGTCCGAAGTTCAGGTTGCCGGCCTTCGCATGATCATTGGTCTTTCTTGAGAGGTAAACGCAATTCAGTTCTTCGCAGAGGGCCTTGACTTCAGGGCGGTTGCCGTCGTCCAGCACCAGAGTACGATGGGGGTACTTGAGGTCGTTGCAGGCCAGGAGCGTCGTTCTAAGGACCGTGAGGGATTCATTCTTGGTTGGGATGAACACGTCGACTGTACGGCCGGCCAGCGGCGGCAAAGCATTGCGTTGCCGCGGCTTCCATACCGTAAAGTAAAAAAGGATGGTTGAGAGAAAACCAAAGCACTCGGCCACGAAGAGCGACCAGGAAAAGACAAGAGCCCTGGGATTGAAGGTCCCCGTGTACCGCCAGTAGAGATAATACGCCGTGACTATTATTGCCACTACGGCGATGAACCGTCTCACCGACTCTATACGTTTGTTAGAAAAATCCATGGGTCCCCCCTTTTACGATCCCTTCCCTGCATTAAATTTTTTTAATCATACTAAATTTAAAGGAAGCCGCCTTATTTGTCAATAATATATAAGCATTGTTTCGCTCTCCAATAGAACCAATAAGAACTGCCTTTTTTCGGGCACTTTCCCGTTTGTATCTGTGTAGAACATACGTTTAGATTATCAGTTCTTTTTTTTTATTAATATCCTACCCAGGTAGGGGGTATTTAAAAAAACGCTGCTCTCTCGCCACGGTGGAATGTTGTTTTTTTTGAGTATCAGGACAAAGCGAAACATGGCCGGTCTAAGGATTCCCCGGACGAATTCAACCCGGATTTTTTTATATATATCGCCTATTTGCCTTTGCCCGGAATGGTGCGGTTGCGGATCAGCTTGGTGCCGTTCCCAGTCCCTTAGTGACAGAAACGGGAATCTTGACCTCCAGTCGCGGGAGAACGGAAATTAAAGCCTTCAGCACACCGGGATCAAAGTCGGTTTGTGCATGTTCAATCAAATGCCTTTGTATATCGGCAGTAGATGTGTCTTTTCGGGAGGTCGGATCAGAAATCAGTGAATCGTACGTGTCCGCTACTGCGATAATCCGCGCTCCGAGAGGGATTTCGTCTCCCGCCATATTGAAATCGCCGCTGCCGTCGAATTTTTCGCGGTTATAAAGGATAGAAGGCAGAATGTCGAGGATCTTTCCACACACGGGTTCCAGGGTATCGGTTCCCCGCATTGTGCGAATCTCCATGCGGCCATACTCTTCGCTCGTCATCTTATCGAGTCTTTTAAGGAGTTCACTGCTTACGCCAAGCTTGCCGAGGTCGTGCAAGAGAGCGGCTATGCGGATATTTTCGACCCACACCTCGGACAGCCCCATCTCCCTCGCGACCATCCCCGAGATCACAGAAACCCTGTAAGAGTGGCTCTGCGTGGCCTTGTCCGTGGAATCTATGATAAGGGACATCATCTCGATGATCCCCTGATAGGTCTTCTTTATTTCTTTGTTTGCCCTCTCCTTCTTTTCATAAAGGTGACCCATAAAATAGCCGGTAATGACCAGGAAGCATCCCCATGTGGCGATATCGAGCCATCTGTAAAGTTCGCCGGTCATATGTAAAGTGAAAGTGGAAGGGTAATAGTATGCAATCAAAGAAACGAGTATGATGGAAAACAAAGCTGAATGAGTTGCATAGCGCTTGCCGAAAAAATAGGCGCCGATCAGAACGGGAAGATAAAAGAAATTCAGGAAGTCCGATTGATTAGGAACAAAAAAGAAGACAATGCCGGTAACGGCCACGAGAAAGAAAACAATGATAAGTTCCTTGTCGACCCTGAAATACTTCGCTAAGTTTTTTCTTGACAGCATTTACTCTATTTGTCGTTTCTCTCTGGGACCGTTAGTTTATTGGCAAATTATTCGCACGAGTCTTTCCAGTTAAGTCCTTTCCCTCGCTTATTTGTCGCTGCACCTCGAAATGATATCAAACCCGGCATACAAATTTCCAGTGCAATTATGATAGCGGCGGCGATTGATCCTGTCTTTCAGCATGCCGGACCCGCTGGAGCAGATGTGAAGAGGATGCAGCAAACAAGTAGTATAAATAGAGATTTACTTGCGTGGAGGAAGTCACGGCTGAGCCGGCATTATTTCCGTATGATCGCCCTGACGATGTCCCTTCGGGAGACGATTCCGATGAGCTTATTGTCCTGGTCTATGACGGGCAGCCTCCTGATTCTTTTTTCATCCATTACCTTTGCCGCTTCGCTGATATCGACGTCGGGTCTTATTGTTACTGCAGGCGCGGTCATAATGTCTCCGACCAGGTCTCCCATCCTTCGTTCTGGCATAGGTTCGCCGAACAGGTGTCTGATTATGTCTTTGAACGTATGTCCTCTTCTTGCTCCCATCATCGAAAGGACATCCGCCTCGGAGATGATGCCGATGACGCGGTTTTCCTTGTCTACCACAGGGAGGCCGCTGATGTTATTATCCGCGAGGATCCCTGCGGCCTGGTTGATATCGTCAAATTTTTGTACGGCGACGACATCTTTTTTCATCACATCCTGGACCCTTATCTTGGCAACAATCCGTGATTTTGCATGTTTGAAGGCGGTGGCATATATTTTCTTGAGGTCCTCGGCGGTGATGTCTGAATAAGTCTTGGTCTCTTTGAGCGCTGCAATCAGGTCTTCATCGGAGATCTCTTCGTGAATGTTATCGTCCATATATTCCCTCTAAAATGAAAGTTGAGATGTCGGCCGATGAGGCAATCCCTCACCGTCATACAAATGTAATAGCACAAAAATGCGCTTAGTTCAAGCCACTCAATTATACATGAAAGCTGTTGCATAGAGGAAGGCGATATTGTGCGGAAAGGCGATCCTTTGACGGCGGGCATGTTGTCAAAGAGAACAGGAGGGTACTATAATTCAAAATGGCCTCCAACGAGCTTGAACGTAAAATCATCCAAAAAATCAGCGAAGACGGTCCGATTACTTTCGAGAAGTTCATGGATATGGCGCTCTATGACGCCGATTTAGGCTATTACACATCCGGAAATACCAGGATAGGGAGGAAAGGAGACTATTATACGAGTTCCTATCTCCATCCCGTATTCGGGGCGATGCTGGGTAGACAGCTTGAGGAGATGTGGGAGGCCATGGGCAGACCTTGCGATTTTGATGTCCTGGAAATGGGCGCCGGCTCGGGGTATTTGTGTAAGGACATCCTCGATTCCCTGAAAGAGCGCGAAATTTTCTCGTCGCTGAGATATTACATCATAGAACTCAGTCCAACCATGAGGGAGAAACAGAAAGGCGTTCTCGGCGATTATCAGGGCAAGGTAAGATGGTTCTTATCGCTAGGCGAAGTAAACGGCGCGACGGGCTGTTTGCTTTCGAACGAACTTCTCGATGCCTTCCCGGTACATATCATCCAGATGGAAGACGAATTAAAGGAGGTCTATGTCGGCACCTCGCAGGGAAGATTCAGGGAGTATTTGGGCCCTCCCAGCGATCATTCAGTCCATGACTATCTTGCGGAGTTCTCCGTGCAACTCGAAGGAGGATACAGGACGGAGGTCAACCTCAGGATAAGGGATTGGCTGAGAAGCGCGGCCGCTGCTGTGGCGGCAGGGTTCATCCTGACGATAGACTACGGCTACACCGCACAAGAATATTACAGCGAAGACAGGAACAGGGGCACCCTGATGTGTTACCACAAACACCAGTTGATTGAGGATCCCCTCGTGAACATCGGAGAACAGGACATCACGGCACACGTGAATTTTTCGTCTGTCAAAAGATGGGGAGAGGACGCGGACTTCAAAACGCTGGGCTTCTGCGGACAGGGCGCGTACCTTGCTGCCCTCGGCATCGATGATGAACTAAAACGTCTTGCCGAGGAGTCAAAAGATTATCTCTTCGAGCTTGCGCGCATAAAAAAACTTATAATGCCGCAGGGAATGGGCGAATCGCACCAGGTGATGATTCAATATAAAGGGCCGGGTAAGCCGGAGCTCAAAGGATTTACTATACGGAACCGGATGAGATACCTTTAGTTTTGAGATACGCCAGGCTCTTAAGGACGTGTTCGGGAGTGTGAGCTTCGATGGTATACACGCAATCATGGAGGCCGAGGAGCCCGAAGAACTTCACGAATGCAAAAGTCCCTTCACCCATCGGCAGGTGCTGATCCGCCGACCCGTCGTTGTCGTGCAAGTGAAGTTCTGCAATGTAGGCGCCAAGCGCACGCATCCACTCTTCGAGCGGGACCTTCGAAAAAAGGTTGCAATGTCCGGTGTCGAAGCATACTCCGAAGTTATCTGAACCCATGTGCTCCATGAGCAGTCTGAGGTTCGAGGGCTCGTCTTCGAAGATATTTTCTATCGCGATTTTTACCCCCATCTCCGAGGCCCTTTCGTTTAAAGGACGCCAGGTCAAGAGGCTCTTTTCCAGCCAGAAATTGACGTCCAGGGCATATTTCCATTTTTCGTAGCCGGAATGAAAAACGATCGTCTTTGGCATAAGGACCTCCGCTATATCGAGGACATGAGAGAACCGCTCTATCGTGGCCTTACGCACCTTCGAGTCGCTTGCAGCCGGCGAGAGGTCCATGAAAGGGGCGTGGATCGAGAGGGAAGGGCCGTAATCAAGCACTTCAAGAAGGTCTTTTATTTCATTTGTAGATACTGCGTCGAGAGCGGCGGACCCGAAATATAGTTCGAGGTCGAGCCTCTCTTTCTTTATAAAATCCGCGTATTCCGGTATTCGGCTGTAAGGGACGTGTATATGCGCGCGGGGCACTATTTGGATGCTGCGGCCTTGGCGGCTGACTTCTTCTCCGCCTTTGTCTCCGTCTTGTTTTCCGACTTGCTCTCAGATGTCGTGTCCGAAGCCTTCTTAGTCTTGGAATCGCTGCTGGATGTTTTACCATCTGCGTAATCCGTAGCATACCAGCCGGTGCCTTTCAGTACGAAGGTAGTGCTCGAAATGATCTTCTTCATTTTACCTGCGCATTCCGGACAATCGGTAAGCGGATTTTCGGTTATCCTCTGCATAATCTCATGTCTTTTCTTGCACTTCAGACATTCATATTCATATACGGGCATATGCCTCAAACCTCCCTCGTGAAACGTACTTGTTTACTATAACTCAGATTTAGAAATTGCGTCAATTATAGCCCAAAAGGTTATAAAAACATTCCCGATTATGGACGAACCTAATGGAGAATAAGGCCGGCGACTTGCTGCACTAACAATGATGAATGGAAGAAATGGATTGTTTCCGGGGAGCGGCCCGTCATGTGCGGCCTGGGTTAATGTTCAAAGCCGCACTCCGAATAATTTCAATTTCTCTTTCGAGGACATAAGGGTCAAACGGTTTTTCGAGAAACAGGCATGCACCGGCTTCAATGAGAGACTTCCCCACATCGTCCCAAGCGCTCATCGCTATGACCGGAAGGTCTCTCCATCTTTTCTTGACCTGCTTGATAAATTCGATCCCGTGCATTCTCGGCATCAAGAAATCCACTATGACCAGGAGGTATGAACTGCTTTCATCGAGGAGCCTCAGTGCATCGTTTCCGGTGTCTGCGAATTCCGCTTGATAGTTGTTGACTTCGCAAAAAGCCTTCAGAAAGGTCCTGATAAGAGGGTCATCGTCCACTATAAGAATCTTAAAGTCGCTGGAATGAAATGCGTTCATTTTTTAGAGTACCTACAGGTCTGTCAGCCGTTAAGTGACTGGACTTGCGACAATAAGTGAGAGATATCGAGAGGTTTTTCATAAAAGTGCATGGCGCCCAGTTCATATGCCTCTTTCTTGACCGCCTCATTTCCGTAACCTGTCATGATTATTACTCTTGTTTCTGGACTTATCGTACGGACATGACGGAGAAGTTCAAGGCCCTCTTTTCCGTCCGTACCGGTCAGCCTAAGGTCGGAAATGACGAGATCGAACTTGTCTTTTGAAAGCGCATTTTGTGCCTCTCTCAAACTTTCACTCGGAATTACAGTGGCTACTTTTCTTAATATATAAGAGAGCGACGCAAGAATAGTGGACTGATCATCAACGATTAATATCTTTATCATGGAATGTGGAACAGCAAAATATATACCACATTATGCTGCGGATAAAACCTCCCGAATAATAATGTTATTTCCCGATTGCTAATAATATACATAACATAAACACTATAGAAAACTGTTAATAGTTATAAAAAAATATAAACAACCTCCCTTCGAGTGTAATCTCTGGCGTTTACCCCTCAGGCGCACGTGGTATCATGTAAAAAGAAGGAGCGCATGATTCTTATTCGGGAGAGATTGCCGCGTGCGGCAGCATTAATTATCCGTTTACTTGTTGCCAGTTTTCTTTTTGCCAACATGGCTGCGGGAACAGCGTATTCTTCCGGAAAGACAACGATATATTTCTTCTGGTCTGCTGGCTGCCGGCACTGCCAAGATGAAAAAGTCTTTCTTGCTGAGCTGGCCAAGAAATACCCTGAGCTCGATATCAAGTCGCTCGAGGTGAAGAGCAGCTCTGAAAACGCAAAGCTTTTGTCCGACATGGCGGATGCTTACGGCGTCAGGATTAAAGGGGTGCCGGCGACTTTCATAGGGGGACTCGAGCCAATTGTTGGCTACCAGGACGTAGAGTCGACCGGGAGGTTGATCGAGGCGAGGATCAAAAAGTGCATCGAGAGCAATTGTGCCGACCCGATCGAAAGATTGGGCAGACCGCAGGGAAGGCCGTGGATGTCTCAAGGTGAATTTAAAGGCAAACCCGGGGAGCAGGGCGTCTGCGGTAAAGATGTCGAATGTCCTGAAGAGAAGAAAATCCAAAGCGGTCCCCCTCCGAAGGATCGACATATCACTGAAAAGACGGAGGGGCCGCCCCTATCAGACAAAAAAGATTCGGTGATCAACCTGCCTCTGCTTGGTGAATTGGACATTTCCGGGGATGCCCTGTTCTATCAAACGATCGTAATAGCGGGAATTGACGGATTCAATCCCTGCGCGTTCTTTGTGCTTTTTACGCTCCTGGGTCTGCTTGTCCATGTGCAGTCGAGAAAAAAACTCTTTCTTGTCGGAGGCACCTTTGTTTTCTTCTCCGGCCTTGTCTATTTTATTTTTATGGCGGCCTGGCTTAACATCTTTCTGCTTACCGGTAAGATCGCGGCGGTCACGATGGCGGCCGGGACGATAGCACTCTTCATCGCCCTTATCAATATCAAGGACTTCTTTTACTTCAGGAGAGGTGTTTCGCTGATCATACCCGAAAAAGCGAAACCGAGGCTTTTTGATCGAATGCGTAAACTGTTGAAGGCCGCCTCGCTTCCCTCCGTAATCCTGGGCACGGTGGTGCTTGCGGCTGCGGCAAACATGTATGAGTTGTTCTGTACAGCCGGATTTCCGATGGTCTATACGAGGATTTTGACCCTTCACAACCTGACGAAAGTCCATTATTACCTTTATCTTGTCCTTTACAACGTAATCTATGTTATCCCGCTCGCTCTGGTAGTTCTGTTTTTTGCGATAACCCTCGGGGCAAAAAAGCTGACCGAACGGCAGGGACAGGTCTTGAAACTGGTCTCCGGGATGATGATGCTTTGCCTGGGGGCGGTTTTACTGGCGAAACCTGAGCTGCTGAATAATATAACGGTGACCGCCGGACTCCTTGGGATATCACTCGCTGCTTCGTGGATTATAGTATTCGCGAGGGGAAGGATTAAAGCCGGAGGATAAATGTTCTACCAAAACCCCTCGCTTATCGGTGACACAAACCTTCGTGAATCCCCTTGTTTTCTCTGTGTCCCGGTGCCCCCGAGGTAAATGAACTGCCGTTTTTATGATAATAGCTTGTTATGGCAATAGGCGGTCTTTTTAGAAACGCTGCGATTTATATTATAATGAAGCACATACGAAAATTAAAGACAGGCACGTAAGAAGGAGGAATTTATGGCTCGAAAAATGGTAACGGTAGACGGCTGCACGGCGTGTGCCCATGTGGTGCATGCAACGAATGAGATAATCACGATTTATCCTATCACTCCTTCTTCGCCTATAGCTGAGATATGCGATGCGAAGACTTCCGCTGGACAGGTGAATATTTGGGGTTCGGTCCCCAGGGTGAGTCAGATGCAGTCCGAGGCCGGCGTTGCGGGCGCGGTGCACGGTTCGCTCGCCGCCGGGGCCCTTGCTACGACCATCTCGGCCTCTCAGGGACTTCTCCTTATTATCCCCAATATGTACAAGATCGCCGGTGAACTGACACCTACGGTATTTCATATTACAGCCAGGTCTCTTGCGTGCCAGGGGCTTTCAATATTCGGAGACCATTCGGACGTGATGGCGGCCCGTTCGACTGGCTTCGCCATGCTCTGCTCCAAGAGCGTCCAGGAGGCGATGGACTTTGCGCTCATAGCCCAGGCAGCGACTCTTGAATCCAGGGTTCCCTTCATCCATTTCTTCGACGGCTTCAGGACCTCCCACGAGATCCAGAAGATCGAGGAGCTCTCTTTTGACGATATGAGGGCGATGATCGACGACGACCTGGTGATCGCGCAGCGTATGCGCGGGCTTACCCCGGACCGTCCCGTGATACGCGGGACCGCTCAAAACCCCGATGTCTATTTCCAGGGACGTGAGACGGTGAACGGATTTTATGATGCAACCCCCGCGATAGTGCGGAAGGCTATGGACAGGTTTGCGGCCCTGGTCGGCAGACAATACAGGCTGTTCGATTACTACGGTGCCCCTGATGCCGAGCGGGTTATTGTGGTCATGGGTTCCGCGGGGGAGACCCTCGAAAGCACGGTCGATGTCCTGAACTCAAAGGGGGAAAGGCTCGGCATCGTCCAGGTGCGGCTCTACAGGCCTTTTGCCGTTGATGCGCTTGCCGATGTCCTGCCTTCCACAACAAAGGCGATAGCAGTGCTGGATCGCACGAAAGAGCCGGGGGCCCTGGGGGAGCCGTTGTATCTCGACGTCAGGACGGCAGTGGGTGAGGCGATGGAGCGGGGAACGGCCAAGGTGGCGCAGTATCCGAAGATTGTGGGAGGGCGATACGGACTCGGCTCCAAAGACTTTACGCCCGCGATGGCAAAGGCGGTTTTCGACAACCTGTCGAAGACGGCCCCCAAGAACCATTTTACAATCGGTATCAACGACGACCTCACCGGAACGAGCCTCGACTATGACGAATCATTCAGGATCGAGGGCAGCGGCGTATTCCGCGCCCTATTCTACGGCCTCGGAGCGGACGGCACGGTCGGCGCGAACAAGAACACTATAAAGATCATCGGCACCGAGACGCAAAATTATGCGCAGGGGTATTTTGTCTACGACTCGAAGAAGTCCGGCGCTATAACCATATCCCACCTCCGCTTCGGAAAAGAGAAGATCCATAACCCCTATCTGGTCCCGAAGGCGAATTTTATCGCCTGTCATAATACATCGTTCCTCGAAAAATACGACATGCTCGGCAGTGCAGAGGAAGGGGCCACCTTTCTCCTGACGACCTCCCACGGGAAGGAGGAGGTATGGGATTCCCTTCCGGCCGAGGTCCAGGAACATCTCATCTCGAAGAAGATGAAGTTTTTTATCATCGATGCGCTGTCTCTTGCTGAGGAGCTGGGGCTCGGGACGAGGATAAACATGATTATGCAGACCGCCTTTTTCGTGATCTCGTGCATCATACCCAAAGAAGACGCGATAAAGTCGATAAAGGAGCAGATCAAGAAGACCTATTACAAGAAAGGCGACGAGGTCGTCAAGATGAACTATGCCGCAGTAGACAAGGGGCTCCAGAATATTGTGGAAGTCCCTGTACCGGCCAAAGTTTCATCCAGGATAAGGATGAGGCCGCCCGTTCCCGGGGATGCGCCCGAATTCGTTAAGAGCGTCACGGCAAAGATGATCGAAGGGAAGGGCGATTCCTTGCCTGTTTCGGCGATCCCTCCCGACGGCACGTGGCCTACCGGCACCACCCAGTACGAGAAGCGTAACATCGGCGTCCATATACCGATATGGGAGCCGGATCTATGTATCCAGTGCGGCCAATGCTCTTTTGTCTGTCCGCATGCGACTATAAGGATAAAGGCATACGATACTTCACTTTTGAAAGATGCGCCTTCTACCTTCAGGTCGGTCGACGCAACAGGTAAAGATCTCAAGGGACTTAAGTTTACGGTCCAGGTAGCTCCTGAGGACTGCACCGGCTGCGGCTCCTGCGTGCATGTCTGCCCTGGATTCAAGAAGGATGCCGACGGCAAGAAGATACCCGACCACAAGGCGATAAACATGAAGCTCCAGGAACCGCTTCGGAAACAGGAGGCCGATAATTACCGGTTCTTCCTTGGCCTGCCTGAAACCGACCCTTCGAAATTCAATGCCGCGACCGTAAAAGGGAGCCAGCTGGTGAAGCCCCTCTTTGAATACCACGGGGCCTGCGCGGGCTGCGGCGAGACTCCTTACATAAAGCTGTTGACGCAGCTCTTCGGCGACCGCCTTCTCATCGCCAACGCCACGGGATGTTCCTCCATCTACGGAGGAAACCTGCCGACTACGCCTTATACAAAGCGGGCTGACGGGCGGGGGCCGGCATGGGCCAATTCGCTCTTTGAAGACAACGCGGAGTTCGGCTTTGGCATGAAACAGACGGTGGCCAAATTCAATTCGCAGGCGCTCGAGCTCCTTGAGAGGATTTTAGCGAAGCCGGAGTATTCCTCGGCAAGGGGTCTTTTCGACGCGCTTAGAAATTCGGACCAGTCGACCCAAAAAGACATCGAAGAACAGAGGACCAGGGTGGAAGAACTTAAGAAGTTGATTTCGCAGGACGTCTCCCCTGAGGCGAGGAGCCTCTTCTCACTTGCGGACTATCTCGTGAAAAAGACGGTCTGGGCGATCGGCGGTGACGGATGGGCTTATGACATAGGATACGGCGGACTCGACCACGTCCTGGCCTCGGGCGAAGATATCAATATCATGATCCTCGATACCGAAGTCTACTCGAATACCGGCGGACAGATGTCGAAATCTACCCCGCTTGCCGCAATTGCGCAATTCGCGGCAGGGGGAAAGAGGACGCCGAAGAAGTCCATAGGCGCAATAATGACCACCTATGGGAATGTGTATGTCGCGCAGATCGCCTTCGGCGCAAACCAGGCCCAGGCGGTGAGGGCACTGGCAGAGGCAGAGGCATACAAAGGGCCGTCTCTGGTAGTCGCCTATGCGACATGCATAGCGCAGGGCATTGATATGTCGAAGGGGGTCGACGAGCAGAAAAAGGCGGTCTCCTGCGGACACTGGCCTCTCTTCCGTTTTAACCCCGATCTTGAGACTGAGGGTAAGCCGCCTTTTGTTATCGACAGCCAGGAACCGACAATATCGTTCGAGGAATACGCTTACAAGGAGAACCGTTACAGGGCTCTGAAGATGAGCAACCCGGAGCTTGCGGCAGAACTCATGAAGCAGGCCGAGGCCAACGTGAAGAGGAGATGGAAATACCTCAAGCACCTGGCGAAGTGGACACCGGGAGAGTAATTTTGCAGGGGCAGGCCTGTGTGCCTGCCCCTATACAGATGGGCAGCACACGGGGTTGCCTTAAAGGCCGCGACTAACTGAAAAACTGAGATCGTTGTTTGGTTCTCACAGAAGTCCTTAGGAATTTACGATAAGATGAATGTGAGAAGTTCAAATTGAATATATTGCGCAGGCACTGGTGGGGCACCAAACATCAAAATGAAACACGCGATTTTACGTTTCGGGGAAGCCTGTCCTGCCTGCATCGCCCGTAGTCCCAGCAGCTCAAAGACTATAATGTGCTCGAAGGCCGCGTCTTGGCGGCGGTGTTCCTTATTTGGCTCAGGCTCGCGCCTACGTGTTCTTTCATCTCGTAAAGAGGTATTATTTCGCTCAGCCAACTTATACTGGGAAAATCTCAGAATGGAATCTGATCCCAACCCGGCTATAATAATAAATATTATCAGTGCAGGAAGGGAAGAAATGATTGAGCCGATTCTTTTGGTGGAAGACGACAGGAAAATCGCGAAGGTAGTTAAAGTCTATCTCGAGGGTGCAGGATACCGGGTGGTGCACGTCGAAAAGGGGAGGGACGCAATAG
>Ga0316628_100003285_pt1 | contig 12426 bp, 6 predicted proteins | sample OWC_Aug_M2_C1_D5_FD_207648 | JGI IMG/M metagenome (GOLD analysis project Ga0316628, IMG submission 207648) | Wetland soil microbial communities from Old Woman Creek delta, Ohio, United States - OWC_Aug_M2_C1_D5_C | ecosystem: Environmental > Terrestrial > Soil > Wetlands | place: USA: Ohio...
GGCACGGTGTTCGCCGGCTTGCGCCTGGAGGGAGTGCTGGTGGGGCGCGTGCGGCGCGACGGCGCCAACGCCACCGAAGTGCTCGCCCGGCTCGTCACCGGCTCCAAGTACCGCCAGCTCCAGCTCATCCTCATCCAGGGCATCGCCCTCGCCGGCTTCAACGTCGTGGACGTGGAGGGGCTGCATCGGCGGACGGGTCTGCCTGTCCTGGCGGTGTCCCGCCGCGCGCCGCGCTTCGCGCGGGTGAAGAGCGCGCTGCTGGGCCGGGTGCGCGGCGGCGCACGCAAGTGGGCGCTCATCGAGAAGCTCGGGCCGATGGAGAAGGTGGGCGGGGTCCACATCCAGCGCGCCGGCATCCCTCTGGCCGAGGCGGAGGCCGTGGTCCGGCGGCTGGCGGTGAACGGCAGCTACCCCGAGCCGCTGCGGGCGGCCCACCTCATCGCCGGCGCGCTGGGGACGGGACAGAGCAGGGGGCGGGTGTGAGGAGCCGGGAGCCGATAGCCGTCGGCGTCGCGGCGCCGGGCCTCGGGTCTGCCGGTCAGGCCTGCCGGCGCGCTCCGCCGACTCCACCGCGAGACCTGCCCACTGCCTACCGCTAGTCGCCAGTCGCTAACCGCTGCCTCTTGTCCCTACTCCGCGCTCAGCGCCACGACGGGATCCACGCGGGTCACTCTCCTGGCCGGCACGAGCGCGGCCAGGCCGCCCACGAGACCGATGACCGCGACCACGCCGCCATAGACGAGGGGATCGATGGGTCGAACCCCGTGCAGAAGCGGTCGCAACGCGCCTGCGACCGGCGCGGCGAGCGCCAGCCCCGCCGCAACGCCGGCCGCCAGCAGCGCGACGCTCCTCTGGAGCGCGAGCCAGACGAGGCCGGCTCGGCCCGCTCCGAGCGCCATCCGCACGCCCATCTCGTGCGTGCGATTCGTGACCGAGAACGAGACGACGCCGTAGATGCCGACGCAGGTGAGGAACAGCGCCGCGAGGCCGAACACCTCGAACATTCGGCTGATGGCCCGTGTCCCCCAGTTCTGAAGACTCATGACCTCCCGCATCGTCTTGACGTCGAGGAGGGGCAGGTTGGGGTCCAGCGATCCGACGGCGGCCCGGACGTCCCGGGTCAGCGCGCCGGGCGCTCTGTTCGCCCGCAAGGCGAGGCTCAGCCGTGGGCCGGATGCGCCCTGCGCGAGCGGCAGGTACAGGCCGGCCGGGTCGCGTCGCGTGTTGTTACGGCCCATCCGGAACATGTCAGGTACCACTCCCACGACGGTGAGCCACTGCGTGGCAGGAGACCACTCTCGGCTGCCCCTACGGCCCAAGCGGAACTGCCGGCCCAGCACTTCGCCCTCGGGGAAGTGGCGTCGCACGAACGATTCGTTGACGACGGCCACGGGCAGGCTGCCCAGCCGGTCGCCGTCGTGGAACTCCCTGCCCAGCAGAGTGCTGGCGCGGAACGTCTCGAAGTAGTCCGGGCCGATCGCCGCCACCTGCGTGAGAGGGTGGTCGGAATCCCGCGCGTACGAGCGCCCCTCGACTTCCAGCGCGTACGGGTCTCCCATGGCGTCGGGAAGCCGGTCTCCGGCCGTGGCCGCGACCACTCCGGGCAGCGACGCCAACCGCGGCAGCAGCCGTTCGCGAAACGCCGCAGTGGCGGCCGAGTCAGGATAGTCGAGCCTCGGAAGCACGAGGCGGGCGGTGACGATGCTGTCGGGCGCGAAGGGAAGGACCTCACCGGTGAGCCGGAGGGCGCTCCGGAACACCAGGCCCGAGAACACGAGGAGCGCACAGGAGGCTGCCGTCTCAGCGAAGATCAGGGACGCGCTGAACCTCCCTCTCTTCATGGTCGATCCCCCGCGCCCCCCCGCGCTGAGCGCGCCGGCCGGCCCGGCCTTGGCGGTGAGCAGAGCCGGAACGAGAGAGGACCCGATGCCGGTGGCCAGTGCGGCGCACAGAGCGAAGGAGAACGCCCGCCAGTCGAGGCCGAAGGCGGCGAAGTCGAACACCTCGTTCGCGTCGGCACCTGCCAGCGACGTGAACCAGACCAGGCCCGAGAGCGCCAGGCCGAGTCCGAGCGCCGCTCCAGCCGCGGCCAGGATCGCGACCTCGGTCACCAGCTGCCGCGCCACGCGCCAGCGCGAGGCCCCCAGCGCCATCCGGACCGCGATCTCGTGCCGCCGCGACGACTCGCGAGACAGAAGCAGGTTGGCGACGTTTGCGCCGGCGACCAGCAGCACGCCGAGCGCTGCCGCGAAGAGCGCGACGAACAGAGGCGGGATGGAGTTGACGCCGTTGGCCGCCCTCCCCGCGGCGCCCCACGGCAGGGCGGTGAGAGGCGGCAACGGGTCGCTCCCGGCTCTCGGGCGATCGAGCCGCGACGCCAGGGTCGCCACGTGCGCCTGCGCCTGCGACAGCGACACACCGGCTTTCAGTCGCCCGATGACGCTGTAGTACGGGCCGCCTGCCGCCGGCGACGCGGAGCGGTCGATCCGCAGCGGCAGCCAAAGGTCCGCCCCTCGCGGGAACCCGAACCCCTCGGGCATCACGCCGACGACGGTCCGCACCGTGCCGTGGACGCGCAGCTCCCTGCCCAGCACGTCCGGAGATGTGCCGAACCGCTCACGCCACGTGCGGTGGCCGATGACGACCACTGGATCCGCGCCCGGTCTCTCGTCGTCGGCGCGGAACGTTCGCCCGAGAACCGGCCGCACCTTCAGCTGCTCGAACACGCCGGCGCTGAAGGAGGCGGCCATCCCGCCCTCCGGCGCGCCACCGGGCTCCGCGAAGTTCACCTCGCCGCCGTGGGAGAACGCCGCGAGGCCCTCGAAGACCTCCTGCTGCTCCCGCAGCTCCAGGAAGTCCCGTGCGCTCACGCCAAAGTTGAATCTTCCCTCGCGGGCAGGATCCCAGCGTCCGAGTGCCAGGATCCGCTCCGGACTCTCGAAGGGTGGCTCGCTCCACAGGAGGCCCTCAACGAGGCCGAAGACGAAGGCCGGCGGCCCGACCCCGAGTCCGAAAGTGAGGACCACACTGAGCGAGAGCACCGGGTGCTTGAGCGCCATCCGCACGCCGTAGCGCAGGTCGCGCCAGATCGTCTCGATCAGAGCCCCGGCCCTCACCGCCCGCGCCTCCTCCTTCACCTGCTCGACGCCCTGCACCTCGACCCGCGCCGCGCGCCGCGCCTCCTCCGGGCTCATCCCCGCCCGTGTGTTCTCGTCGGCGAGCATCTGCACGAAGCTCTCGAGCTCGGCGTCCATCTCCCGCTCCACCTGCGAGCGGTGGAAGAAGTTGCGGATCAGGCTGGCCAGACGATACAGGGCGGACATCGGCACGCCTCCTCAGGTGGTTCCCAGCACCAGCGCGATGGCCCGCGTTACCCGTCCCCACTCCTCCGTCTCCGCCTCCAGCTGGCGCTGCCCCAGCGCGGTGAGCCGGTAGAACTTGGCGCGGCGGTTGTTGTCCGACTCGCCCCAGGAGGACGCCAACCACCCCGACTCCTCCATCCTGTAGAGGGCGGGGAAGAGCGAGCCGGCGCGAACGTGGAAGGCTTCCCGCGACAGCTGCTCCACCCTCTTGGCGATCCCCAGGCTGTGCATCTCCCCCAGCGACAATGACTTGAGGATCAGCATGTCGAGCGTGCCTTGCGGCGGCCCTGCGGCGTCGGCGGTCACTTGAAACCCTCCTCTAGATGCTTGATACGAGATTCGAGGCCAGGGAGTTTCACGTACGTGCCGCCAGCTCGATCAGCTGAGTGCGGTGAGGGCTTTGCCGGCAGCCTGAAGCCTTGCCAGCGTTGAGCGCCGCCATCGCGCACTGCGGAGCCGGAGAGGCGGCACGCGAGTGGTGCGCGCCGTGGCTGCGGTTGCCGCAGACAGAGTGCGTGCGGGAACGCCGGTCCGGGAGCCGGCTCAAGCTGCGCAGCCGGTGTGGGGTGGAGTCCCGCCCCCGCGCGAGCGCCGCGGAGGCGGGACTGCAACATCAGTCAGGGGCGCAGCAGTTGAATCGCGCGAGCCACCAGACCATACAACGTGGCCTGTTCCACCGGTGCGGTCGGGTTGTTCCAAGTGGCCGCTACCACGTACCAGTTCCCATCGGTGGAGCCCAGCAGGAAGGACAAGCTCAAGACGCCGGGCTCGGCGCCGCCCTTGAACGCTTGGAAGGGCCACGTCCGGCTGTCTGGCTCCGGCCCTGGATTGACCGCAAGGATGGCCCGGCCGACTGCGGCGGGTCCGGCGGAGGTGTTGTCCCGGAGCCAGCGCCAGGCGCGAACGAGGTCCGCGGCGGAGGCGAACCACTCGATCTCCGCGATGCGGGCTGGATTCCTCCTGTCGGACAGCGGTCTCGGCGACGCGGCACTGGACTCCGCCAGGATGGTGCGGCGTCCGCGAACGTTGGCTGCCAGGTAGCGGCTCCCCAACGCCGTGTCGTTCTTGAGCACGAAGAACTCACGGGTGCTCGCGAACGGCACGTTGCGCGCAGGGCTCGCGTGCCCCATGGCGGCCTGGTGCCGCTCCACCCGTTCCCGCCCCAAGCTCCGGAGGAGCTGATCAGTAGCCGTGTTGTCGCTCTGCGAGATCATCAGCGTGGCCAGGGTCTCAAGCGTGACGGCCGAGCCGGTCGGCCACTGGTGGAGCGCACCGGAGGGCAGGGACTTGGCCCCTTCTTCCAGCCGCAGCACGTCGCTCCACGAGCGGCGGCCACGCTGCACCTCCTCCAGCAGCGTCCCGAGAACATAGAGCTTGAACTCGGAACCGATGGCGAGCGCAGTATCTGGATTGAGTTCCGCCACCACCGTTGTCTCGCTTCCCTCGAGGCGGGCGGCCCGGAACGAGACTGTGCCGGGCAGAGCCCTCAGTCCTTCGACGAGCGCTGCGAAGTCAGGCGCCAGCCGGACCGGGCGCCCAACCTGCAACCCCAACAAGCGGGCTGGCGGCTCCGGCTCGATGCTGAGCCGCACGGACACCGAGAACCCTCGCTCGGTGATGAAGTTGAAGTGCGCAGCGGCAGGTCCGGTCCGCTCCACCAAGTCCACACGCGTCACCGACCCGTAGTCTCGGTAGAACTGAACGAAGCCAGTCGCCATGCTGCTCAGAGGGTTTGCTGCCAAGAAGGCGGGTCCGAACAACGTGTCAAACCCAGCCGGGTCCGGCCGCGACAGCGCCGCAACTTCTCTCGCCCGCCGCAGGAGGGCGTCTTCCTGGGCGGCGACCGGCGTGGCAGTCGCCGGGGCCAGCGTCGCGGCCACGACCGCAGCGAACGCGGCAACACCTCGTAGGTTGGCTCTCATGGTCACTCCTCGCGTTATGCGTTTGCCCGACATGCGGAATGGATCGGCGCCTTCGCCATCCGCCAACTCCAAAGACAGGCAGTCCTCGGGCCGGCCGAGCGCCTGATACCAAGGGCCCTGCCCTCGCTGGGAGAGAGATGGGTCAATCGTGATCGGCAGCCACAGCTGCTCGTCCTTGGGGAAGCCGAAGCGCTCCGGCATCACGCCGTTGGCCACCACCGTCCGCCCCAGCACGCTGGGGGAGCTACCGACCCGATTGCGCCACAAGTCGTGGCCGATGACGATCACCGTCTCCGCGCCAGGCCGGTCCTTGCTTGCGCGGAACGTCCTCCCCAGAGTGGGTCGGATCCCGAGCTGCTCGAACGCTCCGGCGCTCAGGAACCCGCCGCTGAGCCGCTCCGGCTCTGCGGCACCCGCGGCGAAGTTCACGGAGCCCCTGCTGTACGCCACCAGGTCCTCGAAGACCGTCTGCTGCTCCCGGAAGTCCAGGAAGTCGTGAAGTCCACACCGTACGATGTGGCGTCGCCCGCCTGGGCTGCGATCTGGAGCTTGATCAGGCGGTCTATGCGCTCGAACGGGGGACTCTGGACGTACACGGCGTTGATCATGCCAAGCTCTGTGGTGTTGAGCCCGACCCCGAGTCCGAAAGTGAGGACCACACTGAGCGAGAGCACCGGGTGCTTGAGCGCCATCCGCACGCCGTAGCGCAGGTCGCGCCCCAGCGTCTCCAGGAGCGCCCCAGCCCGCACGGCCCGCGCCTCCTCCTTCACCTGCTCGACGCCCCCTACATCTACGAGCGCCGCACGCTGCGCCGCAGCCGGGCTCATCCCCGAGCGCTCCTTCTCGTCGGCGAGCATCCGCACGAAGCCCTCGAGCTCGGTGTCCATCTCCCGCTCCACGCGCGCGCGGCGGAAGAGGTTGCGGGCCAGGCTGGCCAGGCGGAACAGGAAGGACATCGCGAGCCTCCTACTCCGCGCTCAGCGCCACGACGGGGTTCACCTTCGTCACGCGGCGGGCGGGGACGTAGGCCGCGAGGAGTCCGACCCCCACGAGCGTCGCCACCACGGCCCCGAAGACCAGCGGGTCGCGCGGCTCGACCTGGAACAGGAATACGCTCAGCGTGCCGGCGGTCGGCACGGCGAGCGCGAGCCCGATCGCCAGACCGATCGCCAGCAGCGCGGCGCCCTTCCGCAGCACGAGCCATACCAGCTGGGAGCCCACCGCCCCAAGAGCCATCCGGACTCCCATCTCCCGCGCGCGCCGAGCGACCGAGAACGAGATGACGCCGTACAGCCCCATCGAGGCCAGTAACAGCGCCGAGAGGCCGAACGTCACGAACACCGCCCCGAAGTCGCGGAAGAACCAGGTCCTGCGGCGGACGTGGCTGTCCATGGAGCGGACGTCCGAGAGGGGCAGATTGGGGTCCAGTGATCGGACCGCGGCACGAACGTCGGACGTCCGCGCCATTGGGTCGCCGCGCACCCGGAGGGCGAGGCACACGGTGCCGCTCCAAGCGCGCTGAGCGATCGGCGTGTAGTAGCCGGCCGGGTCCTCGGTGAGCTCCTCGAACCCCTGCATGAGCAGGTCCGGGACCACCCCGACCACGGTGAGCCACGCGGCGGTGGTGTCCCCGCGGCCGGGACGGAAGCGGCGACCGATCGCCTGGCCGTCCGGGAAGTGCCGCCGCACGAATCGCTCGTTGACTACCGCCACGGGCAGAGCGCCCCGCCGATCACTGACCTCGAACTGCCGTCCCCGCGCCACGGCGACGCCGAACGTCTCGAAGTAGCGAGGGCCGGCGACGGCCTCCTGCGCGCGCGTGTAGTCGGAGGGCCGGGAGTAGGGCCGGCCCTCGATCTCCACGGGCCCCTCGCTGGACGTCGATCCGGGAAGGCTGAACGAGAGCGCGGCCGCCTCCACGCCGGGGATGGCCTCCAGTCTGGCCTGCAGCCGCTCGTAGAAGGCCGCCCGGGCGCCTTCGTCCAGGTAGTCCAGCCGGGGAAGCGTGAGGCTGGCGGTGAAGATGCTCCGCGTGGCGAAGGGGAGGTCCACGGTGCCGAGGCGCACGACGCTCCGGACCATCAGGCCGCACGCGATCAGGAGAACGCAGGAGACCGCGACCTCTCCCATGATGAGTGCCGAGCTGAGCCTCCCCATCCTCAGTCCGGAAGACCCGCCGCTCCCGTCCTTGAGCACGGAGATCGGGTCGGCACTCGCGGTCCTCAGCGCAGGGACGAGTGACGAGGCGAGTCCGGCCAGCAACGTGACGAAGGCGGCGAACCAGAACACGCGCCCGTCCAGGCCGAACGAGATCCAGGCCTTGACGTCCTCCTCTCCAGCCGCGAGGGCCGAGCTGAACCACGCCAGGCCTGACGCTGCCAGGCCCAGCCCGACGACCGCCCCGGCGCCGGCCAGGACGAGCACCTCGACCACCAGCTGCAGCACCACGCGCCATCGCGTGGCACCGAGCGCGGTCCGCACGGCGACCTCCCTGCTGCGGGCCGAGGCCCTGGCGAGGAGGAGGTTGGTGACATTGGAGGCGGCGATGAGCAGCACGCCGAGCGCGGCGGCGAGCATCGCGAAGACGGCTGCCGGGGCACCCCTCTGCCGCTGCGATGCCATGAACGGCAGGCCCGTGATGGCCGGCGCACGCTCGCTCCCGGCGCCGCGGCGTTCCAGTCGCGACGCGAGCGTCGCCAGCTCGGTCTGCGCCTCCCGCACCGCCCGGCCCTCCGGCAGCCGGCCGATGACCTGGTACGAAGGGCCGTTCGCCTTCCACGGCGCGAAAGGGTCCAGCTGCAGCGGCACATACAGCCGTTCGCGGCCGGGGAAGGCGAACCCTTGCGGCATCACACCGACGATGGTGCGCACGGTCCCGTGCACGCGCAGCGGCCTGCCGAGCACGTCGCCCGAGCCGCCGAAGCGCTCGCGCCACAGGTCGTACCCCAGGATCACCACGGGGTCGGCGCCCGGAGTATCCTCGCCGCGCCGGAACGTCCGGCCGAGCGCGGGCCGGACGTTCAGCTGCTCGAACGTGCCGGCGGTGTAGAAGCCCGCCAGGTATCGCTCCGGCTCGCCGCCGTCCAGGGAGACGTTCACGCGCGAGCCGTAGTACGCCGCGAGGCCCTCGAGGACGGTCTGCCGCTCGCGCAGGTCGAGAAAGTCGCGCACGTTCAGCGACCGCACGAAGCGCCCGCCCTGTTGCGCGTCGAAGTGCCCGAGCGCGACGATCCGGTCGGCCCCCTCGAAGGGGAGCCCCTTCAGGAAGAGCCCCTCGATGAAGCCGAAGACCGCCGTCGTGAGCCCGATGCCGAGGCCGAACGTGAGGACCACACTGAGCGAGAGGACCGGGTGCTTGAGCGCCATCCGCACCCCGAAGCGCACGTCGCGGGCGATGGTCTCGATCAGCGCCCCGGCCCGCGCGCTGCGCGCCTCCTCCTTCACCTGCTCCACCCCCCCCACCTCCACGAGCGCCGCGCGGCGGGCGTCGACCGGGCTCATCCCCGAGCGCTCCTTCTCGTCGGCGAGCATCCGCACGAAGCCCTCGAGCTCGGTGTCCATCTCCCGCTCCACGCGCGCGCGGCGGAAGAGGTTGCGAAACAGGCTGGCCAGACGGTACAGCACGGACATGGCACGCCTCCTCAGCTGGTCTCCAGCACCAGGGTGATCGCCCGGGTCACCCGTGTCCGTGCCTCGGTCTCCGCCTCCAGCTGCTGCCGCCCCAGCCCTCACTCCGAGCCCAGCGCCTCGACCGGATCCACGCGGGTCACGCGTCGCGCCGGGATGAGACTGGCCACCAGCCCGACGAGCGCCAGCGTCACAGCGACGCCGCCGAAGACCAGCGGGTCCCGCGGCTCCACCTGGTAGAGAGCGACCGTCAGCGGGCCCGCCGCCAGCGCGGCGAGCGCCAGCCCGATCGCCAGGCCGACGGCGAGCTGTACGACACCCTTCCGGAGCACGAGCCAGATGAGCCCGTGGCCCGGAGCGCCCAGCGCCCGGCGGATCCCCATCTCGTGCGTCCGCGCCGTGACCGAGAACGACATCACGCCGTACAGACCCACCGCCGCGAGGAACAGCGCGGCGAGGCCGAACACGATGAACACCCCGCCGAGGCTGCGGAAGAACCACGTCTCGCGGTCGATGACGACGTCCATCGGCATGAGCCCGAAGACCGGGAGACCGGGATCGAGGGCGGCGACGGCGGCCCGGACATCGCCCGCCCCGCGCATCACGTTCCCCCGCACGCGGAGGGCGATGGCGGCGCCGTAGCGCAGGTCGCTCTGCGCGAGGGGGACGTAGAACCCCGCCTCGCTCCCGCGTTCGTTGTCGCCCATGCCCTGCATATGCAGGTCGGGCACCACGCCTACCACCGTGAGCCATTGCCGCGTGCTGTCCCGCGTTCCCTCGCGTATGCGCCTCCCGATCGGATTGCCGTCCGGAAGGAAGCGCTGCAGGAACGACTCGTTCACCACGGCCACGGGCATGCCACCCAGTCGATCCCCGCCATCGAACCCCCTGCCGCGCAGCACGCCCACCTGGAATGTCTCGAAGTAGCCTGGCTCGACGACGCCTCTTCGGGCACGCGGCGCCTCGTCGATCGACGAGTAGGCCCGACCCTCAACCCGGATGGCCGTCTCGTCGTGCTCGGTGGCCGGGAGAGCGCTCGACACGGCGGCCGCCTCCACGCCGGGGATGGCAGCCAGCCTCGAGAGCAGCCGATCGTAGAAGGCGCCGCGGGAGACGGTGTCCGGATACCCGATCACGGGAAGACGGACATGGGCGGTGAGGACGCTCGTCGTCGCGAAGGGCATCGGCGCCACCGCCAACTGGACGATGCTCCGGATCATCAGGCCCGAGGCGACGAGCAGGGCGCACGAGACCGCCATCTCCGCGACGATCAGCGCCGAGCTGAATCTCCCCATCCGGCGGCTCGAGAGGCCGCGCCCCTCGTCCTTGAGCGCGCCGGCGACGTCCGTCCTCGACATCTGGAGGGCCGGCACCAGGGAGGACGCCACGCCCGAGACGACCGTCGCGCCGAGGGCGAACAGCAGCACGCGATGTTCGAGGTCGAACACCATCCAGAACGGCTTGGGCTCGTGCGCGAACAGCGAGTTGAACCACGTGATGCCGGCCGCCGCCAGGCCGATGCCGAGCACGGCGCCCGCGGAGGCGAGAACGACCGCCTCGGCCATGAGCTGCGTGACCACCCGGCCGCGCGACGCCCCCAGAGCCGTCCGGACGGCGATCTCCCGCGCGCGCACCGACGAGCGCGCCAGCAGCAGGTTGGCGACGTTGGCGCACGCAATCAGCAGCACACCGAGGACGGCGGCGAACATCGTGAGGAAGAACGGGGCGGCCGGGCCGGCCACGTGCTGGACGAACGGCACGACGGTGAACACCAGCCCGCGGTGACTCTCGGGGTATAGCCGCGCGAGCCCAGCGAAGAGGGTGGCGACCTGCGCCCGCGCTTGATCGAGGGACACGCCGTTCCTGATCCGGCCGATCGCGACGTGCGAGGGACCCCGTCCCCGCTCGCTGCCGGCCGGGTCGATCCGCAGCGGCAGCCACAGCTGCTGGTGGTGCGGGAACGCGAAGCCCGGGGGCATCACGCCGACGATGGTCCGCGTCACCCCCTCCACCAACACCGTCCGCCCCAGCACGTCGCGGGACCCGCCGAACCGGTCCTGCCACAGGTCGTGCCCGAGGAGGACCGTCGGCTCGGCGCCCGGTCGCTCCTCCTCGTCGCGGAAGCCCCGTCCGAGGCTGGGCCTCACGTTCAGCTGCCGCAGCAGCCCGGCGCTGAAGTACGCGCCGTCGAGCAGCTCGGGCGGGCCGTCACCCGGCGCGAAGTTGACCCGCGCGGTGCTGAATGCCTCCAAGCCCTCGAACACCGTCTGCTGCCCCCGCAGGTCCACCAGGTCGTGGACGCTCACTCCCAGGCGCCTGTAGCCCCGCGACGGGTCGGCCCCTCGGACCACCATCACGCGCTCGGAGCCCTCGAAGGGGAGACCCTTGAGCAAGACTCCGTTGACGATGCTGAAGACGGCCGTCGTCAGGCCGATGCCGAGCCCGAAGGTGGTGATCGAGGCGATCGAGAGGGCCGGGTGCTTGAGCAGCATCCGCAGACCGAAGCGCAGGTCGCGCGCGATCGTCTCTATCAACGCGCCGGCCCGCGCGGCCCGTGCCTCCTCCTTCACCTGCTCGACGCCCTGCACCTCGACCCGCGCCGCGCGCCGCGCCTCCTCCGGGCTCATCCCCGCCCGTGTGTTCTCGTCGGCGAGCATCTGCACGAAGCTCTCGAGCTCCGCGTCCATCTCCCGCTCCACCTGCGAGCGGTGGAAGAAGTTGCGGATCAGGCTGGCCAGACGATACAGGGCGGACATCGGCACGCCTCCTCAGGTGGTTCCCAGCACCAGCGCGATGGCCCGCGTTACCCGTCCCCACTCCTCCCTCTCCGCCTCCAGCTGGCGCTGCCCCAGCGCGGTGAGCCGGTAGAACTTGGCGCGGCGGTTGTTGACCGAGTCCCCCCAGGAGGATGCAAGCCAGCCGGACTCCTCCATGCGGTAGAGGGCGGGGAACAGCGATCCGGGCCTGACGTGGAAGGCGCCGCGGGAGAGCTGCTCCACTCGCTTGGCGATGCCCAGACCGTGCAACTCGCCAAGGGACAACGACTTGAGAATCAGCAGGTCCAGCGTGCCTTGCGGCGGTCCAGCAGGGTCCGGTGCCATGGCGGGCCCTCCTCTAGATGCTTGATACGAGCGCAGCGGCCGGCGGGTTTCAGGGACGAATGGGGACGCGGCTGGCGGGCCCGGCTGGCGCTGGCACATGTCGCGTCCCCCCGCGTTGCCGCCGCCCCGATCAGTACGCAACTTTGCGGAGCGCGTCGCCGCCCGCGGCGCCGGTCATTCCTCAAGGCGGACCCTGTGAGCCAGCCTCCGACCTCCCATCCCGGCGACGTTCCCGCCGCCGAGTTCCGCGCCGCGATGCACCGGGCGGCTGACATGGTCGCCGACTACCTCGAGCATGTGGGCGAGTACCCGGTGTTGTCTCGGGTGAAGCCGGGCGACGTGCGGGCGCTGCTGCCAGCCGCCCCTCCCGAGGCTGCCGAGCCGTTGGAGCGGATCCTGGACGACTACCGCCGG
>Ga0316628_100003286_pt1 | contig 12422 bp, 12 predicted proteins | sample OWC_Aug_M2_C1_D5_FD_207648 | JGI IMG/M metagenome (GOLD analysis project Ga0316628, IMG submission 207648) | Wetland soil microbial communities from Old Woman Creek delta, Ohio, United States - OWC_Aug_M2_C1_D5_C | ecosystem: Environmental > Terrestrial > Soil > Wetlands | place: USA: Ohio...
TCGGGAAAGTACCGAACCTATTGAGATGGCCGTAAAGCTCTATTTTGCCGTCCGCGATGGGATTCTATATGATCCTTATTCTCCTTTTTATCTCCCCGAGCATTATCGTGCAAGTTATGTGCTCAACCGTGGCAGGAGTTTCTGCATACCCAAGGCCTCCCTCCTCTGTGCCCTGGGAAGAGCCTGCGGCATTCCTTCCCGGGTTGGTTTCGCTGATGTCCGTAACCATCTTGCCACCAAACAGTTGATTGAATTCCTGGGAAGTGACCTTTTCGTTCATCACGGCTTTGCAGAATTATATCTGGAGGGGAAATGGGTGAAAGCCACACCTGCTTTCAACAAAGAACTTTGTGAAAGGCATCATGTGCCGCCTCTTGAGTTTAACGGACGTGAAGATTCTGTGTTTCAGGCGTATAATCTGCAAAACCAAAGGTTTATGGAATATGTGGCACTTCACGGAGTCTATTCCGATATTCCTGTGGATCAGATTGTGTCCGCGTGGGAAGAAGCTTATGGGAAGGATCGTGTCAGGAATTGGATAAAGAGGTTCAGGGAAGAGGGGGATCGAAGTCTCTCTGACTTTGAAAAAGAAGAAATTTCAAAAACTTAATAAATTAATGTTATTGAAATTATTATTTCGATGAGGTATCTTGGAAAGCGGGAGGAGGATCCCGGATGCCCCCAAAAAGGATAGCAGAGATTCTGAAACTGGTTGAATTCCTCAATGGGGAGGTGAAAGAGGTTTCAAAAAGATTAAGTCGTGTCACACCGAAAGAAGTCAGTGAAAAATTAGGGGCGTTAGCCCTTCTCAGAGAAAAAATCCTTAACCTTCAGGTCGAACTTCCTCAAGACATAGAGAAAAAACTTTCAGAACTCTACCCCTCTATCGATAAAATCAAACAAAAACCCTCCTGATCTTCCGCACAAATAGTTCAGAATTGCCCTTTTGTTCCGCAGGATTGCTACCGCTTCTCCCAATATTGACCGGGGAAACACTCTATCTGCCCGAATCCCTTATCATCCCACAATTTCGGCCATTCAATAGTGAGGATGGTCAAAATCTTACCACTCTCTCGCATCTTACTAAAGCGTAACATGCTCAATTGATTGAAATTACTATTAAAGTATCCTTTGGCATCGGAATTGCTCTAAATCAGTAGGTCGATTTGGTCGGCAGGGTGATTGAGGGGTCGATTTACCCCGTTAGAAAGCTTCGATGCTCCAGCAATGAGAAGGAAGCGAATGCATAGTTTAATATCCCGTTAGAGGGGCGAAGGTCTACTAACGGGGTCTACACAATGACAGAGAGAGAGGTGCACGGGTATGCTTTATGGTGTGAAATGCACTAACTGCGGATTGGTCCAGCTGCCTAAGCCCACTTGCAAGGCCTGCGGTTCTGGTCTTCCAGCTCCTTCGGAGGCACCTCCAAGACCTTCTCCAGGAGCTCCTTCAAGAACTCTCCCGAGACCCCTTTCGCCGCCTCTTTCGAATTCGCGTTTGAAAGATTCCGATAGAGCTCCTTTAGAAATGACTTTAGACGCTCCGTTAGAAGATTCCCGACGGGTACCCGGGGGTGATTTTTCAGACGATCGAACGTCGAGGAGGGCGAAAACCTGCAGCGAATGCGGAATGGTGTATTTTGACGATGAGCTCATCCAAATCGGAGATGCTTTAGTGTGCGGTAAATGCAAACCGCTCTTCGTGCAAAAGCTTCGGGAAGGTGTAACCGTGGCGGGAGAGATGGTGTATGCCGGTTTCTGGATACGCGTCGGCGCCAAGATCATAGATATGATCATACTCTGGGCAGTAGGGTTTGCTGTTTCGTTCCTTGGGGGCTTTTTCTTTGCTGGGTCACCCTCTCCGGGTCAAATTCCAACTCGGTTTATAGCGGGCAGTTTACTCATCGCGGTGATTAGCTGGGCGATTCAGATTGCTTACCCAACGTACTTCCTGGGCAAATATAGTGCTACCCTCGGGAAAATGGCCTGCGGTCTCAAGGTCGTAAGATCGGACGGCGAAAAGATCAGCTATGCCCGGGCCTGCGGCAGGTTCTTTTCAGAGTTCCTCAGCTCCATTATCCTGGGCATTGGTTATATCATGGTGGCTCTCGACGAGGAGAAACGGGCACTCCATGATCGCATCTGTGATACGAGGGTTGTAAAGGCATAGCCGCTTGATGGAAGAAATCTCTTGCACAAAGTGTCATGCACCAATTCCTGCTGGGTACTATAACACCTCAAATCTGATCCCATGCCCATCTTGTCATGCGCCCGTCAAGATTGATGTCTTTCCCGCCTTTTATCGCGGCCTGCGGCAAGGAAATGAGGGTGAGACACTGATCGATGACCAGGCGAGCTGTTTTTACCATCCTCAGAAAAGGGCTGTTATCCCCTGCGATCATTGCGGTCGATTTCTATGCGCCCTGTGCGACGTGGAATTGGGCGGCAAACACCTTTGTCCGGCATGTGTGGAAACCGGGAAGAAAAAAGGCAGAATCGTCAACATTGATCGTCATCGGGTGCTCCATGACGGCGTTGCGCTCAGGCTCGCCCTCTTCCCCATGATCACAGTCTGGCTTACTGCCGTTACAGCCCCTATTGCCATTTATCTTTCCATCCGCCACTGGAATTCGCCCATGAGTGTCATCCGGCGGACCAAGGTCCGTTTCATTCTGGCAATAGTCGTTTCCGGACTCCAGATCCTTGCATGGACCATTGGGATCGTCTATTTGGCCTCGAGGCGGTGAATACCAAAATGGATGGTAGAGGAGAAACAAAATACAAGCGGTTGCCGGGAAGAGGCCCCCGCAGAGGAGGGTTCATTGCCGCCTCATTCTCCAGGTGCTCGCTCTACCTGGGTGATGACCACGTTCTTGCTGTGGATAGCACCGGTTTCTCCGAAGACTACAAGCGCTTCTACTTCTCCGATATCCAGGCCATCATCACCCGCAAGACAAGACGCGGGGCCTTCTGGAGTATCATCCTGGCGCTGATGATCGCCTCTTCTTCCATGGGAGCACTCTTCCTGGAAGGAGAATCCTTCCGTATTCTTTTTTGGATTCTCTCCGGAACGTTTCTTGTCTTCCTGCTGATCAATGTCTTCAGAGGCCCCACCTGCATCTGCCATATGACGACTGCGGTGCAACAGGACCAACTCCCTTCGCTCAATCGCCTGCGGGTAGCGCGCAAAGTGATTGAAATGGTCCGGCCGGCTATTGAGAGGGTCCAGGGGAAACTCAGCCCTGAAAAAGCTAACATCGCCCAAAGTGAAGGAATTCTACATCCCACACGCTCTTTGCGACGGCCCCGCGCCAGGGGACACGAGATCCGTCATGACGACGGAATCATGCACATGGTGGCTTTTGCCCTCATTCTGCTGGACGGCATTCTGACCGGCATCAACCTCCTCCATCACACCGCAATCATGGCCACGGTATCTTCCCTGCTGTCGGCAGGGTATTGCATCTGTATTGTTATCGCCCTTGTGAAACAGCACGATAGCGATCTCCCGGGCTCGCTTCGAAGGATTACGTGGGCGTCCCTGGGTTTTGTTTGCATTTCCTATTTGCTGAGCTACGTCCTCATGGTAACCTCGCTGGTGACCAGCAAACCCGAAAAGATCGCCACTCAATGGGACATGTACCGGACCATGCTCGATCTTTCGCCTCAGGATTCGTTACTGGTCATGGGCGTCTATGCCTTCGTTGCCGCCTGTTCCCTCGCACTGGGCACACTGGGCCTGGTTAGGGTGACGGGGCACCGTAATGATTCAGCAAACGCTTCTCGTGCCGGTCAGAATTTAGGGGGTAAAGCCCGGGTATGAATATATCCCAGGAGCGTTGCTTCAACCATGCCTTTCGCGAGGCCGTTGCACGCTGCCCGGAATGCGGCCGCACCTTCTGCCGGGAATGCATCAGCGAGCACGACGATCGGGTCATCTGCGCTTCTTGTCTGAGACGTCTCAGCACAAAGCCTGTCCTGCGATATCGACTGGTTGGGCTGGTCCGTCTCGTCCAGATCCTCATGGGCGTGTTGTTGCTCTGGTCATCCTTTTATCTGCTTGGCAAGGCTCTCCTCACCATCCCATCCTCCTTCCATGAGATTGCGATCGGGTGGGAGGAATCGATAGAAAAATGAAACGAAAGAACAGAGATCGTGAAGGAAAATCAGCTGTTGAGATCTTGGAAGAAGCCACACACTTACTGCGCGGGAACGCGTCCCTCCTCGCGCCGTACTATTTCGGCAGTCTGCCTTTCATTTTGGGACTCCTCTATTTCTGGACCGACATGAGCACGGGCGCCGATGCCTGGAGACGCTGTTCTGAAGCCTCCTTGGGATTGTCACTGTTGTTCATCTGGATGAAGACCTGGCAGAGTCTGTACGCACGTCGTCTGCTCGAGAGGATCAGAGGCGAAGCGTTCTCCTCCTGGGGTTTACGCCGCATGATGCGCGCCGCTGCAATTCAAACCGCCATCCAACCGTGGAGTATTCTCACGTTGCCTATTGCCTTCATCATCATGCTGCCTTTTCCCCAGGCATTCGCCTTCTTTCAGAATGCCAGTCTGATCGGGAGCGGGGACGAGAGCCATCTGCGCGCGGTGGTGCAGAGATCCTGGCGTCAGGCCTCGCTCTGGCCCATGCAGAATACCTTGATTCTCTGGCTGACGAGTCCTTTTCTCCTGGGACTTGCGGCGTTCTTTATCTTCGTCCTCGTTCCCGTGTCCTCTTCGTTCAATCCCGGGGCGTCCATCCCCTTTCTCCTTATCGTTGCGGCGCTGGTGGTCATCCCGCTCTGTCCCTTGGGAATGATCACAGCCTTAAATGTCGGTATGGCCCTGGTCCTGCTTCCCTGGCTCCTGAAAATCCTCTTTGGCGTCGAGACCATCTTCTCTATCAGCAGAACCCACATCATGAACAACACATTCTTTGCTGTTGTCTGTAGCTTAAGCTATCTCTGCCTCGACCCGCTCATGAAAGCTTCCTACTGTCTGCGCTGTTTTTACGGGGAATCTCTGAAGACCGGCGAAGACTTGAAGGTTGAGCTTCGCTCCTATGCCCGGCCGGGGCTTGTCATCATCCTCCCTATCGCTCTTCTTCTTGCCTTTGGCTCCTTTGGGAAGGCTTTGGCACAATCGAGTCCTGCTCTCCTTTCCGGTGAGGGCACCCCTGTCTCGGCTCAACAACTCGATTCCGCCATCGAGAGCGTCATTCTCTACCCGGAATATAGCTGGCGCCTGCCGCGCGAAAAACCCCCGGACACTGCGGAAAGACATACTGCATTCCGCGATTTCATCGATTCGCTCATCCGTACGCTGGAAGCCGGATGGAACTATGTCAAGAATGGGTTGGCGAAGGTTTTGAAATTTATCAAAGACATTCTCTCTCGCATCCTCCGATCTCTACCCAAACTGGAGAAGCAGGATTCGCCTTGGACCCCTTTTTCGCGGACGCTCCTCATCATCCCGTTGTTCTGCCTTGCGGTCGTACTGGCTTATCTCGCATGGCGGGCGTGGAAAAACCGAAGGCCCCGAATCATCACCGCTGACGTCATCGCCACACCCGTACCGGATATCACCCGTGAGGATCTGGACGCGACAGCACTTCCTGAAGAGGGCTGGCTCAATCTGGCAGCGGAGTTGATGGAAAAGGGAGAGCTCAGGCTGGCATTGCGTGCCTTTTACCTGGCAACCCTGGCATACCTGGCATGCCAGGAGTTGATCACAATCGCCAAATACAAGTCCGACCGCGAGTATGAGCTGGAGCTCGGGCGCCGTTCTCATACCCAACCACAGTTGCAGGGGGCCTTTTCGGAAAATAGGGCCTTCTTTGAAAGTGCCTGGTACGGTCTGCACGAGGTCACTCCCGGAATCATGGAACGCTTTTCACAAAATCAGGAGAAGATCAGGAGCCATGCACAAAAGTAAGCTCTTTTCCACTCTTTTTCTGTTGATGGTCGTCGGACTCTTCGTGTATGGCGTGATCTATCTTCTGATCTTGCGTTTCGAGAAAGGCGATGTCTATCCGCCCTACTCCTCGTTCCGCTCGGATCCATTAGGGACCAAAGCCTTTTATGAAGCTCTCTGTCTCCTGCCGGGAGTCAAGGCTGCACGCAATGTTGAGCCTTTGCAGAGGGCATCCGGATTATCCGGGGCTACTCTCTTTCTCTTCGGCCTCCGGGAATCCCATTTTTCTGCGATGGAGCAAGCGTCGGTGAAGGCTCTTGAGGATCTTGCCCTCGGTGGTGGACGTATTGTCATCTCCTTTTTTCCCACCCAAGCCCAGCCTACTCCACGTCCAGAGGATAAGGAAAAACAAGGTCCCCAGCCGGATGAGGATGTGGATAAACAGAAGGACGAAGAACAAGGTCAGGAAGAAGAACAGGAACTCTACCCCAAAGAATATGTCGATCTTTCCAAGCGCTGGTCCGTGTTGACTGGGCTTTCAAAGGAAAAGAGCGCAGAGGCAAGCTTGAGTCAACCGGAGAGCAACCTCCCCGCCCCGCTCGCCTGGCATAGCACCCTATTTTTCGAACCCCAGGATGTGGCCTGGCGCACCATCTATGCCAGGGCGGACAAGCCCGTCCTCATCGAACGGTCCTTCGGCAAAGGGAGCATCGTCCTGTCTGCCGACTCTTTCTTATTGAGCAACGAGGCCATGAAGAGGAAGAGGTATCCTCGCTTACTCTCTTGGTTATGCGGCTCTCATAGAAACATTATCTTTGACGAAACCCACCTCGGCGTCCGAAAAAACCAAGGTATCGCGACGCTCCTTCGGAAATACGGGCTTGCCCCTTTTCTTATCTCACTCTTGGGGTTGGCCATCCTCGCCGTCTGGAAACAGTCAACCAGATTCGTCCCTGCCTATGAAGAAGACGAACAGGCCCTTGCCGATCCGGGGAAGGATAGCTCCACCGGGTTAACCAACTTGCTGCGCCGCAATATTTCTCTCAACGATATCCTTCCCGCCTGTCTGGAGGAATGGAAGCGCTCTTTTACCCATGGCAAGCAGAATCTTTCAGCCCTGCTGCCTCGCATTCAAGAAATCATCGCTGAACACCGCGTTCAGCCCAGAAAGAATCGCAACCCCGTGCAGGCCTATCGTAAAATCAGCGCCCTGCGAACACGGCGGTGATAAATACTCAGGGCCGGTGGGAGTTTTCAGTGTAAGTTTTTTCTGACACTGACACAATCTTTCTATGACAACGGAGGTCTTATGGATCACATGTTAGATCGACTCAATGAAGTGCTCCTGCGTGCAAGGGAAGAGGTATCCAAGGTTATCATCGGTCAGGAGGATGTGGTGGATAAGGCGCTGATCGTGATTTTTACCAATCATCATGCCCTGATCGAAGGAGTCCCCGGCATTGCCAAAACACTCTTGGTCCGAACGCTGGCGCGTGTCCTGGGTTGCGAGTTCAATCGTATCCAGTTCACCCCGGACCTCATGCCGGCCGATATCCTCGGCACCAACGTTTTCAACCTTAAAACAGGCGAATTCAACCTGGCCAAAGGACCCGTCTTTACGACCTTTCTACTTGCCGACGAGATCAATCGGGCGCCGGCGAAAACCCAGTCCGCCCTGTTGCAGGCGATGCAGGAACGCGCGGTGACCATCGACCGGGTCACCTATTCCTTACCAAAGAATTTTACCGTCTTTGCGACGCAGAACCCTATTGAATACGAGGGGACCTATCCTCTTCCCGAGGCGCAAAAAGACCGGTTCATGCTGAAGATCACAATGGATTACCCGACCCGTGATGAAGAAATAGTCCTGGCGCAGCGCATGCTTGGCCAGGGCTATCCGGAAGCCGTGCTGGCCCTCGGTCACGTGACCCCTGTGATCGGCATGCAGGAACTCGACACCTTGCGTGACTGCCTCCAGAAGATCACCGTTCGCTCCGAACTCATGGACTACCTGGTCGATATCGTACGCACCACGCGAGCCCACGGGAGCGTACACGTCGGTGCCGGACCGCGTGCCACCCAGGCCTTGCTTCTATCCGGACGCGCCTATGCTGCCATCGCAGGAAGGGACTTTGTAACCCCCGATGATATCAAAACCATGGCGGGTCCGGTTCTTGAACACCGTATCGTGCTACGGCCTGAATTTGAGATCGAGGGCCTTACGGTCCCGGAAGTGGTCCAAGAGATTCTCATGGAGGTGGCCGTTCCGCGATGATCGTCCCAACGAGCCGCCTGCTTGTGTTCTATGCGGTCGCAATCCCCCCTCTGGCCCTCCTTCTGGTTCTGGGAGATGAGGCGGTCGTGCCTGTCACGAGTGGTGGTCTTATTTTTCTTTTGATTGCTCTTCTGGATGCCGCCTATGCCCCTGCCCGCTTACGAGGCATTAGTGTAAGTCTGCCCAGGACCGCCCGCATGACCAGAGACCGGGAAAGTTCCCTTGAAGTCTACCTGAACAATACCCACATGCGGGCAAGAACTCTCCGCCTGGGAATCGCCTTTCCTCGCGAGATTTCGAGCCCCCAGGAAGAGCTCCTTGCCGTTTTACCAAAAGGCGCCGAGGCCTTACGCCTCCTGTGGCCCTGTGTGCCTTCGAAGCGTGGCCAGTTCCATGTAAACAAGTGCCATCTTGAAACGAAGTCCCCCCTGGGCTTCTGGGCCTTCAGGAACATGAGGGAAGTTGCATGTGAGGTCAGGGTATACCCTAACCTGATCGGGGAAAGAAACCGTCTCGCCGCACTCTTTCTCAACCGGGGCGGCTACGGCGTTCACGCCAGGCGTCAGCACGGCAAGGGGAGAGAATTCGAGCAACTGCGTGAATACATCCCCGGCGACGGTTTCGACGAAATCCACTGGAAGGCTACGGCCAAGCGTCGTCATCCCATTACCAAGATCTTCCAGATAGAAAGGACCCAGGAGGTCTATGTGGTGATCGACGCCTCCCGACTCAGTGCACGCTCCACAGGGGCAAAAGGGAATTCGAGCGGTGATGAAAGGAACGATCTCAATGCCGGCGACTCGTGCCTGGAGCGGTTTATCGCAGCCGCCCTGGTGCTGGGCCTGGCCGCACAGAAACAGGGCGATCTGTTTGGCGTGCTCACCTTCAGTGATTCTGTGCATGCCTTCCTGCGGGCACGCGGGGGCAAGTCTCATTATGGCGCCTGCCGCGAACAACTCCTCAGCATTCACCCTCGGATGGTCAACCCCGACTATGAAGAACTCTCTACCTTTGTCGGTCTCAAATTGCGGCGCCGGGCCCTGATCATCTTGTTGACCAGCCTGGACGATCCTGTCCTGGCAGAGTCCTTTATGCGGACGACGAATCTCATGGGCCGTCATCACTTGATGATGGTGAACATGCTCAGGCCCGCCGGAACCCGACCTGTTTTTTCAAACCCAAACATTACCTCGCCGGAAGAGATCTACAATGAATTGAGTGGCCATATTCTGTGGCATCACCTCCGTGAGATTGAAAGGACCCTGACCCGTCACGGAGTCCACTTTGCGCTCGTTGACGATGAACGGCTGTGCGTGGATCTCGTCTCACAGTATATGAACGTGAAACAGAGGCAGCTCTTATGATCATCGACCTCCAACGCTTCATCGACGAAGAGAAGAAATATTGGGCTGAGTTGGAGTCCGTCCTCGACAGACTGGAAAGAGACCCCCTCAAGAAAATGAACCTTTCGGAGCTCAAGCGCTTCCACTACCTCTACCAGCGAACTTCGTCCGGCCTGGCAAGGGTCATGGGTCTGTCCGCGGAGACAGAAATCCGCCGCTATCTCGAATCCCTTGTGGGGCATGCCTATGCCGAGGTCCATGAGCTCAGGGAGAAATCGCGTCGTTTTTCTCCGCTCCGCTGGTTTTTCGAGGTCTTCCCCCAGACGGTCCGCCAACATATGCGTGCGTTCATCCTCGCCCTGGGCATCACCGCCTTCGGGTTCGCCATCGGCGGTGTCGCCATCAGCATCGACAAAGAGGCCAAGAGCATTATCCTACCCTTTTCTCATCTCCAAGTAGACCCGTCTGAAAGGGTGGCTTACGAAGAAAAGACTGGTGCCATAAAGGACCGCCTCGCAGGAAAAAAAGCTACTTTCTCTGCTTTTCTCATGACCCATAATACCCGGGTTTCTCTGTTCACCTTCGCCATGGGTTTTACCTGGGGGATTGGCACAGTCATCCTCCTCTTCTACAACGGGGTCATCTTAGGCGCAGTCGCTCTGGATTTTTTCCATGCGGGGCAGTCGACCTTCCTCCTTGGGTGGCTGTTGCCGCACGGCGCCATCGAGATCCCGGCGATTATCCTGGCGGGCCAGGCGGGTTTCGTCCTGGCCGGCGCGCTCATCGGGTGGGGACGGCGTATCTCATTCAAAAAGCGCTTGCGCACGGTCGCTCCCGAGCTGGTCACACTCCTCTGCGGCCTGGCGTTGATGCTGGTCTGGGCTGGGATTGTCGAAGCTTTCTTCTCGCAGTACCATGCGCCTGTCATCCCCTATGATGCAAAAATAATCTTTGGCGCCATGGAGCTTATTGCCCTGATCCTATTCTTCGGATTTTCAGGCAAGTCCAAGGAAAGGCCTCATGCAAAGGACTAACACCCTTCACATCAAGACACCCGAGGGAATCACCTTTTCCCTACTGCTGGCCGGACCTGTGGCTCGTTTTCTGGCGTGGGTGATCGACTTTGCCTGTATCCTTGTGATCATGATGGCCCTAAATATCGGGGTACAAGTCACCCAGATCGTCAGTTTCGATTTCGCTCAGGCGGCAGCGATCCTCTCCTATTTTCTTGTCTCTATCGGGTACGGTATCTTGTGCGAGTGGTACTACAAGGGGCAGACCGTCGGAAAAAGACTGATGTCCGTAAGGGTGATGGATATCCAGGGATTACGGCTGCAGTTCAACCAGATCGTTATTCGTAATCTGTTGCGGTTCATCGACAGCATTCCCGTATGCTACCTGGTCGGCGGCCTCTCCTGCCTTCTCAGCCCAAAGTCCCAGCGTCTGGGTGACCTTGCCGCAAACACAATCGTGACCCGGGAGTCCAAGATCCCCAGGCCGGATCTGGAACAGATCCTGCCCCACAAGTATAACTCACTCCGAGATCACCCCCATCTCGTGGCTCGCCTGAGGCAACGCATCTCCCCCCGCGAAGCGAATATCGCCATCCAGGCCCTGCTTCGAAGGAATGAACTGGACCCTCTGTCCAGACTGGATCTTTTTGCCCGGATCGCAGCCCATTTCAAGAAGATCATCTCTTATCCCCACGAAGTCATCGACGGGATCACGGAAGAGCAGTTTGTCCGTAATGTGGTGGACGCCCTTGTAAGGCGTTAGGGATCTAAAAAATCACTCAGTTCCCAGTAGGCAAAATAACCCACAGGAGGTTTCTTTTTTCTTTTCCCCACAGACCCGAGGCATATACGGGTAGTGAGGCGAAAGGATCTCCTTCGGCTAAAACAGGTCAATTGGGGATGGGTTCAAATTAGAGATAGGAATGTGAATCCGAAGTGGTTTCTACTCCGAGCTCTCAAACTCCGAACTCATAACTATTTAGATATTTTCAGGGGAAAGGGTGTTTTTATATTTCTTCCATCGATATAGCATTTCAAGCAGTCGATAATTCTGGTCTCCGATTTATCTTGACATTGACCAGAGAATAGTATATAAGAGGATTAAACTTAGTTGCAAAGAGTCCTTTTTAGGACGTGAGCGAAACCCGCAAAGAACTCCAAACAGCTTCTTTGCGGGTTTTTTTATCAAGCCTCGGAGAGTCTCTTACCAGGATATACCAAAAGCGAGTCTCTTACCTGTATCTACCGAAAGCTGGCAAAAAAAGGAAAGGGGGTGTGGGATCTATAAAGAGGCGAAGGACCTAAGTGTCTAATATTCCTACTAACTTTTACTACCCAAGAAAGGGGGACATCGTATGCATTTCATAAAAATCTTCATATTGATAGCTTTAAGTCTGGCAATTGGACTTTTTAGTTGTACTAAGGAGGAGAAGAAGGTGGGGGCACCCAAACAGGAGCAAATCACAAAGAACTTGGCTCCTCAGAAGTCTGCGCTTAAAGGCCAGAATTTTTTTGTGGAACTTAGCGACCTTAGAGTCCTTACGGTTGTGGACACAGCTTCTAAAGAGATCGTCGAGACGCCAAGCCTCAAGGGTAACATCAAGATCACCAATAAATCGAAAGATATCCTGGATATCCAGGCGGTCACCCTGGAGTACCTGGATGAAGCTGGGAAGCCAATCCCTTTTAAACCTGAAGAGAAAGTTGATAAGGTTTATGCGTTTTGGAAGGCTATCCCGCCTGAAGGTATTACAGAAGGGAATTTGGACGTCACGATCCCAAAGATGGCTGTCACGGGAAAGGCCCTGGGAAAGATAGAAATCAGCCTGGTCTATGTCCCCTCTCCTCTTAAACGAGAGACTTTGATTTTGTCTGAAAAGGTTGAATAG
>Ga0316628_100003287_pt1 | contig 12421 bp, 7 predicted proteins | sample OWC_Aug_M2_C1_D5_FD_207648 | JGI IMG/M metagenome (GOLD analysis project Ga0316628, IMG submission 207648) | Wetland soil microbial communities from Old Woman Creek delta, Ohio, United States - OWC_Aug_M2_C1_D5_C | ecosystem: Environmental > Terrestrial > Soil > Wetlands | place: USA: Ohio...
TGGCATAGGACCGCCTACACAGAATCCGTTCGCGCCAGGCCTTGTTTCGACGCGTAGAGTGCAGCTTGAGTGCGGCTGGCGAGATGCAGTTTGTTCAAGATGTTGCTGATGTGCGTGCCCACCGTGCGCTCGCTGATGGTCAAGCGCGCGGCGATCTCTGCGTTCGACATCCCCTGCCCCAAGAGCGTCAGCACCTCGAGCTCGCGCGCAGTGAGCGGATCCGTCGTCGCCGGCAAGTTAGCAGGATGGTTGAGCTCGCGGATCACTTTGAGCGCGATGGCCGGGTGCAGTGCAGACTGGCCGCGCGCAATGTCGCGGATCGCTTGCAGCAGTTCCTGGGGGGATGAATCTTTGAGCAAGTAGCCCAGCGCCCCCGCCTTGATGGCCGGGAACACCTGGTCGTCCTCAAAGTAGCTGGTGAGTACCAGAATCCGCGCGTCCGGCTGTTCGCGCTTGATCTCCCCGATGGCAGCCAGGCCATCCTTGCCTGGCATCATCAAATCGAGCAGGAGCACATCAGGCTTGAACTCTCGCGCCTGTTCGACTGCTTCGTTTCCATCGGCGGCTTCGCCAACCACTTGAATATCCGATTGATCCTCCAGCAACGCGCGCAATCCTTTTCGTACGATCGGGTGATCGTCCGCAATCAATAATCGAATCGGCAAAGGTCATCACTCCTTCTGTTGAAACCCTGGCTATCCACAAAGGAACACCATTTCTTTCCTCCATGTGGCCTCGTGTCCTTCGTGGAAGAAAAAGAAATTCCCATTAACTCAAGGCGCCGGAACTGCAACCGTCACCTTCGTACCTTGGCCTGGCTCCGAGCTAATGGTCAGTTGTCCACCTAACTTTTCCGTGCGTTCGAGCATACTGGTCAGGCCCAGGCCGCCGCCCTCGCGGGCGAGGACGGGGTCAAAACTGCGCCCATCGTTCGAGATTTCCAATTCCACGCCGCTGTCCACGCGACGCAATTGCACCGTGACGCTCGTCGCCGCCGCGTGCTTGAGCGCGTTGTTCAGCGTCTCACGCGCAATATAGTACAGCTCTTCTTCGACCGGCGCGGGTATCTGACTCCAATTCTCCGCGAGCAAGCGCGCCTCAATTCCTGCCCGACGCTCGACTGCATCCAATCTTTGGTTCAATGCGCCGACCAATCCTTCTCGTTCCAACACAGGCGGCCTCAGTTCGTGCACCAACAAACGCATCTCCCTGAGCGCCTGCTGTGTGGTCTCGCCGATCTCGGTCAAATGCTCCTGCACCCGTTTTATCTCACCACGCTCAGCCTTTTCGCGCCCGGCCTCCGCCAACAGTGCAAGGCTGTATAACAACTGCGTCACAGAGTCGTGCAGATCGCGGGCGAGGCGTGTGCGCTCGGCCGCTGCCGCAGCTTGTTCCGCCTGTGCACGGAGTCGTGCGTTCTCAATGGCCAGCGCGGTCTGCGCGCTGAACATCATCGCCAATTGAATCTCGTCGGCCGTAAACTCGCGCGGCTCTTGATAATAAAGTGCGATTCCGCCATAGATTTCGCCGTTGACACTCAGGGGTACGCCCAATAGCCCACGATAACGTGTGCCCAGCCGTTTCAAGAGTGTGAGGCGTTGAGCGTCCAAAGCCGAATTGATTTCGTCGGGGTCACCGGCCGACAAATCCGAAATGGCAACAGGTTCGCGTGTCACAACCGCCTGCCCCACCGCACCGTAACCAACCTTGACAAACATATTCGCGACATAGTCGGCGTCCAGACCTTGGGCGGCCTGGATGCGCAGCACGCCGGCCTCTGCATCGAGGCGATAGATCGCGACGGCGTCAGTACTCAACAGCTTGTGCGCCAGAGTGGCGATATAGTCCAGGACCTGCGCCAACGGACGGTCGGAGTTGAGGCTGGCCAGGATATCGCGCAGCCCCTCCGCTACCTCGCGTCGCCGCTGCGCCTCACGGAGTCGCTCGCCCTCCTCTCGATAGAGCCGGGCATTCTCCAATGCGACTGCTGCCTGATCCGCAAATGCCCAGGCAAGCTCGGCATGGCGGGGAGTGTAATAGGCCGGCTGGCTGTGATCGAGCGCTAGCAAGCCGATCACCCTGCCCTTGACAATCAGCGGCACGCCCATCCAGGAACGAATGTAACCGTAGGTGGTTTCGAGTTGGTCGCCGGCCGTTTGCGCAAAGGCCCGGGCCATCGGCGTCTGGTCACGGACGTCGGGGATGATGACGAACCGGCGATGGCGCACCACCTCGTCATCAGGCTGCGCGTCTTTGAGGTGAAATTGGAGGGCCAGGGCCTGCGCTTGAGGAAGCGGGCCACGGTAGGCGCGAACGCACAGCACTTCGCCCTCCAGCATCAGAATGGACGCGCCGTTGTAGGCTACGACCGATTGGAGTTGTGTCAGAATCAGGTCGAGGAGCGGGTCCAGTTCGAGCCTCGAGGCAACCTGCTGTGAAATCTCCAGCAGCGTGGCGAGCTCGTGCGTTCGCTCGGACACTCGCTGCTCCAACGTCGCGATCAACCGCTCGTTTTCCTGTGCGGCCGCACGGGCTTCGTCTTCCGCCCGTGCCCTTGCCACCATGTCCTCCCACTGCTCGGTAATGTCCTCGACAGCGCCCGCATAGCCGACAATCCACCCTTCGCCATCTTTCACCGCTTGCGCGCTATGGCGAACCCAGATGATTCTTCCGTCGTACCGGCGCAGGCGCATTTCAAAATTGTAGACCACACCTTCTCGTTTGAGGATCGCTTGCCACTGCTCGCGATTTTCCCAGTCCACGTAAAGGTCTCGCACATGGGTCGCCAATAATGTTTGCGCGTCCGGGTAGCCAAGCATCTGAACCAGGGCCGAGTTGACCCGCTTGACCTCGCCGGCCGGCGTCGTTACATACAATCCTATCGGAATATCTTGAAAAAAACTAGGGTATCGTTCGTCCCACTCGCGTTCGTCTTGCATCTCACTTTTCTCACATCTCAAACCGCCAGGGGCGCGTCGGCGGATATCGGTGCCCCATAAAAGAAAGCGGTATTATACTCCAAACGGGATTGGAAGTGCCAGTACCAAAAAGGCTCGGCGGCAAGCCGCAAGGAACAGAGGTCGAAAAGCCAGAATGACTCTTGACACCCGTTCGCAGTGAGGGTATAGTGACACTCATCTTCGCGGACAACAGAGAGCAGATCGAAGGTTGTCGCGAAGCTTTGTTTTCGGCTCGCTCCCGGCGGGTCGCAGCAGCCAGAAATACTTGCCCAATTCTAGTCATACGATGGATGTATTAAGATACCCGTCGAGGCATCCCGCGATGCCTGGAGACAGGTCCGATGCCTGATCACCCATTATTCTGGTGACCGGTGGAAATGTCATGCGGCCAGATAGAGGTGCTAGATGAGGATTTGCGCTCGCGTGCAGAATAGAGTGTGTCACATCGAGTCCGTCTCAACATGACTTGCATTTTGACAGGAGGGCCAAATAAAGTCTTCTGAAAGCGTTCAGACCGATATACCCATGATGCCGTTCAAGCGTCCAAGAGAGTGGGCGGCTTGGCTGGACAAGCATCATGCTACATCTTCGGGCGTCTGGTTGATGCTTGCGAAAAAGTCCGCCGGAATCATATCTGTGTCCTATGACGAGGCGCTGGAAGTGGCTTTGTGCTACGGCTGGATAGACGGCCGGAAGAAAAGTCATGACGAATTGTCGTGGCTGCAAAAGTTTTCTCCGCGTGGGGCCAAGAGCATCTGGTCAAAGGTCAACCGGGAGAAAGCGGAAGACCTCATCCGACACGGCAAGGTAAGACCCGCCGGGCTAAAGGCGGTCGAGAGCGCCAAGCAAGACGGGCGATGGGACACAGCGTATGATTCGCCGAGCGGCGCTACAGTGCCGAACGATCTTCAGGCAGAACTGGACAAGAGCGCGAAGGCGAAAGCCTTTTTCGCCACACTCGACGGCTCGACTGAGCTCGCCGAAGTCAGCCGAAACCGATAAGCGATTCTTTTCAGAATTCGAACCGCCAAGAAAGCGGAGACGAGCGCGAAGCGCATCCAGCAGTTCATTGGCATGTTAGAGAAGAAGGAAAAGTTGTATCCCAAATATGGTCTGGATTTGTTGTTGGAGGCGGTCGCTTACTCTATCTTGGTCCGCAAACTTGTTTTGCGGATTGGCGGTTGAGGGGGTAAAATAAGAGCACCCCATGGTGGTGCAAACACCTGAGGCTCGGCCACGCAGTCACGGCGTGTGACGACCTCTTTTGGCATATCGAGCCACTTGCGCGCCTCTGGCGTCGCAAGTGGCCTGTTTCACCGGTTTGCCCTTCACGAGCTCAATGGGAGCAGTCAACGTGGCCACTCCAAATGAAGCTGCAACTCCCATTTTGAATTAGGTCGGCAAGATCATTCGCAAGCGCTACCAGATCCTTGAGCAGGTGGAGCGAGTCAGAGGACAATACAGCAAACACTGCTACGAACTACGCCTGAGATTCTGTCAGTGTGTGAAACGGCGATTTGGAGGATCACGATGAGACATTCTTGCCACTTTATGGCCTTGCGACTAGGCCTGACCCTGTCGTTGGTGGGGTTGTCGTTCCTAGTGCCAGGTGCAGGCCGCGAGCCGGTGACAAAGGCGATGTCCATCGTCAGCCCGGACCCGCATAGCCCGGGACACAATCTTGTCTATCCGCTCACGATTTCGCCGACGATGACATGGAATACTTTCATGGGCGGATCGAGCTTCGATTTTGGTAAGGGCATCGCCCTGGACGTGAATGGCAAGGTATACGCGGTCGGCTACAGCTCTACGAGCTGGGGAGCACCCAAGCGGGCCTACGCCGAGGGTCAAGATGCCTTTGTCGCTCAAGTGGATAGTGGAGGCGTGAGGCAGTGGAATACCTTCCTGGGATCGGCCGGCACGGATAATGGCAACGGCATCGCCGTGGATGGGAGTGGCAATGTGTACATCGTGGGCACGAGCGATGCCACCTGGGGAGGGCCGCTTGAATCCTTTCAGGGAGGAGGAGATGCCTTTGTCGCCAAATTGAACAGCAGCGGCGATCTGCAATGGCATACGTTCCTGGGAGGGTCTTCCGCCGACGTTGGCAATGCCATTGCGGTGGATGGGAATAGCAATGTGTATGTGGTTGGCATAAGCGTTTCTACCTGGGGCTCGCCAATTGACCCTTACCCCGCCGGAAAATGGCAGGCTCCTTTTGCTGCCAAGCTTGACAGTAGCGGCACTCTCGAATGGAATACCTTCTGGGGTGGAGGCAGTCTGGATGTCGGCAGCAGCGTCGCGGCAGATGGCAGCGGAAACGTATACGTCGCCGGCGAATGCTATGCCACCTGGGGGTCTCCGGTCAACGGCTTTGCAGGCGGCTCGGAGGCTTGCGTAGCCAAACTGGATACCAGTGGGCATCGGCAGTGGAATACCTTCCTGGGATCGGCCGACTCCGATAGCGCGCATGGCATTGTCGTCGAGAGTGGCAATGTCTATGTAGTTGGGATAAGTTCTGCCACTTGGGGCACGCCGGTCAGCCCCTTCAGTGGTGGATCCGGTTATGACGCTTTTGCAGCCAGACTGAGCGCTAGTGATGGCATCCGGCAGTGGAATACTTTTATGGGGGGGCCAGATCCTGATCAAGGAAACGGTATCACGACGGACAGCGCTGGCAATGTGTACGTCGTCGGTGATACCAAGGACACCTGGAGCGCAGTCAGCAATGCGCCGGCAGGTGTGCTCACCGATGCTTTCTTGGTCAAACTGAAAAGCGATGGCTCCAGGGACTGGACAGTTTACATGGGGGCAACGTACAACAACGATACGGGTGCCGGGATCGCCGTGGATGGAGGCGGGCATCTATATGTTGTCGGTGGAAGTAATGACACCTGGAATAGCCCAATTGCCCCTTACACAGGATCACTTGACACCTTTGTAGCCAAATGGGAGGTTCCCGCACAGGTGGATATGGTGATCAACAAATCCGCCTCCCCTAGCATTGCCGACCCGGGCAAGACCGTCACGTATACGCTCGCCTTCTCCAACGGGGGTTATCTGACCGCCACCGGCGTATTGATTACCGATGTTGTGCCGATCTCGCTGACCGACATCGGTTATGTTGGGACTGGTGTGTCGGTCACACCTACCGGCAGTATTTCATACACTTGGAAGGTACAAGACCTCGCGCCTGGCGTGAGCGGCATCCTCACCATCACTGGTATAATCAGCCCAGGCTTGAAGCCTGGAATGGTCTTGATCAACACAGCCACCATTACTGGCACGACGACGGATGGGAATCCCGATGACAACAGTAGTTCGGTGAGTGTGCTGGTCCCATCATCTCGTGTTTTTGTGCCGTTGGTACTCAAGAATTGACGATTGGCGCAGCCCGCGCTGGCTTGGCAGCCAATGCAGCGCTGCAACGCGAGTTTGAACCGAACAAACCCGGCTTGCGGGCAAAGGCTTCCTGCGAGTCATAAGGATAAATTGACTATGAGCGATCTTCAATCCGAACTGCGAGGTTCAAAATCGGTCTGGTGGCGCGACGGCATCGTCTACCAGATCTATCCGCGCAGTTTTGCCGACTCGAACGGCGACGGCGTGGGCGACTTGCCTGGCATCCTCTCCAAACTGGATTACCTGCAATGGCTGGGCGTTGACGCGATCTGGCTCAGCCCGACCTATCCTTCGCCCATGGCCGACTTTGGCTACGATGTGAGCAACTATCACGACGTGGACCCGGTATTTGGCAAGCTGGCCGATCTGGATCGCCTGGTGAGCGAGGCGCACGCGCGTGGCATCCGGGTCGTGCTTGACATGGTAATGAACCATACCTCCGATCAGCACCCATGGTTCATCGAATCACGCTCTAGCCGCGATAACCCCAAGCGCAACTGGTACATCTGGCGCGATCCACGCGACGGCCACGAGCCGAACAACTGGGAGTCAATCTTTGGAGGCAAGGCCTGGGAGTGGGACGGGCGTACCGGGCAATACTATCTGCACCTGTTCGTCCCCGGCCAGCCCGATTTGAACTGGCGCAACCCTGAAGTCAAGGCAGCCATGTTCGATGAATGTCGCTTCTGGCTGGATCGCGGCGTGGATGGCTTTCGGCTTGACGTGGCGAACATGCTGGTGAAAGCCGAAGGATTGCCCGACAATCCGCTCCGGTTTGGGCTGCGCGGCTATGATCGCCAGGATCATTCCCATCAAATCAACCAGCCCGAGACACACGTCATCTGGAAAGAGTTTCGCAAGCTGCTGGATGCGCACCCGGACCGCATGGCCGTGGGTGAAGTGGAGACTCTGGGGGCAGAGGACTATTACGGGAACGGCCAAGACGAGTTGTCGCTCGTGTTCAACTTTGGGCTGTTGGCACAAGGCTGGCGTGCGCGCGATTTCTTCAAGGTCGTGGCGGACTGGGAAACCAGGCTGCCGGCCACAGCTTGGCCGTGCTGGGTACTGGGCAATCACGATGTGCATCGGCTGGCCAGCCGTTATGCCGCCGGATCACTCACCGAAGACCGGACGCGCGTCGCGGCGGTGATGCTGCTCACGCTGCGCGGCACACCCTTTATCTATTATGGCGAAGAGATCGGCATGCGAGAGGGCGACATCCCGCGCGAGGAAATTGTAGATCCGCCGGGCCGGAAACACTGGCCACTCGATAAAGGTCGAGATGGCTGCCGCACGCCCATGCAATGGGACTCGACGCTGAACGCCGGTTTTACCACCGGCAAGCCATGGATGCGCCTCAATCCCGATTTCAAATTCCGCAACGTCGAGGCTCAGCGCGCCAATCCCAAATCGCTGCTGAATCTCTATCGCCAGTTGATTGAACTGCGAAGGCAATCGCCCGCGCTGGTACGTGGAACCTATCGCGCCCTGTCGCGCCCGATCAGCGTCTGGGCCTACGAGCGTGCCACGGACGATCAGCGCATGTTGATCGCGCTCAACTTTTTCTCGCGTCCAGGACAGATCAGCGTCGAAGGAAAGTGGCTCGTGCGCCTGTCTTCCGTGGAGCGGCCCGAACCCACGGTGTTCAACTCGCTCTCGCTCGCCCCAAATGAAGCAGTGATCTTGGAAGCCGTACAGTAAAATCTCCGGTGTGTGACGGTTCGCGGCGCCTCCAGCCGCGCCGACTCAGCGGCCTGATTTGTGAGGGGTGCCGCTGCTCCCCCATCCGAAAACCGCAGGCTGGCATCCCCATGCCAGCCGCCGACGCGCCCTGCATGCGTCTGCTTCGCCATCCAATCAACACTTTGACTCGCGCCTGAATCCATCCGAAAGCTGTCCAGGGCAGATAACGTCCGCTGCTGGATTGTTGTTCAGCGGGAACAAAAACTGTTCAGGGCGGACAACAGTCCGCCGCTGAGCTTGTCCAGCGGGAACAGACAGGGTTTTCGAATAGGCTCTACGACATGGCATATGTTCAGCCCCCTACTTTAGAGTGAGTTTTGTCTCCCCCCAAAGAACCAGAACAAACCACCTCTCTGAGGGATGCAACTGGCGTGCGTGAGCACTACAATATGATGTGATCAAGCACCCTATCGGAACTGCCCGCCAGTGAATTCTCACACATTGACGACGGGAACGCATCCGCGCTACACATTGGCATGGGAGGTTGGCAAAATGCGACTCGCCCAGCATTCTGGCAAGTATGTGAGGCGACGGTGGATCTCCATCGCCTCGGGGTGGATTCTGCTCGCGACCTTGACCGTGGTGGTCGTATTGGCAAGTCTTTCTCCGGTGTCCGCCGCGCCACCCGGTCAATCGCCGGACCAAGGGAAAGCCCTGTTCCAGTCCAAATGTACTGCTTGCCATACCATCGGCGGCGGAAAGCTCGTGGGGCCTGACCTTGCCGGCGTGACGACACGACGAGATCACAATTGGTTAGTGCGCTGGATATCGGCACCTGACCAAATGCTGGCACAAAAAGATCCCACCGCCACCCAACTCCTGCAAGAGAACAACAACGTGCCAATGCCCAACCTGGGGCTTACACAGAGCCAGGTCGCAGACCTCATCTCATTTTTGGAGACCCCGTCGAGTGCGTCCGCAGCACCTCAAGCCGGGGCGCAACCCGCACCGGCGGCTGCTGGTGCTGTAGCCGCGGGTGACCCGAATCTCGGCAAAGCTGCTTTCACCGGCGTGACTCGTTTTCAGAATGGCGGCCCACAATGTATGGGTTGCCACAATGTGGCCGGACTTGGCGGACTAGGCGGTGGCGCGCTGGGGCCGGACTTGACTCTCGCCTATACCAAGTATGCCGGCGACGTGGGACTGACTACCTTTCTGAACACGGTGCCCTTACCGACGATGAATGCCGTGTGGACCAAGCAGCCTCTCACGCCGGCCGAGCAAGCCAATCTGGTTGCTTTTCTCAAACAGGCTTCCACAGCCAAGCAGTCTACTCAAGCACTGGTTCAACTGGCTGGGTTGGCTGTAGTGGGGATGGTGGTGATGTTGATCTTTGCACAACTTTACTGGCGCAACCGCCTGACGGGCGTGCGCCGGGCACTTGTCGCCTCGCACAGCTCGCACAAATCTTGATTACGCGCAGAGGATGAACATGGGCTGGATTCAAGACCTCGTCAATCCGAAAGCACGCCAGTGGGAAGAGTTTTACCGCAATCGCTGGCAGCACGACAACGTCGTCCGCAGCACACACGGCGTGAACTGCACCGGCGGCTGTTCGTGGGCTGTGTACGTCAAAGATGGTATCATCACTTGGGAGATGCAACAGACCGATTATCCTTTGCTGGAGCCTGGGCTGCCTCCCTACGAGCCACGCGGTTGCCAGCGCGGCATCTCGGCCTCGTGGTATGTCTATAGCCCCATCCGGGTCAAATACCCCTACGTGCGGGGCGCGCTGTTGGACTTGTGGCGAGCGGCCAAAATCCACCATGATGACCCGGTCGAGGCTTGGGGCACGATCGTCGAAGATAACCAAAAGCGCGCTCGCTTTCAACAAGCGCGGGGCAAAGGCGGCTTTCGCCGCGCCACCTGGGATGAAGTGATCGAAATCATCGCCGCGGCCTGTCTCTACACCGCCAAGAAATGGGGGCCGGATCGCATCTTTGGTTTCTCTCCCATCCCGGCCATGTCGTACCTCTCCTATGCCGCCGGCTCGCGCTTCCTGCAACTTCTGGGCGGCGTGAACATGAGCTTTTATGATTGGTACGCCGACCTCCCCAACGCCTTCCCTGAAATATGGGGAGACCAGACCGATGTCTGTGAGAGCGCTGACTGGTACAACAGCAAGTACATTGTGGCGATGGGTTCCAATCCCAACATGACCCGCACCCCCGACGTCCACTTTATCTCGGAAGCGCGTTATGAGGGAACCAAATTCGTCGTCATTTCTCCGGACTTTTCTCAGGCGGCCAAGTATTCGGACTGGTGGATACCCATCCAGTCCGGTCAGGATACGGCACTCTGGATGGCCGTCAACCACGTCATCCTGAAAGAATTCTACGTCGAGCGCCAGGTGCCATATTTTGTGGACTATCTAAAACGCTACACCGATAGTCCGTTTCTGGTGCGACTGGTCCAAAGTGAAGAGGGTTTCTGGCCTGATCAATTGCTGCGAGCCAACCGATTGACCCACTATCAGCAAGTGGAAAACGGCGATTGGAAGACGTTGGTGTTTGACCATCAGAGTGGCGAGCCTCGAATGCCCAAGGGCACGGTGGGTTTTCGCTGGGGGAAGGAGCCGGGCAAGTGGAACCTGACGATGGAAGATGGGTTGGACGGCAGTTCGATTGATCCACTCCTGAGCTTCCGGGATGAATACGACGAGGTGCTGAATGTAGCCTTCTATGAGTTCGCCCAAGGTGCAGGGACGGCCGTGCCCTTACACTTGCGCGGTGTGCCAGTCAAGTATATCGAGACAAGCGAGGGGCGCGTGCCCGTGGCAACTGTCCTTGATTTGCTGATGGCCCAGTTCGGCGTGGGACGCGGGTTGCCAGGCGACTATCCGGCCAATTACGACGAGGACACGCCTTACACTCCAGCCTGGCAGGAACAATATACCGGCATCGGTCGCGATACCGTCATCCGGCTGGCGCGTGAGTTTGCCAGCAATGCCGAATCCACTCAGGGCCGCTCGATGGTCATTATCGGCGCGAGCATCAACCACTGGTACAACAACAACCTCTCGTATCGTGCGCCCATCACAGCTCTGATTCTGTGTGGTTGCTGTGGACGCAACGGCGGCGGCATGAACCATTACGTGGGGCAGGAAAAGCTCACGCTGGTCGCTCCATGGACGAGCCTGGCCTTTGCGCTCGACTGGGTCAAACCGCCTCGCCGCCAGCAATCGCCCACCTGGCACTATATGAACAGCGACCAGTGGCGCTACGAGGGCGATTTCACCGAGTACGCGCCCGTGCCGCCCGACGCTCAGTGGGCGAAAGGTCACGCGGCGGACCTGGAAGCGCGGGCGGTGCGCATGGGCTGGATGCCATTTTATCCGCAGTTCAATCGTAACCCGTTCGAGTTGGTGCGAGAGGCTCGGGCAGCCAGCGCGCGCACAGACGAGGAAATCACCCGCTGGGTCGTCGAGCAACTGAAATCGGCTAAGGAGACGGATCACGCCTCGCCCCTGCAATTCGCCGTAGAGGATCCAGACGCGCCGGAAAATTGGCCGCGGGTCTGGTTCATCTGGCGGGGCAATGCCATCATGTCCAGTGCCAAAGGACACGAGTTCTTTCTCCGCCACTACCTGGGCACTCACGACAACATCATCGCCGAGGAGCATGCCAAAGACAAAGTGCAGACAGTGACCTTTCGCGAGCCGGCGCCGCGCGGCAAGATGGACCTGGTCGTGGACATCAACTTCCGCATGGACACGTCGGCTTTGTACTCTGACATCGTCTTGCCCACGGCGATGTGGTACGAGAAAAACGACCTCAACACCACCGACCTGCATTCCTTCGTCCATCCGCTGGGCGCAGCCATCCCGCCCGTTTGGGAGGCCAAGAGCGATTGGGACATTTTCAAGTCTTTCGCTCGCAAGGTAAGTGAGTTGGCTCCTGCCACGTTCCCTGAGCCGATCCAAGACCTGGTTGCGATTCCGCTCACGCACGACACTCCCGACGAGATGGCTCAGACGCAAGTCCGCGATTGGGCCGCTGGCGAGTGCGAACTTGTCCCCGGCAAAACGATGCCGCACCTGCGCCTTGCCGAGCGCGACTATATCAACCTGTATAATCGGTTCATCTCCTTTGGCCCGCTGGTGCGCCAAGACGGCGTCAGCGGCAACGGTGTCCAGATTCCCATCCAATCCTTCTACGATGAACTGCTCAAGAATCCGGTGGGCGGTTCGCCTGATCCTCGCCATATGCGTTGCGTAGAGTGGAATGGCGCCAAGTATCCCAGCCTGGAAGATGCGCTGGACGCAGCCAACCTGTTACTCACTCTGGCTCCAGAGACCAACGGCGAGATTTGTTACG
>Ga0316628_100003288_pt1 | contig 12421 bp, 9 predicted proteins | sample OWC_Aug_M2_C1_D5_FD_207648 | JGI IMG/M metagenome (GOLD analysis project Ga0316628, IMG submission 207648) | Wetland soil microbial communities from Old Woman Creek delta, Ohio, United States - OWC_Aug_M2_C1_D5_C | ecosystem: Environmental > Terrestrial > Soil > Wetlands | place: USA: Ohio...
CTTTTACCGGATATGAAAATATATTTTTGGGATTTGAAACCGAAAAAAGGGGATCTTTTGCCAGAATTGACCGAAAGAAACTGCACGAAAAAGCGGAGCGTATTCTTGAGCGTTTTCCGGTGAAAGTGGATCTTACTCGGCCGGTCCGGGAACTAACCGCGATCGAACAGGAAATTATTGCCATCCTGCGGGCCTTGTCCAGGGAGATGACGGTCCTCGTACTCGATGAACCCACCTCGATCCTCACCGAGAACGAAAAAAAGGTCCTTTTCGAACTCATGAAGGTGCTCCAGGAGCAAGGGATCTCGATCATTTACATTTCTCACCGTCTCGAAGAAATTTTCCGGGTTGCGGATCGCTTGACGGTCCTTCGCGACGGCAAAAATGTGGCCACTTGGAAGACGGAAGATGTCGGAGCCGACCATATGGCGATTGCCGAATTGATGTTGGGCGAAAAGATGGACCATCTGTATCCGCCCAAGACGATGACCGCGGGTGAAGAGGTTCTTCGAGTCAGCGGACTGTCCTTTGGAGATAGATTCGTGAATATAGGCTTTTCCGCAAGGGTCGGGCAAATTCTTGGCATCTTCGGACTGGTAGGGTCCGGCGCGGAAGAGCTCGCCAAGGTGATCTTTGGATTAGGCCCGAGCAGCCAGGGCGAAATCCAGGTTCGCGGTCGGGAGGTCCGGTTTCGTTCTCCGGGGGAAGCCATTCGAAATGGTATTTTTCTGATTCCCGGCGACCGCCGACATGAAGGACTGGTCGATGTTGAGCCCATATTCTTCAATACATCGCTTTCCAATTTGAAGCGGGTGGCAAATTCGGTAGGGCTCGTACGGCACAAAAAGGAAAAGCGAGAGGTTTCTGAGCTGATCGATCAGTTATCGATTCACCCTGCGGATGTCAACTTGAAAGTCTCCTTTCTTAGTGGTGGAAATCAACAAAAAGTGGTTATCAGCAAGGGTCTCTTTACCGAGGCCCAAATTTATCTTTTCCTAGAACCGACGGCCGGGGTGGACATCGGGGCCAAGGTAGGCATTTACAATCTCATCCGCGGTCTTTCAAAACGAGCGGCCGTGATTCTTATCTCTTCCGATTGTGAAGAAATCTATGGGGTATGTGATCAGGTCATGGCCATGTTCAAAGGACGCATTACTCTAAACGAAGAAGCGGATAGGGTCAGCCCGGGAGAGATCCTTCTCTGCGGTGTAAAAGGGAACCCTACATGAACGGAAAAAAAATTGTTTCGACAGAAACACGGACGATGGTGGTATTTCTCCTGCTGCTGGTTTTCATTATCATGGCTTTTTCTTTTCTGCATGGTCAATTTCTGACAGGCAGAAATATCACCACTTTGTTAAAACATGCGTCGGTTAGTGCCATGTTTGCTCTGGGCGCTACCTTTGTCGTGGTCGTCGGTCATTTTGATATATCCTTTCCCATGGTCAGTAGCCTGGCGGGGATGACCACCAGTTATTTCATCGCCCAGGACATTCATGTAATCCCCAGCATATTTGCCGGGCTAGGGGTAGGAATTCTTTTCGGTTTTCTAAACGGGGTCGCGGTAGGGATTATGAAATTGCCCGACATTGTTACGACCATCGGCACCGGGGCCATATCCTGGGGATTTGCCTGGATTTACAGTGGCGGCGCCTATATCTGGGAAAATGTTTTGACTTCTGGTATTCTTGAACTTAATGATGCCGTTTTCTTCCGAGTTCCTTTTCCAGTCATCCTAATGGTCAGCCTGTACTTTATTTCTTTTCTTCTTTTACACCGTTCGCGCCATGGGAGGTGTTTCTATGCGACCGGAGACAACCGGGTCGTGGCCATATTTTCCGGCGTGAAAATAAAGTACTATATTGTTGCGGCCTTCGCCATCTGTGCGGCAACCTCATCCCTGGGTGCCATCATGAGCAATGCGTCCCAGGGCAGCGGCAGTGTCCGTGTGGGCCTTGTGTTCCTCTTGCCGGCCTATGCGGCGACATTTCTCGGCAGCGCCGTATTCCGGAAACCAACCATTTATGGAACCCTCCTGGCAGCCCTGTTCCTGGCGACTTTGCTAAATGGGTTTACGCTAATGGCGGTCCCCTATTACTACAGTGATTTCATAATCGGTATGGTGTTAATTTTGGCCCTGACCCTTTCCACGGATATTGTTTTTCGAAAGAGAAAAGTCTTGGGATCTTCCAGATTGCCGGAGGCAAGCGGATAGGTGGCCTCATGAGCGAATGGCATTCAAAGGGGTTCCGTCTCAGCCGGCTGTTTCAACCCCAATTTGGCTTGATCTGGCTGCTCTTTGCCATGTATGTTCTCTTTTCCATCACTTCAAGCGCCTTTCGAAGTCCCGATAATTTGCTGGAGATCTTACGAGCGTCCGGAATTAACGCCATCCTGGTTTTGGGGCTCACCTGGATCCTGGCTGTCGGAGAGCTGGATGTATCCTTTGCCGATGTTGCCGCTCTGGTGAGCATGATTACCGCATATCTGGTCATGAAAAGTGGCATTCCGATGGGCCTAGCAATTATCGCCGCTTTTTTGGCGGGGGTGCTGATCGGAATCATCAACGGGTTTATGATTGCCTATATGAAGATCCCGTCCTTGATCGCTACCATTGCAACCGGCTTTACCGCCAAAGCCATTGCCAAAATATTATATGAGGGGAAACCCTTGGCGATCGTCAGCAGCTCCAAGTTGGTTTATAACTTCGTATTCGGGGAAATATTGGAAATTCCGGTTTTGTTTCTCACCGCGCTGGCCATTTATATTTTCAGTCGGTTTCTGCAAGACCAAACCAAGATGGGCCAGCACCTTTACGCTTTGGGCGAGAACCGACAGGCGGTCCGGGAGGCGGGGATCAAGGAAGCAAAAATTATCTTTTACTATTTTATCCTGTCTGCAACCATGGCCTCCATTGCTGGAATTCTCGTTACTGCCCAGCTGGGTTCCGGGGTTTCGGAGATCGGTGGCGGAACCTTGATGATTCAGGGCTTTACGGCTGTTTTTCTTGGCGCGATGGTCATCAAGGCCGGCAAGCCGAATGTAATCGGAACATTTATCGGGGTTATTATTCTAACGGTGCTGGTGAACTGGATCACGCTTCTGGGGTGGCCTACTTTTATCGTGTGGCTGACCCGGGGAGCGATGCTTCTTGTGTGTGTGACCATTGTCACGGCTTTGGGCTACCGGAGAAGAGCGTGGGGAAAGATACAGGTAGGCTGAAAGTATCGGTTCACGGATTCCATTCGTTATGATTGGGTACAAAAGCCACCCGAACGAAATAGACCGAGGAGGAGGTAGCGCATGAAAAACGGCTACATGGAAAAAATTTTGGAGATAGACTTGGCGAAGAGAAAGGTTACTACTGTCGATTTTCCCGAGGGGGTAAAGAAACAGTACCTGGGCGGTTCTGGCGCGGCGGCCTGGTATCTCTACCGGGAAACCGATCCGGCGAAGGTAAATCCGTTAGGCCCAGAAAATACCTTTGTGCTACTGACCGGACCGGTTTGTGGGACACCGGTATATTCTTCATCCCGGTATGAAGCCTGCGCGAAAGCGCCATTAACCGGCATTTGGGGAGAGGCCAACAGCGGCGGAAAATTCGCCCAGGATCTTAAGAGTGCGGGATATGACGGCCTGATTGTCAAGAACGCCGCGGATCGCCCGGTATGTATCGTAATTTCAGAAGACCGAATTGACATCGACGATGCCGGCCGGCTGTGGGGCAAGGATACCTATGAGATGGAAGGTGCGCTGAGGTCCGAATATGGCGACAAAATCAACTTTGTGGGAATCGGCCAGGCAGGAGAGAAAATGGTACCCCTTGCCGCCCTGATGAATGATGGTACGGATGGCCGGGCCGCCGGCCGAGGCGGACTGGGTGCGGTCCTCGGTTCAAAAAACCTCAAAGCCGTTGTGGTGTCCAGGGGCAGCTTGAAAACCCCCATTTACGATCAAGGCAAGTTGTTATCCTCCATCAAAGAACATGGGCCCAACATGCAGCAAATGACGGAGGGCTTAAGGGAATTTGGCACCGCCGGAGTCGTAACTCCCAATGAGGAGAGCGGGGATATCCCTATCAAAAACTGGGCCCAGGGGCGGTGGCAGGAAGGGGCTCAGAAGATCAGTGGCCTGACCATGCACCGGACAATCCTCACGAAGCGATACAATTGCGGCCGGTGCGCGATCGGCTGCGGCCGGGTCGTTAAAGTAGATGGGGGGCCTTATGTTCTCCCCGAGGGCCCCGGTCCGGAATACGAAACCTTGGCCATGTTGGGCGCCAACTGTTTGATAGACAACCTGGAAGCCATCTCTAAGGCTAACGAACTTTGTAACCGCTACGGTTTGGATACCATTGGCGCCGGAGGGGTGATTGCCTTCGGTATGGAGGCCTTTGAACGAGGGCTGATCACTAAATCCGACACCGACGGCGTTGAACTGATTTGGGGCAATGCGGATGCCATGCTGGAGATGATCAAGGCCATCGGGGAAAACCGGGGATTCGGGAAGATATTGGGCCAGGGGGTGCGTAAAGCGGCTACCATCATCGGCGGAAAGGCTGTGGAGTTTGCCTGCCACGTCAAAGGTATGGAAATTCCCGCCCATGACCCGAGAGCCAGATTCAGCAATGTCTTGGGCTATGCTACCTGCAATCGGGGCGCCTGCCACCTTAGCGTATTCGGCATGGACTTTGAAAGCGGAATTAAGCCACCGGACGGAATTGGTTATGACCAGAGTCAAGATCCCTACCAGGTGGAGGGCAAGGCTAAATTTTCAGTGGCCATGCAAGATTTGATGACCGTCTTCGATGCTTTGACCGTCTGTAAATTTATCGTTTTTGGAGGGGTAGGCGTGCCTTCTCTGGCTCACTGGTTGAATTGCATAACCGGCTGGGATTTTGAGGCGGCATCCCTGTTAAAAGTCGGCACACGCGCCTTTAACGTCAAGCGGTTGTATAATAACCGCCTGGGGATTACCCGTAAAGATGATGCGTTGCCTCTGCGCCTGACCCATTTTGCACGCGACGCCGGGGAATCCAAGGATAAGATTCCTCCCCAAGGGCAGTTGCTCAATGATTACTACCGCCTGCGCAAGTGGAACGAATTCGGTGAACCCTCGCCTGAGCTGTTGCGGGAGCTCGGCATTGAAATCTGAGCCGGGCAGCCAAACCTCCCCATCCCATCTTGGCGCTGAGATTTGGAGAAATTGTTTGCCTCCGAAGACTGAATGCTGCAGACCCAAGGGCCCTCAATTCTATAATCTATGCTCTCACTCAACCTTCATTATCTCTTGAATGATATTTCCAAGAACAACAAACCCGAGTCCCTGAGCAGGCCAGTATTTCAGTATTCTTCTCACGAAAAAGAATGGGTTTTAGAAGGAGGCCGAAGTTCTTAACCTCAAGGGGAGATAAATCGCCTGAGACATTCATGACGTCGTCAACACGACTTTGATATGTGATCCCGTTGGCAAGACCGGTGCTGCTCTCGCCTCGATGGAAATGGACCGCACAGACGTGGAGATCGCAAATAAGAACGGAATAAGGGGCGCGGTTTTGAATCCCCACTTCTCGAAATGATTTTTCCCGGGCAAGAGATATAGAATCCCCCAAAGGAGTCATATAGTCCGATTCAACATATGGAAACCAGATCGTAACCGCCATCCCTACGACCTTTTCCCAATATTGATCGGTAGTTGGGGCAACTGTTTTCTCCGCGTGATTCTTTTTGCCTTGTATCCGAGAAAGGATGATGGCAAAATCGTAGCCGGGCTGGAATGAATGTCCGGAAAAAAGCGAAAGGAGATGCAGATGTCAAAATTGAAGGTCGTAAACATCAAGGATGTAAAAGGGGAAAGACGGGAACCCCCCCGAACCTCATGGATCCTGATATCCGAAAAGATGGTCGGGTCCCAGAACCTGTCCATGGGCGTGAACGAGACCTATCCCGGAGGAATGGTGCCGGACCACGTTCATGAAAGCGAAGAAGAGGTCATGCTCTTCCTGGCCGGGCGCGGGATGTTCATCACCGACGACGAGCAGATCCCCCTGGAGCCGGGTATGGCCGTATACAATCCGCCTGGCGGGAAGCACCGGATCGTCAACACCGGTGACGAGGTCCTGCGTTTTGTCTGGATCTACGCTCCCCAATTGAAGAGCCACCGCATAGGCGGATAGTTTTAAGTCACTGCCGCTTCATGATCGCGCCGGCAGTGAGGCCCATTCGTGAAGTACGGGCCCCAGGAAAACCTTCCGCCCCGCCTGAATCACCTGAGGTCGGGAAACGGGCAGATCTCCCCTTCCAAGAGTTTGACTTTTCCGGGGTAACACTTTGGAAGGGATCTTTTTCGGAGGATGCTATTTTTTCAATTGGAAGGAAGTCAATTCCCAATTGAAAATTTCCTTTTGTCCCTTCATCCAATCCTTGTCATATTGACATTTGACCAAATATTTTACCTCTGGGGAATACCAGTATAGGTGTTTGATGTCTTCTATTCTGATATTCATTGCGCCTGTGCCTCCTCGGGTATATTCCAACCTGAGCGTCTTAAATCTTCCTGCTCGAACCTCTGTATCTTCCCACCCCAAGATTTTATAATCCTCGGAATAATCAACGTAGTTCACCTGCATCGCTCCTTTTACTACTGCCGAATATGCGTACTTCCATTGTTTCCCACCCCCAAGAGGAAAATCTAGAATCCTTCTTAATCCCATTGTGTATTTCTTGCGTTTGTCTCCCTCTACAACATGAATCCTGTTCCGGGTGGATTTTTCGAATAATATTGTGTCACAGCCCTGGCTCTCGAATAGACAATTCTTGTCTGAAAATTTCAGAACATATCCACCCTGGTCCGCCTTGGCGACCTCGATACTCCCATCGCCGGTGAAAGTCCACTTGTCCCCCACATTCCAGATCGGTGCTGCAATCTTCTCTTGCGCAGATACCATTGCCGGAAGAAACACAACCAACATTCCTAATAACATTATCTTTCTCATTTTATTACCCTCCTTCCCGGGTAAAAGGTGAAGAAGAAAAGGCCTCATGGGGCCACAAGAATCTCCCTGAGGCCTCCGCATGGGCAATTTCTGGAGAGTCCATTTCATCGACCCTCCAGAATTTCATTTCCTGATCTCATGTCTTAAGCTCAAGAACCCACTCGCAAACCGGATCACCCAAGGGCCTCCCTTTAACAAAGGTTGAAGTTAGTTTTGGATTTATAGCTTTGGCAAAGGCCTCCCAATAGTAACGGGATTTAGCAGAGCATATATCGTCAGTGACTTTTTGGGCTTGCACATAATTCCAAAATGCACAATTAGCGCATTTCACTCTCGCTTTTTCCGCTGTTGCTTCTTCAATTTCAAATTTTGTTTTCGATCCGTACCAAATAGTGATCACGGCTGGAATAATTATGGCCGCTGATTTGGCGTCATTGCCGGCAAAACCAAGACGATCTGCAAGTGCCTTACTCGCAGGCCCCGCTGCATAGTTTATTTTCTTCGATTGCTCCTGGAATTTCTCCCGTCCTTCTTTATCTAAAAGGGTCTTGGAAAAGTCGGCTTGCCACTTCACAAATCCGCCAGCAGCCAAATTCCAACGGGCTTCCATTGGAACTTTTTCCAAATAGCTTTCGATAGATTGCCCCATGGCCTCATTCGGATGGATCAAAAAAGAACCAAGGGCATACCCGCCTGCCCCAGCAGCCAAACCTTTCAGAAATCCCCTCCGGCTCGAGAAGTAAACTCTGGTATTCATGGAAGCTCTCCTTTCCTGTTCATACATAATTCTTTAACGAATGAATTATTCCCTGTTTTTCAGGCACGAGGCAGAAAAAGGCCCCAAAGGGAAAATCTAATTCCCCCTGGAGCCTTCATATTGGTATCTTCCGGATCCTTCTTTCCATAATCCCCTCTGATGGGATAAAGTCCAGTTTGAATTAAGATCAGCAAGCAAAGCGGGAAAATAGATTACTCGAAAATTTTTAAGCCCGTGAGACTATTTAATAAACTATTTTCTCAAGACCCCCTCAACTGATAATTAAGTTTTCTATGACGATAACTTGCCGATCATTGATAAAATTCTTTTCTTTCATTATTAGCTTTCTGATATAATCCTCACGGTGTAAACCGTCCAGAATCGTGAGATTATTTTGGGGCCATTCCTGACCCGCGAAAGAATCCCGGGTAACAGCCGGGTCCGTGGGGATAAAAATGGTTGAAAGTTCGAGGCCTTCCATCCAGGTTGACCTGAATGAGTTCAAGCTCCATCTTCATCTCAAGGGCAGAATTCAATTAACCCTTCATTTCAACTCACCTTCCCGAAGATTCTACCTCTCCGTGATCGGCCTGGTCGTCAATGAGATGAAAAGGTCGGGGAAAATCAAGTCCATCCCTCTCCAGGAACACCTTGACCTGCTTGCCCTGTTGAACGAAACCATCGGGGGTACGGCCGGATCATCCGACAAGGAGAACCTGCTGCCGCGAATTTACAAGAAGTGGAAGGACGCCCTGCCGAACCTGGAAGAGGCCCCGCTTTTCAAGGTGCTTGGAAGAAAAAAGGAAGAGGGGGATGGGGCAATCGGAAAGGTCTATTCATTTACGGATGTGGAAAAGGATGGGTGGGCCAATCTTTTTGAGTACGTGGGAAGCGAAGAGAATGTGAGGCTGAAGTTCGCCATCGATAAGATCGGAGTGGGATTGAATGAGACTTCAATTATCTTCGGGGATTCTCGAAACGATGAGGCTTGGGATCAATTCATTTCCAGCCTGAAAAAGGAGAAGGAGAGGAAAGAAGAATCTGCTCCGGTGGAAGAAACTGCTGCTCCCGAACCGCCCGCAGTTCCTTTTTCTTCCCCCCAGGTACGAAAAATCACCTGGTTTTCCAGGTATCGCTGGGTCGTGCTGGTGGTCATAATTGGGATCGTGGCAGGAGTGGTTTGGAAAATATTTTTGAGCCCTGCCCCGATCGAGGTTGCCTCCGCTGATCGAATGAAGTACCCCCTGCCGGAAAATCCCTCTATCGCCGTGCTCCCGTTTGTGAACCTGAGCGGGGACCCCAAGCAGGAATTCTTCTGCGACGGGATCACGGAAGAGATCATTACCGGCCTCTCCAGGGTCCCCGGCCTGTTTGTGATTGCCAGCTACTCCACGTTCACCTATAAAGGCAAGGCGGTGAAGGTGAAGCAGGTGAGCGAGGAGCTGGGGGTGCGGTACGTTCTGGAGGGGGGTGTTCAAAGGTCTGCCGACCGTGTTCGGATTACCGCTCAGTTGATCGATGCACTTAGAGGACATCACATCTGGGCAGAGAGATACGAACGCGATCTAAAGGACATCTTTGCTTTAGAAGATGAGCTCACAATGAAGATCATCACCGCCTTGCAGGTGAAGTTGAGGCCGGGCGAGACGGCTCATATGATGGCTAAGGGTGCGAAAAACATCGACGCTTATATAAAGACCTTACAGGCTGGTGAGCTTATCGGTGGAGGGACCAGGGAGGGACTTGCCCATGCCAAGAAGCTCCTTGAGGAGGCGATTGCCCTGGACCCGAATTATCCCAGAATATATGTGTTCCTCTCCAAAGCCCACCAGAATGAGGTGTGGTTAGGTACAACGAAATTCCCCGAGCAGTCGCTGGCTCGCGCCTTCGAGGCCGCCGAAAAGGCTATTTCCCTTGACGACTCAAATGCCGCCGCCTATAGCGTTCTGGGTATGATGTACGGGATGAAAAAACAGTATGACAAGGCCATTGCGGCGTGTGAGCATTCAATCGCTCTCGATTCAAATTCGTCGCTTAATTTCATGTTTTTAGGTCTGGTTCTTACCTGGGCGGGCAGGGCGGAGGAAGGCGTCAGATATCTGGAGCACGCAATACGTCTGAATCCTTTTGCCCCCGCCATGTTCTTCAATAATTTAGCCGTCGCTTATCGCGACGCAGGGCAGTATGAGAAAGCAATCGAAGAGTGTAAGAAAGCGCTCCAGCGGGAGCCCAACACCCAATTTCCTTACATCCACATGGCCATCTCTTATATGCGGTTAGGACGGGAGGAAGAGGCCCGGGCCGCAGCAGCAGAGATTCTCAGGATAAACCCCAAATTCTCTCTGGAGCGCTACGCCAAGACCCTTCCTTTCACAAAACCCGTAGCCGATCGAGTCGTCGAGGATCTCCGCAGGGCAGGATTGAAGTAAATCAATAAGCAATAATAGTCTGACATAGAAAGGCAGGGTCTCTGTGATCCTGCCTTTTTTGTTTGCATACTGTGGAAGAATGGGACGCTCGAGTCTTGTCCCCTCAATGTGGCTGCACTTCACCGGTGCAAAGCCTTTATGCAGGCCCCCGCTCCCCCAGCCTAGACCGACTTGGCAAAGGGGACGTTCGGGTCAGGCATAGGTGTATTGAAAGCCAGGTGAAGGGTCGGCTCACCTCCGCCGTTCCAGTTGCGGTGCCGCACGCCGGCAGGGAAGACGATGAGCGAGCCGGGAGAGCAGTCGTATCGCTTCCCCTCGATCTCGATGCTCATCGTGCCCTCCAGGATGTAGAAGATCTGATCGACGTCATGGACGTGCATGCCGGCCGGGGAGCCCCCGCCGGCGGGCGTCTTGATGCAATGGATTGTGCAGGTCCTGGCGCCCGAGCTGCGATCGAGCAGGTTCTGGGTCAGGCGCTCGTCGGCGCCGCTTTTTTCGATGGCCGCGAAATCAACCTTGCGAACGTATTCCATAGGGCCCTCCTCTCGATTCCATAACCATAATAACCCAAGAAGCCAGGCGTGACCAAGCCCGCTTTTAACATTGACTCCCCCTTTTCATAGAGTTATTCTCCTTTGCGTCCGGAAATTCAGAGATTCAGGGGGGATTCCATGGATAAAGGGAAACTGAAAGAGGCAGTCGGCCGGATCATTGAACAGGAAAGGTTGAAAATCATCGATTGGTCAAAGGCTATGGCCAGCAAGCCCGAGCTGGGCTACAAGGAAACTCAGACGGCGGAGCTCATCCGCGCTGCTTTTGCCGGCTTGGGATTGCCCACCCGCACCGGCATTGCCGTTACCGGGGTCGAAGGGGTGCTGGAAGGGGCCCGCCCTGGTCCGGGGCTGCTTTTCATGGGGGAGATGGACGCGGTGGTGAACCGGGAGTCTTCCGCCGCCGACCCGGTGACCGGGGCCGCTCACCTGTGCGGGCATCATCTCCAGGTGGGGATCATGCTGGGGGCGGCCCTGGGGCTTGTTCAGGCAGGCGCCAGAGATCATTTCAGCGGCAAAGTGTTTTTCCTCGGGACTCCGGCGGAAGAATTCATCGAGATCGAAGAGCGGCTGCGCCTGCGGGAACAGGGGAAGATTCGTTACCTGGGCGGAAAACAGGAGCTGGTCCGGCTGGGTTACTTGAAGGACAAACACCTGTGCGTGCTGGTTCATGCTCACTCGGGGCTTTCCCAGAGGAAGATGCTTTTCGGCGGAATGAGCAACGGCTTCCTGGCCAAGTCGATCCGGTTCCAGGGGAAACCCGCCCACGCGGGGGTTTCTCCCCACGAAGGGATCAATGCCCTCAACGCCGCCTGCCTCGCCATCCTTAACATCCATGCCCAGCGGGAGACTTTCCGGGAGGACGATAAAATCCGGGTTCACCCCATCATCACCAAGGGCGGAGACGTGGTGAACGTGGTTCCCTATGACGTGCGCATGGAAACCTATGTCCGCGGGGCCCGGCTGGAAGCCATCACCGACGCCAACGCGAAAGTGGACCGCGCGCTCCGAGCCGGGGCGGACGCCGTGGGGGCGAAAGTCGCCATCCAAAACATCCCCGGGTACCTTCCCCTGATCCAGAATCCGGCCCTGTCGGAGATCGCCAAGGCCAATGCCATTTCCCTAGCCGGCGAGGAGGGGGCGGGAGCTGCGGGCTTCGAGGGAGGCTCCACGGATATGGGCGACCTTTCGTATTTAATCCCCACGCGCCAGCCCGATTCCGGAGGGATCCGGGGAAACGTCCATGCCACGAATTTCGAGGTGGCGGATTATGAAGCGGCGGTGATCTACCCGGCCAAAGTCATGGCCATGACCGTGATCGACCTCCTCTTCGAAGGAGCCGAGGAAGCAAAGCGGGTGATCCGGGAATTCAAGCCGGAGATGACGGCCGATCAATACCTTTCCTTCATGCAAAAAGTGGAAGAATCATAAGGCCCACCTTGCGGGCGACCATCCCGCCACGGTGGGTTCCTTAATTGATTTTCCTATCGGGTTTTCGAAAGTTGACCTGAGCTGTACGGATCGACAGAGGTAAAAAGGCCGGGTTGCAGGAAGGACTATGCTATAAACTCCTCTTTCGTCTTTCCTGCGCATTCCAAGTTTCCCTTATCGCATTCCAAATTCTAGATAGCCCCTTCAATCCGGAGCTGTTCAACGGACTCTTTTTTTAACCCCAGATATTTCCCCAGGA
>Ga0316628_100003289_pt1 | contig 12410 bp, 10 predicted proteins | sample OWC_Aug_M2_C1_D5_FD_207648 | JGI IMG/M metagenome (GOLD analysis project Ga0316628, IMG submission 207648) | Wetland soil microbial communities from Old Woman Creek delta, Ohio, United States - OWC_Aug_M2_C1_D5_C | ecosystem: Environmental > Terrestrial > Soil > Wetlands | place: USA: Ohio...
GGTATCCTAACCTCGAATCCCTTCGATAAAGGAACGCCCATGCCCCGTCAGATCCTTCTTGGTGACGAAGCTGTCGCCCTGGGGGCCGTTCATGCCGGCCTCTCCGGCGCTTATTCCTATCCCGGGACGCCGGCCTCCGAGATCCTCGAGTATCTCGTCCGCAGGGCGGAGGAAACCAAGGCCTTCACGGCCGTCTGGTCGGTGAACGAGAAGGTCGCCTACGAGGAAGCGCTGGGCGTCTCCTTCGCGGGGAAGAGGGCCCTCGTCTCGTTCAAGCACGTCGGCCTCAACGTCGCCGCCGACCCCTTCATGAACTCGGCCATCACCGGGGCCAACGGGGGCCTCCTCGTCGTCAGCGCCGACGACCCGGGCATGCACAGCTCGCAGAACGAGCAGGACAGCCGCTATTACGTCCAGTTCGCCAAGATCTTCGGCTTCGAGCCCTCCGATCACCAGGAAGCCTATGACATGACGCGCGAGGCCTTCGACCTGTCCGAGCGCCTCGGCCTGCCCGTGCTCCTGCGTCTCGTGACGCGCCTGTCCCACAGCCGGTCGGCCGTCGAGACGCGCGATCCCCGGCCCCAGAACGAGCTCAGGAAAGGGGCCGGGAAGGACTGGATCCTCCTTCCCGTCAACGCCCGCCGGCGCTTCGGCCAGCTTCTCGACCGGCAGGCGGAGATGGTCCGCCTCTCGGACGAGTCGCCCTTCAACGAGTTGAAGCTCAACGCCAAGGACCGGACCTTCGGCGTCCTGGCCTCGGGCATCGCCTACAACTATTTCCGGGAGGCCGTGGCCGGCGACGCCGCTCCTCCGTCCTTCCTCAAGGTCTCGACCTATCCACTGCCCGAGGGTCTCATCCGCCGGCTCGTCGAGCACGTCGACACGATCCTCGTCCTCGAGGACGGCTACCCCTTCATCGAGCGGCAGCTCAAGGGGCTCTTCGGCGTCCCGGGCAAGACGATCCTCGGCAAGACGAGCGGCACGCTGCCCGCTGCCGGGGAGCTGACCCCCGACATCGTCCGCAAGGCCCTGGGCCTCGGGCCCCTGCCGGCCCTCGCGGCGAGCGGGCTGCCCCTGGCCGGGCGGCCGCCGCAGCTCTGCGTCGGATGCCCCCACATCGACACCTTCAAGGCCCTCAACCAGGCCCTCGAAGGACAGGCGGGGGCGAACGTCTTCAGCGATATCGGCTGCTATACCCTGGGCGCCCTGCCGCCCTACAACGCCATCCAGAGCTGCGTCTGCATGGGCGCGAGCGTCAGCATGGCCCGCGGCGCCGCGGACGTGGGGCTCCATCCGGCCGTCGCGGTCATCGGGGACTCGACCTTCGCCCACTCCGGCATCACCCCGCTCCTCGGCGCCGTCCGGGCCGACGCCGATATGACCGTCATCATCCTCGATAACGCCACGACGGCCATGACCGGCGGCCAGCCGACCTACGGCTCCGGGCCGGCCCTCCTCCGCCTCGTCGAGGGGCTGGGCGTTGCCAAGGAGCATATCCGGACGATCGAGCCCCTGCCCAAGAATCACGAGCAGAACGTCCAGGTCATCAAGGACGAGATCGCCCATCGCGGGCTTTCCGTCATCGTCGCCGCGCGCGAGTGCGTCCAGGAACAGCGGAAGAAGAGGAGCTAGGCCATGAAGCAGGACATCATCCTCGCCGGCGTCGGCGGCCAGGGCATCCTGTCGATCGCCTACGTCATCGACAACGCGGCCCTCGCCGACGGCCTGGCGTTCAAGCAGGCCGAGGTCCACGGCATGGCCCAGCGGGGAGGCGCCGTGCAGTCCCACATGCGCCTGTCGGACGGCCGGGTCTGGAGCGATCTCATCCCCAAAGGGGAAGCGGACATGATCCTGAGCGTCGAGCCGCTCGAAGCCGTGCGCTACTTCGATTTCCTCCGACCCGACGGCATCGTCATCACCAGCTCGACGCCCTACCGCAACATCCCCGACTATCCCGACCTCGGGGCGGTCCTCGAGGCCGTCCGCGCGGCGCCCCGGAGCGTCGTCGTCGACTCGGAGAAGCTGGCCAAGGAGGCCGGCACGGTCAAGGCCCAGAACATCGTCCTTCTCGGGGCCGCTTCGTCGTTCCTGATCCTCAAGGAGGAGAGCCTGCGGCGCACGATCGAGGCCCTGTTCAGGGGCCGCGGCCCGACCGTCATCGAAGCCAATCTCAGAGCCTTTGAGCTGGGCCGGAAGGCGGCCCTCGGCTCATGACGACCGCCTGGACCAGGACCGTCCGCGTCCTCGAACGCGCGGAAAGGGATGGCCGGACCTTCCTCCTCGAACCCGAGGTCTACGAGATCCTGAAGGACGCGGGGATCGCCGTCCCGCGCCATGTCCTCGTCCCGGCCGGCCAGGCCGTCCGGCGCAAGGACCTTCAGGCGCTCCGCGCGCCCGAGGTCGTCGTCAAGATCGTCTCACCGCTCGTCATCCACAAGTCCGACGTCGGCGGCGTCGCCTTCGCCAAGGCCGAGCCGGCGGCCGTGAACAGGGCCTGCGCGGCCATGCTCAGGACCGTCCTGGCGCGGACGCCTGCGGGCGAGCGGAAGGCCGTCCGGGCCTCGGTCCGCGGCTTCCTCCTCGTCGAGAAGGTCGCTTTCGAAAACGTCGGGTTCGGCTCGGAGATCCTCCTCGGGCTGCGGAACTCCCAGGACTTCGGCCCCGTCCTGACCATGGGCTCGGGCGGGCTCGAGGTCGAGTACATGAACGCCCGCCTCAAGAGCGGGCGGGCCGTGGCCATCGCCTCCGCCCATCTCCTCGACGGGTCGAAGGCCCAGGAGATCCTGGAGCCGCTGACGTTCTTCGGCAAGCTGGCCGCCGTGTTCAGGGGCCGCAAGCCCCTCGTTTCGCCGCATACCTTGGTCGAAACCCTGCTCCGCTTCCGCGACCTGGCCGCCGCCTTCTCGGCCCATTCGGAGGCGACGCCGTTCGTCCTCGAGGAGACCGAGGTCAACCCGTTCGTCGTCCGGCGCGGCCGGCTCGTTCCGCTCGACGGCGTCTGCCGGTTCTCGCGGGCCAAGGCCGCCCCCTCGGCCCGGCCGGTCGAGGCCGTCGGCCGCCTGCTCAAGCCGGCCTCGATCGGCATCATCGGCGTCTCGGAGAAGATGAACATCGGCCACGTCATCCTCAACAATATCCTCAAGGGCGGCTTCGACCCGGCCGGCGTCGTCGTGGTCAAGCCCGGCCTCGAGACGATCGAAGGCTGCCGCTGCGTCCCCACGATCGCGGACATGCCGGAAACCGTCGATCTCTTCGTCCTGACCCTGGCCGCCGACCAATGCTACGACGTGATGAAGGACCTCGTCGAGCACGGCAAGGCCCGCTCGGTCATCCTCATCGCCGGCGGGATGGGGGAGAAGGAGGGCGGAGGCTCGATCGAGGACCGCATCCGCGGCCTGCTCCGCGAGGGGCGGGCGAGCGGCCGGACGACGCCGGTCGTCAACGGCGGCAACTGCCTGGGCGTCGTCTCCAAGCCGGGGCGCTACGACACGCTCTTCATCCCGGATTACAAGCTGCCCCGGCCGAAGACGGCCGGCTCGGCCACGGCCATGATCAGCCAGAGCGGCGCCTTCATGATCTGCCGCATGAGCAAGATGCCGTCGCTCGAGCCCGTTTATTCCGTGTCATTGGGGAACCAGATCGACCTGACAGCGTCGGACTACCTGAAGTATCTCAAGGACGACCCTGCGGTCCGCACCTTCTGCGTCTATATGGAGGGCTTCAAGCCCGGTGACGGGCTGGCCTTCGCCGAGGCCGTCCGCGAGATCACCGCCTCGGGCCGCCGGGTCCTCGTCTACAAGGCGGGGCGCAGCCCCGAGGGCCGGTCGGCGACCTCGAGCCACACGGCCTCCGTGGCCGGGGATTACGGCGTCTTCAAAGCGGTGTGCGAGCAGGCCGGGGCCATCGTCGCCGACGATCTGTTCGAGTTCGAGAGCCTCACCAAAGGCTTGGCCTGGCTCGAGGGCCGCGAGGTCCGCGGCCGGCGGGTCGGCCTCGTCAGCAACGCCGGGTTCGAGTGCGTCATGATGGCCGACAATCTCAAGGACGGCGGGGGGCTCGACCTGGCGGCCTTCAGCCCCGCGACCCGGGAGCGCATCCTGTCCTGCCTGCAGCCGCTGGGCATCGACCGGCTGGCCGACGTCCACAACCCGCTCGACGTGACCCCGGTCGCGGACGACGCGGCCTTCGTCGAGAGCGCCCGGGCCTTCATCGAGGACCCCGGCGTCGATTGCGCCGTCATCTCCAACGTGCCGCTGACCAAGGCCCTTCAGACGCTGCCGGCGGGGGAGGGGCATGCCGAGGACCTGACCCGCCCCGGCGGATTCGCGGACCGGACGATCGCGCTCTTCCGCTCGACGACGAAGCCGATCGTCGTCAACATCGATTCGGGCGCGCTCTACGATCCCCTGGCCGATCATCTGGAGCGGGCGGGCATCCCGGTCTTCCGGCGGTCGGATGAGGCCCTACGCTTCCTGCGGCTGTACGTCAACCGGCTTCTCGGTTAGGGGGACTGTCCCTCTTGTGTTTTCGGCGATCAGACGTCTCTGGTCCTGTGCCGCTCGGAGGGACAGTCCCTAACGGACGCGCTGCTGGAACTGGTGGGGGTAATCGAACGGGTTGTTCGTCCTGATCGGCCCGGTGTGGCAGACGTTGCACGCCGTCGGCTCGCTGCCGCCATGGGCCTGGACGATCCGGTTCAACCCTCCGCCCTTCGAGTTCTTGTGGCAGACCTTGCAGTCGCCGATGGACAGGGCCTTGGCTTGATACTGGACGGCCTGGGCGTTGTCCGAGTCCTTGGTCGAGGGGACCTGGGCATGGGCCGGCCCATGGCAGGCGGGGCACGAGAGCCCGCCGTGCCCGACGCCGTTGCGGTAGAGCGAGGTCCCCGTATCGACCTGGGCCACGAATGTGTGGCAGTCGACGCACTTGGTCTCGGTCTCCCAAGGGACGCGGCCGGTCGCGATGGTAAGCGCGACGTTCAACAAGCTGCCATGGCAGGCGGCGCAGTTGCCGTCGGTCGCGTCGTGGGCGGCGCTCCGGTTGCCCTTCGTTGTCGCCCCGGGGTGGCAATCGTAGCAGGCGATCGTCTGGCCGTTATGGAAGATGTGGACGGCGGAGGACAGGTAGATCTCCGCGGAACCCGCGCCCGTCGTCCCCAGGACGGGGCTGCCGTGGCACTCCGCGCAGAGGACCGGGTTCCCGTTGGCGACGAAGGTCGTGGCCGAGAGCCTGTCGTGGGACTGGAGGACCGACCCGATCTCCACCGAGTTGACCGTCTGGCCGTGGCACTTGGTGCAGTTGAGCTCGTCGGAGGTCTCCGCGGTCGTCGTCGTCCTGGCCAGCTCGGCCCCGGAGGAGGCGTCGCGAACCACGATCTGGGCGACCTGGTAGGGGTCCCAGGTCTCGGCGTCGTTGATGGGGACGAGCGGGATGCCGTCCGCTTCGTAACGGTCGCCCTTGAGGAGCATCGTCCCCGTCAAGCCGTTGTGAAGGCCCGGGTCCGTGAAGTTGAGGCCCGTGTTGGGGGCGAGGTCGACCCCGAAGAGCTCGAAGGCGTTGTCCCAGAACTGGGCGTAGTCCCTGACCGGGCTGGTCGTCGCCTTCCCGAAGGAGAAGGTGTTGCCGACGAAGCTGTATTCAAGGGTCACGCCAGCGGTCACGATCTGAGGCGGATCGCCGCGCCGGATGACCTGGGCCATCAGGGTGTTGTAGGGCGGCTGCAGGACTTCCCGGTTGTAGGTCGGGCTGAGAAAGTGCATGCCTTGCTCGCTCCAGGCCAGAACGATGTAAGACATCGACGCGGCGGGGATCTCGACGGGCGTCACCACGTCCGCATTCTCGGTCGAGCAGGAGCTGAGAACGGCGGCCAGGATCAGGAGGGCGAGGGCGGGAACGAACGGGCGGCGCTCAGACATGCATCTCTCCTTTCGGGATATTATTCACGGAAATCCCTCAATTTGCAAACGCCGGGCGGGCCCGGTCCGTTTCCTTGTCACACTCCGGGGCACATGGTACAATCGGCGGGAATGAGGATGCTGGCCGTTTTCGCCGCCTTGGCGGCGTCGCTCGGAGGAGCCGCGCTCATGCCACAATCCGTCCCTCCCGAGGCCCGGCTCCTGGGGTCCTATATCCCGACCTCGGCCGGTCCGTGGCTGGCCGAGGCTGACCGTATCTACGACGCGGCCTCGATCTTCGACTACATCGATGGCGCGGGCGAGGTCTATCGCTCCTACAATATGAGGCTCCTCGTCGCCCGCCGCTTCCACAAGGACGGACGGCCGGATCTCGTCGTGGACGCCTTCGACATGGGGACCTCCGAGGACGCCTTTGGCGCCTTCACCCACGACCTCGACGGCCGGGAGGCCGGCATCGGCCAGGGTTCGACCTATCAGGCCGGGCTGCTGTTGTTCTGGAAGGGCCGCTATTTCGTCTCCATCTATGCCGAAGAAGAAACGGAGGAGACGAAGGCGCTCGTTCTCGAGCTGGGCCGGGCGGTCGCCGAGGCCATTCCCGAAGAGGGCCCGAAACCCCGGCTCCTGAAGCTGCTGCCGCCGCAGGGGCTCGAAGCGGACCGGATCAGGTTCTTCCACAATCACTCGGTCCTCAACTATCACTTTTTCGTGGCCGACACGGACATCCTCCTGCTCAGGGGGACGGCCAAGGCGGCGCTCGCCGACTACGGACGGGGGGCGGCCGCAAGCCGGCTTCTCGTCGTCGAATATGCCGACGCCGACGAGGCCGCCCGGGCGGGAGCGTCGTTCGCCGGAGCGTATATGCCCGGGGCCGCCGGCCGGGGACTCAGCCGGATGAAGAACGGCCGGTGGACGGGCCTGATGGTCCATGGACGCTATCTGGCCGTCGTGTTCGACGCGGCGACGGGCCCAGAGGCGTCGTCCCGTCTCGAGGCGGTCAAGGCGTTGATCGAAGCAGGGGCCTGGAGGGGCGGCGCGACGGGCCGCGCCGTCCGGCTCCATGGAGGAGAAGAAGAATGAGCAGAAAAACGATCACCCGGAGGGATTTCCTGAAGGTCGCCTCCGCGGCGCCGCTGGCCGGGGCGCTCGCACCGGCGCTCAGGACCGGTCAGGCGACGGCGGCCGATAAAGTCCGGGTCGTTCTCGTCCGGGACGCGAACGCCCTCGACGCCTCTGGGGCGCCCAACGGCGAGGTCATTCAGAGGATGCTCGACGAGGCGGTTCGGGCCCTCTTCGGAGAGACGGACGCCGCCAAGGCCTGGAAGAGGCTCATCCGGCCCGACGACACGGTCGGCGTCAAGACCAACGTGTGGGGCCGGCTGCCGACGCCGGCCGAGGTCGAACAGGCCCTCAAACGGCGCGTCCTGGAAGCCGGCGTCCCCGAGTCCCGCCTTTCCATCGACGACCGGGGCGTGCTGCGGAACCCGATCTTTCGGAACGCGACGGCGCTCGTCAACGCCCGTCCGGCCCGAACCCATCAGTGGTCGGGCATGGGCAGCTGCATCAAGAACTATATCCAGTTCGTTCCCCAGCCCTCGGCCTACCACGGCGACACCTGCGCCGACCTGGCCGCGATCTGGAGCCTGCCCATCGTCAAGGGCAAGACGCGGCTCAACGTCCTGGTCATGCTCAGCCCCCTGTTCCACATGATCGGGACGCAGCAATTCAACAAGGACTTCACCTGGCCGTACGGCGGCCTCATCGTCAGCCAGGACCCGGTCGCCGCCGACGCCACGGGCCTGCGCGTGCTCGAGGCCAAGCGCCGGGAGCATTTCAAGGACGACGGACAGCTGCGGCCGTCCCCGCACCACATCCAGCTGGCCGACACGCGCCATCACCTGGGGACGAGCGACGCGGCGAAGATCGAGCTCGTCAAGCTCGGCTGGAGCGAGGGGGCCCTGATCTGAGATGCCCATCTATGAATACCGCTGCGGAGAAGGGGAGGACCTGTGACCGAGATCCTGGTGTTCGCGGGCGGCGTCGTCTTCGGCGCCCTGGTCGTCTTCGTCATCCATCAGCTGCGAAAGAAGGACGCCCGGGAGATGGCCCGGGCCATGGTCAGCGAGGCCGAGGCCGAGAAGGTCCAGGACCTCGAGGCGCTGATCGGCCGGGTCCGGGACTGCTTCGGGGCCCTGTCCCAGGACGCCCTCAAGGCCAGCACCGGCGAGCTCCTCAAGCTGGCCAAGGAGAACCTCGACGGCCGGGTCCAGCTCAGCGAGAGGGAGCTCGAGGCGAAGAAGCAGCTCATCGACCAAAACCTGACGACGATGAAGGGCGACATCCAGAAGATGCAGGACCTTGTCTCCAAGTTCGAGCATGAGAGAAACCGACAGTACGTGCAGCTTGACGACCAGCTCAAATCCGCCGCCAAAGAAACGTCGCGCCTTCAGGACACGGCCGACCACCTCCGCCAGGCCCTGGTCAGCACCAAGGCCCGCGGCCAATGGGGCGAGCGCATGGCCGAGGACGTCCTGAGGCTGGCCGGGTTCGTCGAGGGCGTCAACTACATCAAACAGAAGGTCCTGGACATGGCCGCCTCGCGCCCCGATTACACCTTCTGGCTGCCGCAGGGCATGAAGGTCAACATGGACGTCAAGTTTCCGCTCAACAGCTATCTCCGCTACCTCGAAGTCGACAACGAGGTGGCCCGCGAGGCCCACAAGGCCCAGTTCCTGCGCGACGTCCGGACCCGGATCAAGGAGGTCACGACCCGGGACTACATCAATCCGGAGGAGAAGACGCTCGACTACGTCCTCGTCTTCATCCCCAACGAGCAGGTCTACGCCTTCATCAACCAGAACGACCCGGAGCTCATGGACGAGGCCCTGAAGAACAGGGTCATCCTCTGCTCCCCGTTCACCCTGTTCGCCATCCTGGCCATCATCCGCCAGTCGCTCGACAACTTCAGCATGGAGAAGACGGCCGGCGAGATCCTGGGCCTGGTCAAGAACTTCAAGAAGGAATGGGAGAGGTTCGGGGACTCCATGGCCAAGATGGGCGAAAAGCTCGAGGGCGCCAGCGCCGAGTTCAGGAAGCTGACCACGACCCGCCAGGTCAAGCTCGACAAGTCCCTCCAGAAGATCGAGGACCTGCAGCAGCTCAAAGGCTTGGGGGACGAGTCGGCCCTGCCGGCCGAGGCCGAGGTCGCGGCGCTCGAAGCGGGGGACGAGCCGGAGAAGGACGACTAGGGCCGGGGCCCGAAGATGGCCGTCCCGATGCGGACGAGGGTTGCTCCCTCGGCGACGGCGACACGCCAGGAATGGGACATGCCCATGGAGAGATGCCGCATCTCCACGCCCGGGATGGCGGCGGACCTGAGGGACTCGAAGACCCGCCGCGTCTCGACGAAATAGGGCCGGGAGTCTTCGGGATCGCCCGCTAGCGGCCCCATGGTCATGAGGCCGAGGACGCGCAGGCGGGGCAGCGCGGCGAGCTCGCGGACGAGGGTTTCGGCCCCGTCGGGCATGACCCCGGTCTTCTGCGGCTCGCGGCCGCTGTTGATCTCGACGAGGACGTCCATCGTCCTGCCGGCCGCGGCGGCCCGCTTGTCGAGCTCGCGGCCGAGCCCGATCGAATCCACGGTCTCGATGAGGTCGAAGATCTCGACGGCCTTCCGGGCCTTGTTCGTCTGGAGATGGCCAATGAGGTGCCAGCGGACGCGCCGGCCGACCGCCTCGAAGACCGCGGCCGCCTCCTGGACGTAGTTCTCGCCGACGATCTTGACTCCGGCCTCGACGGCCTCGAGGACCTCGGCGGCGGTCCGGGTCTTGGCCGCGGCCACGAGCTCGACCCCGGGCGGGAGCTCGGCCAAGACGGCCTTGACGTTCTCCGCGATCGCTCCCATGAGCCCATTCTATCAGAAGGTACCGGGTTTAGGCATTGCGCAGATTTCCTCCTCGTCCCCGATTGTTTCGTATGTCGGACCTCAGTTTTGCGCAATGCCTAAACCCGGTACCTTCTTGGCTGGCGGCGGACCGTCGCCATCTGATATAATCGGCCGGCAGGGGAGAGGCCCATGACCATCCGCGAAGATCTGGAGAAGACCGAACAGCTGATCCTGTCTCCCAAGGCCAGCCTGAGCGCCCGGTCGCAGGGCCGCGTCCGGGCCGAGGCCCAGCATCCCATCCGCACCGATTTCCAGCGCGACCGGGACCGCATCATCCACTCGAAATCGTTCCGCCGGCTCAAGCACAAGACCCAGGTCTTCCTCTCGCCGTTCGGCGACCACTACCGGACGCGGCTGACCCATTGCCTCGAGGTCTCCCAGATCGCCCGGACGATCGCCAAGGCCCTGCGCCTCAACGAGGACCTGACCGAGGCCATCGCCCTCGGCCACGACCTCGGACACACGCCCTTCGGCCACGCCGGCGAGCAGACGCTCCGCAAGCTCCTGCCGCACGGCTTCCATCACGCCGACCAGTCCCTCCGCGTCGTGGAGAAGCTCGAGTACGACGGCAAGGGCCTCAACCTGACCTTCGAGGTCCGCGACGGCATCCAGCGCCACTCTAAAGGCCGCGGCGAGATCTTCGACGAGGACGTCGAGGACATGCCCTCGACGCTCGAGGGCCAGATCGTCCGCGTCTCCGACGTCATCGCCTACGTCAATCACGACATCGACGACGCGCTGCGGGCCGGCATCATCCGCGACGAGGACATCCCGGCCGGGCTGATCAAGGTCCTGGGCAAATGGCACGCGACGCGGATCGACCGCATGGTCATGGACGTCGTCGAGGCCAGCCTCGGGACGGGGCTCGAGCGGATCGCCATGAGCGAGCGGATCATGAAGGCCGTCGTCGAGCTCCGGGAGTTCCTCTACCAGAACGTCTACTTCAACTCGGCCGCCCGCGACGAGCTGCGCAAGACCGAGAAGATCATCCAGGACCTCTTCGGCTACGTCATGGAGCATCCCGACGAGTACATCCGGCCTTATCCGGCCGGCGACCCGGTCATCGTCCGGGCCGGGGACTTCATCGCCGGCATGACCGACCGCTACGCCATGGCCCTCTACGAGCAGATCTTCCTGCCCAGGGCCTGGCCGATCCTCTGATCTTGGCGAAGGAGGCTTCATGCGGCACTTCCGCCTTTGGCTCGTCTGCGCGCTGACCTTGATCGCCGCGTCCTCCTGCAAGCCGTCCGGCCGAGGGCCCTATCTCGAGGCCGCCCTCAAGGCCGGGGCCTGGATCCGATCGACCGAGATCCGTGCTCCCGAGGGATCGTCGTGGCCGGCCGTGCCGTCGGACCCGAAGTCCTCCGGCCTCGACCTCTACAGCGGCGTCCCCGGGGTCGTTCTTTTTCAGGTCCAAGCCTTCTACGCGACGGGCGCCCAGGCCTATCTCGACGGCGCGCGAGCGGGGGCCGATTTCCTTCTCGCGAAGGCCTCTTCGGTCGTGGGGACCGGCCTTTACGAAGGCCTCGCGGGGATCGGCTTCGCTCTCGAAGAGACGTTCAAGGCCTCCAAGGACGCGCGCTACCGCCGCGGCTTCCTGGACATCCTCGGACGGATCTCGGCCGCCGCCAAGCCGGCCGACCCGGGGATCGAGTGGAGCTCGACGACGGACATCATCAGCGGCGGCGCGGGGACGGGGCTTTTCCTGATCTACGCCTGCCACGAGACCGGCGACCGGGCCTGGCTCGACCTGGCCGCCCGGGCCGGCATCCGGCTGCTCGGGCTCGGCCGCCCGGAGAACCTGGGCCTCAAGTGGGCCATGGACCCGGCCTTCCCTCGGCTCATGCCGAACTTCTCCCACGGCACGGCCGGCATCGCCTATTTCCTGGCCGCCCTTTATCTCGAGACACGGCGCTGGGAGTTCCTCTATGGCGCCCTGGCCGGGGCGAAGTATCTCCTCTCGATCGCCAAGACCGAAGACGAGAGCTGCCTCGTCTTCCACGACGAGCCCGACAACAAGGGCCTCTATTATCTCGGCTGGTGCCACGGCCCCGTCGGCACGGCGCGTCTCTTCGTTCTCCTTTCGCGGGCCCTCGGCGACGCGGTCTGGCTGGACTGGGTCCGCCGGTCCGCCAACGGCCTGCTGCGGAGCGGCATCCCCGAGCAGGAGACGCCGGGCTTCTGGAACAACGCCGGCATCTGCTGCGGCCTGGCCGGGGTGGGGGAGTTCTTCCTCGATCTCTACCGCGAGTTCGGGGACCCGGCCTATCTCGACTTCTCGAAGCGGGTCGCGGCGCGCCTGCTGGCCAAGGCGACCGTCGAGGACGGCCGCATGTTCTGGGTCCAGGCCGAGCATCGGACCCGGCCCGACTTCGTCCAGGCCCAGACCGGCTACATGCAGGGCGCGGCCGGGATCGGCTCCTATCTGCTGCGCCTCTCGGCCGCCGATCGCCGCGGCGCGCGGCGCGTCGTCCTTCCCGACACGCCGTTCAGGCGCTGACGCGCCTCGCCGCTCGAGGCTTTGCCGGCCTCCGGTTTCATGCTATCATGAC
>Ga0316628_100003290_pt1 | contig 12409 bp, 11 predicted proteins | sample OWC_Aug_M2_C1_D5_FD_207648 | JGI IMG/M metagenome (GOLD analysis project Ga0316628, IMG submission 207648) | Wetland soil microbial communities from Old Woman Creek delta, Ohio, United States - OWC_Aug_M2_C1_D5_C | ecosystem: Environmental > Terrestrial > Soil > Wetlands | place: USA: Ohio...
CTCCGCACGACAGGAAATTCCGAAGCAGAAACAAAGGGTTGGTTCCCCAACCTCATCCAGAGCTCCTCCGCGAGATGGGGGGTTATCGGGGTCATCGCCCTGACCAGCACATCCAAAGTGGCGCGGATCGTCTCCTTGTCACCTCCGCCCCTTCGGACATACCACCTGAGATCGGACGGTATCTCAAAGTAGGCTTCGTTGGAGAACGATCTTAAGTCATAGCTGTCCATCGCGGTCCGGAGGTTTGTAATCCGCTGATTCAACTCCGACAGGAGCCAGTCGTCGATGCGCCCCCTCGGCTCCTTCGCGGCGGACATCAGGTCGTCGAAGAAAGATTCGATCTTGAGGAGCCTGGCGCGGTAGTTCTCAACCTTTTCGTCCTCCCAGGCCACATCGACGTAAAGCGACGCGATGTGCGCGTAGAAAAGGCGCATCGGGTCGACGCCGAACTCCTTCGCCGCCCCGGGTATGGGCTGCGCACCTCCTTTCGATTTCGATATCTTCCCGCCGGCGCCGCCGGTGATGTACCAGTTGACGATGATCCCTTTTGGCCACAGCCTCTCCGGGAGCAGCCCGACGTGGTTCATCAGGAAGACGGGGAAGTGCACGGTCATGTGCTCCTTTCCGCCAAGGTTGATGTCCAGCGGGTACCAATATTCGACGTCGCCGCGGATGGTCATGAGCAGGCTCTCCTGTATGCCGGTCTGATTGGCCACCTTCGCGGCATCCCCCTCCCCTCGGAACACGAAGTCGAAGAATGCCTCGGTCATGTTCTCCGGCCGAATCATGCCGCCGTTCGAGTAGAGTGATATGATATAGAACGCAGGGTAGAGCGTGCTGTCGGCGATCGCCTCGACGATCCACTTCCTGTCGAGCGGGAACCTGGTGCCGATCCAGTTCCCCTGGCGCACGCAGGCCCTCTCGCGGAACCATTCAAGTGTCCCCTGGATGTTGTCGTAGTACTCCGACGGGAAGATGGACATGGCCCTCGCATGTGACTTCGACATCTCCGTGAGCTCCTTGTTCGCGTAGTCGATGAACCACTGGTCGGGTATCCGCTTGATGGAGACCTTCTTCCCGCACCTGCAGATGACCTCTTCCGAGAGGTCCCTGAAGAGGTCAGCCTGGCCCCCCTTCAAGAGCATCTCGCGGATCTCGTCCTTCGCCACATCGACCGGTCTCCCGCAGTACTCGCCGGCGGCCTTCGCCATCGTCCCCTTGTGGAACCCGCTCTTGTAGATCTCCTGGGTGGCCTCCTCCAGCTTCGGGTCGGAGAGCTCCTTGATCCCCATCTTATGGCAGATCTCGACCGCAGGAAGAGGACCCAATCCGGGCGTAACGATGATCGGTATTGGCTCAATCGCCTCGACGGATGAAATCGAAATACCCATTCCTGAGAATTTCTCATGATGGTTCCTGAGGTCGATCAGACCCATCCAGTCATACGGCGCATCCGACGGCACGCTCATGACAAGGCCGGTTCCGACATTCGGGTCGACTATCTCCGAGGGGAGGATCGGTATTTCCTTCCCCGTGTGAGGAGCGATGCACTTGTGGCCGAGGATATCTTTGACCTTGATCGGCCCTTCGACCTCGACTCCCTCTTTCTGGAACTTGAGCTTCTCAGCGCCTTCCTTGGAAAGGATCCAGCGCTCTCCGGAGACCCTCACGATTACATAGTCCGCCCGCGGATGTGCCCAGAAGTTCGTGAGACCGAAGATGGTCTCAGGCCTGAGTGTGGCGGCGACCAGGAACTTGTCTCCGAATCGGAACTTCAGCGCCGTATATTCGACGATCTCCGCGTTTCCTCCCTTCTGAATGTCCGTTTCTGATGCATCTACCGCCACTGGGCCGTGCTCAGGGCAGGAGGGGGCGAAGTAGGGTTTCTGGATAAGCAGTCCCTTCTGGTTCAGCTTGAGCATCTGCCACTCGATGAATTTCTGATAGTCGGGATTGACCGTCGAGGTGAAACGTCTCCAATCGGAAAGGAAACCGAACCTCTTCCAGTAGTCGTTCAGATAGACGGCGTTGAAGAACCTGACGACCTCCATCGGATCCGAAAGCTTGTGAATCTCCTCGTCGGAGCATCCGTTGTCCTTCAGGATGCCTATGGTCTTCTCTTCGCCTCTTTCGACTCTCTTTGCGAAAGCGATGGCTCCGTTCCCCGTCGCATGTGTCCCAACCGGGAAGAGGACATTATCCCCGGTCATCCTCTTGAACCTGCAAATTGCATCGGAGATCGTATAGCCCCTCATGTGGCCGACATGCAGATACCCTGTGACTCCAGGGTATGCGAAAATCAAGAAGAAATGTGGCTTCTTGACATCGACCTTTGAATCGTGCAGATGTGCTTCCGTCCATCGCCTCTGCCATTTCTTCTCGATGGCTTCGAAATCTATGGTCATCGACCCTTTCCTTCCCGACTCAGTGGATAACTGCCGTGTGGTAAAATCCTTTTGTATTTTTCCATTGCACTGAAAATGTGAATGACTTCGTTGCCACTGGAATATCCAAAGAGAGAGAAGACAACATGGTTATCCGACTTGATAACAAATCTGAATCCAGTCTGTCATACTAAATGGAATCCAGTAAGGAAATATTGCAGGAATGTCGCTTTTTTTCCACTTGAAATAGTGCTTACTGGCTATGATATGTTATGACAAAATATGTCAGAATGTGACATTTTCCTCATATATATATACTCAACATGCGTTTATCCGTTAACACGGGAAGCAAACCGGGATGGGATGCACAGTTGGATGAGAACGCGGACGAGAATGAAAGAATCTCTCTCAGGCTCGGCCCCGAGGAGCTGAGGATGATCGACGATTTCCTCGCTGAAAGCGAAGAATTCTCGAACAGATCTCAGCTCGCAAGGGCAGCTATCAGAGCCTTCATCGACAAAGGGAGTGGCAGCTCCGAAGAGAGAGCCCCGAATGAAGTTCTCGTCGTTCTACCGCCGTTGGTGCTCGAGACTATAAAGCACCTGATAGAGCAGGGGATCTACAGCAACATATCTGAAGCGGTATCGGACTGCACGCGACACGAGTTCCTGCACAGAGAAGCGTTCGAAGAGCTGAAGAAGGCAGGCAACCAAGCGAAGAAGACGACCATGCAAGTTGTGCCTCGAGACTAATCTATCTTGGGTCCATAGCCCGCAATCTCGGAAGAGGTGCGCGGATGTCAGAAGGGAGCAGAACTGCGGGAATCATGAGAGAGCTAGGGATGAGCCTCGGCCAGCCGATGGTTGCGGTTGTCGGCTGCGGGGGCGCAGGGAACAACATAGTGGATTCAATCTACTGGCAATGCCACGGAGTGCACACTGTCGTTGTGAACACGGACACGAAGAGCCTCGACAAGACGAGTGCCCATAAGAAGATCCTTCTCGGAGGTCAGGACGGAGGATACGCCCTGCCCGAGATGTGCGAGAGCCTTGCTGAGCAGGAATCGACTGCGATAAGGAAGGCGGTATCGGGATACGATTTCGTGTTCGTCGTCGCGGGCCTCGGCGGAGCGGCGGGCTCGGGTATTGCCCCGGTCGTCGCGCGTATCGCGAGGGAGGAGGGTGCCGTTGTATTCTCCGTACCTGTCCTGCCCTTCACGGTGGAAGGGAACAGGAGGGATGTCGCGATGATGGCCATGGAACAGCTCTCTGAGGTTTCACACTGCATTATTCCGCTGGACAACGACAAGCTCCAGGGAATTTGCGGCGCGATGGGTTTCGACGCGGCTTTCGACATCATAAACAAGTCGGTCCTCAAGATAATCGATAAGGTCTACGAGCATTCATCTTCGTTTGTTTCCGACCTGATAGACGACGTCTCGAGCGGGTTCTCCTCAATAGAGGATGTGGTGACAGCAGAGCACGAGATCGCTCTCGACGAGATGCCTGCCACAGCGGTCCAGGCGCCTCTCGGGCCAGGACTAGAATTCCCGTTCGAGACGCACTGGAACGACATGATGTTCGGGTAGAATGGACGAGGGAAAGCTGCTCCATATAAGCGAAGGCGGGGCCTGATCAGCCCCGCCCTGATTCTATAATCTCATTTTCAGAAGAAATGCCGAATAAATGTCCTTCACTTGTTCTGAATCCGTTTTTCAGTCATGGGTAAGTATCCAGGAGTTCTTTGCTTGTCGAGCGCAAGGCTCGAAGGGATGATCATGAGAATCGCAGGACAGGAGTCTTTCAGGACATCGGACGTCACTGAGATGTTCCATCATGAGGACGAACTGCACACTTCTGAGGTCAGTGAAGGCTCGAAGAGGATGCTGAACGAAGGGGAAGCGTATGAATTGCTCAAGGGCTACGGGGTCCCAATACCGAACTTCGCAGTCGCGATGGACCTCGAAGAAGCGGTTAAACACGCCAAACGCATCGGTTATCCGGTGGTTCTGAAGGTTATCTCGCCCCAGGTCGTCCATAAGAGCGACGCCGGAGGCGTCGAGACCGGAATTGCCGATCCAGAGGCGCTCGAGGCGGCATACCTGCGCATAGAGGAGAATGTCAAGAAGAGGGTCCAGAACGCAGAGATCCTCGGAATGATGATTGAAGAGCAGCTAAACCCGGGGGTCGAACTGCTAATCGGCGGGAAGACGGACCCGACCTTCGGAAAGGTCATAACCTTCGGACTCGGAGGGAGACTGGTCGAGCTGCTCAGGGATGTCAAGATCAGGATATTGCCGCTTTCCGTCGCCGATATAGATTCGATGATCAAGGGGATAAGGAGCTACAAGCTGATATCTGGCTACAGGGGGGAGAAGCCGAAGGACGAGAAGGAACTCAGGCATATACTAGGCAGGATATGTCGGATGTTCGAGGAGAGGCCAGAACTCGTGGAGTTCGACATTAACCCATTGATACTCTACGAGAAAGGAGCCTGCGCGGTCGACGCAAGATTCTACGTGGACGAGGAAGCAGAAGCGATCAGGCTGCCGCAGAAACTCCCGTTCTCGCCCTCGATCTTCTCCCCTATGTCGATAGCCGTCGTGGGAGCGTCGAACGATTCGCACAAGATAGGATATTCCGTGCTGCGGAACCTGATGAGCTTCCCCGGCAAACTGTATCCGGTCAACTCGAAGAAAGGCAAAATACTCGGAATGCAGGCATTCGCCTCGATATCGGAGATCCCGGAGGAGGTGGACATGGTCGTCATCGCGGTGCCCTCCGCCAACGTCCCCCTCATAATGGAGGAGGCAGGGAAGAGGGGGGTCAAGCTCGCGGTGATAATCTCCGCCGGGTTCAGGGAGATCGGGGCCGAAGGCCAGGAGCGCGAGAACAGGCTGACCGAGATTGCCAATGAATATGGGATCAGGATCGTCGGGCCGAACTGCCTCGGGATAATCCTCCCTTTCAAGAAGATAAACGCCACTTTCGACCCTGCCTCCACCAGACCCGGGAGGCTGGCTTTCATCTCCCAGAGCGGGGCCGCGATCTCGACGGTCGTCGACTGGAGCATCAAGGAGGAGATCGGATTCTCTTCGGTGATAAGCGTGGGGAACCAGGTCGACCTCGGATTCGACGACTTCCTCAGGCTCGCATCCGAAGACGCGGACACGGAGAGCATAATCCTCTACATCGAGCAGATAAAGGACGGCAAGCAGTTCATGAAGACCGTCAAGGAGATAACACCCAAGAAACCAATCGTCGCAATCAAATCGGGGGCCTCGGTAATCGGACAGAAGGCGGCCTCATCCCACACCGGCTCCTTATCGGGGAGCTACGACGTATACCAGGCGGCTTTCGAACAGACGAACGTCATCTCATCGCACTCCCTCACAGAGGCTTTCCAGATCGGGGAGCTGCTGGCCTCTGAGGGCCATCCCAAGGGGAAGAGGGCTATCGTCATCACGAATGCGGGCGGCTTCGCCGTGCTCTCATCGGATTACGCGGAGATGTACGGGATTGACATCGTCGATCTGCCCGCAGGGACAATCACTGAACTGAACTCGTTACTCACGGAGGAATGGAGCCATGAGAACCCCATGGACATAGTCGGAGACGCCGATGTGAACCGGTATTCGCAGGTGTTCGACAAGATGATCGAGCACCAGGAAGAATGGGACATAGCCTTCGTGATTTGCGTCCCGACCGCATCCATAGACCCGCGCCACCTCACACTCGAGATCAGCAGGTTCTCGAGGAATTCGCACAAGATGGTCGTCGGTTGCCTGCTCGGAGGCGACTCCGTGAGGGCAGGGGTACACGCGCTCAGGGACCATGGGATCCCGAACTTCTCGGAACTCGAGGAGGCGTTCAGGGCCGTGGGCAAGTCTGTCAAACCGATCAGATGGCCGGGCATACCTCCTGAGAAGTTGGAGAAGAACGGTCAGTAGAACTCGTCTGTCATCACGCTGGCTGTCCTGAGCAGCAGCTCCCAGCTGACCTCGACCTTCTTCTGAACGGCTGCTACCTCCTCCGGGGTCAGATGGGAGAACCTCCCCTGCCTCCGAAGATATTCCTCGACTGGCAGGCCCGCCCCCTTCTTCGTGAGGATGTATTTGCCGTGCCTGACCTCGAAGAGCGGGAATACGTGCGTCTCCACGGCGAGCTTCGCTATTTCGACAGTCTTGGAGGGGTCGTGCCGCCATCCCGGCGGGCAAGGGCTGAAGGCGTGTATGAAACGCAACCCCTTCTCCTTTTTGGCGACCTGAATCTTCCTGATGAAGTCCTCCGGGAAACCTACGCTGACGGAGGCGGCGTATGGGATGTGATGGGCGACCATGATCTCCATCATGTTCTTCTTCACCTCGCGCTTCCAATTCTGCTTCTTGCCGCCAGGCGTAGTGGTCGTCCATGCACCCTGCGGGGTCGAGGAGCTCCTCTGCACGCCGGTGTTCATGTATGCCTCGTTGTCATACATCACGTAGATCGCGTCCGCGCCTCTCTCCGCGGCGCCAGAGAGCGACTGCAGCCCGATGTCGGCCGTCCCGCCGTCCCCGGCGAAGCCTACGACCGTCGCACCAGGTTTTCCAGTCGCATCGAGCGCCGCCCTGATGCCGGAGATCGAAGCGCCAGTCGCCTCGAAAGCTGAGAATACAGTGGCCGTTTTGAGCGAATTGTTCGGGTAGTAGCCTGGTATGACAGCCCAGCAGCATGCGGGGACCGAAAGTATGACGTTGTCACCCAGGCCTTTGAGGAGGTAGCGCATGACGAGGTTGGCGCCGCATCCGGGGCAGCCGAGGTTGCCAGCGCAAACGCCCTCGTATTCGGGGATTGTCGTCTTGGCCGTCTCAGTCGCCCCCTATGTTCTTGATCATCGGCTCATCCTTCAAGCCCACCCAGGCGATGTCCGATTCTCCGCGTGCGCCTGTTAGCAAATCGTCGAAGACCGCTCTCAGCACCTCGGGAGTTATGTCGCGCCCTCCGATGCCGGCGACATAGTCTTTTATGCGCGTCGCGCCCGCGCGTCCGTATGACGCGCCCCTGATCTCGGTGAATAAGGCACCTCCGTTCCCGAAGGAATAGCTCCTATCGAGCACGCCGACCGCAGACTTGCCTCCGACGAGCCCCACGACCTCGGTAGCGGGGAACGGCCTGAAAGACCTCAACTTCGCAAGGCCGACCTTCTTCCCTTCGGTGCGCATCTCATTGACGACGTAGCGGGCGGTTGAAACTACGCTGCCGTTCGCCACGAGCACCACATCTGCATCGTCGCACCTGTAGTTCTCGAGGAGGCCGCCGTACGATCTGCCGAGCTTTCGGCGGTATTCGCTCTCCACCTCAATCATTTTCTTCGCCGCCGTCCTCATAGCGATATCGATTTTCCGCCTGAACTCCGCATATGTGTCCGGCTTTGCGACCGAACCGAAGAGCACGGCATTGCCCGGTTCGAGCGCAATCTCCGGGGAGTAGGGGGGGAGGAACTCGTCGACCCTGTGCTGCCCTGGTATCTGCACGGGTTCCATCGTGTGCGAGAGCACGAAGGCGTCCATTATCGCCATCGCCGGGAGCATAACGTCCCCCATCTCGCACAGTCTGTAGAGCATGATGATCGTATCCAGCACCTCCTGGTTGCTCTCGCAGAAAAGCTGCATCCAGCCGGTGTCGCGTTCAGAGATTACATCCAGATGGTCCGCCCAGATGCTCCAGGGCGGAGCGAGGGCCCTGCTGACCTCGGCCATTACGATTGGTAGGCGAGACCCAGATGCCCAGAAGAGCAGCTCGTGCATGAGCGAAAGCCCCTGCGACGAGGTCGCCGTGAAGGTCCTCGCACCGACCGTCGACGCGGAGATGCACGCAGCCATCGCTGTGTGCTCGCTCTCGACATCGATCATCTTCGCCGAGAGCTCTCCGTTCGCCGCGAAGCTGCTGAGCTTCTCGACTATCGCGGTCTGTGGGGTTATTGGGTAGACCGGGACGACCTGCACCTTTGCGAGTTTGGCCGCGTAGGCGGCAGCGTAGTCACCGGTCATCACCTTCCTCATCTATTCCAGCTCCTGGCGCACCATATTGATGCATTTCTTGGGGCACTCGTTCGCGCAGATCCCGCAGCCCTTGCAGTAATCGTAGTTAATCTTCGGTCTCCCCTCGACTATCTCAACCGCGACATCGGGGCAGAACTTCCAGCAGGTGAGGCAGCCGGTGCATTTCCCGGAATCGCATATTGGCTTGATTGTCCTCCATGAGCCCGTCTTCACCGACTCGCTTGTCGCAGATGCAATAGGGGCCTCCTCGCTTCTCTTCGCCACCATCAGCGCCCCCTGACCTGCCCGTAGGCTTCTTTCGTCGCTGCAGCGTTCGCGTCCTTTTTCGAAGGGATTATTGCCCTAATTGCCTCAATGATGGTGTTCAATCTCACAAGGCCAGAGACCTTGGCGAATGCGCCAAGAATCGCTGTGTTGACTATCGGCGAGGTCGGGCTGCCCAGGCCGTGCTTTACCGCAATATCCGTCGCATCTACTGTGAAGGCTTTTACTTCCGGCCCGATCGGCAGTTCTGACGGAGCTCTCCTGGTATTCACCAGGAGAATGCCGTCCGGTTTCAGTCCGTCCATGACAGCCACGGCATTGAAAAGAGATTCGTCGAGGACGACGACATAGTCCGGTGTGTAGATGCCGGACCTGATGAGTATCGGCTCTTTTGACAGGCGGGTGTATGCAGTGACCGGCGCCCCGCGCCTCTCGACGCCGAAGAAAGGCACCGCGGTCACATGATAACCCTCATGGAATCCTGCAGTGGCGAGGACCTCGGAAGCTATCACCGCCCCCTGGCCGCCCCTGCCATGGAATCGCACTTCGATCAATTTCGCACCTGGTACGAGTAGAGCGCGCTCAACGATAAATGATTGTCTCCGTGTAGGTGAGGGAATGAAAAAATGGCAGGAGCCACGGCGATTCAGAACGGTTCATCTACCGACACTCTTAATATGATGTCAGTTTGTCAGGATTATTGAGCAGGGGTAGCCAAGTCTGGCCAAAGGCGCAAGGCTTAGAACCTTGTCCTTAGTGGTTCCGCGGTTCAAATCCGCGCCCCTGCACTTGATTCATTCTGTGGAATAAACTTTAAAACACATTGAATCATGTCGAAACGGGATTTCAGAATGGCATTTTTTAAAACGGCAATGAAGAAAAGTGACTTCCTAAAAATGGGCATTTCCAAACCCTCCTGGGCATGGGCGGTCCTCAAATCGGCATTCTATTCTAAATTCTCGAAGGCGAAATACACGAGAAGGGTACAGGAATACGGGAGATACATTGTCCAGTTCGAACAAGTTCTTTCAAACACCTCCAATGTATCCTTGGAAGAGATAAAGAGCATCATTCAGGAGTCGAGGCAATTAATAATAGACAGGGGGAAAAGAACCGACCTCATCCCGATAAAATATGATGCCTCTCCCGAGCTGGCCATCCTTTCCTACTGCATTGTGAGATTGAGAAAACCGAACATCGTGGTCGAGACTGGCGTTGCTAGAGGGATCACCTCGTTCTTCCTCCTGAGCGCACTCGAAAGGAATGGCAAGGGAAGGCTGTACTCCATCGACCTGCCGATGATGGGCAAGGGGGAGGTCGGTATTCTTGTTCCTGACAATCTGAAGGCGAGATGGGAATTGATTTTCGGCGTGGGCTACAGGGAAATGAAGAGATTGCGGAAGAGGATCAACGAGATCGAGATATTCATCCATGACTCCGATCATTCATACTATGGCCAGAAAGCGGAATATGGGGTGGCGCTGAAATGGCTAGCCAAGGATGGGATTTTGATCTCGGACGATGTCGGGAACGATGCTTTCCTCGAAGCGAGTGAGGAATCCGGTCGGTACCCGATGATATTGCCCCAAGAAAAATCCGAGAACATCGGCATTCTGATAGGAAATCCGAAGCAGTAATATGGGTTGACACTCGACAAAACGAAAAGAAAGTAAGGGGTTTGCGGGAGACTCTCCACGCCATTCGTCTGCTTATTGGATGGTCGCAGTGACTATTGGTTCGTACAAAGTTCCCATCATTCCGGCTTGAAGGGCCGGTATTGAGACATCTACGCTGACGATTCGCTTGTCTCCAGACTGGGTTGTTGGAATATTAGCAGTGCCCGAATATGTGTATGAGGCGATCTTTACCTCCACTTTCACGACTCCGCTGGCTGCCGATAACCCGGTGTTTTCAATAGTGACATCTACGGTTACTTTACCTGCGTTGAGCCCCCAATCGAATAAAGTCACTTTTGATTTGTCTATTTCCAAGACATGAAGGCTGGCTGCGGAAGATCCTCCGCTTAACAAAACAAGTGCTACTGCCGCAATCACTACAATCGCAATCACTGCCACTATGATGACGATCATCATCGTGTTGCTCTTTTTCGGCACTCCAGGCGGCTGCATCATCGGCGGCTGCTGTTGGTACGGCTGCTGCTGTTGGTACTGCTGCTGTTGGTATGGCTGTTGATACTGTGGCTGCTGATACTGAGGCTGTTGCTGCGGCCACTGCCCCGGTCCCTGGGGCTGGGGTTGCTGTGGTGGATAGTTCTGTATAGAAATCACCGGTAGTGCATCCCATCGTCCGTTTATAAGTCTTCTTAGAAATTGGACCAGAACGCACTCGATCAAGCAAGGGCCAATATGCGGAATCGAGATTATACCTAGGTAAATTTTTTTAAATGACCTATACATAGGCATGTGCCTGGATATCCCCCGCGATCGCTACGAGCGTAGCTCGTAGTCAGCCCCTCGCTTTTTGATAATAGGGTCGATGAACGTGCAAACGATATGGCAAGCATTATCTCTTGAATCACAGGTTCAGGTCGAGGTGCTGACAGGTGTTCGCAGAAATCGTCAATGAGTTCGATGTCACCAGCTTCATCTCGACCTTCTTGTTCTGGTTCGCCATCATAGCGATAGTCGCGATTGTTTTCGGGGCGCTCGCCATGCTCGCCAGGGCATACATCTTCATGCAGATACTCGGTGGTGGAGCCCCAGGGATGAGGGCCAGCCCCTTGAACAGGAACGTCCCTTGCCCGAACTGCGGGAGGTACACCCCGCCGGATTCCATGTTCTGCAAGAACTGCGGGGCCAAGCTGAGATAGGATTGGCATGGAACATGCTATATGGAACAGGTGTGTTGCGCGAGATTGAGAATGTCCGGGTGAGAGCATGAACTTCCTTTACTGCAACAACTGCGGGAATATGCGGCCAAGGGGCTGGATCATCTTCACGAAGCGCTGCGAGATCTGCCATAGCGACATGGAGAGGGTCAAGGTGAATATGACGATGATCGCTCCGTTCTATTACGCATCGATCGCTGGGGCCTTGATCGTCCTTATGCTCTTCCTCGGCGACTACCAGATCCCGCTCGGCAGCATGCTCGTCATCGTACTTATGGGGCTTGCTTTGGTGCTCGCTTTCATCGACTACAGCATTTCCTACACAAAGGTGAAGGAGATCCTCAAGGACAGGGTCCCGGCCAATCCCAAATTGAGAGTCACAACGCGACAGTGAGATTGATCGATATTAGCCCGCCTTCCTCGTGGAAAATGGGGCGTTCGAGGGCTATAGCGCTGGATTTTCCGATTGCTCCGGGGGATCTGGAAGATACCAGGAGTGTGGTGTTATCCTCGAATTCGATCTCCAAGGACCAGCCGTCGCATCTTCCATAGTAGAAATCGACCACTTCGGCTATCGCATAGCTGCTCTGATTGTGGGCCGACATATAGATTCCAGGCTCATCCAGGACGCTTATCCCCACCAGGTAATCGGAGATCGTCGTCCTCCTTGTGATGTCCCCCTTTACTCCCGAAATATTGATCTCGATGGAGGAGGACAGCATGCAGTCGAAGCGCCCCTCGAAGGCCTCGATATCATGAGCGGCGGTCATGTGGCTGTTGTCTATCGACAACAGCATTGCCGAGCAGGCCATGCAGACGAGCACGAGCAGTATGGCCCCGATGACGCTGTCAAGTCCGCTTTCATCAGAGATC
>Ga0316628_100003291_pt1 | contig 12403 bp, 8 predicted proteins | sample OWC_Aug_M2_C1_D5_FD_207648 | JGI IMG/M metagenome (GOLD analysis project Ga0316628, IMG submission 207648) | Wetland soil microbial communities from Old Woman Creek delta, Ohio, United States - OWC_Aug_M2_C1_D5_C | ecosystem: Environmental > Terrestrial > Soil > Wetlands | place: USA: Ohio...
GAGGCAAGGGGACGGCCGCCGAAAAAATAGAAGCCCTGAAGAAAGCGGGCGTCCATGTAGCCATAAGCCCGGCCGATATCGGCTCGATGCTTAAGAGAGCTTTAGAGTCCTGAGCACGGTCCTGCCCTCCAAGGAGATCATAGAGACCTTGGCAGCAATCTGTCAGGAACCTAATTCCCAGCGTTTATATGGGACCCTCGGCAAGGCAGGTGGCCTGGGCATCCTGTAAAACGCGAAGATCTCCCCTTTCTCCGGGACAAGCTTGTATTTCCAGTATCGGATGAAGCCGTAATCTGACTGCGGCTCGAGCAGGCAGGGGATGAGGTTGGCGCCACTCTGGAGGCAGGAGACATAATGGTCGCCCTTCCGGACGATCGTCGAGAGTGTCTTTATCTCCAGGTCGATCTCTTTGGGCGCCAGATAATCCTCGTCCGAGGGAACGAGGTTCGTGATCGTGTAGGCTTCGACCTCGAGAGCTCCGTCCTTAGTGAACATCTCCACTTCGATGCCGTGGTCGAGGAGCGTTTGGATGATATCCTGTCTTCCGGCCGGAATGACATAGCCGGCCGTCCGGCTTATGCTCAGCCGCGCTTCAACCCCGGGAAACCAGTGTTTGACGACTTCGTCCACGACCTTGAAGCCCTCCGGTGCAGGATTGGGGGCGATGTCCCGGGAGGTCAGCGCCTCTCCGGCCTTTTTATCGACCAAGAGGATGCCGCGGACGGGCAAGTCGGACCGCTCAAACCGCTTCAAGACGGGCTCGGGGACCTTCGGGTCGCGGACATATCCCATCCGCAGGTGAACGAGGTCATCGGCTTCGCGGGCACTCGCCCGCTCAAGCAGCCTGGCTCTCTCCTCGCCGACTAACTTCACAATTTCGCCGGCGTGCGCGGCCGCCGATTCGGCGATAGCCTGGATACCAGAATACTGCCAGTTGGAACGGGCTTCCAGGGTCTCGACATCGTGCCGGGACGCTCCTTCCTGGATGAAGGAGAGAGTCTCGTAGATCCCCAGGCTGTTGCGCCCGTCGTTGATGTCGGTCGTGCTGTATCTCTTCATCTCCTCGACGTTTCCCCTGGCCGCGCTTTCAGGCATCTTGGCACCGCTCGAAGTGTCCGCGCCGAGGTCCTCGGTGACAAGGTATTCATGAAAGGCGAGCTTTTGATTCTTCAGGGCCGTCTCGACCTCGGCGAGGAGCGTTGTTCTCGAAAACTCCTGGAGGCGGGGTGCGATGTTGATATTGGAGACGCAGCCGATGGACACGCGATAATAGTCGTCTCCCTTCTCATGGACGTCTAAGGTCACCTCGGGCATCCAGGCCCGAAAGACTCGGTGGATGGCCCTGACACTTTCGGCTTCCATCTTGACATGGTCGCGGTTGAGGTCGAGCCCGATCTCGTTTCGGCGTACGTCATGGAAGTTTCCGTAAGGATTAGCCTGGGGGATGACGAGGACGTTGATTCTCTTGAGGAGCGGCTTGAGGTCGCCGAAGGCCACATCCCGGATGAACCTGAGCGCGGCTTCCTTGGCCGACTGCTCGTTGCCGTGCTGGGATGCGGTTAGAAGCAGGGTCGGCTTCCTGCGGTCTAGGGCTTTCGGGAAGGCCGCCCCCTCCTCGGTCAGAATGCACAGGAAGATATCATGGGTCGGATAGTCTTCAACATCCTTTGTCCTTCCAACGATCCGGACCGTCGTCTCTTTGGACGCGGCGTCCACTAAACTGAGGAATTTCGCGATGTCCTCATTCTGGCTATACGCTCGGTAACTCGCCTCCTCGGCGGGGGTTTTCAGGTTCTGGGAAAAGGCCAGGCTTGAAAGAAGGATCACGACACTCGATACGATCGATAATTTCTTCATGTTCCCTCCTCCGACCCATTCTACTCTTTCCTAAAAACCGCAGAAAGCCATTCCTTGACAATTCCCCGGGATAGTTTAATATTCCTTTCCCCGCGGATGTACCGCTCAGAGAATGTGGCCATGGATTCCCGACCGGTTCAAACGGACCAGCCCCTCGAAACGAAAAAGACGATGCGGACGTTCGCCTTCGCTTCCTTCTTAAATGATATGGGTTCGGACATTATTTATCCCATTTGGCCGCTCTTTGTGACCCAAGTTCTCAGGGCCAACATGGCGGCCCTCGGATTCCTGGACGGTTTGGGAGAGGCCCTCGTCTCTATTTCCCAAGCCCTGTCCGGTTATTGGTCGGACAAAATCCGCAAACGCAAGGTCTTCATCTGGATCGGGTACCTCTGCGGCGGCCTCTCCCGGCTTGGATATGCGGTTTCCTTTGTCTGGCAGCACCTCATCCCCTTCCGCATCCTGGACCGGGCGGGCAAGATCCGTTCCGCTCCCCGGGACGCGACGATCGCCGACATCTCGACGGACGCCGATCGCGGCCAGCACTTCGGCCTCCTGCGGGCCATGGACAACGGCGGGGCCGTCGTCGGCATTCTCATCTGCATCGCCTTTGTTAACCTCCTGGGCTACAGGCTTCTCTTCGCCCTGGCCGCCATCCCCGGCCTCGCCGCTTCCCTTCTCATCCTGATGAAGATCAAGGAAAAAGGGACCGAAACGGTCAAAATATATAAGGGCCTGGCCATGAAGGACGTGGACCGCAACTTGACTCTCTATATCGTTTCAAGCGCGGTATTCGCCCTTGGCTCGTTCACCTATTCCTTCCTTCTCGTCTACGCCAGGAATTTTGGATTTAAGGTCGCTTTCGTGCCCGTCCTTTACCTTGTCTACAGCTTCACGGCTTCCCTCCTTTCGCTGCCGTTCGGGAGGCTCGCGGACAAAATCGGCCGCAAGCCGATCCTATTCCTGGCCTATGCTTTCTGGGCAGCCGTCTGTTTAGGGACGATCCTCAGCAGGAGCTATGTCCTTATCGTTCTTGTTTTCGTCGTCTACGGCGTCCACAAGGCAGCTCTCGATCCTGTCCAGAGAACTCTTGTTTGTGAGCTCTCTCCCACCGCCTTCAGAGCTAGCTGCCTTGGAGGCTTCCAAATGATCATCGGCCTATGCGCCCTGCCCGCCTCACTCATTGCCGGACTCCTCTGGGAAGGGTTTGGGCCGTCCGCCCCATTCTATTTTTCATTCGGCCTGACCATCGCCGCCGTTTGCCTGCTCATTTTCGTAAGGGAAAGGATCGACGGCTCCGCGAATTGTTCGGCTTGATACTTGGGAGCCGATCAACGCGCCATCAAGTCGATTGTCCCTCTCATTGATTACTGTGTGCGTTCCGTTGGGTTCTGTGGACTTGAGAACCCATCCTCCTGCCGCTAAGCAAGTCCTTCCTTTCCTGTGACTCATGACCCGATTTGATAAAAGCCGGGGCTTTCCTTATGATGATAATTGCCATGACCAAAAAAGCTCGGGGAGCAATACGAACAGGATGCATTATATTAGGCCTTTTTATAGGCACAGAAGTCCAAACGCAACCGCCGCAGAGGCAAGCGGTTCCGATCCAGCATGAAGTGGCCGTGACCCTGAAGCTCGTCCAGGTCTATGTGACGGACAAAGAAGGAAGCCCGGTCCCGGATTTGCTCGCTGCGGATTTCGACCTCTTCGACAACGGCAAGTCCATGACTATCACCGACTTTGAGAAACATACCCTGTTCACCCCAGGAAAGCCCGGGGAGGCGGAAGAAAAATCTTTAGAGCCGAGCGTTTCCCGGCTAAACCGGAAGTTTTTCCTTTTCTTCGATTTCGCCTTCAACAATCCCCAGGGTTTGGAGCAAGCCAAAAGAGCGGCTCTTCATTTTCTCGCCAAAGAGGTCCGGCCCTCCGATGAGGTCGGGATCATTTCCTATTCTATCTATCAAGGTTTGACCCTCCACGAATACCTCACGACAGACCGTCAAAAATTGAGGGACGTCGTAGAAGGATTAAATCTAAAAAACATCCTGGGACGGGCTCAGAATCTCGAGACGGAATACTGGAATGCCTTAAAGGACCTCCTCGGTGAGCCTCACCTCGCCGTCCCCAAGACGATACCGGACGGCTGGCTGAATCCGGCCAAACAGAAGCTCCTGGAATTATCCGTTGACAGGATGAATTATCAGCTCCAGGTCCGCAATTTCACCCAGAAAATGAGCGATCTGGCCAAAACCCTTCGTCTGATCCCCGGCTATAAACACATCATTCTTTTTTCCTCTGGGATTGCCGGCTCCGTTTTTCAGGGGGCTCCCGATGCCATTGACAGGAGCAAGCTGGAGGCTTCGCAAAGAGCGGGCAACGCAACTCTCTACAACATGGACAGTCTCGATGTGGGAATCTGGGAGGAAAAGAAATATGAGAACATGATCAAAGAGCTGGCCCAGGCCAACTGCCCGGTTTTTGTCCTCAATACGGAAGAGTTGGGACAGGGATCCTCTTTTAATAAAGCCAAGTCCGGAGAATATCCATTGAAGAAGCTCTCCAAAATTTCAGGAGGCGAATATTTTCCCCATGTCGAGGATTATGAAAACAGCCTGGCTCGGGTTCAGAACAGAACAGGCATGTATTATGTCCTCGGGTATTATATCGAGGGAAAAGAGGACAGCAAGTTTCACGAGATCAAAGTGGGGGTCCGACGAAAGGGCTGTGAAGTCCGCGCCCAGGGAGGATACTTTAATCCAAAGCCTTTTCGGGAATACTCCGAATTCGAAAAAACCGTCCATCTCATGGACGCAGCCCTCGCGGAGAATCCCCAATTCCAGACTCCTGCCGCGTTTCCTGTGACCGCCCTTGCCTGCCCGACCGAAAAAGAAAACGTGCTTGTTCTTCTCTCTCGAATCCCCAAGGACATATTCGACTCAGCCGAAAAAAGCCAGAATGAGGTCGTGACACTCATTTTCGACAGCCAGAAAAACATAGCCAATTTCAAGCGGGCGACTATTGATTTTGCCGCCGTCGCCCAGCCTGCCGCCTGCCATTACACCTTCTCTATCCTGCGGCCCGGGGAGTATGAGTGCCGGATTATCATTCGAAACCTTGAAACCGGTCAGACGGCCGTCGCCAGGGAATCCGTCCTCATCCCGGAGGCTTCTGACCTTCCGCTTGCCCTTCTCCCCCCGCTCCTTCTTCGGCCTGAATCGGACATCTATTATTTCGGCGTCCAGAAAACGCAGGGGGAGGAAGCGAACGCGAAGACCATGTCCCTGACCTCTCTTTTTCCGTTCGATGCCAAGCAATTCTCGCCTTTACTCGGCGAGCTTCAGGCCGGTTCGCCGAAGATAAACGCCATGGTGATTTGTGCCCTCGGGGATATCTTAGAGCCGGAGCTGGAGCTTTCGTTCTTCCTGAAAAAAGACCCCTCGGGCTCTGAGATCCCGATAACCCATTCCATCCTCTCGGCCAAGCGGTATTCCCGGGATGAGGACAATAGGAGCTGGCTGGCGCTTTTATCTCAACTCGAATTTTCAGACCTGAAACCCGGCTCCTATATATTGAAAGCTAGGGCCAGGGAAACGACGACGAACTTCGAGGCTGAATCCGCTCAAAAACTGGATGTCAAATAACAGGGCCCGACAGAGATTATAGCGGGCACGAACTATCGCTTGACGCTCGTTCGCAACTTCATATACGATGAACGACCGTTGAATCTCGAAACCGCAGGTCCAATATGGTCATCATCCTGAAATCCGTCCTCGGCCTCATGACGACCCTGTTCGGCATCTATTATCTCTCCGATGTCTTCAAGAACCGCCATACGTTCTCTAAGGCCCCATGGGCCGGCCTCCTGGGGACCGGCTTTATCACGAACCTGCTCGATACCCTGGGCATCGGGAGTTTCGCCCAGCAGACGGCTATCTTCAAGTTCTTCAAGCTGGTGGACGACCGGGTCATCCCAGGGACGATGAACGTAGGAAACACCATTCCGACAGTCGCCGAAGCCATGATCTTCATGACCGTCGTCAAAGTCGAACCCCTGACCCTGGCGGCCATGTCGGTCGCCGCCCCCGCCGGCTCCGTGCTCGGGGCCGGGGTCGTCGCCAGGATGTCTCGCCGGAAAATCCAGCTCGGGATGGGATGCGGCCTTCTGGCCGTGGCATCGATCATGCTGGCCGGGCTCCTGCACTGGATCCCGCCGGGGGGCGAGGCCATCGGACTTACGGGCTGGAAGCTCATAGTGGCCACGGTCATGAGCTTTATTTTCGGCGCTCTCCAGACGATCGGCGTCGGCTTCTATGCGCCCTGCATGGCTATCGTTTTTGCCCTCGGCATGCACCCGAGGGTAGCCTTCCCGATCATGATGACCGCGACCGCCATGCTTATGGCCGCCGGGAGCGCCCGTTTCGTGAAGGAGCGCGCCGTGGATAGGAAGGCCGCCCTGGGGCTGACTTTGGCCGGAGTCCTCGGCGTTTTAGTCGCCGCCTATATCGTCAAGACTCTGCCCCTCGCCGTTCTTAAGTGGGTCGTAATGGGAGTCGTCGTCTACACGTCCCTGTGGATGTTCCTATCAGCAGGACAGAAGGACATGGGCTAATCCTCTTCCTCGGGCTTAATCCGGCCTTCCTTGACCGCGTCGGCGATGATCTTCTGCTGGATGTGGCTGGGGGCCTCCTCGTAGTGGGAAAACTCCATGACAAATGAGCCGCGGCCGCCCGTGATCGAGGTCAGGTTGGGCTCGAAGTCGAGCATTTCAGACATCGGGACGGAAGCCTTAAGAACCCTCATACTGCCCTTCTGCTCCATGCCCTGGACCTTGCCCCGTCTACCGTTGAGATTGCCCATGATGTCGCCCATGTAAGCCTCGGGGGTATAAACCTCGACGTTCATGAGCGGTTCAAGGATGGTCGGCTTGGCTTCTTTCATGGCCTTCTTGAAGGCTTTCGAGGCGGCGATCTTGAAAGCGATATCGGACGAATCCACCTCGTGGTAGGACCCGTCATAGAGGATGACCTTGAAATCCACCGCCGGGTAGCCGGCCAGGACGCCCTTTTTGCGGGACTCCAGGATGCCCTTCTCGACCGAGGGAATAAAGTTCCGGGGGATAGCCCCGCCGAAGACCTTGTCCTCGAACTCGAAGTCTCCGCCGCGGGGCAAGGGCTCCATCTTGATCCAGACGTCGCCGAACTGGCCCCGGCCGCCCGTCTGTTTCTTGTGACGGCCCTGGACGTCGGCCCGACCTTTGATGGTCTCCTTGTAGGAGATCTTCGGCGGCTTGAGGTCGACATCGACATTGTAGCGCTTTTTCAGTTTTTCGGTGATGATCTTGACGTGAAGTTCGCCGTTTCCCGAAATGAGGAGCTGGCCCGAGTCCGGGTCGCGATCGAAGCGGACGGTCGGGTCCTCTTCCATGATCCGGTGGGAAGCCTGGGAGATCTTGTCCTCGTCGGCCCTGGTCTTGGGTTCGATGGCGAACGAGATCGAAGGCTCTGGGAACCGGATGGGCGGGAGGAGAATCCCGGCGCCTTTTGCGCAGAGCGTATCTCCGGTCGAGGTGACCTTCAGCTTGGCGGTGGCCACGATGTCTCCCGCCTTCGCCTGGCCGGCCGGCACCTGCTCCTTCCCCTGGAGGAAGAAGAATCCGCCCAGCCTCTCGTCCGATTCCTTGGCCGGATTGGCGACCGTTGCGTCGGGATTGATCCTGCCGGAGAGGACCCTCATCATTGTGATGCGTCCGGTATAGGGGTCGGAGATCGTTTTGAAGACGATAGCGGAGAACGGGGCCTCGGTGCCCGGCTTGACCACATCGTCCTTGCCGCCGATTTTGACGGAGATATCGCCGCGGTCGGCGGGGGACGGCATGAAATTCACCACCCCGTCGAGGAGCGTTTGGGCCCCGATGTTGAGCATCCCGGAGACCGCAAACACCGGGAAGAGCTGACGGCTGAGGATGGCCTTCTTAAGCCCGCCTCTGATCTCTTCGTCCGTGAGCTCGCCCTTCTCGAGGTATTTCTCCATCAGCTTCTCGTCGCTCTCGGCGATCATCTCGACCAGCTCCCGGCCGCGCTTTTCGGCCTCCTCCTTGAAGTTGGCGGGGATGTCCTTTTCCACGAACTTTCCGCTTTCGTCCTTCTCGTAGACGAACGCTTTGCGGTTGACCAGGTCGATGACGCCTCCGAAGTTCCTCTCCTCCCCCATCGGAATCTGGACGGGCACGACCTCGCGGCCGAAGAACTGCCGGACCGTCTCCAGGGTTCGGTTGAAGCCGGCGTTCTCCCGGTCCATCTTACTGATGACGATGAGTCGGGGAAGCCCGTACTCTTCAAGCATCTCCCAGACCTTTTCCGTGCCGACCTCAACCCCGGACACGGAATCGACCAGGACGGCCGCGCCGTCGACGGCGCGCAGGCTGGCCCGGGTATCCCAGAGGAAGTTGCTGTATCCGGGGGTATCGACGATGCTGATCTTGTGGTCCTTGTGGTCGACAAAGCAGGTCGCGGAGCTGATGGAGATTTTCCGATCGATCTCTTCGGGTTCGAAATCGGTGACCGTGTTTCCTTTGTCCACTTTCGTCAGCCGGGAGGTCACACCGCCGTTGAAGAGAATGGCCGAGGTCAGAGTCGTCTTCCCCGACGAGCCGTGGCCGATGAGAGCGATATTCCTGGTTCTTTCTACCGCGTAATCCTTCATTGAGGAGCCTCCAAAAATGAAGTTATATCATAATGAAAATCGGGGATTTCCTCAAGCGGAAAGACAAGCCTAAAATTGCCGATAGACCTCCCCCCTTGAAATATATTTACACGCGGGCGGGCAAAGAACGTTTCATTAAACTCGCGAGGCAATTTTCCCTACTTAATCCAGTTCTATTCACTATGAAATCCTCTCCACCGTGGCCTTAACGGTGAATGGTTTTCCATCCTCCACGACAGTCCCCATGGTAGCCCTAGAGGCGTCGATCTGCGGCTCGGCCACTCGGAGCAACCGATTCGTAAGATGGGACGCAAGGTCCGGTCTTCTCAAATGACGACTCAACCTAAGGTTAATAAGATCAAGAATCCAAGAGGATCGATGTGACTGTCTGGGAAAATAATACGTGGAAATATCGGCTGAACGACCTCGATGATTTCTAAACCAATCTGATGGGCAAGGAATAAGCAAGACGTGAATTTAAAAATACAGCATCAAATAAAGTTTCTGCTCGCTGTTTCTCTTGTGAACATCCGGAAAATCTCGAAGGTAGCTGTCCTTGCGGTAATATAAATATTCAAATCCAAGGCTGAGATTGCTGAAAAGTTTGATCGCGATTCTGGGTTTGAACACGCCGATGATTTTGCTTCCAGCCGGTCCGACATAAGTATGAAGCCGGTAAAGGTAAAAGATCGCCGTCACTTGTCCCATTTTCGCGAGATTAAGAGTGCCCTCAAACTTGGCTTCGCCTCCGCCGGAATAATCATAATTGCGGCCATGGATCCCGGCCTCCACAATATCAATATATGGCGAATTGCTTGCGCCGAGAGGGACGAACCCGAGATGGAATGCGGATTGAAAATTAGAATTCTTGGATAACTGCCACTTCGCAACGATTCCTCCCCCGAAGCCCAGAGCGCTGACTTCGAAAATCTTGCTGTCCCAGTAGTTATAATGTTGAAATGCCCCAATCAGCATTTCCAGATTCCCGGAGTGAATGGTCTTGCCGAATAAAAGACCATATCCGATGACATTGTCCAGGTATTTCTTTCCCACATTTTTTCCGTAGCTGAGATCTATCCTAAGCTTGAAGAAATCAAAAGGCTTTCGGGGCCGTATTTCAAACGGATCTCCATAATCAAGATGCACCCCGAGAATTGCGCTTTGGCTGCCCGTACCGAAGTTTGTTCCCTTATTGAACCAATGCGCCCCGGCGGCCAACGTAACATTGAGCGGTTCTTTCTGATAGACCTCTTTCGGAGTGACTCTTGTCAGCTTTCCCTGCAAAAGCCTGCTGAAAGCTCTCCCGGGGCTGAGAACCGAGGCCACAAGTTCCCGTAAAAATCTCTCCCCTCCGGTCGTTCGGTCATCCAGGATATTCGAACTTAATCTGTAAAGGATTTCTCCAAATAACGCGCCGCTGACAGTCGTGTTGATAATATCGTTATACGCCGGCAGCGTCGTTTCCCCGAAATACTCCCACATCAAACTGCCCAAAAAGACAAAAGGCACGGATTCGAAGTAACGATATCCGTTCGCACGAGCGGAATTGAAAAAAGCGCCCCCGGAATAGGGATGAAAGAAAAAATTCATGCCTAACCTGTCTGTATCCCATTCCCAGCCCGTTTTGAGGTTATTTTTCCAGCTCTTAGGTCCTATGTGCGACCAAGAATAATCAAAAACAAACCTATCTACCGCCCATACAAAAGCATTCGTTGAGACAACCCTGAGAGCAACCGCCCACGGAGGAGATTTCTTGTTAACCTCTGGGTCGTCGTCCCGCAACCGAACGGGCGCTGCACTGAACGGCTGTTGTTGGAGGGAAATTGTCATGGGCCCAGAGCCGCCTCCATTCACGCTGTCGATGTTTGTTCGAAAAGAGGATAGACAAAAATCCGCAGCATAAGCTTGCGGGGGTTGATGCCATATCGGTCGCGGAGGATCGTTGTTCTCGGATAATAGGCGCCCGTACGCGGGTGATCCGCCACTGATTAAGGCCGCGAAACAGACTATAACCATCAGCGCGAATTTCCATTTTAGCCCGCAAAAACGCTGCCTTTCTTGTTCCATCACGGTATCCTCCTTGACAGAAACACTGAGGTTCCCCAAGGCTTCCCGCGGGGCATATTCCGGCCCGCTAAAAAAACCGACCTAGGGATCGCGCATCTGCGCTTTTCGGGCAGCTTTTTCTTTATCATCGGCCCCGATAAGATGATTCTCGGGGCCGATGTAAAGGGATTAATAAAAGCTCGATCCACCCCGGCCCTACTCCTGATTGATCTTTTTCTTTTTGCCTGGCGGGGCCTGCTTGATGGTCTTCTTAACCGGCTCGACGTCGTAATTATGCCGATCTGTCATCTGTTGCCTCTCGACGGCATAGTTCTTCCTCAAATAATCCAATAGGCTCTGCAAACTGTGTGCCAATTCATTATCGTTATTTTCTCTTCGTTTTCATGAATATGACTTGCTTTCGAAGCCCTGATAGCCACGACACATGGGGTGAAAAGGATGGCCCGGTCCTAACAATCATTTCGGGATAGCTTGGCAGGCCATATGCTCTTTTATAGGAAGCGTGCTGTTTTATAGGACAATTCGTTAAGGTTTGCTGGAAAATAGCTTCTTCATTATCTCGACCGATAACCCGTTCTCATATCCTTCAATCATTTTACTTAGAAGGAAGTCAGCTCCATTCGTAGGACCGGGCTGCCTTTGATCTAAAAAGGGTGATTCTCAACCTGCTGAGAATACGGAAAGAATTTGGCATGAAAACCGCATGAACACGGGTGGTCTCTTTCGAGTCCATCGCTCGACTTGATTTAAAGAGGGAGTTCTTCTAAATAATAATAAGAGCGAGAATCAATAGTTACCAGAGCCGGATCAGGTGTCAGCATGAGAGTCCGAAGAAACGTTGTCATTGCCCTGATGGTGGGCGTTGTGGCCATCGGCTCGCTGATTTTTTGGCAGAGATACGAAATGACCGTATGGTATTTGGAAGGAAACAAAAAAGCCCAAGAAATGGTGATTCTCCTAATGCTGGAAAACGCGAGACCGATCATAGAGAGAGATTTACAAATGACTCTTCCCGAAAAGATATTCAGCACAATGGCAGGCAAGAGAAATGAAAAAGAGAGACAGACAGATGCTCTTAAAGATGTCAGAAAATTCGGCGAGCTAAGTTTCAAGAAACATTGGCTCAAATTCAAAAACGCACACAACTTAGGTTCTGTGAACGGTTTTAATTTCCATGGACTTGACTTTGCGTTGGAGTGGAACCCAGGAATTTCAGACGAGGTTTTAGCGGCATTCAATATCAATTTCTTAAAAAGAAAAATTGGCAAGATGCAAATAAATCAACATTGCAGTTTTTTCACCGAACTGAGGCTTTACATCGAGAAGAAAGCTAAGGAGAATTGATTTCCGGATAATTTCTCATAACAGGCGATATCGAGAGGGACGGGAATTCTATCGTTATTAGGGAAATTTCATAGTCGTCTGGAACGATGATCCAGTCTTCCGGCTTCCCTCTGGGCTGAAGGATGGGGTTGGAAAAAAGCCTATTTCACGACGACCTTTATGATTGTATTGCCGGCAAGGGCATCATCAAGCTTCATCCCATTGATAATCGCCAGGGCTTCCCATTTATCTTCCGGCTCGCCGAATTTCCGGAGGGCCTGGCGTAGACTCCCTTGGGTTGTGGTTCTCTTTAAGGCCAGTCGATCGGCTTTGACCTTGATTTTATGGGAGTCGGTTAGGTTTTTAAATCGACCGATGGTCTGGCTAAAAACGGAGAAATAGCCGTCAAATCTTTCCTGCCCCGTATAGCCAAGAAAAACATACACGGTCTTCT
>Ga0316628_100003292_pt1 | contig 12403 bp, 9 predicted proteins | sample OWC_Aug_M2_C1_D5_FD_207648 | JGI IMG/M metagenome (GOLD analysis project Ga0316628, IMG submission 207648) | Wetland soil microbial communities from Old Woman Creek delta, Ohio, United States - OWC_Aug_M2_C1_D5_C | ecosystem: Environmental > Terrestrial > Soil > Wetlands | place: USA: Ohio...
CGGATTCTCGCGGGCTGGACGCGGCATGAGAACGTCACCGTCATCCAGGCGACCAACGCGAGCTTCGAGAAGGTCCGGCAGTTCGAGTCCGAGGTCCGGGCGAAGCTCCGGGGCATCAGGAGCGTCGTGGCCCGCGACCTCATCGGCTCGTCGGCGACGGTCGAGGTCGTCTCCGAGACGTCGAGCCGGGAGGTGCTGGACGGGCTCGGGACGCGCGGGCTCGCGGTCGGTTTCCGGGTCACCGGGTTCGCCGGGAACCGCATCGAGATCGAATTCACCGAGTAGACGGGAGGCGAAGATGACGAAGTCGATTCTGGCAGCCGGCCTCTTGGTCCTGGCGTTCGGCCCGGGCTGCGACGAGGCGGAGTTCACGAAGGTGGTGGTCAGCGGCCAGGTCACGAAGACGCTGGACCCGGCGAGCAACACCGCCTCGGTCCTGATCGGCACGGCGACGCTCGCGAACCTGTTCCTCGAGACGCCCGACCCCGGCGACAGCACCTTCTGGGAAGACGACCCGTTCCCGGCATCGGTCACGCCGATGGCCGGGGCCGACGTCCGGGTAAACGGCGGTACGGTGGGGCAGCGCCTGCCCGGCGCCTACTTCGCGGTGCTCGACCTGCAGCACCTCGCGCCCTACCAGCTGGTCATCGAGACCCCGGAAGGCGAGAGCATCACCGCCCGCGGGTTCCTGCCCGACAGCTTCTCGATCGCCGGGCCGGCGGCCGGGGACACGCTGCACCGCGATTCGGTCGTCGCGGTGTGGACGCGGTCGGACAGCGCCGAGACGTACCTCGTCGGGGTCACGCCGCCCGACAGCACGGCGCCAGGCTGGGCCGACGGGACGACGGACACGACGATCGCCGTGCCGGCCGCGGCGTTCGAGGACACGCTGGGCAATGTCGTCCCCGGGACGTACCTGCTCTCGGTCACGGCCATCAACGGCGACTGGAGGAAGAGCGGGCTCGACCTGCTCTTCAGCGGCGGCAACCTGACCGGCGATGCGGTCGGGACCTTCGGGTGCGCGGTGCTGTCCCGGCCAGTCGCCTTCGTCGTGCAGTAGCTCTCGGGTGTGACTGGCGCGAAGCCGCCCGTCGGGCGGCTTCGCCATTCCGGGCCTAGCGGACGATCCGGCCGATGCGCCCGGGCCGGATGGCCCAGGGGGAGGTGACGATCTTGAGGATGTTGGGCGGGTTGCTGGCCGCCTCGGAGGAGAAGTAGAGGACGAGGGGCTTGCCCCGGACGTAGCGCAGCGGCAGCGGCCCCCAGAACCGGCCGTCCTCGGAGTTGTCGCGGTTGTCACCCATGCAGAGGATGTGCCCCTCGGGGATCACGACCGGGCCGAAGTGGTCGCGGACGTAGGCCGAGAGGTCGGACTTGTAGAACCGGTCGGCTTCCCACTGGCGCTGGAAGTCGGCGGGCAACGGATTCAGGCCGGGCAGGCGGCGGGGGTCACGGTGGACGACCCACGGCTCGACCTGGAGCTTGCCGTTGATGTAGAGTTGCTTGCCGCGGTACACGACGGTGTCGCCCGCGACCGCGACGCAGCGCTTGATGTAGTTGTTCGGGATGTACCACTTGAAGAAGCGGGTCTCGCGGTCCCAGTAGACCGGGAGCAGCGGGAACGAGCGCGGGAACAGCCGGACATAGCGGTCCGCCGGCTCCGGGTCGTCCGGCTCCTGGGGGAAGCGGAAGACGACGATGTCGCCGCGCTTCGGTTCCGACACCGGGAGGATGGTGCGGTCGGTGAAGGGCAGCTTGACGCCGTAGATGAACTTGTTGACGAGCATGAAGTCGCCGACCTCGATGGTGTCGAGCATCGACCCGGTGGGCACCATGAACGCCTCGACGAGGAAGCTGCGGATCAGCAGGACGGCGATGATGACCGGGCCCCACTCGCGGAAGAGCCGCGCGAAGAAGCGGCCGAGCTTGCTCAACATGGTGTCGCCGGCCAGTATAGCGGCCGGACCCGGATAATCAAGCGGCCCGCCGCAGCGGGCCGCCCCGATCCCGGGCTCGCCGAGCCGGGTCAGTTCTCGATCGCGATTTCGTGCGCCTTGGCTTCTTCGGACTTGGGCAGGATGAGCTCGAGGATGCCGTTCTTGTAGGATGCCCTGGCCTTGGAGCCGTTCACGTCGGCGGGCAGGACGAGGGTGCGCTGGAACTTGCCGTAGGCTCGCTCGATGCGGTGGAAGGTGCGTTCCTTCTGTTCCGCCTCGTGCCGTCGTTCGCCGCTGATCGTCAGCTGGTCGCCGTGCACCGATATCTTGATGTCTTCGCGCTTCATGCCCGGCAGCTCGGTCCGGACGATGATCGACTCCTTTGTCTCCTCGATATCGAGCGGCGGTGCCCACAGCGCCTCCCGCTCCCTCGGGTAGCGGCCGGTCATCGAGTCGAACAGCCGGTCCATGTCGTCACGCAGCGATGACATCTCGTGCCAGGGATCCCATCTAATCAGATTCTTGGCCATCGTTATCACCTCCTTTTCGTAACGGGCCAGGTACTGCTTTCTGCCTCTTTAGACTCAGGAGTGGACGGGCGGTTTCAGCGTTCCCGGGTCTCGAAGAAGAGCCGGCGGAACGGGCGGCGCCAGACCGACCGGCCGAGGGCCGCGACCCGTCCGGCGTCCCGGGCGGGCTCGAGGAGGAGTTCGGTCCAGACCTCGGGACGGAGCTCGAGCCGGAGCCGCGCCTCGACCCGGCCGGGGCTGCCGCGCATCGAGCGTCGCCGTCCCGCGACTCTCGTGAACTCCACCCGGACCCGGGGGCCCGCGATGTGCCGGATGTTGCCCTTGCCGAGCGTGCACCCGGAGCCGAACTGGATGCCGTCCAGGAAACAGGAGTACGGCGTGCGCGCGGGACAGCGGACGGCGGCGCGGAGCCGGAAGGAACCGGCGCCGAGCACACGGGCGGCACGCCGGCCGGCCCTGAGCCCGAGCGCGAGCCATGGTCCGAGGTGGCCGTGGAACGCCGAGGCGGCCTCGAGCAGCGCGTCGTCGAACATCGGGCGCAAAATAGCCACCGGCGGCGCCGAGTCAAGCCCGGGTTCCGTCCGGATTGACGCGTCCGGGCCGAGGGGGATACTGGGCGGTGCACTTCCTGCTCCTGAAGGTCGCCGCTTCGGTGGGCATGGGGCTGGCGCTCAAGGTTGCCCAGGTCCGCCGTCTCGACCAGCTGGCGGTCATCCGGGTGAACTACGCCGCGGCGGCGGTCATCGCCTTCTTCGGCGCGGTCCTGGCCAGGCAGGACCACGTCTCGCCGGGCACGGCCCTGCTCGGCGCGGTGCTCGGCATCCTGTTCGTGGCCGGGCTGGTGTTCTGGGTCAAGGCGATCGAGACCGGAGGACTGGCGCTGTCGGTCGTCGCGATGCGGACCGCCATCGTCATCCCGGTCCTGGCGTCGGTCGTCATCTGGCGCGAGCAGCCCGGGACGTTCGAGCTGGTCGGGGCGGTCGTCGCGGTCACCGCGCTCGGGCTCGTCATGTCGGAGATCGTCCGCCCGCCGGGCGCGGGCGGGAAGAGCGGGACCCGAAGCCGCCGGGCGTGGTTCTGGATGTCCGGGGTGTTCGCCGTCAACGGGCTCGTCAATACCGGTGCCAAGCTCTTCCAGCAGGACATGGCCCCGGACGAGGACCTGCCGTTCCAGGTGGTGATATTCGTCGCGGCCTTCGTCGTTACGACCATCCTCTACTACCTGCGGAAGTCGCGCCTGAGCCAGCCGGCGCTCGTCCTCGGCACCGCGCTCGGTGCCGCCAACCTCGGCAACTACCTGTTCCTGATACTCGCCCTGACGGTGCTGCCGGGAACGGTCGTCTACCCGGTGACCGCGGCCGGCGAGGTCGGGCTCGCGGCACTGGCCGGGGCCTTGATCTGGCGCGAGCGCGTAGGCGTGCGGAGCTGGGTGGGCATCGGGCTCGCGATCGTGGCGCTCGTCCTGCTCCAGGCCGGCAGGGCGGGCGGCTAGGCCGTGCGGGCCGGCCAAGACAGGAGGTGAGGATTGCGGATCGCCGTCGTCTACTACACGCGGTTCGGGCACAACACCGTCATCGCCGAGACGATGGCCCGGGAGCTGGGCGCCGAGCTCCGCCGGATCGAGACGCCGAAGCAGCACGGCTACCAGTACATGGGTTTCGCCTCGACCTTCAACATCCGCATGAAGATAGCGGCGATGGACTTCGACCTGTCGGCCTTCGACCTGGTGGTCCTGTGCACGCCGATCTGGGCCTGGAAGCCGGCGGCGCCGACAAGGACGTTCCTGAGAGAGGCGAGGCTGCCGGCGAGACTCGCGGTATGCTTCTCGACCGGCGGCGGGCCGACCCTGCGCGCCCAGGAGAAGCTGAAACAGGATATCACCGGTCGACAGGTCGAGGTCGTCGCGTTCGGCGAGATCAGCACCGACAAGGCAGACGACGATGCGCTCCGTGAGGCAGCCCGGCGGTTCGCCGGGCGGCTGCCGAAGTAGCGCCGCCCGCCCGGGCGGTCCGCCCGGCGTCGAGCGCGAGCCGGGACCGCACAGCCGCTGCCCCTGCGTTCCTCCTTTCGCGCCGGCGGCAGATCAGTAGAATCGCACGTGATGGAGCCCCGCGTGCCGCGCCGCATCACGGTCCTTGACGTCATCCTCATCCTGGCCATCGTCGCATCCGCCGCCCCGTTCCTGGCCCGGCTCTGGCACTCCGGCGCCGGCCGGCCGGTGGCCTGCGTGTTCCATGAGGGGCGGCTGGTCCAGGCGCTCCCGCTGGACCGGGACCAGACCGCCGACGTCCCCGGCACGGGCGAACAGGTCCAGGTCGAGGTGCGGGCAGGCCGGATACGGATCGCGCGGTCGGACTGCCCCGGGCAGGTCTGCGTCCGCACCGGCTGGGTGAGCCGGCCCGGCCAGACGATAGTCTGCGCCCCCCGGAAACTCCTGATCCAGGTCGCCGGAGTCCGACCCGAGTATGATGCCGAGACCCGCTGAACCGCGCGTGTCGCCGGTCGCCGACAGGGAGACCGCCCGCGTCGCCGTGCTGGCGGCCCTGGCGTGCGTGCTCCAGGTCGCCGAGTCGATGCTGCCCCACCCGATACCCGGCGTCAGGTTCGGGCTCGCGAACATGGTGACGCTCATCGCGCTGGTTCAACTGGGGGCCCGCCGCGCCGTCGGCGTCGTCCTGCTCCGGACGGTCGTCAGCTCGGTCGTCCTCGGGACCTTCCTGACGCCCGCCTTCGTCCTCAGCTTCTCGGCCGGCCTCGTGAGCACGCTGGTCATGATCCTGTTCCACGCCGTGCCGTCCCGGCGCGGCCCGTTGCGGTTCGGCCTCGTCGGGATCAGCGTCGCGGGCGCCGTCGCGCACGTGCTCACTCAGCTCGGGCTGGTATACCTGCTCTTCGTGACCAGCCGGGGCGTCTGGCTGCTCTGGCCCTGGCTGGCACTGGCGGCCATCGTGACCGGGACGACCACCGGGCTCATCGCCGGGCAGGTGTTCTCCCGGCTGGAAGAGGTCCGACCCGGCCGGGCCGCGGCCGCGCCCGACCGGGAGGAGTCCGCCCGCCTGCCCCGCGGGCAGTACTCACCGGGAACGTCACTGCTCCACCGGGCTCCCGCGGCGCTGAAGATCGGCGTCGTGATGGCACTCGGGGTCCTGCTCGTCGTCCGGCCCGGCCTGCCGGTCTACGCCGGCGTCCTGGTCGTCCTGGCAATGCTGACGGTCGCGTCCGGCACGCGGACGGTTGCCCTGCTCCGCGGGCTGGGCCGCCTGCTCGCACTCACGCTGTTCGCCTTCGTCATGCCCGTGCTGTTCACGCCGTGGGGCCGCGTGCTCATCACCGCCGGCCCGCTGACCGTCACCCTGGACGGGCTCGGCGCCGGCCTCGTGTTCGCCGGCCGGATCGTCCTGCTCTACTGGGCGACCGCGCTCCTGGCCGCGACGTCGGCGCCCGACGACCTGGCGACCGGCCTGGCGCGCCTGCTCTCGCCGCTGCGCCTCGCCGGGATACGGGTCGACCGCGTCGCCCAGGCTCTGAGCCTGGCCTGGGCCGTGTTCCCGCAACTGTGGCAGGACGCGCGCCGGCTGATCCGGACACCCGGGGGGGCAGGCGGCCTGAGGGAGTCGCTGCTTGCCGGTCCCGCCAGCATCGTCGCCAACCTCTACTGGTACGCCGAGCAGGTGTCCGGTTCCTCGGTCGCGCCTGCCCCCGAGCCGCCACCGGCGGGCCGTGCCGGTTGACACCATGGCGCCGCCCGATATGCTCAATCCGGCGGGAGAATGTCGTCCCCGGAGAACACTGCTGAGCGGATCCGCGCCCTGTTGCAGCGCCTCGAGGGTGCGGGCGCGGAGCGACGAGCGGTTCTCCTGGACCTGGGCGAGCTGCTGTGCATCGACGAGCCGGATGAAGCGGTCCAGTACCTTGAACAACTAACCGACGACTGCACCCGTGAGCAGGACCTGCCGCGGTTCATCCGGGCCGCGTACCTGCTTGCCGACATCGAGCTGCGCCGGTTCCGCATCGAGTCGGCCGAACGTTATGCCCGCCTGCTGGACGAGGCCACGATGGCACCGGGCGCAGGGCGTTTCCGGCTGTACGCCGCGCGGCTGGCGGGCTCGGTGCACGAGGCGCGGGACGAGTACGCCGAGGCGCGGCAGGACTTCGGGCGCTATCTCGAACTGGCTCGCGCTGCCCCGAGCCCGATTCACGAACGGGCGGCACTGATGCTGCTCGGCAACGTGGCCGCGCTGCAGGGAGACCGCCCGGCGGCAGCGGACTACTACCGGCAGGCGCTCGCCGCCGGGGAGCTGGAGCCCAACGACGCGGACCGGGTCGCCCTGCTCGCGAACCTCGGCTGGGTCCAGGCGCAGTCGGGCGAGTGGGAGCAGGCGTTCGAGACCCTGTACCGGGCGATTGCCGCCGGCGAGGAGGCGGACGCGAGAATCCAGACGCTGGGAGCCAGGAACACGCTGGGCGAGCTGCTGCTGCGGCGCGACCGGGTCGACCACGCGATCCGGCACTTCCGCCACGTCGTGGCCGAGCAGCTCCACGGTGCCTGGTTCCAGCCGCTCCTGAACTGCGCGCAGCGCAATCTCGGCCGGGCGTATGCCCAGGCCGGGGACCTTGCCGCGGCCGGGGCCGCATTCGCGACTGCGCTCGACTGGGCGCGCAAGGCCGGGAACCGGCGGGAGGAGATCTCGGTCTGCCGGCGCCTGGCGGAACTGACGCTCGCGGCCGGCAGGCTCGACGACTGCCGGCAGTGGCTGGACGCTGCCGAGCGGCGGGCGGAGGGGCTCGACCTGACGGCCGAGCGGGCCGAGCTGCTCAGGGTACGGGGGCTGCTCTGCGCCGAGCGCGGCGATGCCGACGGCGCCCGCACCTGCTTCGACCGCGCGCTGGGGCTGCTGGAGCAGTTCGGGGACACGTACGAGCTGGCGCGCGCACGGCTGCACTACGGCAAGTGGCTTGAGGGCCTCGGCGAGTCGCCCGAGGCAACCGGAATGCTGGAGAAGGCCGCGCAGACCTTCCGCCGGCTCTCGGTGGTAAGCGAGTTTCACACGGCGAATGAGCTGCTCTTCACTCTCAGGGAGAGGACGGACCGCGAACAGGCGCTCGTCGACGGGCTGAAGGCGCTGGTTGAGATCCGGCTGGAGCCGGTCACGCTGTTCGAGCGTGCGCTCCGGACCATCGGCGACGCCCTGGGATTCCAGTCCGGCGCCGTGCTGGTCGCGGAGCAGCCGGTGGTGTTCTACGGCAACCCGGACCTCGCCGCGGCGCAGGCGTTCTCCCGCGACCGTCGTCAGGCCCGGGCCGGCGCGGCGCTGAACATCCCGGTGCGCACGTCCGACCGCTTCCTGGGCAGGATCTACCTCGAGCGGCATGAGCGGGCAGGTGCCCCGGCGACCGCCCAGACGCTGGAGCGGGTGGCCGGGCTGCTTGCCCGGCCGATGGAGTACCTGTCGCGCCTGCCGCAGTGCGGCGGCGACACCGGACCGGCGATACCGGGCCTGGTCTTCCGCGGGGTCGTGGGCGCGAACCCGACGGTCATCGAGCTCCTGAGGCTGGTCAGCCGGGCGGCGGACCTGAACGTGCCGGTGCTCATCCGCGGGGAGAGCGGCACGGGCAAGGAACTCGTGGCGCTGGCGTTGCATGAATCGGGCCGGCGGCGGGACGGGCCGTTCGTGCCGGTGAACTGCGCGGCGGTGCCCGACAACCTGCTGGAGGCGGAGTTCTTCGGCGTCGAGAAGGGCGCGGCGACCGGCGTGGCCGAGCGCCGGGGCAAGTTCGAGCTTGCCGACGGCGGCACGATCTTCCTGGACGAGGTCGGCGACATGAGCGCCGAGCTGCAGGCACGCCTGCTGCGGGTGCTGCAGGACCGGGTCATCGAGCGGGTCGGCGGCACGGAGCGACTGAGGGTCGACGTCCGGGTCGTCGCCGCCACCAACCAGGACATCGATGCGCTGATGCGACAGGGCCGCTTCCGCACGGACCTGTACTACCGCCTGAATGCGGTCGACGTCACGCTGCCGCCCCTGCGGGAGCGGAAGGAGGACATTCCGCTGCTCGTGCGCCACCTCGTCGACCGCTGCAACCACGAGTTCGGCCGGGACGTCATGGGCGTGGACGACGACGTCATGGGGCGGTTCCTGGCGCATGACTGGCCCGGCAACGTGCGGGAACTCGAGCATGCCATCGAGCGCGGGGTGATGCTCTGCAGCGGCCGGGTGGTCAACGCCGACGGGCTCGGCAAGGAACTGCGGAGCCTCGCGGCCGACGCGGCCGGACCCGGCGGGCCCGCCGTACCGGTACGCCGGCGGCTCGCCGATGCCGAGCGACAGCTCGTGCAGGAGTGCCTGGACAGAGCGGGCGGTGATGCGCGCACCGCCGCCATGCTCGCCGGGTACAGCCGCGCCCAGTTCTACCGGATGCTGAAGCGTCACAACATCGAGGCCCGGCGTCCCCGCAGCGCCGGCCCCGGCTAGCCCCGACCGCCACGATCCCGTCTCATCGGCAAGACCCGGCGTCGCCGGGTCTCACGCACGAGAACCGACCTGGCGAGTACCGGCGGCGGCGGATCCCCGCGGCTCGTTTCCGGTTCTGCTAACCGCCGACCGGGCGAGGCTTGCGCCCGGCAGCGGCAGCCGGCGGCTTCGACCTCCCTCGCATCCAACTGGCATGGCCCGTGCTCTGCAGGATGGCGAACTGGCCGAAGGCAGGAGTTGGCGGCTCGAACAACTGGCGGGATGGCCCTGTCGATTCAGTCAGGCACCCGGCAGCGCCGGACGTCAGGCAGACGTCCCCGGCGATCTTCCCGTCGGCGCACCTGCGGACCAACTCCACAAGCAGCCCTCGCGGGATGGGGAGGCGGCGACGTTGTGTCAGGGAGAGGTCGCCGCCGGCGGCAGCCACCCGCGGGGCCGGACGAAAGGAGGATGCCCATGGAGTCGCGCCGCGTCGGGCGCGCCGGCTCGCTTCCGCCCTAGGTCTGCCGGCACAGGCGCAGCGGCTCTGCACCAGGTCCTCACGCACTTAGTCCGCAGAGTGGAAAGGAGTGACAATGCATTCCCACCGCAGGCTCTTGCTGCTGCTCGTGCTTCTGACCGTCGGCTCAGCGGGGCTGGCGTTCAACATCGAGCAGCACATGTACCTCGGGACAGACCGGACGATCTGGAACGGGTTTGACCGTCGCTTCGCGGATTCGCTCTCGTTCGGCTGGCCGCCCGGGGTGCTACAGGACAGCACCAGGCTGATGACGACGAAGTTCTACCTGATCGGCCTGACGCTCCCTGACCTGCTCATCGAGAACCGGCAGGCGGCGACGGCGACCATCGTGTCCAAGCTGTATTCGGCGCGGGACGCGATATGGGCCGCTGCGCTCCTGCACGGGGAGAACGCTATCAAGAACCCGCTCATCATCACGGGGACGACCTACAACAACGTCCAGACGCGAATCGGCTTCCGCTACCCGCACGCCGAGCCCAACGGCAACCTGGAGAAGCTCTGGGAGATGGCCGACTACGCGCGCGACCGCGGCTGGTCGAACTACGAGAAGTCGCTGATTTACGGAGCAGTGGCCCACGTCGTGCAAGACCTGTCCGGCACCGCGACAATCCCATCCAAGTATGGGGATGGCTACACAATCGACCCGCAGGAGGCAGGGGCGAAGGCCACGATGAACTACGGCGAGACCTTCTACGAGCTGTTCGCGGGGACGAGTGTGCCCTCGTGGTTCTGGGTCAGGCACCTCTATGGTGCGACGTTGTTCACGGGTTCGAACGTCAACCGCTACGTATTCGGTTGCCTGCAGTTCTACTGGCGAGCCCAGGTCGACGCCGAGCAGTACTGCGGGTGGCAGGACCTGAACTTCCTGCCGGTGCAGCGTTTCTGCGAGGCGGCGGCCGGAGTCGGCTACGCCGACACCTACACGGGCCTGACGCAGGAGAGGCTGGAGTCGTACCTGCACGGCTGGGGCCTGCTCCTGTTCTTCCTCTACGGCTACAACCGTGACGGAGGGGGGTACCCGGTCGACATCGGCGGCGTGTACGCCCATGACTGGTGGTCGCCCGACTCCATCACGGACTTCTGGGGAGACTTTTCGGACAGCTACTGGGAGCTTGCCTGGTTCCGTCAGATTCTGGAGGACATCGAGTTCTTCCGGCAGATACCGTACGTGGGACCGGTCATCGACAAGTACATGCGGGAAGCCCAGAACCGCTACCACGAGTACATCGAGCTGGCGGAGCTCGACGAGCCCTGGCCGTTCTACGTCGAATTCAGCTGGCGACTCGACGAGTTGTATCAGATACTGCCGCAGTGGTTGAGGGAATTGCTGTACGGCGAATACGCCATCGCCCGGGCGGTGCTCCGTTTCCACGAGGAGCACTCCGAGGGCCCGGAGCCGCCGCATCTCCAGGGCAGCTACGACGGCGAGGCTCAGACGACGCTTGCGATGTCGAACTTCTATCGCGACGCGCTCCAGCGGGGCACGGCCGCCCTGAACTTCCGTCACTACCAGACCGATCTGCTCGGTCTCACCCGCAAGGCCGGACTCACCGGGGGTATGTTCCATATCCCGTCCCAGTCCACCGGGCGGCAGCCGGGCATCTTCTTCGCCGGATTCGAGATGTTCGGCAAGCGGGTCTGGGACACGGTCGACGTGTACACCCACGGCGACCCGCACTATGTCATGCTGCCCCACGACGTGCTGGCATTCGACACGACGAGGATCGTGGTCAGGGGTGCGATCACGGGTGGCGTTGCCGAGTTTGCGTCGAGCCAGCAGAACGTGACGACGCCATCCCGCTCGCAGGCGTACATTCAGGTCAGCGGGTCCAACCTGGCGCAGGCAGGTACCTCGCTGCTCTGGTTCGACCTCGAGACCAAGGACCACCTGTCCGGCCAGTGGGTGACGATGTTCAGCTCGAACTACTACGACGCCTATCATTCGGACGCGGCGATCTACGACAACCCGCTGTATCAGTACCTGTTCAAGGGCGGCGACCCGACTCGGGGACCATTCGAGAGACCGTTCGGCGACCCCAACCGCTACTGGCCGTATGCCCTGAAGGTGACATCGCATGATGGCTGGTTCCTCAAGTGGCCGACGAACCTTCAGGCCGCAGTCATTCCCCAGCCAGTCCCGCTGATCAGGCTCACCTGGGCCGACAACTCCGGGAACGAGACCAACTACGAGATCGAGAAGACGCCCGAGGGCGGCAGCCCGCAGATCATCGTCATCGGCGGGAACTCCACGTCCTGGGATGACACCGACGTCCAGCCCTGCCGCATCTACAGCTACCGCGTCAGGGCGAAGCGGGACCAGTGGTACTCGGTCTACTCGAACACCGCCACCGCCTCGGTAACGAGCTCGACCGTCCCGATCACGGCCTACAACAACGCCAACAAGATGGTGGCCCGCGGCAGCGACGTCCACATGACGTACTTCGGCCCCTCGCCCAGCGGGTATGACCGGGTCCTCTACGTCCACTCGTCCGACGGCGGCGTCACCTGGGACCCGATAGAAGAGGTCAACTGGCGGGAACCCGGGAGCTTCTTCCCCTCAATCGCCCTCAACGACGCGGGCGAGCCGTACATCGTCTGGGTGGACCATTGGACCTTCGTCGGGGCGGATGACCGAGACGAGCATCAGGCCTGGCGCATCCACTACGTGCTGTCTTGGAAGGAAGGCGGCACCTGGGCGAGCGCGGGCATCGCCTCCGTCATGGGGGACACGTTCTGGCAGAGCGGAGAACCCGGCTTCGCGCCGCCCCAGGCTTCCTTCTCCATCCGCGGTGACTCGGGCTACATCGCGATGACCATCCCCGATGACCCGACCGGCCGGTACCAGTATCCTGACCCGGGCGTGTGCTACGCTAGCTTCCCGCTTGTCGCGCCGTCCCCGTGCTACCCGGGGCGACTCGAGAATGCCATGGAGGACATGCGGCC
>Ga0316628_100003293_pt1 | contig 12403 bp, 8 predicted proteins | sample OWC_Aug_M2_C1_D5_FD_207648 | JGI IMG/M metagenome (GOLD analysis project Ga0316628, IMG submission 207648) | Wetland soil microbial communities from Old Woman Creek delta, Ohio, United States - OWC_Aug_M2_C1_D5_C | ecosystem: Environmental > Terrestrial > Soil > Wetlands | place: USA: Ohio...
CTTGCTTAACGGCAGGCGAACTTGAAACGTGGAGCCTTGTCCCGGAGAACTTTCCACTTCAATGGTGCCGGCGTGAGCCTCGGCGATCCAACGCCCGATGGAAAGTCCGAGGCCCGTGCCCCCAGTTTCCCGGGACCTGGCTTTGTCGGCGCGGTAAAACCGCTCGAAGATATTGGGCAGGTCGGCGGCGGCGACACCGATTCCCGTGTCGCGGATTTGCCCGATAGCGGTTCCGTTTTGCTCCAGGATGGATACCTCCACAGTTCCTTCGGCGGGAGTGTATTTCACGGCGTTATCGATCAGGATCAGGAACAAGCGGCGGAGCAAGTGCTCGTCGCCCTGCACCCACACGGGATGGTCCGGCACGATTTCGTGAAAGAACACTTGCTTGTTTTCCGCGAGGGCGCTGCCTTGCGTGTCCACCTCGTGGACAATTTCCGAAAGGTTTACCCGGGCAAAGGGAATAGGATCGGCGCCCGAATCGGTTCGCGCCAGAAACATCAGCTTCTCGATGAGTTCCGTGGTCCTTTCCAGCTCGGAGTGAATCTGCGCGACCGTGTCCCGGTAATCCTCCACGGAGCGGGCCCGGCGCAAGGAGAGTTCGGCGCGCGTGCGCATCACGGCCACGGGAGTGCGCAATTCGTGGGAAGCGTCGGCGGTGAACTGCGTGATTTTCTTGAATGCGGTTTCCAGGCGTTCCAGCATGCCGTTGAGCGTTTCCGAAAGGCTCTGCAGTTCGTCGCCGGTCGGCGGCACGTCCAGGCGGCTCGACAAATTGTGCACGCTGATGTTTTGCGCCGTCTGAATAATCCGGTCGACGGGATCCAGGGCGTGCCGGCTCATCCAATATCCGCCGGACGCCGCGCCCAGCAGAAGAATTGGAATCGAAACCAGCAGCAAGGTCCGGAAGCGATTCAGGGCCCCGTAAAAATCGTCCATTTCTTCGGCGACCTGGACCACATACGACTGATTTCCGGCGGTGACAGTGTGGTCCAGCACGCGGAGGGGGTCCTTCTCGAAAGGCACGGTGTAGGCCTTGGCCGAAAGGATTTGAGGTCTGGCAACGCCCAATCGGCTCATCACCTCCGAACGATAGAGCCAATGGCCCTGCTGGTCCGACACCTGAAGCAATTCGCCGCCGGCGCGAAGGTCGGAATGTTCCCGCAGGCTGTCTTCCAGATTTTCTTTATTGTCGATGCGGGCCGAATGCTCGATCAGTTGGCGCACGCCCTTGAATCGCGCGTCCAATTCCTCGTCGACGGTGCGGTGAATGCTCCTGCGCATCAGGTAAAAGGCGCTCACGCCAAAAAGAGAAAGGACCAGCGCGAGGATCGCGGAATACCAGAAGGCCAGCCGGAGCCGCATGGAAAGCGATTTCATGTCTTCACGCCTTCGCGGATCGTATAACCCAATCCGCGCACGGTCTGAATGAGCTTCTCCTGCTTGTCCCGGTCGATCTTGCTGCGCAGCAGGCTGATAAACGCGTCGAGAGTATTTTCTTCCACATCGTCGTCAAGATTCCAAATGGCCTGAACGATCGTGTTTCTGGAAACGACCCGGCCCGCGCGGCGCATCAAGAATTCCAGCAGCCGAAATTCGGTGGGACTGAGATGTATTTCTTCTCCCGCGCGAGTAACCTTATGCGTCGCGGGATCGAGCACCAGATCCCCCACGGTAAGCATCGTCGGGCGCGGCACGGAGCCGCGCCGCGAAACCGATCGCAGCCGCGCCAGGAATTCCTCGAACGAAAATGGCTTGGTCAGGTAATCGTCTGCTCCGGCATCGAGTCCCTTGACGATGTCCGGCACGGCATCGCGCGCGGTGAGCATCAGGATGGGCGTTTCGTTCCGGCTCTTTCTCAGGCGGCGCGCCACTTCGTAGCCATCCACGCCGGGCAGCATTAAATCCAGAACAATGGCGTCAAATTCGTAGTCCTGCGCGAGCTCCAGGGCGGCGCGGCCGTCATGGGCCACGCTCACCGAATGGTTTTCTTCTTCCAGCCCTTTTTTGAGAAGCCCGGCCATTTTCTTTTCGTCTTCCACGATCAGGACGCGCATCGGCATCACCTTCTGATTTCAACATTAGAACCTGAATATTGACTGAAATCACCACGAATAATTCCGGATCGCGGTTCTTTTTTGGAAATGTTTCAATCTAGCGGCCGTTCCAGACGGGCAGGGTCAAAGCGCTGAGGCGGGAATCCATAGTGGGACATCCGAAAGCGGAGACAATCGTTCCTATGAACCGGAACCGGGATCACGTGGAAGATGGGTGTCTAAGAAATTCCGCAGCCGGTCATTCTCGCGTTTCGTAAAACCATAATTCCGCGCCCCGATTGGCTCGGGCGGGAACGGCGAGGTACAGGGAGTTGTGTTTTCCCACCTGTCCGTAGTACGCGCTGGTGCGCGCGCCGATAGCGGTTTGAATTTTGGCGATCCGTTGATAGTGGTCAGGATCAATTTGCTGGTAAACAAAAATGAAGCCTTCTCCACTGGGGACGTAAATGCGTTTGCGATCGGCGTCGTACCACATGTCGTCCGTGTCGGCTGCGCCCGGAAGGCTGGCAATCGTTTTGCCGGTGTCCATATCCAGCACGAGCAAACGCGCCGGCCGGCGGGCCGAAACGAACATTCGGCGGTCCGCTTCATCGAGAGCCATGGGAAAGTTCGTCCCCGCCCCGTCGAGTTTCCATTTCTCGATTTTGTGCGTGTTCCGGTCAATCACGGCAATCTGATTGATGGAAGCCAAATTCACGAAGATTCTTGGACCCTTCTCCTCCAATTGAAACGACTCTGGGTGCGCACCGACCACGAAATCTCCCGGGATGCGCTTGTTGGTGGCCATGTCGATCATGCCGATCGCGCCTTCGGCATCGTCACCGTAACCGACATACACGAGGTTGGATTTTGGATCGTATCGAAGCTGATCCGCATCCTCGGAAAATTTCACCGTGTCGATTAATTTGTAGGTATTGGCGTCCAGAATTTGGCACGAGCCATCGAGCTCATTCGAGACCACAATGCGATTCGTCTCAGGAATATAAACCACCATTTGCGGCCTGCCGAACCCGGGATTTTTCAGGCTCAGCATTCGCCTGCCTCTCTGCACATCCACGACCTGCACGGAGTCGTCTCCATAGACGGAGGCGAATACCCGTCCGCTCCGGTTGTCCACCGCCATGTGGTCAAACCGGCCCTCGACTCCGGGCATCGGGGCGATCCGTACCAGGACGAGAGGAGCGAACTCGTCATTCGACGGCGCATCCTGCGCGGCTGCGCCCGCGGCGAATGCCGCCAACACCAGCAAGAATGGAACGCAGCGTTTTTTCATATTTCCTCCAAAGTTGTATTGCCACGGCGGCGCGCGATTCTGAAAGTAATCTGATAGCAGACACGCCAATTGAAGTCGAGGAAATTTGAGGCAGTGAGATTAATTTCAGTTTCCGTTCAGGCTTTTTTGATATGCTCCCCTGCATGAACGCGCATAGGGACGATTGCCGGGGAATGAAATGAAGCCGCGAACCGCGGTTCTTTTGATTTTGCTTGCCGGCGCGGTCCTTGCTGTTGTCTATGGAACGGCAGTGATCCGGCGCGGATTCAGCGCGGCCGATCAACCGTCCGCGGTGGAGCGCGTTGTGGCGCGCACGATCCGCAATCTGGGAATCCCGGCCCGCGCGCGAGACGCTAAAAATCCGTGGACGCCCGCTCCGGAAACATTGCAGCAGGCCCGCGAAGATTTCACGAATCACTGCGCGGGCTGCCACGGCAAGGATGGCGACGGGCGCTCCGGAGTTGGCCAGAATCTGTATCCCAAGGCCCCGAACCTGCGATTGTCCGCCACGCAAAATCTCACCGACGGCGAAATTCATTACATCATCGCGAACGGCGTGCGGCTGACGGGAATGCCCGCGCTGGGCAACCGGCACATGTCCGAAGACGACAACACGGCGTGGAAGCTGGTTCTGTTTATTCGCTCCATCGCGCAATCCACGCCGCAGGAAAAAGTTGCACAAGCCGCGGCGATGAGCACGGCGCATTACGTGGGCTCGGCCGCATGCCAGAAATGCCACGCGCAACTCTACGAGCGCTGGCGGAAAACGCCCATGGCCAACGTGGTGCGCGATCCGCGCGAGCATCCCGACGCCATTATTCCCGATCTCGCCACGAACACTGTCAGCAAGAAATTCACGAAGGACGATGTTGCGTTTGTCTACGGAAGTATTTGGAAACAGCGCTATTTCACAAAAATCGGCGACGACTATTTTCCGCAACCCGCGCAATGGGACGTGGTCCACAAGAAGTGGCTTCCCTACATGGCGGCGAACGGCGCGGACTGGTGGGTGCCATTTTATCCTGCCGATAATATGAAACGCCCCACCGGGCCCACGTGCGACGGCTGCCACTCGGTCGACTACAACATCAAGACCAGGCAAGTGGCCGAATGGAACGTGGGCTGCGAAGGCTGCCACGGGCCGGGCAGCACGCATGTGGACCACGCCACGCGCGGCAATATTTTGAATCCCGCGCGCATGGATTTTGTCAGCGCGAACGACACCTGCATTCGATGCCACTCGCAAGGCCGGCCGCTCACGAATCCGATCGAGGGACAATATTACGACTGGCCGGTCGGGTATCGCGTGGGACTAATTCTGCGTGATTTCTGGCAGCTCGAGGATCATAAGCTCGGCGAGTTGACGTTCACCCATTTCCCCGATGGCACCGCGCACAAAAACCGCATGCAGGGAAATGATTTCGTGCAGAGCGTGATGTACCGCCGCGGCGTCAGGTGTTTTGATTGCCATGACGTGCACGGCACCGGCAATTACGCGCAGCTCCGCAAGCCGGCGAATCAGATTTGCATGGACTGCCACGGGCCCGGCTCGCGAAACGGCCCGCGCGAAGCGACGCTTGCCGCGCATACGCATCACAAGGACGGCTCCGCCGGCAGCGAGTGTGTGGCCTGCCATATGCCGAAGATTCAGGCAGAAATTCCCGGCGTGTTTGTGAGTGCGCACACGTTCTCGTTTCTCGCGCCGTCGATGACGGACAAATACAAGATCCCGAATCCCTGTACGTCGTGCCATTCGGACAAGAGCACCGCCTGGGCCGCCGATGCCATGCGGCATTGGCCGGATCAATCGCCGTGGCGGGAGTAGGACAGGCTTCAGCCTGTCTGGTTTTTATCTGCGGATCAAAGTCAAAAGCGACAGGCTGAAGCCTGTCCTACTGGATCCCGAACGCGCGTTGGCCCGAACCCCACGAAACGGCAGCGTTGTTTGCCGTTACGAAATACATCCATCTTCCGCCAGCGCAATTTCGCGCGGCACGTTATAATAGGAAACCGTAATGGAACGGAACGGGTGCGGGCTGTACTTGCAGCCCGCCGGATAAAGGACGCCTCGCAAAACTTCTTCCAGGAATCTTCCATCATGCAAGATTGGCTACCAAGATCAATATCGTGTCTTCGCGACTATAACGGGCGGAAGTTTGTGGCCGACCTTATCGCCGGAATCACCGTGGGCCTGGTGGCGCTGCCGCTGGCGATGGCCTTTGCGATCGCCTCGGGCGTTACGCCGCAATCGGGATTGTATTGCGCCATCGTCGCCGGATTCCTGATCTCCGCCTTGGGCGGATCGACCACGCAGATCGGCGGGCCTACCGGGGCCTTTGTCGTGGTCGTGTTCGGCATCGTTCAGCGCTACGGCCTGGACGGCTTGTTCATGTGCACGCTCATGGCCGGCGTGCTCCTGGTGATTCTGGGAGCGACGGGTTTGGGCACGGCGGTAAAGTTCATCCCGCGCCCGGTGGTCGTGGGCTTTACCAACGGGATCGCGGTCATCATTGCCAGCACGCAGATCAAGGATTTCTTTGGCCTGCAGGTGGTTAAAGTTCCGGGAGAATTTCTGGCCCGCCTGGAAGTTCTGGCCCGCGATTATCGTTCGTTCTCGCCGCTGGCAACGGGCCTCGCCGTCTCCGCATTAATTTTGATCCTGATTTTCATGCGCTATGTGAAGCGCGTGCCGGGATACATCGTGGCTCTGTTTGTGGGCACCGCGGCGGTGATTCTTCTTAAGCTACCCGTGGAAACGATCGGAACGCGCTTCGGAGGCATCCCGTCGGGTTTTCCGGTGTTCAAAATTCCGCAGTTTCGCGCCGATCTGATGCGCCCGCTGATTTCACCGGCCATCACCGTGGCCATGCTCGGCGCCATCGAATCGCTGATGTCGGCGGTGGTTTCCGACCGCTTGAGCGGCACCAAGCACAACCCGAACGTCGAACTGGTCGGCCAGGGCATTGCAAATATCGTGTCTCCGCTGTTCGGCGGACTTCCCGCTACGGGAGCGATCGCGCGGACGGCCACGAATATCCGCTCCGGAGGAAAAACGCCTGTTTCCGGAATGATTCACGCGGTGACGCTGCTGGGGATTATTCTGTTTGCTGCGCCGCTGGCGCGATTCATTCCCCTCTCGGTCCTGGCGGCGATTCTTATGGTCGTCTCCTACAACATGGGGGAATGGCAGGAAATTCCGGAGCTGCTGAAACTTTCTCCGCTGGACATCGGCGTGTGGCTCATCACGTTTGCGCTGACCGTGTTCGCGGATTTGACGGTGGCCGTGGAAGCCGGAATGATCCTCGCGGCCCTGGTATACATACAAAAAGTCACGAGGACGACGACGGTCGCGCAAGTCACCGACGAATATCTGCGCGAAGGACACGTGCACATCCTGCAGCACAAGGAAATTCCGCCCTACGTGACCATCTTCCGCATCCACGGCCCGTTTCTTTTCGGCGCCACCGATAAAATCGACGAAGTGATCGAGCGAATCCCCGAACTCCCTCGCATTGTCGTTCTTCGCCTCCGGAACATGACGGCCATCGACGCCACGGGTCTGCAGGCCCTGGAAAACCTGGCCGACGCCGTGCACGCCTCCGGCCGTGGACTCATCTTGTGCGGCGCGCGCGAACAACCCGCCAAATTGATGCACCAATCCGAATTTGAAGAGCACGTGGGCGCCGGAAATATCAGCCCGAGCATCTCCGTTGCGCTGGAACGCGCTAAGGTTTTGTATCAGGAGATCGAACAGCGGAATGTTCAGACGGTGGGCGAAGGCGCGAAGAGTTGAACCGGTTTTAGTAGCGTAGACTTCAGTCTGCGCGATTTGAGTGTCCCACGTGCAAGATCTAAACCGCGCAGACTGAAGTCTACGCTACAAGAATCTGCCCACGCCGTTCTTCTCCGCTCCTGCGGACATGGACGGGGCACTTGCAAACCCAACCTATTAACTCGGCGTTGACTTACGGGAGTGGTAGTATGCCGTCATAATGCTTCGCCAAACAAGAACGAAAGACCAAAACGCCCGCCCAGAGCGCGATCCCACGGATCTGGCTCGCAAGATGGGTATCATCCTTACTTTGGTTATGGGCGTTCTTGTTGCCGCTGTTCCCATCCTCTATTGGTGGGCGAATACGGTACCAAGACGACCAAAAGGGGTATCTAAGAACGCAGTATTCTTATGGGCCCCATACGTCGGGCTCCCAGCCCCTAGGCGTGGTTCGTGGCTGAACTGTTGGGAAGAGAACCGCCATGACCTTTGTAGGCTCAGCGAAATTGACGGAACTACACACTACGAAGGCGAATTTGTTCCGTACGGTCGTGCTAGTCGCGTCACCCCTGATCAGCTACGAATTGATCCAGTCAAGACAGTGGAGAACAAAGTGTGGGTGGGGGACGTCCTCGTCCCGCTGGTTTATTTAGAGAATGGTGAGGTCGTGATACCCGCAAGCAGTTACGAGGAAAGTAAACGAATTCTGGATCAAATTATGCCTGTTTCCCCGTAAGAGGGCACGTGGGCGGGTGGCTAGGTTCTTAGGGAGTCTGAACTCTCGAGTGCTGGACCCTTACGGTTGCGGCGCCAATTTCAATTTCTCATCCAGCTGCGCCAGCGACGGCTGGCCCGGCTCGGGCGGCTGATTCACGTAGACCGCCTTGCCTCCGGTTTCCGCGAAGACCCACATGGAATTTCCGGGAAGTTTTTTGCGGATTTCCTCCGTGTGCTCCACGGGGACAACCAGAAACACGCGGCCGCTGCCTTCCCAGAGTTTCGGAAAATCCTCATCGTTGTAGAAGCGCTTTGGCGCGTCGGGATAATGAGAGCCGTATTCCAGATTGCTTCCGGTCGCGTCATAGAGCAACACGTTGCGGCGCGAGTAGAAGGCAATTCCGGGGGCGACGCGGATGTCCCCGAACAGCGCGATCTGGTCGTCCGGCTTTAAATCCTTTTTTATTTCGAGGGCGAGCGTGCGGGAGGAGAGCGTCGGATTCATGACGTCATGCGCGATGTGCGCGGCCAGGATGAATCCAACCATCCCGGCGGCCAGGGCGATGGTCGGAAGCCACTGGATTTTGCGCTCGCGCAGGATCCATGCCGCGACGAACGCGACCAGCACGGAGATGGAAGAAAGCAGGATAGGGACGCGAAGATCGGCCACCGATTCGGGAGTCAGGTCGAGCAGATGGACCATCCCTGTCAGATAATTTTCGGGGCTGCGCAGTTCGAGATGGTTCGCGATATCGCCCGCTGCCTGGATGTGCATGGTGCCCACCAGAAAATAACCCGCGACAGCGGCCAGCACCACGGAAAGTCCCGCCAGGACTCGCTGAGCCGGACGCAGCCATTTTTGATCGGTCTCTTCGGCGCGAGCGATGCCGAGTCCCAGAAACAGGCACATCGCCGGCCACGCGCTGAAGCTGTAATATTCCAGGCGCGAACCGCTTTCAATCGTGAAAAACACCAGGATCACGCCGGCCCAGGCCAGCAGCATCAGGCGCGCCTGCGCGCCGAGGCTGGTGTCCTTGCCCCAGCGGCTGGGCGAAAGAGGCAACTCGCGAAGAGCCAGCGGAAAAAAGAAGCTCCACGGAAAGAGCCACACGAGATGCGCGCTCCACCACGCCCAGAGCGGCACCGCGCCGTAGTCATGCGGCAGGCGTTTCCCCAGCGCGCGATTGATGTGCTCGTTGATGAAGAAGGCCCAGACAAAACCCGGCGTGCGCAGCGACGCTAAAATGTGCCACGGCGCGGCGAGGGCCAGAAAAACCGCCGAGGTGGAAAGGAGGCGAAGCTCGCGCCAGCGTTTCCATCCGCGCGACATGGTGATGAACGCCACAATCGCCGCGCCCGGAAAAACCAGTCCGATCAGCGCGCGCGTCATCACGGCCGCCGCGCACAACGCCGCGGCGCCCCAGTAGCCAATGCGCGGGTCGAGGCTGCCCGTCCACGAGCGCAAAAATAAATAGAAAATTCCCTCGAAGGCCAGCGTGTAGAGTGCCTCGGGAATCATGTTGCGCGTGTAGATGAACATTCCCACGCTGGTGGCGATCGCCAGGGCGGAGTAGAACCCCGCGCGATTGCCAAAAAAGCGGCGGCCGAATTCAAACGTCAGCAGAACGATGCCCACGACGGCGAGGCCGATGGGAAGCCGCGTGGCAAATTCGGTCTCGCCGAGCAGTGAGTAGCTGGCGGCCACCAGCCAATAATGCATCGGCGGGCGGATCAAGTAGCGCAGGCCGTCCATATAGGGCACGACGAAGTCATGCCGCTGCAGCATTTCCTGCGACACCATGGCGTGCGCCGCGTCCACGTCTTCGTCGTCCAGGGCGGGCTTTGCGGCCGTGCCGATATACAGCCCGGCGGAGAGAACGACGAGGCACAACACCATCCAGCGCGCGCTAAGTGTAACGTTTCGCATCAAAAGTCCATAAATCCTAGGAAAAAATAATTATTGTAGCACAGAGGAATTGGCCTTCCCGGGCGGCGGAGTCTTTGCGACATCTTGCAATGAAACGCGCCAGCGGCTGAACAGGCTGCGGAAAAACTCAAGACGTCGTCATTCCGAGGCACGTTTCTTGCCGAGGAATCCCTCTTTTCCTGGGTTTGTATCGAAGAGGGATTCCTCGCTTCGCTCGGAACGACGGAACATGCGACTTTTTCCGCAACCTGTGAAGTCGTGACCTACAAAGAATCTCCTGTTTCCACACAGGCCCAGTAGCCCATGAGTCGCACTGGACCGATTCTGTACTTCTGACCAGTGGGATTTGACATCGCCTGATTCTAGTCTTCTTCCTAAGGGTTCCTTGGGTTGTCAGGGTTGTCGCGAAGAATATCTGCAATATGGACCGAAGATTGCTCTTCTTGCGACTATGTGAACCTTGCGGTCCTTAAGTGGAGGATAGCATCATGATCCAAATTGAAGCATTCCAGGAATTTCGGGCGGGCCTCACGTTCTTACGCGGAGGCGATGCGCATAAGGCTCTGCCGCATCTGCGTTCCGCTTTGGATCAGGAGCCCGACAATCCCTACTATATTTCTTATATGGGCGTAGCCGTTGCCGCCGCCGAACAGAAGTGGGCGGAAGCGGAGAAACTTTGCCACTCCGCTATGCGCATGAATCGCCGCCAGGCGCAGCTTTATTTGAATCTCGCCGAAGTGTACGTTGCCGCCGACCGCAAGCAGGACGCGGCTGATATTCTGGCTCGAGGGCTGCATTACGCCCCTCATGATTTGCGCCTGAAGATGGCGCTGGACCGTCTGGCCATGCGGCGTCCACCCATCCTGCGGTTTCTTCCGCGGACGCACTTGATCAACCGCAACCTGGGCAAGATCCGGCATCACGCGCTGCAGGTCCTTGCCTCTCTATAAATCTTGGAAGTACTGCTTCGGTTATTCCTGCGAGCCCGGCGGTTGCGTACGATTGCGCACAGCGCTATCATCCGTTCCCGATGAAACGCGTTCTCGGAATGTTTGCTTACACCGAAGATAGAAATTGCCCGTTGTGCGGCAGCGACCACGTGCATCGCACCCGGCGCGGACGTCTGCTGGAATTCTGGGTTCTGCTGTTCCTGCCCTATCGCCCGTATCGCTGCGGCAAATGCCGCCAGCGCTTCTATGGCCCCAAACATATGCCTAAGAGGGAAGGCCTCGACGAAATCGAATAATCCGCAATTCCCGCCAAAGACCTAAATTTCAGAGGCTAAACAGCACGAAGCAAGAACGCGATGCGCCCAGCCTTGCGGCACCGGCGCCACGAAAGACTTGCGGACGGCTCAGCCTGTATACTGACCGGCAATGGACTTCGATTTCAAAGTGATTCCGGAACGGCTGTTTGGCCCTGACTTTTCTCCCCCCGGCCACCTGTTCGCGCGCTGGCTGTTTCTGCGCGCGTTAGGACTGATCTTTTTTTCCGCGTTCTATTCGCTGGTATTTCAAATTTGCGGACTCATCGGACCGCGAGGAATCCTTCCGGCGCAGGAATATCTCGTGCAGGTGGCGCGCGTCCTGGGAAGCTCGCGTTTCTGGTACGCCCCCACGGTATTCTGGTGGTCGGCGAGCGATCGAACGCTGCTTGCGGTATGCATCATCGGAATGATCGCGTCCGCGTGCCTGGTACTGAATTTTTTCCCGCGGGACGCGCTGGTCGTCTGCCTGATTGCCTTTCTTTCCTTCATTGCCGCCGCGCAGGAGTTTGCCAGCTACCAATCCGACGGCATGCTTCTGGAGGCGGGCTTTCTCAGCCTGTTCTTTGCGCCCTCCGGATGGCGCCCGCGCTGGGGCGTTTCCGAGCCGCCGTCGCGCGCCAGCCGTTTTCTTTTGATCTGGCTGATGTTCCGGATTTATTTCGAGTCGGGAATCGCGAAGATTTTGGGCCACGATCCGGAATGGCGCAATTTCACGGCCATGGATCAGTATTATCAGAATGGCCCGCTGCCCACGTGGATCGCGTGGTACGCGCATCAATTGCCCCACGGCTTTCACGCGGTTACGGCTGTCTTGACGCTGGCTCTCGAACTGGTGCTGATCTTTGCCGTGTTTTTGCCGCGGCGCTCGCGCATCATTTTATTTTGCGTGATCACGCCCTGGCAGATTGGCATCATTCTTACCAGCAATTATGCGTTCCTGAACTATCTGGTCCTGGTTCTGGGATTCCTGCTGCTGGACGATGAATTCCTGGCGCGATTTCTTCCGCGAAGACTGCATTTTGGCGCGGCTTCGGGACCCTCCGAAGCCGCCCCGGTCATCGCAGCGCCTGGCAAGCCTTCCTGGCACTCGAAAATTCGCTTGTGGGTGCAGGCCTTTTTCCTGACTTGGATTTTCTACGCCACCACGGCGCTCCTGATTTTCATGTTCGCGCCCCGAGCGCCGCTGCCCCACGCCCCCATACTGAAGATCGAACCTTTCCGGATTGCCAACGATTTCGGACTGTTCGCCGTGATGACCCGCCAGCGCTACGAAATCGAATTCCAGGGTTCAATGGATGGCAAAATATGGACGTCCTATCCGTTTCGTTACAAGCCGCAGGACGTCCACGCCCCGCCCCGCATCTACGCGCCCTATCAGCCTCGTTTTGAC
>Ga0316628_100003294_pt1 | contig 12397 bp, 12 predicted proteins | sample OWC_Aug_M2_C1_D5_FD_207648 | JGI IMG/M metagenome (GOLD analysis project Ga0316628, IMG submission 207648) | Wetland soil microbial communities from Old Woman Creek delta, Ohio, United States - OWC_Aug_M2_C1_D5_C | ecosystem: Environmental > Terrestrial > Soil > Wetlands | place: USA: Ohio...
GGGCGAAGCCGTGACTTTCGAGGTGGTGGGAGGCAATCCTGGATCGAGCTACGTGGCGCAGCCGGCGGCCGGCCGTATCGAACCGCTGGGCGCCGGGCGCTGGGCATGGACATCACCGCCCGCACCGGGCCTCTATCCCATCAAGGTGGTTGCCCCGGATTCGGGTGATGCAGTCACTCTGCAGGCGTTCGTCCTCGTCCCGTACGACCGGCTCCAGGGCGAAATCCTGAACGGCTATCGGATCGGCCGCTATCCCGAGAAGCCTTTCCGCGGACTCGCCGACTACAGGCCGCCGGCCGGGTTCGTCGAGGTCACGCCGGAAAACGAGGACGTCCTGGCCTCCCCCCACTTTCATCTCAAACAATTCCTGTGCAAGCAGCCAGCTGGCTCCCGCAAGTACGTCGTGCTGAACGAGCGGCTCCTTCTCACGCTCGAGTATATACTCGAACGGGTGAATGTGGCCGGCTATCGGGCGACCACGTTCCATGTCCTGAGCGGTTATCGAACCCCGGCCCACAACCGGTCGCTCGGCAATGTCCGTTACAGCCTGCATCAGTATGGCGCGGCCGCGGACATCTTTATAGACGAGAACGGGGACGGCGTGATGGATGACCTCAATAAAGACGGCCTCTGTAATATCCGCGACGCGGAGGTGCTCTACCGGCTGATCGAAGATGCCGCAGCGCGACCGGAGGCGCAGGGGCTTATCGGGGGGCTGGGCAAATATCCCAAGACGGCCGCGCACGGCCCCTTTGTCCATGTCGACGTTCGGGACCGCAGGGCGCGGTGGTAAGGGTTTTCCTGTCCGTTTCCGTAAGCATTCTGGTTTGATCTCACTCGTGCCGGTCAAGTCGGGAGTCAGGTGCAGACCCCTTTCGCTCAATGGCGTCTGAAAATCCGGTCAATCCCGGACGGAGACGGTCATCGGCGCCTTTACAAAGCGGTTTTGCATGCTCCCAGACCAATTTGGCGACAACAACCAGTAATCGGAGCGTGACAAATGAAAAAGCACAATTTTAAGAATTTGGTTTCTATGGTATTTTTTTTACTGACTGCCATATTCGTCGTTTTGTTTATTCTTGAAAGGAAAAATACCACCGCCTTAGAAAATAATAACATGGAATTAAAATCCGAAATAGAGAGATTAAGACAAAAGGCCGGCGATGAAACTTCTGATTTGAACAACTCACAAAAATTGCCAGGACTGCAAAGCTGGGATATCAAAAGATTTCAAAAGAAAGGATTAAAAAATCCCGAAAACGACATATTGGCCAGTTTGATGAAACAAACCCATTTGATAAAATTCGAGCCACAACCGGGTGTTTCCTGGCGCTTCGACGCAAACGAAACGATAATATTATCGAACAGGTGGGTTTTTACGAAATTTGACGAAGGACATATGCTGGGTTCAATGTTATTAAGTTATACTGTTAATAATGGATCCGTGGCCTGGGAAGTAATATCTCAGTATTTGGATTGATAATTCTATGCGGGCAGACCATCGTTAATCGGTCCCCCCACGCCCTCCTCACCACCGCACCACCTTCCACCCCTCCCTCTCCGCCGTTCGCTTCAATTCCTTCCGCGGATTCACGGCCACCGCCGTCCCGAACATCCGCATGTGCTCGGCGTCGCTCGAATCGTTCGCATAAACCGCCGAGCGGGAGAAATCCATTTCCAGTTCCTCCCGGCAGCGGTCGAGAATGCTCGTCTTCGCCGTTCCGTAGAGGTGGTCCCCGCAGGGCCCGCCGGCGAAACGGCCTTCCACGACCTCGTACACCGTGCCCATGGCCGCGTCCGCCCCGAGGCGCTCGGCCAGCGGACCGAGAAGAAATTCGGGAGCCCCGCTCATCAGAAGGATCCGGTATCCCTTTTTTCTGAGCCTGTCCATTTCACGGTGCACGGCCTCCGGAATCCGCGGCAACACCTTCTTCTCCACCAGCCGCCGTGAAAAGCGGGCCATGGGCTTTTCGGGCAGGCCCTTGAAATACTGCTTGTTCCGCAGAAACTCCCGGACTCCCCTGCGGCGGCACACCGACTTCAGCGCGGCGCAGGTGAAGACGAAAAAGGAACGGACTGGAATCAGCCCGTTCCGGATCATCTCCCTGATCAACAGCTTCTCCATGGAGGTGTCGGGCAATATCGTGCCGTCAACGTCGAAAACCGCCCAGCGCAACCGTCAGACCTCCTTCTTCAGTTCCCTCGGCAGGTATTTGTCGAACAGATAATACCGGCCGTCCCAGAGCACCGGAAGGCCGCGGACCAGGTTCAGGACGACCATGATCCACACCAGAGTCCGGGTGATGACCGACAGGTCCGCGACTTGCGCCCGGGTAAGCCAGTGCACGCCCTGCTCGAATCCCTTATCCAGCGAAAAAATCAATCCAAGGAGGATGAAGGACGCGATTTTGGACACCCCGTAGAGGGTGCGGCTGAAGGGCGACGCGGTCAGAAAACGCGTGAACGGCGATTTCATCATCGTCTTTCGTCCGAAAGGCGTCTTTCCCTCCCTCGAGAAGGCCACCGAGCGCAGGGTATCCACGAGAAAGCTGCGGGTGACGAATATCAACGGCACCCAGAATGAAACCATCCCCATCGCGGAGTAGAAAATCAGGTAGGTGTGCTCGACGATCCGGTCGCCCGTGATGTCGAAAAGCGCGCCGAAGTCGCTCGCCTGGCCGAGCTTCCGGGCCACAAAGCCGTCGAGCGAATCGAGATAGATGACGAGCAAAGTGAGGATCACCGCGGCCAGCCGCCAGTAAAATCCCATCTGGAACAGGACCATGACCGCGAGCGCCAGGGCGATCCGCCCCAGGGTGATCAGATTCGGAGCCATGCAGTACCTCTATTTGCATTGTTTCGGGAATTCCCTCTTCGCCTCCGCGAATCCCCTGCCTGCGGCTTCTGCAAGATCCGCGCACCCGCCCTCCCGGTCGCCCAGGCGGATCCGGACGAGACCCCGCGCCGTCCTGTCCGCCTCCGACCGCGGGTCGATGCGGAGCGCTTCGCTGTAGTCGTCCAGCGCGGCCTTCAGATCGCCGAGCGCGGTCCTGCAGGCCGCCCGGTACGACCGGCTGACCCGGTCGTCCGGTTTGTACTTCAGGACCTGGCTGTATTCGGCCTCGGCCTCGCGGATGCGGCCCAGCTTGTACAGCGCGTTGCCGGCCTTCTGGTGCGCGTCCGGCGATGAGGGATTGAATCGGATGACATTCCGGAAATCCCCGAGAGCGCCCCGGTAATCCCCGAGCAGCGCCCTGCACAATCCCCTCTCATAGTACAGGGACTCCGTGCGTGCCGAACCGGCGAGCGCCTCGGCCCGGTCGTAATCGCGCAGCGCGCCCCGGTAATCGTCGAGTTTGGCCCGGGCGCTTCCGCGCGAGAAAAAGGCCTGGGCATTGGAGGGATCGAGGCGGAGGGCCCGGTCGTACGATTCGACCGCCTTCCGGTAATCCTTCAGATGGTACATCGCCGAACCCAGGTTCACGTGGTTGTCCGCTTTTTCAGGATCGAGGGCGATCGCCCGGTCATAGGCCTTCGCGGCGCGGTCGTATTCCCCGAGCAGGCTGTACGCGTGCCCCTGGTATTCGTACGCGGCTGCGTAGGACGGATCGGCCTGGACGGCTTTCTCGAAACAGGCGACGGCCTCACGGTACTTCTTCTCGCCGATCCGGTTGCGGCCCAGCGTGAAATAGTAATGGGGCTGCTCGGTGAATTGGTCGGTGATTTTCCTGAATTCGGATGCCTTCACGTTGACGAATTCCGGTATGTTCAGGGACCGGTCCGGAAAGCTGAACCTTTCGAGAAGCACGGGCGGGCTGTCCTGCCCGTCTGCGTCCACGTGGGTCAGCAGGATTTCCGTGTACGGCCCGCGCGCCTTCGACGCAAACGCGAGCCACCGGCCGTTCGGCGACCAGGAATGCCAGGAGTTCATCGAGTCGGTGTTGCATTTCATGACGCGCGGCGTCCCGCCCCCGGACGGGATGATGACGAGCCTGCTGTCAGGCTGGAGCAGCATGAAATTCCTGGCCTGGGTGAACACAATCCATTTCCCGTCCGGCGACGGCCTGGGGAAGAAATTGCTCATGCCGTTGCCTGAGGCTCCGGCCAGGGGAACGGGCCTTCCCCCCCTTCCTCCGTTGAACGGAATACGGTAGATGTCGTACCGGAATCCCCGGCGGCCTTCGATGAAATCCGCCGCGATCGAGGTCGGAAGAACGATCTGGTCGGTTTTCTCGATCTCGCCGAGGCTGTGGACGGGCGCCTTGCAGAAATAGAGGTCCCGCCCGTCCGGGCTCCACACCGGATTGCTTTGAACGAAGCGGGGATCGTCGGCGCCGGGCAGCGCGTGGAATGCCTTCGCGGCCCGGTCGTACGACGCCAGGATCCCCTTCACCGGGAAGAACAGCTGGGAGTAATGGAAATTGTCCTTGGCCACGAAAACGGACCGGTCCTTCACCGTGCTCATGACAAATCGGCCGTCCGGCGAGATCTGGGACAGCAGTCCGAAGGTTCGAGACTCTGGCTCAGCGGTCCGGGCCTTACGACCGGAGGTTTTGGCCCCATCCTCGCGCCTGTAATCGCTCCAGGTGATGATCTGATCGGGCGTCAAAACCGTCTCCTGCCGGATCGCTGAAATCACATAAGATCCCTTGTCGTTCGCGTAGTCGACGTCCATCGCGAGAGTCTTTCCGTCCGCGGTGAACGTGTGGCAATTGCCGCACAGGGACAGGTTCTTGAGGAGCGCCGGGGGCGGGGACTGGGAACGGATGTCGCCGAGATGCCAGCGGATGCTGTCAAGGTGCTTGAGTGCGTAATCGAAGGGCAGCGGCACGGCCCGGAAGAAAATACATCCGTCAACGGAATCCGGCGAGGTCCGAATGACCGTGCTGGCACCGGAAAAAATCGCGAACCCTCTGATGCCGAACACGGAAATCCGGATGTCCTGGTCCAGGCCGGTTTTCCTGATCTTCGACCAGAGGCGCTCGGCCGGCCTCCATTGCCGGACTCCCGAGACCTGGGCTGCGATTTTCCGGTTGTCCGCTGACTCGACGAGTATCAGCCAGCGCCGCGCCTGAGATGTGGAATCCCTCCAGAAAAATGTGGGCACGGCGATTTCAGGCGGAAAAAGGGTGCCCGGCTTCGGGTAAAGGATGACGAGCCTTCCGGGCGGCTGTTTGAGAAGCTCGGGCCTGGGTCCCATCCGGTTCTTGAGAAAAAGCTCACCGAGCGGGCCGGTCCACATGAGTATCCCGCCTGCGAAGAAGATCACGATAATGAAAAAGCCCAGCAGGGTTTTAATCCGTTTATCCTTCAAAATCATTGAAAAGCCTTTCTTGAACAATGGATTGACGGCGTTAGCAACAGCATCGGGTTATTTTATCATTTTTCAGCCAAAAGTCAAGCTGTTTTTCTCATCGAAATCTCAGGAGCGGATTACCACATAGACCCAAAGGGCACCAAGGAAGGAATGAAAAACAATTTGACAAAGACAGATTCTTTTATTAAATTATCACTAAATTGATCATATTAATCAGAATTTGATAAAATGAAGCTGACCTACAAAGGCGATTACGCACTTAAAGCCATTTTAGATCTGTGTTTACATGCTCAAAAAGGCCGGGTGGTTCCGCTCACCGATATCGCCAGACGACAGGACATTCCCCTGCAATTTCTTGAACATATCATGCTGGCCTTGAAAAAGGCAGGATACATCCAGAGCAAGACCGGAAAAAGAGGCGGATTCCTTTTGTCGAAAGCGCCGGAAAGCATCACCCTGGGTGAAATCATCCGCCTGATCGAGGGGCCGGTCGAGCCGATAGCCTGCGGCGCCGGGGAAGGGTCGTCCGGATGCGCCGAGGAGGGACGCTGCGCCTTCCAGGAGGTCTGGGTGCGGGTGACCGGGGCCGTTTCCGGCATCGTGGACTCGGTCACGTTTGCCCAGATCATACGCCGCTCCCGCGAATTGCGGGAACAGGGGACCGATCATGTCTACCACATCTGATACTGAAACGGGATAAAACGGAGACTCCCATGTCCAAGCCATATGCATTTGAAACGCTCAGCCTTCACGGCGGCCAGACCGTGGATCCGATCACACTCTCGCGCGGAGTTCCGGTTCACAGGACGAGCGCCTTCCTTTTCAAGAACACCGAACACGCGGCCAACCTGTTCGCACTCAAGGAATTGGGCAACATCTACTCGAGGCTGACGAACCCCACGCACGACATCCTGGAACAGAGGGTGACCCTTCTTGAAGGCGGCGCCGCTTCCGTGGCCTTGGCCTCGGGCACGGCCGCAATCTTCAACACGGTCGTCAACCTGGCGTCCGCCGGCGACGAAATCGTTTCGGCCAACAACCTCTATGGCGGGACCTACACCATGTTCGACGCCATCCTCCCCCAGCTCGGCATCACGGTGAAATTCGTCAAGCCCGAGGACCCGGAGAATTTCAGGAGGGCGGTCACCCCGAAAACCCGCGCGCTCTTCATCGAAACGATCGGGAATCCGGCCCTGGATTTTATCGACGTCGAGGCCGTATCGAAAATCGCGGCCAAGCACGGCCTCCCCCTGATCGTGGACGGCACGTTCACCACGCCCTACCTACTCAGGACCATCGAACACGGCGCCGACATCGTGGTCAACTCCCTGACGAAATGGATGGGGGGACACGGCACGGCCATCGGGGGAATTGTCACGGATTCGGGAAGGTTCGACTGGAGAGACCACAGGTTCGGCCTCTACAACGATCCCGACCCCAACTACCACGGCCTCAGATGGGCCCACGACCTGCCGAAGACCCTTGCGCCCATCGCATTTGCCCTGAGGCTGAGAACGGTGCCCCTCCGCAATCTCGGCGCCTGCACGTCCCCGGACAACGCCTGGATTTTTTTGCAGGGGCTCGAAACCCTTCCCCTCAGGATGGAAAGGCATTGCTCCAACGCGATGGCCGTGGCCCGGCACCTGAAAAAACACTCGAAAGCCGCGTGGGTCCGGTACCCCGGGCTGCCGGACGATCCCTCCCACGCCGTTGCCTCGCGGTACCTGAAGAGGGGATTCGGCGGAATGGTGGTTTTCGGCGTTGAGGGCGGAAAACAGGCGGGTGAAAAATTCATCAACCGCCTCAGGCTGTTCTCCCATCTGGCGAACGTCGGCGACGCGAAAAGCCTTGCCATCCATCCGGCCAGCACGTCGCATTCCCAGCTCTCAGAGAAGCAGCAGGCCGAAGGCGGGCTTTCGCCCGAACTTGTGAGGCTTTCGATAGGCCTGGAACACATCGACGACATACTCGCCGACATCGACCAGGCGTTGTCCTGAACCGGGTCTCAACGGAGGTACAGACGATGCCGAACGTATTCGAGGACAATCCGCAGTCCATAGGCCGCACCCCCCTGGTGCGGTTGAACAGAATCCCGGCCGGAGGCAGAAGCCGGATCCTGGCCAAAATCGAGGGCAGGAATCCGGCTTATTCCGTGAAATGCAGGCTCGGAGCCGCCCTGGTCTGGGACGCGGAGAAGCGGGGCGTGCTCAAATCCGGCATGGAAATCGTCGAGCCCACGAGCGGCAACACGGGCATTGCGCTTGCGTCCGTGGCGGCTTCGAAGGGGTACAGGCTGACGCTCACCATGCCTGAGAACATGAGCCTCGAACGCCGCAAGATTCTCAGGGCGTTCGGGGCCAACCTGGTACTGACCGACGCGGCGAAGGGCATGGCCGGAGCCGTCGCCAGGGCCGAGGAAATCCACGAGGCCGACCGGGGTCGCACGGTGCTCCTCCAGCAGTTCAACAATCCCGCCAATCCCGAAATCCACGAGAGGACCACGGGGCCGGAAATCTGGCAGGATACGGACGGGAACGTGGACGCGGTGGTGGCTGGCGTGGGCACCGGGGGCACGATCACCGGCATTTCGCGCTTCCTGAAGAAGCGGATGGCGAGATCCGTCGTATCCGTGGCCGTCGAGCCGCAGGCCAGCCCGGTCATCACCCAGCATCTCGCGCACCAGCCGATCAGAAGCGCCTCGCACGGAATCCAGGGCCTGGGCGCCGGATTCATCCCCGGGGTTCTCGACGTGTCCATGCTGGACCGCGTGGAGACCGTTTCGAACGAGGAGGCCTTCGAATACGCGAGGCGGCTGGCCCGCGAGGAAGGGATACTGTCGGGAATCTCCTCGGGCGCCGCGGTCGCGGTCGCCGTGCGGCTCGGCCGGGAGGACGCATTCGCAGGAAAGACCATCGTGGTGATCCTGCCCGACTCCGGAGAGCGGTACCTGTCGGCTGGGCTGTTCGACGACATCCAGGCCTGACGGCCGGATCCAGCCGATCCGAAGGAGCCAACTTTAAAAACTGAGGACCGGATCAGGGCTTTCAGGCCCGAACGGTCCGAATCTGAGGATTTCCCCTTATGACCCTGTCAGCTGACGGCCCCTGCATCGGGACCCGGTATTTCACATTCGCCGAACCGCCGGACGGACTCCTCCTTGAATCGGGCCGGATGCTCGGCCCGGTCACCCTCGCGTATGAGACCTACGGACTGCTCAACAAGAGGAAAAACAACGCCGTGCTCGTCTGCCACGCGTTTTCGGGAAACGCGCACGTTTCCGATTACCACCGAGCGGACGACAAGAATCCCGGATGGTGGGACGACATGGTCGGCCCGGGCAGGGCGATCGACTCGGACCGGTATTTCGTCGTGTGCTCGAACATCCTCGGCGGTTGCGCCGGGAGCACCGGTCCTTCCTCGGTCAATCCGGCAACTGGAAAGCCATTCGGACTTGAATTCCCGATGGTGACCGTACGGGACATGGTGGAGGCCCAGGCTAGGCTAGCGGATCACCTGGGGATCGACAGATGGCTGGCCGTCGCAGGCGGATCCATGGGCGGAATGCAGGCGCTCCAGTGGGCTGCGTCGTATCCGGACCGGATCCGGGCCGTCATCCCGATCGCCACGACCCTCAAGCATTCGCCCCAGCAGATCGCCCTCGACGAGGTCGGCCGGCAGGCTGTAATGGCGGACGCGGACTGGAACCGCGGAAATTATTACAGCCGCAGGCCGCCCGAGAAGGGGCTTGCCCTCGCCCGCATGATTGGCCACATCACCTACATGAGCGACCGGTCCATGGAGGAAAAATTCTCGCGCAGGCTGAAGGACGAAAAATACAGTTACTCATTCGCTACGGATTTCGAAGTCGAGGGATACCTGAGGTATCGAGGAGACAGCTTCGTGAAACGTTTCGACGCCAATTCGTACCTGTACATCACCAAGGCCATGGACTACTTCGATCTCTCGGGCGACAGGCTGTTCGGAAACGGCCAAACGGTCAAGGCCCGTTTTCTGGTCATCGCCTTCCATTCCGACTGGCTTTACCCCTTTTACCAGTCGCGGGAAATCGTGCACCTGCTCAAGATGCGCGGCGCGGACGCAACCTATTGCGAAATACAGTCGACCTACGGCCATGACGCGTTTCTCCTCGAGATCGAGGAGGAATCGCGCCTCATCCGTCATTTTCTCGCCAAGACGGCGGACCTGGCCGATCGGTGTGAAACATGAGGCTCGACCACCGGACTATCTACGGTCTCATCGATCCGGGATCGAGGGTTCTCGACCTCGGATGCGGGGACGGAGAGCTGCTCCTTTGCCTTTCTGAGGGTAAGGGGGTCCGCGGTCAGGGTGTTGAAATCAGCGAGCAGGCGGTTTACAAGTGCGTAGAAAAGGGCGTCAGCGTGTTTCACAGCGACATCGCCGGCGGGCTCGCGGGATTTCCGGATGGTTCATTCGATGTCGCGATCCTCAACCAGAGCCTCCAGGAGGTGCAGAACATCGGATTCGTGCTCGACGAGGCCCTGCGCGTGTGCCGCCGCGCGGTCGTGGGCCTGCCCAACTTCGCCCACTTCCGCGCAAGGTGGAGCCTTTTTTTCAGGGGCCGCGCGCCGGTGACGCCGTCCCTGCCCTACGATTGGTCTGATTCCCCGAACGTCCGGTTCATGAGCATGGCGGATTTTAAAAACTTCTGCAGACACAGGGGATTCAGGATTCTCCAGGCGAATTACCTGGGCGTGCACGGACCTGTGTCTTTCTGGCCGAACCTTCTTGCATCGAACGGCATTTTCCTGATCGAAAAGAAACGGGATTGGAATGGAAACGGATAAACTGGAATTCCTCTATCGCCGATTGCGTGAGCTTGTGAAGGTGGCTGTCGCCTTTTCGGGAGGAGTGGACAGCACCTTCCTTCTAAAAGCGGCAAAGGACGTTCTGGGAGAGAGGGTTGTTGCCATCACGGCGATCTCCGCCGTCGATCCGGCCGAAGAAATTCAATCGGCCCGTAAAATGTCGAAGGCCATCGATGTCAAACACATCGTCGTTGAATCGGACCAGATGAGCGATGTGAAGTTCCTTTCCAATCCGGCGGAACGCTGTTACCATTGCAAAACGCACGTCTTCGGGAAACTGGCGGACATCGCGAGGGAATTGGGGAATTATACGGTCATAGACGGATCCAACGCCGACGACCGGAACGATTACCGTCCGGGCATGAAGGCCAATCGTGAATTGGGAATCCTGAGTCCGTTACAGGAGGTCGGATTCACCAAGGCGGAAATACGTGCGATCTCCAAGGAGTGGGGTCTCCCCACCTGGAACCAGCCTGCGCTCGCCTGCCTGGCGTCGAGAATTCCCTATGGTACTCGGATCGTGCCGGATATACTCAAACGTATTGATGCGTCAGAGATCACAGTCCGCGAACTCGGATTCGAACAGGTCCGCGTCCGCCACCATGGAAACGTCGCGCGGATCGAGATCCCCGCCGGGGACCTCGTCCGGTTCGTCCGGTCGGCCGCGGACAACGGCCTTGTGGCGAAACTGAAATCGTTTGGTTACGCCTACGTGACCCTGGATCTGGAAGGATACCGGACCGGCAGCATGAACGAGATACTGCCGCGGAAAACCGCCGATGCATCCGGCCGTCCAGAGCATCCAGGCGAGCCTCGCAATCCAGGCAGGAATTAACGGCCCCAGGACGGGGGTGTCAAAAAAGCAACTTTCCGTTCGCGCCGATCATGCTCCGCACGACGACGGCTTGTCGAAGCGCGATAACATCAACATTACTTTCTGGAAACCCCCGTCCGGATATCCATGAACCGGTCTACTTCTCTTCCGAAAAATTCTCCAGCAGCTCCAGCATGACCCCCAGCTTCGAATTGGAATCGATGTAGCCGTACCTGCCGCCCGTATAATCGCCCCTCTGTACCGCGGGCATGCCCTGCCGTTCGAGAATGCGCATCTGTCCGTCCATGTCCCTGATCAGGAACGCGATGTGCTGCACGCCCTCCCCGTTCCGGTCCAGGAAATCCTTCCAGGTGCTGGGGCCGCCGACCGGTTCGATGAGTTCGAGCTGGACCTGCCCCAGGTCGATGAACGCCAGTTTGGCGCGGGCGGTCGTGGATTGTCCCCTGTATTTCGTGTGGCCGGTTTCCACCGGATCGGTCAGCGACCATTTCGGCGCCTCAACACCCAGAAGTCCGGCCCAGGCCTTCGTCGTCCTGTCGATGTCCCTGACGACGATGCCGACCTGGGTGACCACGCGGCTGTTCAGGATTTCTTTTTGCTCGGTCACGTTGGTTCCTCCCCGCAGCAGGCTGAAGCCCGCCAGACAGAGCCCGGCTTGCATCCATGACTGGATTCTCATAGGACAAACCTCCTTTGCGAACGGCCGGTAAAACACGGCGGCCTCCCCTCGATTCGGGGGAGACCGCCTGAATTTCACCGGGCCATCCCGTAGTGGTTATTTTTTCCGAGTCTTTTTCATCGAAGGGATCAGAAACGAAAGTCCGCCGGCCAGCATGACGGCTCCCCACCAGAGACTCGGATTGAGCTCGGCCAGCGCGGTCTCATGCTGGGGATTGAAAATGAAATACACGCCCGTGGCGGTGATGATGACCCCGAGCGTGGTGAGCATCAGGCCCACGAAAAACCAGATCGAAACCATTTTGTGTTCGGACATGGGCTGTCTCCTTTACCAGAATATGACGTTCAGAATCACAAACACGATGAGCGAAAAGACCGCCATCACCTCGGGCTTCTGGTAAAAACGGAGTTTCCCTTCCTTCTCCACCGGCGTCAGACCCTTGACCAGGCCGACGAGCTCCTGTCTGGGTTTGGGTTTGGTGAACGCACTGACGATGATCGTCACGGCGAAACAGATCACCCAGGCCCACCAGGCCCGCCAGAAATTCGCGGCCATGGGGCTCGCGTTTTTCGATAGGGTGATGAGGCTCGCCGAAAACCAGTTGAACTTGACCGCCATGAACATCGTGACCGACGACGTCATTCCGGCGATGAGCCCCCAGAAGGCTCCGTTCGAGGTGATCCGCGGCACGAACATGCCGAGCAGCATGGTCGCGAATA
>Ga0316628_100003295_pt1 | contig 12397 bp, 15 predicted proteins | sample OWC_Aug_M2_C1_D5_FD_207648 | JGI IMG/M metagenome (GOLD analysis project Ga0316628, IMG submission 207648) | Wetland soil microbial communities from Old Woman Creek delta, Ohio, United States - OWC_Aug_M2_C1_D5_C | ecosystem: Environmental > Terrestrial > Soil > Wetlands | place: USA: Ohio...
GGCTTCTTTCTTCCACCCATCAAGCGTGGTCTGCGGCACGTCGGTCAGCAGCTCGTAGTAGCGGAACATGAGCGGGTCGGAAACGGACATGACCTTGCCGAAGATCTCGCCCGGCGGATCGGTGATCCCGATATAGTTGCCCAGGGACTTGCTCATCTTCTCGACCCCGTCCAGTCCTTCGAGAAGCGGCACCGTGATGACGATCTGCGGGTCCTGGCCGTACTCGCGCTGGATCTCGCGGCCGACGAGGAGGTTGAACTTCTGGTCGGTCCCGCCCATCTCGACATCGCAGCGCAAGGCGACGGAGTCGTAGGCCTGGTAAAGCGGGTAGAGGATCTCGTGCATGGAGATGGGCAGTCCGCTCTTCATCCGGTTCGTGAAATCGTCCCGCTCCAGGATCCGGGCCACGGTGTATTTGGCGCAGAGCTTGATGATGTCCGCGCTGCTCAAGGCGCCGAGCCAGCGGGAGTTGAAATCGATCGTCGTCCGTTCGCGGTCGAGGATCTTGTAGACCTGGGCTTTATAGGTCTCCGCGTTCTGGGCGATCGTTTCCGGCGCGAGCGGCGGCCGCGTCGTATTGCGTCCGGTCGGGTCGCCGATGAGGCCGGTGAAGTCGCCGATGAGAAAGACGACGTCGTGGCCCATGTCCTGGAAATGCTTCATTTTGCGGAGGATGACGGTGTGGCCGAGGTGCAGGTCGGGCGCCGTCGGGTCGAAGCCGACCTTGACCTTGAGCGGCCGTCCGTCGCGCCGGGAGCGCTCCAGCCGGGCCCGGAGCTCGTCCTCCTGGATGATCTCGGCGCAGCCCTTGCGCAGGTAGGCCAGCTGTTCGTCGACGGGTTTGAACATGGTTACGGTCACTATAGACGATGGCCGGGGAAATGACAAGGGTCAGAGGATGAAGACCCGGCGGCCGCGGACCTCGAGGCGGCCGGCGAAGTAGAGCCGGACGGACTCGGGGTAGATTTTATGCTCCTCGAACAGGATGCGGGCCGCCAGGGTCTCCTCCGTGTCGTCCTGTCGGACCGGGACCACCGCTTGAAGGATGATCGGCCCCATGTCGACCTCGGGCGCGACGAAGTGGACGGTGCAACCCGAGAAGCGGACCCCCCAGTCGATCGCCTGCTGCTGAACGTGAAGGCCCGGAAAGGCCGGGAGCAGGGCCGGGTGGATGTTCATGATGCGGTGGGCGAACCGCTCGCAAAAGCCTGGCGTCAGGATGCGCATATAGCCGGCCAGGCAGATGAGGTCCAGGCCGCGCTTCTCGACCTCGGCGGCGGCGGCGGCGTCGTACGCCTCTCGCGTCGGGAAGGCTTTGGAGTCGAGATGGACGGCAGGGAGCCCTTCCTCACGGGCGTAGAGGAGCCCGGGAGCGTCGGCCTTGTTGCTCAGGACGAGGCCGATATCGGCGTCGACCTGGCCGTTCTTGATCGCTTGGTGGATGGCCTTGAAATTCGAGCCTCGCCCGGAAAGGAAGACGGCGATCCGGCCGTGTTTCTTCGGGCTGCGGAAGGGCGTCTCGTTCATGATCGTCCCCCTTCGTCAGAAACGGATGGCCAGGCCGAGGCGTGCGCTCAGGCCGCCGAGGTCCAGCCGGGCTCGGCGAACCTCGCGGACGCTCTCGCCCGTCGGTGCCTGAGGCCTGACCTCGATCTTGGCCTGCCACAGGTCGTACACGGGCAAATATTCCTCGAAGTAGTAGAGCGGCCCTTCGAGTCCCTCCTTCGTGACGCCTTCGAGGTCCTTGACGACGCCCTCCCGGCTCGAGACCTCGAGGAAGAAGGCCAGGTTATCCGAGGACCGATAGGACAGGCCGAGGCCGCTGAGGAGGATCGTGCCCCGGCCCGAGGCCGTGACCGACGTCGGATAGACGTACCGCTCGTCCGTCGGTTTCTGGAACGTCTCCAGGTCGGCGTAATTGCCCCACATCCAGCCGGCGCCCACCCGGCCGTAGGCCGCGAGCCGCCGGCCCAGGGACAGGAAATAATACCCGGACAGGACGAGCGGCACGCCGTTCGCCTTGGCCGGCCGGCCGTTGATCGAGGTTTCGTCGGGCTTGCGCACGGTCAGGAAATTGCCGGTTTCCGTGACGTCATCATAGAGGTAACCCGAGGCGACGCCGGCCGCGAGTTGCGGCGTCAGGAAGACCAGGAGCTCCGCTTCGAAGGAGACCCCGTTGCGGACGGACGATCGTTTCTCGTCTTCGAGCGCCCAGGAGTTCGCGGCCGCCTCTTTCGTGCGGAACTCGCGCCAGCCGTCGAGCATCGCGCCGATGTCCTTGACGCGCATGGTTCCCGGTCCGCCGGAAAGACGCAACTCGACCTCGATAGCAAGTCCGGGAAGGGCCAGGGCGAGAAGCATCCCGGCGGCCAGGATCTGCGCTGTGCGAGGTCGGCGCATCTTTGCTGTCTCCCTCTATGGCTTGGTCCGGAGGGCGTTCGGAAGCCCCGCTTTCCAGATCCGGAGGGCCTCGACGACGGCCAGCCTGACGACCTCGCGGCCCTGCTGCCGGATGACGATGTCCCGGCCGCCGGTCCGGCCGATAGCCGAGGCCCGGACCCCTTTCCTCCGCGCCAGGGCGAGCAGAGCGCGGAGACGGGCTTTCGTCGTCGTGACGACGATCCGGGATTGGGATTCCCCGAAGAGCAGGGCGTCGGTCCGCAGGCCGTCGGCGAGGTCCACGACACACCCGGTCCGGCGCGCCGCATGGCAGGCGCACTCGGCGAGCGCGACGGCCAGTCCGCCCTCGGAGAGGTCATGGGCTGAGCGCAGCCAGCCGCGCTCCGCCGCCTCCAGACAGACCTCTTGGACGAGCTTCTCCGCTTCGAGGTCGATCGCGGGCGGCGCGTCGCCTTCCAGGCCGTGCACGAGCCGGAGGTATTCCGTGCCGCCCCGGTCGTCCTTTGTCTCCCCGAGAAGGATGACCGTGTCGCCCGGCGCCTTGAAGCCCGGACCGACCGTGCGCCGGATATCCTCGACGACCCCGACCACACCGATGACCGGCGTCGGGTAGACGGCTTGTCCTTCGGTTTCGTTGTAGAAGCTGACATTCCCGCCGGTGACCGGGATGCCGAACGCCCGGCACGCTTCGGCCAGCCCGGCCACGGTCTCTTCGAACTGCCACATGACCTCGGGCTTTTCCGGATTGCCGAAGTTGAGGCAATTGGTCACCCCGATAGGCCGGCCGCCGACGCAGGCCAGGTTGCGACAGGCCTCGGCCAAGGCGATCTTGGCGCCGGTCCGCGGGTCGAGCCGGACATACCCGCCATTGCCGTCGAGGGTGAGGGCCAGACCCTTTTTCAACGGACGGCGGCCGTCCTTCAGGCGCAGGACGGCGGCGTCGGCGCCGGGAAGGACAACGGTGTTCAGCTGGACCATGTGGTCGTACTGGCGGAAGACCCATTCCTTGTCGGCGATCGCGGGCGAGGCCAGGAGCCGGCGGAGGATATCCGTGCCGTCGGCAGGGACGGGCAGGTCGGGGAGCGGCCGGGTTTTTCCCGTCTTTATGGGCGGGCGGCTCGGCCGGCGGTAGGCCGGGCAGAGGTCGACGACGGCCCGGACCGGGACGTCGACGACGGTCTCGCCTTGGAAGGTCGCGGTGAGGCGTCCGCCCGGGACCACCTCGCCGATGACCGGAGCGTCGAGGTCCCATTTGGCGAAGACGGCCTGCACGGCCGCGACGTTGCGCGGCGCGGCGACGAGCAGCATCCGTTCCTGGGACTCGGAGAGCATGATCTCGTAGGGCGTCATGTCCGCTTCGCGCTGCGGCACGCGGTCGAGGTCGACGGCGAGTCCGGTCCCCGCCTTGGCCGCCATTTCGGTCGTCGAACAGGTCAGACCCGCGGCGCCCATGTCCTGGATGCCGACGATGAGTCCTTTCTCCATGACCTCCAGGCACGCCTCGAGCAGGAGCTTTTCCGTGAACGGGTCGCCGACCTGGACGTTCGGACGTTTCTGTTCGGTCTCCGTGCCGAATTCCGCCGAAGCCATGGTCGCGCCGTGGATGCCGTCGCGGCCCGTCTTGGCCCCGACATAAAGGACCTTGTTGCCGACGCCCTCGGCCTTGGCGTAGAAGATCCGGTCCTTGCGGGCCAGGCCGAGGCAGAAGACGTTGACGAGCGGGTTCAGCGCATAGCATTCATGGAAGAAGACCTCTCCGCCGACCGTCGGCACGCCGAAGGCGTTGCCGTAGCCCGCGATGCCGGAGACGACGCCCTCCATGATGGACCTGTTCCGGGGATTGTCGAGCGGTCCGAAGCGCAGGGAATCCATGACGGCGATGGGCCGGGCCCCCATGGTGAAGATATCGCGCAGGATGCCGCCGACGCCCGTGGCCGCGCCCTGATAGGGCTCGAGGAAGGAGGGATGGTTGTGGGACTCGATCTTGAAGACGACGGCCCAGCCGTCCCCGATGTCGAGCACTCCGGCGTTCTCTCCGGGCCCCTGGATGACGCGGGGGCCGGCGGTCGGGAGCTGCTTGAGATGGACGCGCGAGCTCTTGTAGCCGCAGTGCTCGGACCACATGACGGAGAAGATCCCGAGCTCGGTCGGACCCGGCTCCTTGTCGATGAGGCGGACGACGAGGTCGTATTCTTCCCGCGTGAGGTTGTGCTGGGCGAGGGTCCGGTCGTCGATCATCGCCGCCCCTTCGTCTTCCGGCCGGCGCCCGCCTTGCGCCGGGACAGGGTCTGGATGAGCGAGGCGAAGATGACGCGGCCGTTCGTCGACCCGAGCGCGGCTTCCGAGGCGCGTTCGGGGTGGGGCATGAGGCCCATGACGTTGCCGGCCTCATTGACGACCCCGGCGATCGCGTCAAGGGAGCCGTTGACGTTCGCCTCGTCCGTGACGGCCCCGTTGGCGTCGCAGTACCGGAAGACGACCTGGCGTCTCCGCGCGAGCGCGTCACGCGTCCGGGGCGGCGCGTAATAGTTGCCGTCGAAATGGGCGATGGGGACGCGCAAGACCTGGCCCATTCTCCCGGCTCTGGTGAAGGCCGTTCCGGCGTTCTCGATCCGGATGTGGACGTGCTGGCAGAGGAACTTGAGGTCCTTGTTCCGGAGCATGGCCCCGGGCAGGAGGCCCATCTCCAGGAGGACCTGGAAGCCGTTGCAGATGCCCAGGACGAGGCCGCCCCGCCGCGCGAAGCCCTTGACCTCGCGCATGAGAGGGGAGAAGCGGGCGATGGCGCCGGAGCGGAGATAGTCCCCGTAGGAAAAGCCGCCGGGCAGGACGACGCAATCGACGCCCTCGAGGTCGTGGTCCTTGTGCCAGAGCATGACGGTCTCTTGCTTCATCACGTTCTGGAGGACGTTGAAGGTATCCCAATCGCAGTTGGAGCCGGGGAATTGGACCACGCCGAACTTCATGGGCCGCTGCCGGTTATTCGTTCTCGATGACCTGCCAGTCGAATTTCTCGATGATCGGGTTGGCCAGGACCTTGCGGGCGATCTCGGGGACGAGCGTCTCGGCCTCCTTCTCGGTCACGTTCTCCAGAGCGATGTCGAAGACCTTGCCCTGCCGGACGTCGCGGACGGACCCGTAGCCCAGGGTGTGAAGGGCGTTCATCACCGTCTTGCCCTGGGGGTCGAGGACGCTGTCCTTGAAGGAGACGAGGATCCTAACTTTCATGACCGAGCACCCTTTTGAAGATGTAATCGATCCTGCTGAGGTAGGGTTCCAGCGAAAAACACCGCGCGACCTCGGCCGGCTTGAGGACCCGGCGCACGTCCGGGTCGGCTTCGATGAGGCCCCGGAAATCCAGCCCCTCCCGCCAGGCTTTGAGGCTCGAGCGCTGGACGATCTGGTAGGCCTCCTCCCGCCGCAGTCCCCCGCGCGTCAAGGCGAGCAGGACGCTCTGGGAGAAAATGAGGCCGCGGGTGGCCTCGACGTTCGCCTTCATGCGCTGCGTATGGACGACCCAGTGGGCGATGATGTCCGTCGTTTCGGCCAGGAGATAATCCGTCAGGATGAAGGAATCGGGAAAGATCACGCGTTCGGCCGAGGAGTGGGAAATATCCCGTTCGTGCCAGAGGCCGATGTTGTCGAGCCCGACCTGCGAGTTGGCCCGGACGAGGCGCGCCAGGCCGGCGATCCGCTCGCAGCGCACGGGGTTCTTCTTGTGGGGCATGGACGAGGACCCCTTCTGGCCCTTGGTGAACGGCTCCTCGACCTCCATGACCTCGGTCTTTTGCAGGTGACGGACCTCGAGAGCGAACTTTTCGAGCGAGGCGGTGAGAAGCGCCAGGGCGGACAGGACCTCGGCATGACGGTCGCGCTGCAGGACCTGGGTGGAGATCCTGGCCGGGCGGAGTCCGAGGGCCTTGAGCGCGCCGACTTCGACCCGCGGGTCGAGATGGATATAGGTGCCGACGGCCCCGGAGATGCGGCCCACGGCGATGACCTCCCGGGCGCGCCGGATCCGTTCGAGGTGGCGGCCGGCTTCCTCGTACCAGACAAGGACTTTGAAGCCGAAGGTGACCGGCTCGGCGTGAACGCCGTGGGTCCGGCCGATGCACAGCGTCCGGCGGTGTTTCAGGGCTTGTTTCTTGATGACCTGGCGGAGGTCGAGGAGCCGGGCCTCGACCTTATCCAGGGATTCCTTGATCAAGAGCGAGAGGGCCGTGTCGACGACATCGTAGGAGGTGAGTCCCATATGGATGTAGCGGGAACTGGGGCCCACGCGCTCCGCGACACAGGTCAGGAAGGCGATGACGTCGTGCTTGACGACCCGCTCGAGTTCCGCGATCCGCTTCTCGGAAAAGGCGGCCTTGGACTTGATCTCGCGGAGAGCGGGCTGAGGAATGCGGCCGAGCTTGGCCCAGGCCTCGCAGACGGCCAGCTCGACGTCGAGCCAGGTGCGGAATTTGTTCTTCTCGGTCCAGACGGCGCCCATACCGGGAAGCGTGTATCGGTCGATCATCTTGAGTCGCCCACGAAAAAAGTAGCCCAAATCATAGCCTATCGGGTGGCCTGGTGTCAACGCGCGCGGCTTCGCCTCCGGCCAAGGTTTCTCTATAATGGGTGTCTAAGAAGATGAACGAACGGATGGATGACCGGACAGATGAGGACCTCGTCGACCTGGCCCGCCGCGGCGGTCCGGAGGCTTTCATGGAGCTTGTCCGGCGCCACCGGGAGAGGATCTTCGCCATGATCTACGGGCTGACCCGCGACCGTTCCGACGCCGAGGACCTGACCCAGGAGACCTTTCTCGGCGCCTACCGCGCTTTGGGACGTTTTCGCCAGAGGTCGAGCTTCTATACCTGGGTTTACCGGATCGCCGTCAACGTTTCGCTGAACTTCCTGAAGAAGCGCAGCCGGGAGAAGGACCGGGCGGTGTTCGATGAGAACCTTGCTCCGGCCGACCCGGCCGCGGGCGCCGTCGCTTCCCCCGAAGGAGCCTCGGCGCAGAGGGAGCTCGAGGCCAGACTCGGCGAGGCGGTCGAAGCCTTACCGCCCCTTTTCAAGGCGGCTTTCCTCATGGTCGTCAACCAGGGCCTCAGCCACGCCGAAGCCGCCCGGATCCTGGGATGCACGGAGAACACGGTGTCGTGGCGAATGCACAAGGCCCGGAAACTCCTCCGGGCCCGGTTGCGGCCCTTCTTAAGCGAGGTGGAGCAATGAGATGTGCGGCGGCCCGGAAATGGATTTCCGACGACCTGGACGGACGTCTCTCCCAACGGCGCACGGAAGCCCTGGAGCGGCACCTTCATGGTTGCGAAGCTTGCAGGTCATATCGCCGGGACCTGGCTGTCATCCAGGCCCGCACCCGGGCGCGGCCCGTGCCGTCCCTCTCCCCTGAGGACTGGAGCCGGTTCGAGCTGGATCTTGAGCGAGAGATCAGGCGGGCGCCGCAGGTCGTCCAGGAGGAGGCGCCGCGCATCGGCCAGAGGATGAGGTGGGCTTGGGCGGGAGCGGCCCTGGCCCTTCTGGCGTGCGCGGCGGTCATCTTTGTGACGATGCGTGGTCAAGACGGCCTTGACCCGGCCTACCTTACTTATGAGGCTTCCCTGGAGCAAATATTCAGGGAGACCAGGGACGATCCGGGGCTGGCTGATTCCTTTGATCAACTTATCCTGGCTTCTATCGGGGACGCGGTCCGGGGTGGGCAATCTGACCTGCCCTTGGATCTGCTGGCCAACCCTGATTTTATGGAGGGGTGGTCAGGAGAGACCGGGAGCCGTGTCCAGGATGAGAACGGGCCGGGCGCCCTTTAAGGAGGACGATATGTCTAAACATATCTTTTTCAGGTCATCTCTGGCTTTCTTGGTCATCTTATCGAGCTTTGCAACGGTCGCCGCCCAAGGTACGCCGACCGGCCCCGCCCAGGAGAGAATCAGGAGGAACATCCATACCTTGAGGCTCCTCCAGATGACCCAGGCCTTGGACCTGAGCGAGGAACAGGCGGCCAAGATCTTCCCTGTCCTCAACCGGATAGAGAAGGAAAAGGCCGAACTTCAGCGCCAGGTAGGCTTGGCCGTCCGGGAGCTGAGGGCGATTATCAGGGAAGGGAAGGCCCAAGAGGAACGTTTGCCGGCGGCCGTGGAGAGGGTTAAGTCGTTGCGCCGCGCCATTCTGGAGGGAGAGGCCAAGCTCGAGGCCTTCCTCGAGGGGCAGCTCACCCCCGTCCAGAGGGCCAGATATGTGCTGTTTTCCGTGGATTTCTACCAGGGTCTGGGAGAGCGGCTCAGGAGGGCCAGGGGGCCCGGCCGCTAGATTTGCCGCCCCTCTTGACAAGAAAGCCAGGTTCATATAGCATATTTGGCGTCGTCTTATATTTTTCAGACTAAATATCTGAAAAAAGCTGTTGCTCGAGCGGGTTGGAGATACGTTTTTCTTTTTTGGCGGCCTTTTTACCATCTCCCCTCTGAAGACGTCCGGTTCTTTGAGCGAGCCAGCGGTCGGGAAGACGCGCCAGCGTAGCTCAGCAGGTAGAGCGGCTGATTTGTAATCAGCGGGTCAGGGGTTCGAATCCCTTCGCTGGCTTTGCCATGGCGATGGAGGGAAGCGGTGCCACGGATAGATATCATGGAACATAAAGTGGGCAGGTTCCAGAGTGGCCAAATGGGGCGGGCTGTAAACCCGCTGCGGAAACGCTTCGGAGGTTCGAATCCTTCCCTGCCCACCATAATCATATGCGGGAATAGCTCAGTTGGTAGAGCGTCAGCCTTCCAAGCTGAATGTCGCGGGTTCGAATCCCGTTTCCCGCTCGGAGCGGTCCCGGATACGCCCAAGTAGCTCAGTTGGTAGAGCACGTCCTTGGTAAGGACGGGGTCACCAGTTCAAATCTGGTCTTGGGCTTTATTTCAAGGATGCAGCAGCCAGCCCCCAAAGGGGGCGGGAGAGACGCTCGGTTCGCCCGCGGGCGAGGCGTTGACGACGGTCTTGCCGGGCGCGGGAGCGGCCGGTCGGAGCCGCTGGCGTGATGACCGGGGTTCATGGCTGAGACGGTGAGACGAGCGAGGGAAGGACGGATATGCGCGAGATGATCACGCTCCAGTGTTCGGCGTGCAAGCGCCGGAACTACTCGACGACCCGCAACAAGAAGACGCAGACGGAGAAACTGGAACTGCGGAAGTTCTGTCCGTTCTGCCGCAAGCATACGGCCCACAAGGAAGTGAAATAGACGGTCCGCGGCGGCGCCCGGCGCCGCCGGTCCGGCCGGGGAGAACGAACGGTCAGGAGATGCAGGTGAGTAGCTCAACTGGCAGAGCAGCGGTCTCCAAAACCGCAGGTTGCAGGTTCGAGTCCTGTCTCACCTGCCAATTTCGTTCGCGCCCGGCCGCGGCCTGAAGCCGGCGCCGAAGGGAGAGTCCGATGAGCGATAAGGTCCGCTGGTACAAACGGTTCCCCCAATTCCTGAAGGACGTGCGGTCCGAGCTCAAGAAAGTCACCTGGCCGTCCCGGACGGAGGTGACGAGCACGACCATCGTCGTCATCGCCGCGACCCTGTTCTTCGGCTTCTATCTGTGGTTCATGGACATCCTCTTCTCCTGGGCGATCAATCAGCTGAAAGCCCTGTTTGGGTAATCTGAGCTAGGACAGTGACGATGGGAAAAAACTGGTATGTCGTTCATACCTACTCCGGGTTCGAGAAGTTCGTGGCGGAGTCGATCAAGCAGCGGGCGGCCGAGGTGAACATCCCGGACGCGATCGGGCAGATCATCATCCCCACGGAGGACGTCATCGAGATCCGGGGCGGCAAGAAAGTCGTCTCCACCAAGCGCTCCTATCCCGGCTACATTCTGGTGGAGATGGAGATGACGGACGAGGCGTGGCTGATGATCCGCGACATCCCCAAGGTCACGGGCTTCGTCGGGTCCGGCCGCAAGCCGTCGCCGCTCAACACGAAGGAGGTCGGCCAGATCGTCGAGCACATGGAGACGACCTCGGAGAAGCCGAAGCCCAAGCACTCGTTCGAAAAGGGCGAGGCCGTCCGCATCATCGACGGACCGTTCTTCAACTTCAACGGCATCGTCGAGGACGTCAACCACGAGCGGAGCACCCTCAAGGTCCTGGTCACGATCTTCGGCCGGTCGACGCCCGTCGAGCTGGAGTTCCTGCAGGTTGAAAAACTCTAGGAGGCCCTGATGTCCAAGGAAGTCGTGGCGAAAATCAAGCTGGCGATCGTCGCCGGCCAGGCGAGCCCCGCCCCGCCCGTCGGGCCGGCCCTCGGCCAGCACGGCGTCAACATCATGGAGTTCGTCCGGCAGTTCAACGACCGGACGAAAAAGATGGAGGAGGGAACGGTCGTTCCGGCCCTCATCACCGTCTTCAAGGACAAGAGCTTCACGTTCGTGGTCAAGACGCCCCCCGCGTCTTATCTCCTGAAGAAGGCCGCCGGCATCGCCAAGGGGTCGGGCGCCCCGAACAAGGACAAGGTCGGCAAGGTCACCGCGAAGCAGATCGAGGAGATCGCCCGGATGAAGCTCCCCGACCTCAACGCCAACGACCTCGAGGCGGCCAAGCGGATCATCGAGGGGACGGCCAAGAACATGGGATTGGAGATCGTCGGTGAGTAAACGCGGCAAGAACTACGTCAAGGCCCGCGCCGTGAAGGGCGAGGAAGCGAAGACCTACACCGTGGAAGAGGCCGTCCGGCTCGTGAAGGCCGCCCACTACGCCAAGTTCGACGAGACGGTGGACGTCTCCATCCGCCTCGGCGTCAACCCGAAGTATTCCGACCAGATGGTCCGCGGCACGGTCGTCCTGCCGCACGGGACGGGCAAGACCAAGAGGATCTGCGTCATCGCGGCCGGAGAAAAGATCAAGGAAGCCGAGGAGGCCGGGGCCGACCACGCCGGCGGCGAGGAACTCATCGAGAAGATCGCCGGCGGCTGGATCGACTTCGACGTCGTCATCGCCACCCCCGACGTCATGCGGGGCGTGGGCAAGCTCGGCCGCATCCTGGGGACCAAGGGCCTCATGCCCAACCCCAAGAGCGGGACGGTGACCTTCGACATCAAGAAAGCGGTCGAGGAGACCAAGGCGGGCAAGGTCGAGTTCCGCGTCGACAAGACGAGCATCGTCCATACGATGGTCGGCCGGGTCTCCTTCCCGGAGGAGAAGCTGGCGGAGAACGTCAAGACGCTCCTCCAAGCGATCGTCCATGCCAAGCCGCCGGCGGCCAAGGGGAAGTACGTCCGGACGATGTTCATCTCCTCGACGATGGGCCCCTCGTTCAAGCTCTCGGAAGACGTGCTCGAGTAACAGGAGGATGACGGTGAAACGGGACGAGAAGGAAAAAACGGTCCGCGACCTCGAAGGCGCCTTCGCGGCCAATGCGACGTATTACCTCGTCGACTTCAAGAGGATGCCGGTCGGGCAGACGATCGAGCTGCGCCGGCTCCTGAGGAAGAACAATTATACCTACAGGGTTGTGAAGAACAGGCTGGCCCTCCGGGCGCTGGGCGAACGCTGCCCGGACGCCCTGAAACCCCACTTCCGCCAGCCGACCGGGATCGCCTGGGCCGACCGCGACCCCCTCGGCCTGGCCAAGATCCTGCGGGAGTTCTCCGCGGGCGGCAAGGTCCTGGCCGTCAAGGCCGGCGTTCTCGAGGGGCAAACCCTGACCGCCGAACGCTTCGACGAGATCGTCAAGCTTGGCTCCCGGGAGGCCCTCCTGGGCAAGTTCGGATATCTCCTGGCCTCTCCGCTGACCCAGTTCCTGCGGACGCTCCAGGCGCCGTTGGGGAACCTGGGCCGGCTCATGAGCCAGTTGAAGGACAAAAAACAAGCTTAGATCCGGTGTGACGCCAGAGGAGCACCAAAACTCAACGCAAAGGAGCGATGGACATGGACAAACTCACCAAGGAACAATTTTTTGCCCACCTCGACACCCTGACCATCCTGGAGCTTGCGGACTACATCAAGGAGTTCGAGACGCGCTATGGGATCAGCG
>Ga0316628_100003297_pt1 | contig 12391 bp, 8 predicted proteins | sample OWC_Aug_M2_C1_D5_FD_207648 | JGI IMG/M metagenome (GOLD analysis project Ga0316628, IMG submission 207648) | Wetland soil microbial communities from Old Woman Creek delta, Ohio, United States - OWC_Aug_M2_C1_D5_C | ecosystem: Environmental > Terrestrial > Soil > Wetlands | place: USA: Ohio...
CAAGCTGATCTATAACGGAACTCTGGTCGGTTCGTTTATTGCTTCAGGCTATTGCACCTATCTGTTTTTGAACCGCCACGTCCAGAATAGGTGGCTGGCCTTCCTGGGTGGGGCATTGTTTGCCTTCACACCGTCAACGATTGACCACGCGAGCAATGGACACCTGCATCTACTCGCGACATGGTGGATACCACTTTCCCTACTCTTATGGGATGGCGTCATCGCCAGGCGCGGCATGTGTTGGCGCGTCATAGCAGCAGGTGGCTTGGGTCTGACGTTCTACCTGGCATGGATGAGCGGCCTGGAGCCTCTGATGTGGAGTGGGCTGCTTTGGGCACCGTATGCCCTGTATACCTGGATGACCGAATGTCAGGGGCTTGAGAGGATGCGAGTACTGGGGTTGGCGCTGGTGACCAGCGTGGTGCTGCTTGGATCGGCGATGATCGAGCCTATCCCAGCCATGTTGCAGATGCGGGGTATCAGCTTTCCGCGCGCCAGCCTCGACACAGCCCAGTTCTACGCGTACCGACTGGAGTGGTTATTCAGCCGAGACCCTGACCGGCTGGGCGACAGCATTGGACACCTGATTCCCTTCTTGACACTTTTTAGTCTGCCACTGGGAGGGAGACGGCAGCGTTGGTTGTGGCTTGGGATTGGTCTGGGCCTGTTCATACTGGCATTAGGTCCCCATTTGCAGGGAACGAACATTCCCTTGCCGTATCTAGTGTTGCACAATTTGTGGGATGGACAATATCGCATGCCGGAGCGATTTATGACTCCGGCAACATCAGCGTTAGCGGCGTTCATAATCCTTTCACTGGACAACTTGTTTGAGCGGCGCAACTCTCTTCGTTGGCTACCCTGGTTATCTGGTGTGTGTATTGTCGGCCTGGTATTTGACAGTGGCATGCTGTCACCCTTTCCAACCCGGTTCATGCCGGATTATAGAATCTATCACGAGATTGGGCGCGACCCAGCCGAGTATACATTGATGGAGGTGCCGGTGAGCCCTGCTTCAGGTTTTACCCAAATCGGGCCTGCGCCTGACTTGCAGTATTACGCATACATTCACCACAAGCGACTCATCACCGGCTTTATATCGCGCCTTCCAGGTGATGGCCTGGACAGATATGAGCGCTCGCCGTTGATCAGAGGGCTATCTAGTGATTATGCTCTTCCGCCATTGGATGTCGCTACCACTGAAATGGCAGACAAGCTAAGTCGTTGGGACATACGCTATGTCCTTGTCCACCGGGATCGGTTGAATCAAGAACACGCACCCGGAATCATTGCATTCCTCAATGTCCAGCCGGAGCTGTGTTTGGTAGACGCCGAAGGTGACCTCCTGGCGTATCGCCGGATCAACACATGGGCCGATTGTCCACACCCGGAAATGAGCGCGTTGCCATCCGGCACAACGCGCCTGACATTGGGAGAGTCCGGCGATGAGCGGTACGTTGGCCCCGGCTGGTACGATGTAGAAAACATCGGCGGGCCGCAGGGACGTTGGGCCGGCGGGATTCTCACATCTACTTTGCGCATCCTGTTGCCACGCCAAGACCTGCGTGTATCCTTCAATGCATTCGCTTATCCGGAACATCAAGTCGTCGCCATGCGGGTGAATGGCCGCCCCATCGCGCGATTTGAGTTGAGCGACGCATGGCAAACATATTCCTTCGATCTTTCGGCAAGCGTTCTGCCCGATGCCGGTCCCACACTCATCGAACTCGAACACGCCAAGTTGCTGTCTGCTTCTGAACGCACCAATGGACAGTCTCGCGATCAACGTCCGCTGGCGGCGGCGTATACCTGGTTCGAGTTCACCCTTCGATAGAACTTGCACTGCCCGATGTGCGAGTCGTGAAACGCAAACAGCGGCCGGGTCACGTTGCACGTTTTTCCTCTCACGTGCTATACTCCCAGTCGTGATAGCGGAACAAGACCTCATCTCGCAACAGACAACGATTTTTCTTTCCGGACCAGCAGGCACCGGCAAGACCACGCTGGCTGCCCAGCGGCTTCGCACGCTGCTCGATGCGGGCGTACCGGGTGATTCGATCCTGGTGTTTGCGCCGCAGCGCAGCCTCTTGCGCCCCTACCAGGATGAATTGGAGCGGGCCGACCTTCCACCTGGCAGCCGTCCACTGCTGTTGACGCTCGGCGGGCTGGCGCGGCAGATGGTGGATTTGTTCTGGCCAGGCGTAGCCGGCGCCGCCGGGTTCGCACATCCCACCGAGCAGCCCGCTTTTCTCACGCTTGAAACAGCGCAGTATTACATGGCCCGTGTGGTTGACCCGCTGATGAGCGAGACGGGGTATTTTGAAGGCATTCATCTCCAGCATCCCCGGCTCTACAGCCAGATTCTCGATAACCTCAACAAGGCAGCGCTCGTCGGTTTTCCGCACACGGAAATCGGCGACCGGCTCAAGATGGCATGGAGTGGAGAACCACGCCGTGCCGTCGTGTTCACCCAGGCGCAGGACGCGGCCATCCGCTTCCGTCAGTTCTGCCTGCAAAACAATCTGCTCGACTTTTCGCTCCAGGTGGAAATCCTCACGCATCACTTACTTCCGGCTGCCTGGTTCCGCGATTACGTGTTCAGGCAATATCGCCACCTCATCGCGGAGAATGTGGAAGAAGAGCCGCCGGTGACGCATGACCTGTTGCGCGACTGGCTGCCGCGCTGCGAGTCGGCGCTGCTCGTCCACGACGATGGCGCGGGCTATCGCAGTTTCCTGGGCGCGGACCCGCAAGGTGCACTGACGCTGCGTGATGCCTGCCGCGAACACATCGAATTGCGGAAGTCGCACGTCGCCTCGTCTGACTTGGAGGCGTTGGCGGAAACGATGAAGCAGGCGGTAACTCGCAGGTTGCCTGTCAGAAATCAGAAACCAGAAATCAGGAACGCATTTGACTACGGCGGCGGCAAGTTCCATCCGCAAATGCTCGACTGGGTCGCGGACGAGATTGGGCGGCTCAACTCTGAGGAGGGCATCGCGCCCGGTGAGATAGTCGTGCTGGCGCCGTTCTTGAGCGACGCGCTCCGCTTTTCGCTGGCCGACAGGCTGGCGCGCAAGAATATTCCTACGCGCTCGCTGCGCCCCTCGCGTGCGCTCAATGATGAACCCGCTGCCCGCTGTTTGTTGACGCTCGCCGCGCTGGCCCACCCGGATTGGAACATCGTCCCGGTCACATCCGACGTGGCTCACGCGCTAGCGATTTCGATTGACGGGCTGGACGCAGCGCGCGCGCATCTGCTGGCCCAACGCACCTATGCCGAAAGGCCAGGGTACCTGCGCCCCTTCGACGGGTTGAATGCCGATCTCCAAGATCGTATTGGGTTCGGTGTGGGGCAGCGATACGATCGCGTCCGCCAGTGGCTGGAAGACTACGCTGGGCACACATCGCCGCTCGACCATTTCCTCAGTCGTCTGTTTGGCGAAGTCGTCTCGCAGCCAGGTTTTGGTTTTCATCGCAACCTGGACGCGGGGCGCGTGGCGGCGGGGCTGGTCGCTTCGGCGAAAAAGTTCCGCCAAGTCGTGGGGAAGGATGAAGGCGGAAGTCTAACGGATGAAATCGGAAAAACGTATGTCGAAATGGTTCAGAGCGGCGTGATTGCCGCGCAGCAGTATGTGCAAGAGGACGGCGATGCAGTGTTGCTTTCGCCCGCGTACACCTTCCTGTTGAACAATCGGCCCGTGGATGTCCAGTTCTGGATCAACGCAGGCAGCCCCGGTTGGTGGGAACGGCTGTACCAGCCGCTCACGCATCCCTACGTCCTCACGCGCCAATGGGAAGCAGGACGCAAGTGGACAGACGAAGACGAGCAGGCCGCGCGCCAACTCACGCTGAGCCGGTTGACGCAGGGCTTGATCCACCGCTGCCGCAAGAAAATCTATCTGGCGTGGAGCCTGCTCAACGAGCAAGGCTTTGAAGAGCGCGGGCCGCTGTTGATGATGGCGCAACAAATCCTGCGCCACTTGCCTCCCCAGGAGCACGAGGAGCATGTTTGACTTTTTAACGCAAGGACGCAAGGACGCCAAGTCGCCAAGATTTATTCTTCCTGTGCGCCTTTGCGCCTCTGCGTCTTGGCGTTAAAGCTGGTGGACATGTTCAAACCACGACCTGCGCAAGAAGAAATTCTGGAATATTCCGGCGGACGGATGGGCGTCTCGGCGGTGCCAGGCAGCGGCAAAACATCCACACTTTCTTACCTGGCCGCCAAGCTGGTCAAGGATTACATCCGCGACGACCAAGAAGTCCTCGTCGTCACTTTTACCAATTCGGGCGTGGACAACTTTTCACGGCGCATTCGCGAGTTTTTGACGAGGGAGCAAGAATTGATCCCCGACGTGGGCTATCGCGTTCGCACGCTGCACGGGCTGGCGAACGACATCATCCACGAGCGCCCGGCCCTGCTGGGCCTGCCGGAAGATTTTCAGATCGCCGACGAGCGCGAATCCAACCAGATCCTTGACGACATCGTGGCGAGTTGGGTACGCACCAATGCTGAAGCATTGGAAGAATTCATCGCGGAAGATGTGTCCGACGACAAGCGCCGCTGGATCGAACGGGACAAGTGGCCGGAGCTGGTACGCGCCGTCGCTGCGAGTTTTATCCGCCGCGCCAAGGATTTGCAGGCCACGCCGGCCGAACTGCGAACCAAGCTACCGGACTGGCACGGCGATTGGCGGCTGGCGCGGATGGGACTGGAGATTTACGAGGACTATTCGCGCGCGTTGGCGTATCGCGGCCAGGTGGACTTTGACGACCTGGTGCGGCTGGCGCTGGAAGCACTTCAAATTGATGCCGGGCTGACGGCACGACTCCAGGCTCGCTGGCCGTACATCCTGGAGGACGAGGCGCAAGACAGCAGCGAACTGCAAGAAAGAATCTTGCGAATACTGACCTCTCCCCCTGCCCCTCTCCTACAAGGAGAGAGGGGCAATTGGGTGCGCGTGGGCGACCCCAACCAGTCCATCAACACCACCTTCACTACGTCGGACATTCGCTTCCTCAACCGTTTCCTGGACGAAGCGGGCGTCGTGAACCGCCCGCTGTACGATTCGGGCCGCTCGACGCAGCGCATCATTGACCTGGCGAACTATCTCGTGGATTGGACGGCGAGTTCGCACCCGCACGCCGTTGTCCGCGACGAAGCCTTCCGCGTCCAATACATCAAACCGACGCCGTCCGACGATCCACAGCCCAACCCGTCAGATGACCCTGACCTCGTCGTGGCGTTCTATCACAAATCGCTCTCGCCCGACAAAGAGCTGGAATTGGTCGTCAACTCCTTGGCGCGCTGGCTGCCCGATCACGCCGATCAGACCGTCGCCGTGCTCGTGCCGGATAACAGCCGGGGCTATAAGCTCGTCGAGCGAATGGAGCACCTGAATATCCCGCACGACGATCACCTGAACACGACTGCGCCCACGCGCAAGGCTGCCGACGCTATCGGCAGCGTGCTGCATTACCTGGCTTCGCCGCTGAACGGCGCGCTGCTTTCAAATGTCTACAAGCATTGGGCTGGCGAAGCGGGCGATGCCGAACAGCGTAAGGCTATCCTCACCGCATTGCGCCGCTGCGACGAGGTGGAAGCCTTCCTCTGGCCGCGCCCCGACCGCGATTGGCTGGCTGATCAGATCCTTGCGTCTGACGACGAGGCGCAACGCAGCCTGACGCAGTTCCGCGAGCTTGTCCGCCGCTGGTTGGATGCGTCTGTACTGCCAGTGGATCAGCTCGTGCTGACGTTGGCACAGGACTTGTATCACGAGCCGGCTGACCTGGCGCTGGCGCACAAGATCGCCATCGTCTTGCGCGGGTTGAGCCAGCTTCACTCCGAATGGCGGCTCTCTGATCTGGCGAACGAGTTGACGCAAATCGCACGGAACCGGCAGCGCTTTGCCGGCTTTAGCGACGATGAAGTGAGCTTTACGCCCAAGCCGGGCAAGGTCACGGTCACAACGATGCACAAGGCCAAAGGGCTGGAATGGGATCGCGTCTACCTGGTGGGCGTGAATAACTATGACTTTCCGTCCGTCGAGCCGCACGACACGTACCGGGGCGAGCGGGCGTTCGTCCGCAGCGGGCTGAACCTGGAAGCCGAAGCCGTCGCGCAACTGGAGGCGTTGCGCGATCCCGACCCGCGCAAGGTAACGCAGTACGTAGCGGGCCAGGCCACACTTCAAGCGCGGATCGAGTACACCGAGGAACGCTTGCGGCTGCTTTACGTGGGCATCACGCGCGCCAAGAAGGAGCTCATCGTCACGTGGAACGTGGGCGGATTCGAGAACATGCCCAAGCAGGCCGCCGCGCCGTTTTTGGCGTTATATACGCACCTCATATCCAAACAAGAGAATGTATGATCTTGCCTGATTCTCATCAGGCCGATTCCAGGAAGGAAGAAGCGACCGAGGTCGCATCTGATGGGCTTGCGCCGGGCGTCCACCTGCGTGGACGCGGCGCCCCGTCCGCGCAGGCCGACGGCCAGCCGGAGCGCCTGCCCTGAGCGAAGTCGAAGGGCTCATCAGGTGCGGTTTCAACCGCTGACCGCTGCCACACAATTGAGGAGGAATCAATGCGGCGCAACAGACTGGCGCTCAACCTGCACCTGGTTTGGGCAACCTGGGATCGCTTGCCACTCATCACGGCGGAGATTGAGCGGCGATTGCATCGCAACATTGAAAGCGAGACGCAGAAACAGGGCTGCACCGTCTTGGCCCTCAACGGCACAGAAGATCATATCCATCTGTTGGTCTCATTCCCGACAACGATTGCGATTGCCGATCTGGTCAAACAGGTGAAAGGTGTATCATCGCACTTTGTCAACGAAACACTGCAGCCAGCCACGCAGTTCAAATGGCAAGGCAGCTATGGAGCCTTCACCGTCAGCCGATGGGATGTAGACAAGATCATCGAATACATCAAACGTCAGAAGGAACATCACACAACCGGAGAACTGGTACAAGAGTTTGAAGAGACTTTCGAGGAAATCGAGGCATCTGAACCCAGCGACCGAGGTCGCACTTGATGAGCTCTTAGCCGGTCCGCTTCGCGCCTGCATGGACGCAGTGCCCCGTCGGCGCAGGCCGACGGCCAGCCGGAGGCTCATCAGGTGCGGTTTCAACCGCTGCTCCGACAAGGACATGTAATCCATGACCCTACCCGATTCCTTCCATTTCACCCAATCCAGCCTTCAAGACTATCTCGACTGCCCACGCCGATTCCAATTGCGCTACGTCCTTGACCAGCCCTGGCCGGCTGTCGAAAGCGAACCGCTCATCGAGCGCGAGCGCCTGGCCGACCTGGGCCGCCGCTTTCACCAGATGGCGCAACGTCACACCGTGGGATTGCCCGTCGAGCAAATCGCCGCGTCCGCGCAAGACGCCAACCTGGCTCGCTGGTGGTGGAATTATCTCAACGTTCCGCCCCGCGATTTACCCTCCGCTGTGCGCCGCGCCGAAGTGACACTGACCGCGCCACTCGGCGCACACCGGCTGTCAGCCAAGTATGACCTACTCGCGCTCGACCCGGGCCGCCGCGCCGTCATCGTGGACTGGAAGACCGAGCGGAAGCGCCCGACCCGCGCGCAGCTCGCCGCTCGGATGCAGACGCGCGTCTATCGCTACGTGCTGGTCGAGGCCGGAGCCACGCTCAACGGTGGACAGCCTATCGAGCCGGAACAGGTGACGATGGTTTATTGGTTCGCTGCGTTTCCCGCCGAGCCGGAGGGGTTTCCCTACGATTCGGCGCAGCACGCCGATGACGCGACCTTCCTTTCAAGCCTTGTGGAAGAAATCGCCTCTGCTGGCATGGGGATGCCGGCCCACGCAGAGGCCGAATGGCAAAAGACGGATGACACGAAACGCTGCACCTATTGCACCTATCGCTCGCTGTGCGACCGTGGCACTGCCGCTGGCATCGGCGACGAAACCGAGGTCGAACTTGACCTGGACATTGAGCTGGAAAAAGTCGAAGAGATCGCGTATTGAACAGCGGTCAGCGGTTGGTTTCTTGGATCGCGTATGACCAACTGCCGACTGCGTATGAATGATTCGAGGAGGAACCATGTCATCGCCCAAATATAGTGATCTGAGTGTTCGCGCCAAGACGAGACAAGTGGTTGACCACCATTACGACGACGCCAGGCCAGGTAAGCCATTGTACCTCCTGGTGCCGGGCGGGCTGATTGCGCTGGCATCGCTGGCGCTCATCGTCTACATCGGCTATCTTGCTTTGTACAAGGGCGACATGCCTTCGGACCAAGGCTTGACCCTGATGGCGATCCTTGCGCCGTTTTACATCGGCGGCGTGTTCCTGTTCAGCTACGGCTACGAGCTTTACAACGTGCCCAAGGCGCTACGCCTCACGGCCATCATTGTATTCATCACACTGGCAGCCGTCGTCATCGTGGCCGTGCTGTTTGTTGTAATGAGCGCAAAAGGAGAGAGTAAATCGAGGTCGAGATCGTCGTCTTCGTCTCCGACAGAATCTTTATCCTCGTCTTCTTCCAGCTCTGGATCATCCTCAGCCAGAGGTGGAAACGTGCTTACCGGCATAGGGCCGATCTTTATCGGGACAGGTGCACCCACGCGCACCGTGACACGCGAAGTGATCCGAGAAGTCCCGGTCGAGCCGCCCGCCCCTCAGCCGATCAACTGCCCTTACTGCGGGCGCGGTTACGTGCCGGCCGAAACGAATTTCGTCTGCCCCAGTTGTGGCGCAGCGACTCCCAAGGAACTGCTTTCGCCGGATGAGGGCGTTCAGCAGCCGCCCTCCGATCACTAACTTCAAAGCACCATTTATGTGGCTCGAACCTTCTACAGTCATTGTCTCAGAGGAACTGCGCGCGGCGATGGGCGGGCATCCGCTCGTAGCCGAAATTCTGACCCGGCGCGGCCTCACCACGCCGCAAGTCGCGCTAGCTTTTCTCGACCCCGAGCGCTACACGCCGTCGCCGCCAGACGCGCTGCCTGACCTGCCGATTGCGGCGCAAAGACTCCGCGACGCCATCGCGCGCGGCGAGCGCATCGCTGTGTGGGGCGACTTCGACGTGGACGGCCAGACCGCCACGACACTCCTCGTGTCGGCATTGCGTGACCTGGGCGCGGACGTGGTGTACTATATTCCTAACCGCCTGACCGAATCGCATGGCATCCGCATCCAGGGGCTTGAGCGGGTGCTGGCTCAAGGCGTCAAAGTGCTATTGACGTGCGATACCGGCATCGCCGAGCATAAAGCCATCACGTTCGCCAAACAGCGCGATGTGTCCGTCCTCGTCACCGACCACCACGACCTGCCCGACGAATTGCCTCAGGCTGATGCGCTGGTCAATCCGATGCGATTGCCACCCGGTCATCCGTTGCGTCAACTTCCCGGCGTCGGCGTGGCGTACAAACTTGTTCAAGCATTGGACGACGCGCCGGAACGCTATCTCGATTTGACCGCATTGGGCATCGTGGCCGACGTGGCTGAGCAGACCGGCGACACACGCTACCTTTTGCAGCGCGGGCTGGAAAAACTGCGCCGCCCGCAGCGCATCGGACTGCAAGCAATCTTTGAAACGGCGCACATGGATCCAACGCGCCTTTCCGCCGAGCACATCGGCTTTGGGCTGGGGCCGCGCCTCAACGCGCTGGGGCGGTTAGGCGATGCCAACCTGGCCGTCGAGTTATTCACCACACACGACTGGAGCCGCGCGCGCATTTTGGCCGCGCAACTGGAAGGGCTGAACAACCAACGGCGGCTCATCAGCGAGCAGATTTACGCGGCGGCGCAGGAGCAGATCGCGCGCGATCCATCGCTTTTGGACACGAGCGCACTGGTGCTCGAACATCCGAACTGGCATGGTGGCGTCATCGGCCCGGTGGCGGGGCGCTTGGCCGAACAATACGCGCGGCCTGTCGTCCTCATCGTCACACCGCCAGGTCAAGCAGCCCGCGGGTCGCTTCGCTCTGTCCCTGGCTGCGACATTAACGCCGCGCTGCGTGACGCGCGCGTGAGCCAGTTGCTCATAGGATTTGGCGGGCATCCGGGCGCGGCGGGCATTTCGATTGCGCCGGACAACATCCCTGCGTTTCGACGTGTGCTCTCGCAGGCAGTGGACAAGGTGTGGGATCGCACCGTCGCGATGGCTGGCACGCATGTGGACGCTCAGGTGCAGTTGGACGAACTAGACATCGGCCTGGCGCAGGAATTGGAACGGCTCGGCCCATTTGGGGAGGGCAATCCCGCCATACACCTCGTGTGCCGCAACGTCACCGTCGCCAGCCAGCGGACATTCGGGCGCAACGGTGAGCACCGCGATGCCACCGTGCAAGATGAAACCGGCGTGACGCGCAAGCTCACCTGGTGGCGCGGTGCAGATCAGGAACTGCCCACCGGGCCGTTCGACCTGCTGTGCACACTCAAGAGCACCGACTACCTGGGGCGATCCAATCTTGAGATCGAGTGGATTGACGCGCGGCTGATCGAGACGCCCGCCATCGAAATCGCAGCGCCGGGAATCGAGATCATGGATTGGCGCAACGTCGCCGACGTAGATCGGCGAGTGGCGGCGCTCGTCTCACGGGGCGACGTGCAGGTGTGGGTCGAGGGTGGCACAGTGGAAGGCATACCGGGACGTGGACGCCATGCGCTGGCTGAGGCTCGGACGCTCGTCGTGTGGAGCGCACCACCCGGCCCGCGCGAGATGGACGCAGCGCTGGCCCTGGTTTCACCGCGCGTGGTCGCTTTGTGCGGCGTGACGAGTGTCGAGGATCGCGGTGGCGACCGCATCGAGCCATTCCTGCGTCGACTGGCCGGGCTGCTCAAGCACGATCTGCGTCAACGGCAAGGGCAAGTGTATTTGCCCGCGCTCGCATCGGCGTGCGGGCAGCGTCTAGCGACTGTTCGCAAAGGAATCGAATGGCTGGCCGCGCGCGGGCAAATCGTCGTCGTCAAGTGGGAGGGCGATGACTTGGTGATCGCGTCTGGAAACGGGGAAAAGCAAGTCACACCTGACCTGGAAACTGAATTGCGCGTGCTGCTTTCCGAAACGGCGGCGTACCGCGCATACTTTCGTCGCGCGGACGCACAGCAGTTAGTTGAGAAGTAGCGATTGCGAAGGAGACTCGATGAAAAGGTCTATTGCACTGCAAGTCAGACACGCCGTCGAGCTTTGTCCCCCTGCCCCCTTCAACTTTGACGCTACGCTGTACAACCCCAGTCATTTTCCCAGTGCCGACAACGAATGGCAGCCGGGTGCCCGCTGGCAGACCATGCTGTGGCAGAGACAACGCCTGGGGCTCAAATTCGAAAATCGTGGGACGGTTGACTCTCCCAAGGTCAAACTTTCGATCTGGTCAAAAGAGAAACTCGACCGGCAGTTCGTCAAGGGCCTCACAGACGAGATCACCTATCGCTACAACCTGCAGCTCGACCTGACGGATTTCAACCGGCGATTTGAAGACGATCCGCAGATGGGTCCGATCATTGACCGTTGGCGTGGGATGCGCCCCCTGAACTATAGCTCGCTTTACGAATACCTCATCATCGCCATCGTCTTGCAGAACGCGACGGTGCGGCGCACAGTCCAGATGATGCAGACGTTGTATGAACGCTATGGCACATGGCTGGCCTTCGACGGCAAAAAACTGGCCTGCTTCTGGAAACCGTCCGTCGTGGATCGAGCCACCGAACAAGAACTCCGCGACCTCAAGGTGGGCTATCGAGCCAAGTCCATCAAGCGAGTCACTGCCGCGTTTGCCCACGGGGGGATCAACGAGCTCGAATTGAGAAATCAGTCGAGAGAAGAACAACGTGAGGTATTGCTCGGACTTTATGGCATCGGCCCGGCGTCCATCGGGTATATTCTGGGCGACGTTTTCCACCACATGGACGAGATGAATCACATTTCGCCGTGGGAGCAAAAGATCTACAGCAAATTGTTCTTCGACGCCTCGCCAGACGAACCCGTTCCAACGGATACACTCCTGGCATTTTTCGACAAGCATTTTGGCGGGTACAAGGTGCTCGCTGTGCATTACGTGTGGAGCGACTTGTTCTGGCGAAGAAAACACGAGCCGGTCGAGTGGCTGGAAAAACTGATTCGGCTATAATTGCGTCAGGAAACAGTGGAGCGATCCATGTCCGAACTCCCAGACGACAGCCTGGTCGAGCGGGTCTGCAACGGAGAGCAGCAAGCGCTGCTCCACCTTTACGACCGCTACGCCGGCCGCGTGTACGCCTTGGCGCTGCGCATCCTGGGCGACTCGATGTCCGCCGAAGAGATCACCCAGGACGTGTTCCTCAAGCTCTGGTCACGCGCGCGCAGTTACCTAGCCGAGCGCGGCCCGCTGGCTCCGTGGCTTCTCACCATCGCGCGCAACACCGCGCTCGACCGTCTACG